>Ga0187863_10000137_pt1 | contig 64492 bp, 56 predicted proteins | sample June2016WEW_11_1_FD_132975 | JGI IMG/M metagenome (GOLD analysis project Ga0187863, IMG submission 132975) | Peatland microbial communities from SPRUCE experiment site at the Marcell Experimental Forest, Minnesota, USA - June2016WEW_11_10 | ecosystem: Environmental > Terrestrial > Soil >...
CAATTCCCACTGCTCGTCTGTCAGTTCCCAACGGCCAGCCATTCATCTGCGCAGAGACGCCTTGAGCAATTCCAGTTTCGCAGAAACCACAGCCCAAAATGTTTATGAGATGGGTTCTAGTGTTTCTGGCGTCACAAGCTGGAAATCCTGCGCAAGCTCCTTGCCGGCGTCGCGCCCCTGAGCGTTCAGGCCGTCGGCTCCCGAGAATGCGGCAGGATGCCGTCGTCGCCAAGCCATGAGGATTGGCACCACTTTTCGACCGCTGATGCATCTGGATGACAACCGCGCGACCGGCGACGCGAACAAGGCGCGCCGGCCATGCAACAACTCCCCACTGAAAGGTGATCTCCCGTGAGTACGACTCCCCCGCCGATCCCGATTCGAGGCAACCCCCTCACCGTTACGGAAAAGATGCTGCGCAGTTGCCTGTTTCAGGGCGGAATTACCGGCTCGATCAGCAGCGATCTGACAGCCGTATGCAACGCGCTGAAAGCTCTGGAGGGGCAGACGCCGCAGATGCGGGCACAGGCAATGGCGCTTGCCGCCGCGTTCAATACATGGTTGCGCGGCAATCATCCCGGCGAGCTTTCTGTCCTGCAAACCACCCCGGAGTTTACTGCCATTCAGAACTTCGTGGCCGGGTACCGGGTCCCGGATGCGCAGCCCCCGATCCCGCCCAAGCCAGCCTCGCCTTCGCGGCTCAAGTCCATTGGCGTGTGCCTCTTCTCGGTCACAAACGCGAATCACAACTTCATGTTGTCGCTCTTCGAGCGGCAGCAAAGACTATGGACCGCCTTGAAGACATTCAACGATTGGCTGGGCAAGGTGAATCAGGCCGAGCTTCAGCTCGACAATCCATTCATGGGCATCTTCATTGCGCCCGAATACTACTTCACCAAGCCAAGCCAGTTGGGAGTGCGGGAGTTCCTCGATCTCACCAGCAAGTTGACCCTCGACGCCAACTTGAAAGGGCTCAGCCGGGAGTTTCCAAAGATACTGCTCGTTCCCGGCACCATTCACTACGAAGTCGAGATGACCGCCAACGATAAGGTGCAGACAGGCTACCAGCTCCTGCAGGCCGCCAAAAACCGTATCCTTCGCGAAAACAAGCTGGCTAACCCGAAAGAGGTTCTCGATGTCGGCATGGATCATTACGATCACGATCCCGCTAATTACCCTCTCACCTGGAGAGACGTTCCCTCCATGAACAGGCTGGCGGACAACCTGCTGGCCAAGAATACAAAGCCCCGCAAGATTCACAATACTACTTGCCTGCTTCTCAACGGCACGGTATGGGGTACGTACGACAAGCACACGGATTTCTATGAAGCTCAATCCATATCTCCCGATCAGTCCATGTTCGTCCCCGGCACGCAGGACGAGTGCCCGGTGATTGGCGATGGCGTCCGCAAATTCAGATTTGGCGTGGAGATATGCTTTGACCATGGCAACGGAGTCCTGAAGCGCCGCGCGCCCGCAAACCTCCAGTTCCACATCGTCGTTTCGGATTCCGTGCAGAACAGTGAAGCCAACATGGCCATGAAGAGCGGCGGCTACTTCCTCCATGCATCCACCGACCACGGCAAAACCGTAATCCGGCGGCGGGGGGAAGGCGGCCAACTCGAGGCCCCGATGGCAGCGACGCTGCCGATGACATGGGGCCCCGACTTTCTGGACCTCTTCCTCATCAAGCTGCCCCTTTCTCTTTCACCGCAACTTCCTCCTCGTCGCGTCTGACGGGCCGGGCGGGCCGCCCGCCACGGGGTCGCCGCGCTCTCGCCGGCGCAGTACCTGGCTCGCCTTGCGAAAGGATGTCAGGAGTTTGAATGCGAGTGAAGATGCTCCCGACTTCCGGGATTCGGAGTTCAACAGCACGGGGTCTATTGCGCCCGGCGAGTCGCCCTGATATCCCCATAGGGAACAGGACCGGGGAGGGAGTGCCCCGAAGACTCCTGGCCGTTGGAGCATGCCCAGACTTCAGGTTAGCAGGGTGCGGAAAAGGATCTGGAAAAAAGGGGAAACGACGACGGAAAGCGTTTATGTGCATAGAGCTGGATTGTCGATAGCGATTCAGCTGTTCGTGATGGAGGCATACTACAATCCATTTCTCTTCGCCGTGGCGGAGGAGATAGGTTACCCAGCTTTCTTCGCGTCACAGGTGGACCGCTCGCCTTCTCGCCGTTGCTCCGCGTTCGGACGAGTCCCGCAAGCCTGGAAGAGTCAACAGCCCTGCCGGGAACGGTTCTGCAGGCGGGAAACAAGAGGAGGGCGTCTACTGCGGTCCCTCCTAGGTTCCAAAATCGAGCCCTGGAGCACTCGGCTGCCCGGCCCAGCATATGCTTCTCGGGCCGGACCAGGAACAGAAATCCGTTTCACAGAAAAGGGAAGATGGCGGCTGGTGAAGCTGCCATCAAGGCACCGAAAGGAGGGTGCGCAAATGGGATACTTTGTGTCAGGTGGCGGTATTGCTGCTTCGCGGCACGCCGGACTCAACGAAACTGATGTGTTTTCCATCAATGAACAAGGACAGGTTTGCTTTTCGTGGGTCGAGGGCGGTGGCGAATGGCAAGGACCGCTAACGATCGGCCCAGCAGGCATCGCCAACGCCGGCGCGTGTGTGGTGGCGTCCCAGCAATTCGGGCTGTATCAGACCGACGTGTTCCTGATCGATACGAACGGCCAGCTGAACGTTCTTTGGGTGGACAACCAGGGAAGGTTCTGCGGACCTCAGAAGATCGGTCCCGCGGGCATTGCCAACCCAGGAGCTTCTCTGGCGGTGTCTCAGCAATTCGGTCTGAATCAGACCGACGTGTTTCTGATCGATACGAATGGCCAGCTGAATGTCTTCTGGGTTGACAACGGCGGCGCATGGGGGGGACCCAAGAAGATCGGCCCGGCGGGCATCGCCAAATCGGGAGCTCCTCTGGCAGCGTCCCAGCAGTTCGGCTTGAATCAGACCGACGTGTTTCTGATCGATCAGAATGGCCAGTTGAATGTCTTCTGGGTAGACAATGGGGGCACATGGGGGGGACCGGAAAAGATCGGTCCCGCGGGAATTGCCGAAGCAGGGAGTTTTCTCGCGGCATCCCAGCAATTCGGCCTGAATCAAACCGATGTCTTCGTGATCGACAAGAACGGCCAACTGAATGTCTTCTGGGTGGACAATGGGGGCGCATGGGGAGGACCGGAGAAGATCGGCGCCGCCGGCATTGCCAACCCGGGAGCTCCCCTGGCGGCGTCTCAGCAATTCGGACTGAATCAGACCGACGTATTTCTGATCGATACGAGCGGCCAGCTGAATGTCTTTTGGGTAGACAATGGAGGCGCATGGGGGGGACCGGAGAAGATCGGCCCCGCCGGCATTGCCAACCCAGGATCTCTCCTGGCGGCGTCTCAGCAATTCGGACTGAATCAGACCGACGTATTTCTGATCGATACGAGCGGCCAGCTGAATGTCTTTTGGGTAGACAATGGAGGCGCATGGGGGGGACCCTTGGTGCGCGGAAATCCCGTGCCTGCCCCGAGCGGCGGCCTGGGGAACAACTTCAACTACTATCTGGGCTGTAACGGCAACCCGGTAACGGACCTCCAGACCTCCATCTGCGTCAATGAAGATATCGTCTTTCAATCTGCCAACGGCTCCAACACGGGCTTTTCATTTCAACTGAACACTTCCTCTCCGCTGGCCAACAAATGCAAGTGGCAGCAGTTCGTCTTGTCGTTTTTTAATAACCAGATTCTCGGCGTTGTCAATCTCAACTTCGGTAAGGATAAAAACAACAATCCTTACAATCCGGATTACTTTTGTTACCCTGTTGTTATTGGCGCCTGGTCGGGAACAAAACTCTCCGCTGGGAACAAGCTCACGATTTCCCTTGCGAACGATGGAGCGGGCAATATCACGAGTGCAACATTTAGCGTCTTCGACCCTGAAGGGGAATTCACGGCATACAAGACGATAGAGTTGATGTCTATCCAGGGCGTCACGACGGAGGACTTGGCTCCCATCGCCATCTTCCAGCTCGATCTTGTTGGGCCCTTAGACGTGGAACACGTGGTGCTCTCATCCGGTGACGGGATCTTCGGCTATTCGTCCTCGGCCGAGATGACGGTGCTGAATGCGGCGCCCTCATGGACAAGAGTGAACTGCACGGGAGAAGAGGCGAACAGCCTTTACGGCGTAATGTCCTCGACCCCGAGCAAAACGTTCACTCAGTCGTTTTCCGTAGGCCCTGCGTCTTGATGGAATCGCAGGCCGGAAGTTTCGCATTCCGGCCTGCGATTTCCAACCAAGCCAAGTTAGGCAATTGCGGGAGCTCCAGGTCAGAGACTCCTGACCTGGAGTACCCAGATTGGTTGGCCGAATGAACGAAAAGAAGATCCTTCGACTCCGCCCCGCCCGATCAGGATGAGAGCTTTGTGGTGGTTCGGTCGTATTACGCCGGGCCAATACGCAGTTACTCTTCCTCTTCCTCCACGGGCCGCTTGGCGTTGGCCAGGATCTTTTCGGCGACTAGCTGCGGGACGATGTCGTAGTGGTCCATCTCCATTCGGTAGCTGCCTTTGCCTTGAGTCATCGAAGTCAGCAGCGTTCCATAGGTCAGCATCTCGGCCATGGGAACCTGGGCGTTGATGACTGTTGTCCGGCCCTTGGACTCCATGCCCGCTACGCGGCCGCGGCGCGAGTTGAGGTCGCCCATCAGGGTTCCGGCAAACTCGTCGGGAGCCTCGATTTCGACCTTCATGATGGGTTCGAGCAGGCACGGCTTCGCCGTTTCCATGCCCTTGCGGAAGGCGATGCGGCCGGCCATCTTGAAGGACATTTCGTTGGAATCCACCTCGTGGTAACTGCCGTCGTAGACGACAGCCCTGAAGTCGACGACCGGGTAGCCGGCGAGATAGCCGCGCGCGGCCGACTCGACAATGCCCTTTTCGATTGCCGGGATGAAGTTGCGGGGAATTGCGCCGCCGAAGACTTCGCTGGCGAACTCGAAGCCGGTGCCGCGCGGCAATGGCTCCATGCGAATCTTGCAATCGCCGAACTGGCCGTGCCCGCCGGTCTGCTTCTTGTGGCGTCCCGGTGCCTCGACCTTGGCGCGGATGGTCTCGCGGTAGGGCACCTTGGGCGCCTTGAGCGTGACCTCGGCGTGGTAGCGCTTTTTGAGGCGGCTGACGATGGCCTCGATGTGCGGCTGGCCGGCGCCGGCGATAAGGAACTCGTTGGTCTGCGGGTCGCGGAAGAAGCGGATGAGCAGGTCTTCTTCCATGAGCTTGTGGATGGCGGGGGCGAGCTTGTCTTCGTCGGCGCGGCTCTTGGGCTCGATGGCGTAGGTCATGGCCGGCTCGGGCAGCGGCGCCAGATCGACCTGAATCTCGGCGCCCTTCTGGCCCAGCGTGTCGCCGGTAAGGGTATCGCGCAGCTTGGCCACGGCGCCCAGGTCGCCGGCGTGCAGTTCGGGCACCTCGATGGCCTTGCGGCCCTGCATTACGCTCAGGTGCGAGAGCCGCTCCTGGCTGCGGCGCGTGTAATTCTCCACCGTGGCATCGTTCTTGATGACGCCACCGACCACCTTGAAGAAGCTGATGCGCCCGCTGAAGGGATCGGTCATGGTCTTGAAGACCACCAGGGCAGCCGGTTCCTTGTCGTCCACCTTGCGGACGGCGACGCCGGCATCCGCCTCCAGCTCCGCGTCCGGGCTGGCTGGCGCGGCTTCATACGACGGGGCATGGACGGCGATGGGAGCGCGCTCGACGGGCGAAGGGGCGTTGGACTTGATGAAGTCAAGCAGGCGGTCGGCGGCCATGTTGGCCTGGCCGCTGGTGAAGAGCACCGGGAAGATGACGCCATCGCGGACGCCTTCATGCAGCGCGGCGGCGAGGTGCTCCGCTGTGAGGGTGCCCGTCTCGAAGTACTCCTCCATCAACTCGTCTTTGCCCTCGGCCACCAGCTCCACCAGCGCCTCATGGCGGGTCTTGGCATCGGCGGCCAGGCTGTTGGGAACCTGCACGAGCTTGCCGCGGCCGTCGCCACCGGGCTCATAATGGAAGGCCTCCATGGTCACCAGGTCCACCACGCCGTGAAAGCCCTCGGCATCTGAGATGGGCAACTGGACAAGAACACAGCTGCGGCTCCAGCGGTCGACGAGGTCCTCGACCAGGGCGCTCAGTCCGCTGCCGCCGCCGGCCTTGGGGTGGTCCATCTGGTTGATCACAACAATGCGGGGAACCTTGGCCTCGGAAGCGTATCTCCACACCCGCTCGGTGATCGGCTCAACGCCGTTCTGGGCATTGATGAGGACCACGGCGGCTTCAACGGGAAGCAGGGCGGCGCGGGCCTCGTGACTGAACATATGAAAGCCGGGCGTGTCGATCAGGTTGATTTTGACGCCTTGCCACTCGGCAAAAGCCACGGCGTTCTGCATGGTTGCGCCGCGGGCCACCTCTTCTTCGTCATAGGCGGTGACGGCGGTGCCGTCGTCGACGCGGCCCTGGGTTGGGGTCATCTTGGCGGCATGCAGCAGAGCGGCGATCAAGGTGGTTTTGCCGCTGTGCGCATGCCCCACTACAGCCACGTTGCGAATCTCACTTCCCTGGTACGTTTTCATCGGTTTCTCCTTGAAATTGCAAGCTTTAGACGGGCGCCTGAGCGCGAAAAGGCAGCGGTCTCCCAGGTCTCAAAGGCGAGACCTGGGGCACCCATAGAGTTGGAATGAGGGAGGCGCAGGGAGAACGCGGGAACGTCCGGGAGGGCGTCCAGGTGGCCGGATTGTCGGGCCACGTGTCCGGGTCTGCCGTCTGCCTCATCCATTAAGGTCCAGGCCGGCGCCGCGCAGGGGAAGGTAGGATGAATCTGCCCGGCGTCTATCGCTGAAAAGCGGATGCTATCACAGGCGGCGTGTGAACGTCCTGTGACAGGCCGCACGGGCGGGCAAAGAAAGACCGGAGATCGCGGGGCGGCGGCCGCCGGTTGCCGACCGGCCAGCGTTGCCGGCGCGGGCTCGAAACGGAAGATGAACAGTCGAGACCGGCGCCCGCCTTACCCCATCTCGACTTCCACCTGGTTTTCCGCCAGCAGCGTCTCGGCTGGAATAAAGTTCCCTTCCAACAGCGCCCCGTTGAGAACCAGCTTCTTCACGCCCTTTTGCGCTCCGGCTGGATTCCTGACTGTTATAGCCAGTTTCCTTCCGCGAAAGACGCGAGTTACCTTGAATTCCTTCCACGCGGAAGGAATGCAGGGATCGATTCTAAGGCCGCCATACTCCGGCTGAACTCCGAGGATGTACTGGGTGGCCGCGTAGTAAGACCATGCGGCGGAACCGCTGAGCCAGGGAACTCGCGAGGCGCCGAATCGCGGACTGTAGTTGCTATGGGTGAACTGGCAGTAAACGTAAGGCTCGATCTGCCGCAGTTCCGCGCGCGTGTTATAGGCGGCCGGCAGATAGGCCCTGAAGTATTGGTAAGCCAGATCGCCGTGGCCGAGCAGCGTCTCCGCCATAACTGCCCAGGCCTGGGTATGCGTAAAGATACTGCCGTTCTCCTTCAATCCCTCATTGAACAGCACGGCCCTCATCACGCGGAAGTCCGTCTGCCTGTAGGGAGGGTCGCAAATCATAAGTCCGAACTCCGTGGCCAGGCGCTCGCGCACCGACTGCATCGCCCGCGCTGCCCTTTCGGAGTCGGCATGTCCGCTGATCGACGCCCAGGACTGCGGATTCAGGAAGATGCTTCCCTCGCCACACTCTCTCGCGCCATACTTGGAACCGTCGGCACGGTAGGCGCGGAGGTACCATTCTCCGTTCCACGCATCCTGTTCCAGGCGAGCGTCCAACTTAGCCAGTTGCTCCCTTGCCCACTCTTCTTCCTCTTTCTCGGCCAGGAGCCCGGATATCTCAAGATAGACTCGCAGGGCGTAGCGCAATTGAAAGGCCACGAAGATCGATTCTCCCCGCTGCCCCAAACGGATGCAATCGTTCCAATCGGCGGACAAGCCACAGGGCAGGCCATGGGCGCCGGAACGCTCCAGATTGAACTGGATAGCCCGCTTCATGTGGCCCATCACAGTAGCTTCGCCCTTATCGGCATAGGGCAATACCTTGTTATAGAAATGCTGGTCGCCGGTCTCCTTCACGTAGGCCGGGATAGCATTAAAAAGCCACAGGCAGTCGTCGGAGCGGTAGTCTTCTTCCTCCGGAGCATTTTCACTCCCTGGGTGATGATCGAATTGTCGCACCACGGGCATAGCCCCACCGGTCGAGACCTGTCCGGTGATCATCAACTCCAGCCGCTGGCCGGCCTCTTCGGGAATGGCGTGCATGACACCTAACATGTCCTGGACGGTGTCCCGATATCCCAACCCATCGCGCTCACCGGCGTAGATCAAGCTCGCCGCGCGCGACCAGGCATAAGTAATCAAACCGTTGAACGGGCCCCACATATTCAGAGTGCTGTTCAACTCCGCGTCCGGAGTTTCCACCGCGAGCCCAGCGATGCGCTCATGCCAATAGCTCTTGACCTTGGCAAGCTCCTCGCGGACCGTCGCCATGCTGGCGAATTCCGCCACCGCGGTCTTGCCCGCATCGCGCCCCCGGCCAATGCCCATCAGCACGAGAAACTCCTTCGTCTCTCCGGGCGCAAGAGTTATCCTGGCCTGCAGCGTTCCGCAGCCGTTGTCGCCCACGGCAAGAGAGTTTGTGCATCGTCCCTGCTCGACGACCTTGGGATTGCCATAACCGCGATAACTCCCGATGAAAACCTCGCGATCGGTGTCGTAGGCAACCACCTCGGCGCCCGCCAATGCCAGAAAAGTATGGCGGCCCTGGTCCTTTTCGGCAAAGTCGTCCGGCACGGATGGGACGTTGACATTGGTCCCGTGGTCGATGATATAGCCTTCGACCTCCATCTTCACCGTGTGCTGTGTGTATTGCAGATTGATGAGATCGTTCCAGGCATCCCAGTTTCCCGCGAACTCCACATAAGTGAATGCGCTCAGCCGGCGAGGCTTCCCGCTCAGGTTGGAGAGCTTCACATGCCAGCACTCGAAGGTCTTTCCTAATGGAACAAAATAAGTGGTCTCGGTTGCTATGCCGTCATACTCCGACGCAATGACCGTGTAGGCGCTGCCATGGCGGCACTCGGACTTATACCGGTTGAGCGGCTTGCCCACAGGCTGCCACGAAGCGGACCAGTAGTCCCTGCTATCGTGGTCGTGCAGATAAATATAGCGGCCCGGCTGGTCCATGGGCAGCGAGTTGAAGCGCAGCCGCGTAAAACGCCCTATGGCCGCTGACTTGTAGAAGCTGTATCCACCTGCATTGTTGGTGATGATGGCGCCATATTCCGTCGAGCCGAGATAGTTGCTCCACGACCGGGGAGTATCGGGCCGATCGATCACATATTCCTTGTTCGCGTCGTCAAAATGTCCGAATTGCACTGGATGATCTTCCTCCCATGACCTTATAACTTGTGCAAGGCGAGAGTGCGGAGCGGGTTATCCGCGGACCGCGTTCTTCAGATCGATGCCGTCTTCCGTGCCGGTGAAACTCATGCAAGAGCCGCTTGGTTCCCCGTTTGTCTCGCTTGTAACTCGCTCTGCAGTTTCTTCATTCTGGCTTCGTTGAGGGGATAGAGAATCATGCCCAATCCGGTCAGCAAGAATCCGGCTGCGGGAATGACGGTAAAGAGAAGCAGGATGCCATGCAAGGCATGAGGCGTCTGCGCGACACTGGCCTGGTATCCAAACATCGCGAGTAACCAGACGGTCACCGGTCCGCCGATAGCCCAGCCAAGTTTGTTCGACATACCCGCCGCCGAGAAGACCAGCCCGGTGGCCCGCCGGCCGGTGCGCCACTCGGAATAATCGGCGGAGTCTGCGAACATGGCCCAGAGCACTGCGGAGGTCGGCCCGGTAACCGCGCTATATAGCACCTGGAATATGAACATCAGCGCTATCTGCTCCGGCCTGACCCAGTAGGATACAACCAGGAAGACTGAACCCAGTGCCGCCAAGCCGATGTAGGTGGCTTTCCTTCCGGCAAATCGCGTGATGTGTTGAATTGCGATGGTTCCCAGGAGCGACAACAGCGTGCCGGCCACCATGAAGGAGGCGGCCAGCTTTTCATTGCCCACGTAGTATTGGAAGTAATAGAGGATGGCGCCGCTGCGGATGGCGACCGCGCAGACCGTCAGCGTCCCAGTAAAGAAAAGAATAAGCCACGGTACATTGGTCGCCAAATCGACCAAGTCCCGTCCTAGCGAGGTCTTCTGTGGAGCTGGCTGCACCCGTTCTCGCGTGAGCGCGAAGGTCAGGAAAAACAGCGCGGTTGCCGCAACGGCATAGATGCCCATCGTGAGTTGATAGCCATGGGCTTTGGCCGCGGCCAAAAGCACCCCGCCCATCTCCGGCTTGATTCTTCCGAAGTAATCCACTAGATAGAGCGTCGAATACTGAACGACCAGGCCTGCCGCAAACGCAAACGCAAAGCGATACGACGACACACTGGTGCGCTCCTGCGAATCGGGAGAGATCACGCCCATTAATGCGGAATATGGGATATTAATCGCGGAGTAGACCATCATCATCAGGCACAGCGTGATGTAGGCGTAGATCAGCTTTCCGTTCGGGCTGAACCCTGGCGTAGTAAAGGTCAGCACGCTGATGATGCCGAAGGGAACAGCAAACCAAAGCAGGTAGGGACGGAATTTTCCCCATCGCGTCCGGGTTCTGTCTCCCATCACACCCATGAATAGGTCAAACCCCATGTCGAATACACGCGTCAGCAAAAGCAGCGCTGCGAGTTTTTCCAGCAGCGTGCGTTCCAGCGCGGCATCGGGAGTATAGAAGAAAACGTCGGTATAAAACTTGCTTTGAAAATAAATGAAGGTCATCCAAAACAGATTGGAAGCCGCATCGCCGAACGCATAACCCGTCTTCTCGGCAAACGTCAGTTTTTGAGTTTTCGGTTCCATGAATCGTATCTCTCTTCTTCAGGGGTTCTGGTAAACATGCACAAACTGCGCCGGTCGAGGATCAGACGGAAGCTATGAACCCGGCTTCAAGCATGGCCCGCCAAGGCCGTTCGTGCCCGGCTTGTCGTATCGGGCGACCTGCCAGGATCGTGTTCTGGGAAGCCGAACAAGTTGCCTCAGGGCGATAGTGATGCTGCGCCGCGCAGCCGCTTCCCGCGTGCAAGTATACATGAAAGGCATAAGGCGGGATGGCCGCGAAGCGCATTGCGGGTGCCGTGCAGGTCTGGCCGGTGTGCCGATCGCCACGGCGAATCCTGCCCTGCGGTCCCTTTGCCCTCTACCGCGCAAATGCTCCGCTCAGCCGGCGTTCATGGGGTTGCTCCGCTGTGGCCGCACCCCTATCCCAGAGGAGCCGGGCCATGTGACATAATGTTGTGTCGCCCCCAACCAGCGATTTGCGTGAGGCATATCGATGTCGGGAGGAACGAGAAAGGAAGACGAAGAATGGCCCATTTCACTTCTGCTTTGCGGCTCGGGGCACTGAGTCTGGTGCTTTGCCCGAGCGCTTTGCCGGCCGTTTCCCAGGATAACTCCCCGGCATCGAAGGATGCACAGGCAGCGCCGGCGAAGATTGAGCGCATTCAGAACGGCGTTCAACTGACGGCCGGCGATCTGAATGTGAAGGTGCAGTTTTATTCGGAGGGCATCGTCCGCGTGGTGAAATGGCCGGCCGGCGGCACGTCCAACAAAGTGAGCCTCTCCGTTATCCAGAAGGAATTGCCCAAGCTGGACGTGCATTTCGCCGAGAACGAAGCGGGAGTTATTCTCAGCTCCGGGCAGGTCAATCTTCTGTTGAGCAAGAGCGATGGCTCAATCCAGTATCTCGATAGCGATGGCCGCGCGCTTTTGAAGGAGCAGGGGCGGGCCGCCTTTGCGCCTACGCATATCGAGCGAGAGGAGAAGGCCTTCAGCATTCAGCAGAACTTTACGCTGAGCGCGGATGAAGGCGTCTACGGCCTGGGGCAACAGCAACTCGGAGTGATGAACTATCGCGGGCACACGGTGAAGATCGTGCAAGCCAACACCAAGGCTGTTACGCCCGTCCTGGTTTCAACTGCGGGATATGGAATCTTCTGGGATAACTATTCCAAGACGATCTTCGACGACAGTGGCGGCAAGACGTCTTTCTGGTCCGAGGTTGCCGACAACGTCGATTACTACTTCTTCTACGGACCCACGATCGACCAGGAAATCGCGGGATACAGGCAGCTCACGGGCCAAGCGCCGATGTACGGCAAGTGGGCCTACGGCTACTGGCAGAGCAAGGAACATTACGCCACGCGCGACGAACTGCTGGGCATTGCGCAGGAGTATCGCAAGCGGCGGATTCCGATCGATAACATCGTGCAGGATTGGGATTACTGGGGCAACAACGATAACTGGGGCGGGATGATCTTCGATGATACGAAGTATCTTCGGCCCAAGGAAATGATCGACGAGCTGCATGCCGAGAACTTTCATCTCATGATTTCGATTTGGGCCGGGCTTGGGCCGTCTTCGGAGATTTACAAGGATATGGACAAGCGCGGGTATCTGTTTCCGACCGTGGGCTGGGCCGGGTTCAGATATTTCGATGTATACAACCCCGCCGCCACCGATCTGTATTGGAAGTACGCGAACGAGGGACTTTTCTCGAAGGGCGTCGACGCCTGGTGGATGGATTCGACCGAGCCGGACATCGTGAACGCGCTCACGCAGGAGTCAGAAGAATATGAGATGAAGAGAGAGCGGGACAATCATCTCGGCACTTTCGCCAGATACCTCAACACTTACTCGCTGATGGATACCGAAGCCGTTTACGCGAACCAGCGAAAGGAGACGGACCGGAAGCGCGTCTACATTCTCACCCGCTCGACCTTCGCCGGCCAGCAAAGGGCCGCGGCAACCACATGGTCGGGAGACATCGGCTCCAGTTGGGAAGTGTACAAGCGGCAGATAGCCGCAGGGGTCAACCACAGCATGTCGGGCATTCCCTATTGGACCTTCGATATCGGGGGTTACTCGCTTGGATGCCAGGGCGGCGTCTTCATGAACGGCGGCAAGGATCCGGCTTACCAAGAGTTTTACACGCGCATGTTCGAGTTTGGCACATTTGCGCCCATCTTCCGGGCGCACGGTTCCGAGACTCCGCGCGAGATCTATGAGTTCGGCGAATACGTTCCCGTGCTGGAGAAGTTTGACAATCTGCGCTACCGCCTGCTGCCTTATATCTATTCGCTGGGCTGGCAGGTTACGAGCAGCGGGTACTCGATCATGCGCGGCCTGGCGATGGATTTCACCGCCGACCGCAGGACCTATTCGATCGACGATCAGTATATGTTCGGCCCGGCGATCATGGTATCGCCCATAACGGAGTACATGTATCACCGCCCGCCGGAGAACAGCACGCTTGTAACTCCCGAGCACTTCAAGACTGCGGACGGGAAGCCGGGCTTGCGCGCACAATACTTCTGCGACGACGAGTTCAAGAACTTGTGCCACGAGGAGACGGAACCGGACATCGACCTGTACTGGTACACGGGCTGGGCGAGTTTCATTCACGACCCCAAGTTCTCGATCCGCTGGGAAGGCAAGCTGATTCCCTCCGAGACCGGGAGTTATCGCTTCAATTTGAAGAGCTTCGGGCAGAGGCGGGTGTATCTGGACGGCAAGGAACTGGCGCATAACTACGAATCGATGGAGTCCTACACCGTGCCGGTCGAGCTTGTGGCAGGAAAGGAATACGACTTCAAGTTCGAGACGACCAATGCTTCGCTGGGCGCATTCAGGGCTCAGCTTTACTGGAAGACTCCGGCCATTCACGCCAAGGAAGCAGTTATCGAGCCGAGGGAGAAGACAAGGAGTGTCTATCTCCCGGCCGGGAGTTCGTGGATAGATTTCTGGACAGGAGGGAAGCTCGACGGTGGCAGGACGGTGGTCGCGGATGCCCCCATCGAGAAGATTCCGCTCATGGTCAAAGCAGGATCGATTGTGCCGATGGGGCCGCTGGTTCAATACTCCACGGAGAAGCCCACCGACCCCATCGAGTTGCGCATCTATCCCGGAGCCGACGGCAGCTTCACTCTGTACGAGGACGAGAACGATAACTACGATTATGAAAAGGGCGTCTATGCAACGATAGCCTTTCACTGGGACGACGCGAAACGCCAGCTCACAATCGATGCCCGGAAGGGCGAGTTTCCCGGCATGCTGAAGACCCGGTTATTCGATGTTGTAATCGTGGGAAAAGGCCATGGCACTGGTGTGGAAGCTATTAACAATCCGGACAAGGTGATTCTGTACAAGGGCGAGCGGGAGACGATTCAATTGCCCATGTGACGGCCTGAGAGGCTGGATCTACTCAAGTCCAAAGGGGGAGCGTCTGCTGCGCGCTCCCCCTTCATTGACTGGCTTCCTGGAGAATCAGTGCGGCAACACCAGCAACCCGGTCTTCAGCAGTTTCTGGGTCAGTCGGTCCAAGGCCAGCGGGAACTTATAGGAGATGGTTCGCACGCTCATTCCCAACAACGTTGCCGCTTCTGCTTGCGTGTACTCCTGAATCACGATCCGGCAGAGTAACTGGCGGTCCAGCGAACCCAACTGGTTCAGGCATGTTTCCACGTCCAGGACGAAGATCACCGCGTCCTCGAAGGTGCGGATCGGCCGGCTGGAGGCCCATCCCCGCGCGATCGGTTCGCCCAGGATGGAGGGCGCCCTGCCCACTTGCATTGAGGCATACAGATAGCGCCTCAGCATGCTCTCCGTGTGCTTCCTGTAGAAAGCCAGGCTGATCTCCGGCCCATCCGCGGCCGCTCTTACCGCCGCCTTAGCTTCACATCGCTCCGCCGGTTCTTCTTGGCATATCCTCCGATCGTCCTGCCGTGATCCCTGTGAATTGCTTATTCCCCAAAAAACTGGCAACTGGAGAGCTGCGCTCATTGCGCACCTCCTGCCGCCTCAGCCACCGCCCAAACCTTGGTGAGCGGCTTGCGGCAAGGCCGCCCGCGCCGCTTCCGGCTCTCCGGCGAGGGAAAGTCCTTCAGTTTTACCTCACATTCCTTGCAATAAACACCCCCGATGGTCTGGGCACGGTACCAAAGACAGCCGCACCCCTCGCAAACCTTCAATTGCACGCGCAATTCCATGACTGTTTCTCCGTATTCCTGTCTTCGCCCGACGGACTTGCTCGTCGATTGTTGTTCCGCGGGGTGAAGAGAACCGGGCACGGCAACTCAGGTTTCTTTTGTCCCGATAAGGGATTGCCACCCGTGCTCTCTCGTCTTTTGTCATGCTCATAGCGCGCAGATCCTGGAATCTTCTCGACTGACCTGCCCCGGACGCCTCTGCTGAGCGCCCTGGGGAGGAGATGGGAAAAACCGGACTGAATCGAACTGGCCCAAACTCCTTTGGCAACTGTTCATTGGCCGCTAAAGGAGGGCGGCAATGCGCCCCGTTCAGCCTTGCGGCAAAGAAACGATTTCCAAAAGATTCCCACAAGCCACTGCGAGATTAAGTAAAACCAATGTAGAAAAATGATTCTTTTAGGTCAACGCGCCCCGGTGGATTTCTCGCCCGCCGCTTTCCATTCTTCGAGCAAGCGCAGAGAATGAAGGCCAACCAGCCCCTATAGTTTTTCTTGCGGCAATCGGAGACCATGCCTTCCTATTGCTTGTGGCGGATTTTCCACAGATGAACTTTACCCAAATGCACGAGCGCCTCCGCTTGGAACTGCTGCGCAGGATTCAGCGGGGGACGGTAAGCGTCTCCCTGCTGGCGCGTCAAACCGGTTTGGGCCAGCCTCATCTCTCCAATTTTTTGCATAGCCGGCGCCAGCTTTCGCTGGAGGCCATGGATCGCGTGCTGGCTGCCCAGCATCTGGCGGCAGCCGACCTGCTGCCTGCCACACACCAGGCTTTCGCTTTGCCGGCGGACGAGGAAAGAAGCACGGTCCCCATTGTGTCGCACGCGGTGGCGCTCTTCGAGCCCTTCATCCGTCCTTCCGCGGTTCAGGCGATGCTGCACTTGCCTGCCGGGGCTCTGGAGACCGTTCGCACCCGCGTTTCCAATCCCCGCCGCGCCTGGCAGCGGTTTGTCGCGGTACGGATTCCAGCCGCCGACGCCTTGCCGATGGAGCCGCTGGTGCAGCCGGAGGCCATCGCGCTGCTGGATCGCCACTACACTTCGCTCACGCCGTACCGCCCCAACCGGTCCAACCTCTACGCCGTGCGCCACGGCGCTCACCTGACCCTGCGCTATGTGGATTTTCTCTCCAATCGGCTGGTCCTGCGCCCGCACAACATCGCGTTTCCGGTGGACCTGATCGAGGTCGATCCGAACGAATCGCCCAGCGACCTGCTCGCAGGCCGCATCGCCCTGATTCTGAATGAGCTGTGAGGCCGGAATCCGTTGACTGCGCGAGTTTTTCGTCTCGCTGCCAGGCCCGAGACTCAGCTTCGGTGCGGGCAGCTCTTCGTATTCAGGCATTCTTCGGCCAGGCGCAGCCGCTCCACCGGCCGCCCGCCTACCAGATGCTCCTCGACGATCGCTTCTGCGTCAGCCGGTTGCACGTGCCCGTACCACACCGCCTCCGGATAGACCACCATCGTCGGCCCGTGCTCGCACTGGTCCAGGCAGCCGGACTTGTTGATCCGCACCCTCGTCCCCAGCCCCGCCGCTTTGGTCAATTGCTGCAGCAGCGCGTGCAGATCGCTCTTTCCGTCGGCGGTGCAGGAGGGCCGCGGCGCGTCCGCGGGCCGTGCGTTGTGGCAGACAAATACGTGGCGCTCAAATGCGGGCAAGCGGTGCGCCCTCCAGGTGCGCATGATTCCAGAGTAAAGCGCCGGGCCGCCCGGTCTTCTCCCCCTCAAACCGCGAAGTTTCCACATTCCCCGCCCCCCACCCGCCCGCATCTGAGAGAATGTGTACTTGACTATGAGCATTGACAATCTCCTCCCTCTGAAAGACGACATGGTGGCCTTCATTGAAGGCCATGGACTCCACCGCCTGCCCGGATACGTAACCGAAGACATACCCTCCATCGTTTGGGAGGGCGAGGACAACCCCGACTCGTGGAAAGACTTTGTGGAGATGGCCAAGCGCGCCGGCGCTCCCTTTGTCACCTTCAGCGAGATGACGCTGGAGCGCGAAGAACTCGACGCCCTCATCGAAGAAGCCGGCGAGATGAACTTTCCCGACGAAGAGGGCAGCGAGCTGACCGAGGCCGAATGGCTGCGCAAGTACGCCGGCAATCTCGGCTATATTCAACTGGGCTTTGTCTATCAGGGGCTTGTCTTTCTGCATGAAACCACCACCGAGTGGTATGAGCGCTACCAGGCGCTGCTTGAAGACCTCGAGGACTTCCACGACATCGTCATCGACGACGCCGACAGCGCCGAGATCGACGAGGACGAGTAAGCCCGCGTGACTCCAGCCAGCCCGGCAGGCCCCTCATCAGGCTCCCCGGTCCAGTCCGGCTCAGGCGGTCCGGCTCCCAGCCTGGGAATCCACCAGCGGCCCCGCCAAAGGTGGACCCTAGCTGAGCCGCATCCCGAGGCAGCCGCGGCCCTGGCCAAGGCAGCCCGCCTGCCCCTGGTGCTGGCCGAACTGCTGGCCGCCCGCGGCGTCACCCAGCCCGCTGAAGCCTTTGCCTTCCTGAATCCCGAGCCGGCGCACCTCCACGATCCCTTCTTCATGCTGGGCATGACCGCTGCCGTCGAGCGGCTGGAGCGGGCCATCGCTCTTCGCGAGCCGGTGCTGCTTTACGGCGACTACGACGTGGACGGCACCACCGCCGTGGTCCTGCTCAAGACCGCCATCGAGATGCTCGGCGGCACGGCGCGCTTTCACGTTCCCCACCGCCTGCGCGAGGGCTACGGATTGCAATCCAGCGTCCTTGAAGCCGCGTACGCCGACGGAGTCCGCCTGGTGATCACGGTCGATACCGGCATGAGGGCCTTCGCCGAAGCCGAGACCGCCCGCCGGCTGGGCCTCGATCTCATCGTCACCGACCACCATCTGCCCGAGACTGGCGACGCGATTCCGCACGCGCTGGCCGTCCTCAATCCCAACCAGCCCGGCTGCCCCTACCCGGAGAAATCCCTCTGCGGCGCGGCTATCGCGATGAAGTTGGCCCAGGCCGTCCTCGAACGCCGCGACCCCGCCCGCACCCGCGAGAAGACCCTGCCGAGCTTCTTGAAGATGGCCGCCATCGCCACCATCGCCGACGCCGTGCCCCTCAGTGGCGAGAATCGCGTCATCGCCGCCCTCGGTCTGCGCGAGCTGCGCAAGCCTGTCGGCGCCGGCCTGCGCGCCCTCTTTGCCGCCGCCGCCCTCGACCCCGCCGCCAAGCAGCTCACCGGCTTCGACGTCGCCTTCCGGCTGGCCCCGCGCATCAACGCTGCCGGGCGCATGGACGTGGCCTCCGAGGTCATCGAACTCTTCTCGACCCGCGACCCGGCCCGAGCCGCCGAGCTGGCCGCCAAGCTCGAACGCCTCAACCGCGAGCGCCGCGACATCGAGGCCGCCGCGCTCATCGCCATCGAAACCCGCCTGGCGACCGATGCGGAGCTCGCCGCCGACCGCCTGCTGGTCGTCGAGGGCGACGGCTGGCATCGCGGCGTCATCGGCATTCTCGCCTCCCGCGTGGTCGAGCGCACCGCAAAGCCGGCCATCGTGGTCAGCATCGAGGACGGCCCCGACGGCCGAATTGCCCACGGCTCCGGCCGCTCAGTCGACAACTTTCAGTTGCTCAACGCCATCGAAAGCTGCGCCGATCTCTTCACCCGCTTCGGCGGCCACGCCTTCGCGGTCGGCTTTGCCCTGCCCGCCGATGCGCTGCCGGAACTGAAGCGCCGCCTGCGCCTCTACGCCAACGACCATTTGCCCGCCCGCGAGCCCGAGCGCCTGCTCCGCATTCACGCAGAACTGCCGCTGGACCGCATTACGCCGGTGCTGGTTGGCTGGCTGCGCAAGCTCGAACCCCTCGGCCACGGCAACCCCGAGCCCATCTTTGTAGCTCGCAAGGCGCGCCTGCTCGCCGCGCCGCGCATCATGAAGGAACGCCACACCCGCCTCGAACTGGCCCAGGAACCGGTTCTCTCCGGCTCCAGCAGCGCCATCCGCGCCATCGGCTGGGATCTGGCTGCCCGCGCCGCCGAGATTGGCCTCGCCAAGGGAAGCCTGATCGACCTTGCCTACCGCATTCGCGAAAACGATCACCCCGAATTCGGCGGCCTGGAGGTCGAGATCGCCGGTATCAGGCTCTACCGGGAAGCCCCGCAACGCGACGAGACCCACGGCTGACCGTGGGCCTCGTTGGTTTGGAGCGAGATTCCGCGCTACTTGCGGTTGTGCGCCCCGCTTGTGGATGCTGCGTGCGATGTAGAGGTTGCGTGCGACGTGGAGGCTGTGGCGTGCGATGTCTGCGTCGAGTGCGTAACGGAACCACTGGTTCCGCCGCCGGTCCTCGATGTCACCATCGGCTTTGCCCCGCCGGTCGTTGGCCCGTGCGTCTGCATGGTGGCCCCGCCTGTGGTTGGTCCATGCGTGGTAGCACCGCCAGTCGTCGGTCCGTGCGTTGTCGTCCCACCCCCGCCGGTGTTCATGCGGGTGGTTCCGCCGGTCGTTGGCCCGTGTGTCTGCATGGTGGCCCCGCCAGTTGTCGGTCCATGCGTGGTAACACCGCCAGTCGTCGGTCCGTGCGTTGTCGTCCCACCCCCGCCGGTGTTCATGCGGGTGGTTCCGCCGGTCGTCGGCCCGTGCGTCTGCATGGTGGCCCCGCCAGTCGTCGGTCCATGCGTGGTAACACCGCCAGTTGTTGGTCCGTGCGTTGTCGTCCCACCCCCGCCGGTGTTCATGTAGGTGGCCCCGCCGGTCGTCGGTCCATGCGTTGTCGTCCCGCCCAGGTGCGCGCCCGCGCCGGTCGTTCCGCCGCCAGTCGTGGGCGTCGTGCCGCCGATCTTCGGCGGATTCGGCCCCTGCAGATGCGTCCCGGTGCCCAGGTTCGTCCCTGTGCCTCCGGTTGTTCCGCCCGTCGTACCGCCGATCTTCGGCGGATTTGGCCCCTGCAGATGCGTCCCGGCGCCCAGGTTTGTGCCCGTGCCTCCGGTTGTTCCGCCCGTCGTACCGCCGATCTTCGGCGGATTCGGCCCCTGCAGATGCGTCCCGGCGCCCAAGTTCGTCCCTGTGCCTCCGGTTGTTCCGCCCGTCGTGCCGCCGATCTTCGGCGGATTTGGCCCCTGCAGATGCGTCCCGGTGCCCAGGTTTGTGCCCGTGCCCCCGGTTGTTCCGCCCGTCGTACCACCGATCTTCGGCGGATTCGGCCCCTGCAGATGCGTCCCGGCGCCCAAGTTCGCGCCCGTGCCCGGCGTTGCCCCGGTGCCCGTGTGCGTGCCTGTCCCGGTACCGGCACCTGGCGTCGTGCCGCCACCGGGGTGCATACCGGTTCCAGCTCCGGCTCCTGGCGTAGTGCCGCCACCGGCATGGGTACCAGTTCCGCCGCTGGTGGTCGAGGTCGCTCCGGAGACGGTGTGCGTGGTTGATGTTGAGGTTGAGGTAGAAGTCGTGCGCGTAGTCGATCCGCTCTGAATCGGCCTGCCCACACCCGGATTCGACGGCTTGCCGCCATTGTGCGAGGACCATGAGCCGGGATCGGCCTTGGCGCCGCCCTGGTGCTGTGTCTGCACCCCGGTGGGACCTTGATGATGCTCGTGGCTGGCGGCTCCCTCACCCGGTGTCGGGTCGTGATGAATGCCGCCCGGACCGCCGCTATAACCTACGTGGCTGTCCCTGGAGACGTAGCCTCTTTCCACAACTCCCCGGTCCACGTAAACCGAGTGAAAGCCCACGCCCACATGCATGACCGCGGTGTTATAGGCAAAGACTCCGCCGCGCCACTCGCCGCCGGCAAATCCGATGCCCCCATAGCCGAAGCCGTAGTTCACGCCGCCGTAGTAGCCCACGTGCGGACCCCAGTAGCCATCGTGGAAGAAATAGCGCCCGCCGGACCAGCCCCAGTAGCCGGGCGTCCACAGCAGGCCGGGCGCGGGCGCGGGAACCCACGTGCCGGGAACCCAATAGTAGCCGCTGTCCTGGTCGTAAGCCCAGTAGCCGGGCGTCCACATCAGGCCGGGTTCCGGGCAAGGGGGTTGCTCGTAGACAGGCAGCGGTGGAGGAGCAATCCCCACGCTGACCACCAATTGTGCGTGCGAAAACGCGGGAATGACAGAGAGAAGAAGCGCCAGCAGGAGCCAGCGCGAAGCGCGAAGCATTTTCATGGGAAGACCCTCTCGATCCTTTCGTGCCTGGTCCGATGAGGGCAAGCGACTTGCGTCGTGCGGGGCCAGGGCTTGGTAGGTTACTCCACTTTCACAGCCATCGCCGGCGCCGGCCATTTACCTCCGGCATCTCTTCACGAGAGCAATCCTCCGCGGGTTTGCCGCGGAGGAGGTTTGCGATGACGCAAATTGAATTCGGGGCCCAAGAACAAATGCGCACCCATTCTACGCCGGTAACAACCCCTCCGGACAGTGGAAGTTGCGCGGCAAGGAATTTTCCCGGCAAGCGGAGCCTCTCTGCTCAATAGCGGTAACTGAGCCCCATGCCTACAACGTGACGCGCCTGGAGATTCACGGGGATGTAGACGACCGGCGGGTAGGGTGAGGGCAGGTAAGTTGGCGACGGGATCGATCCGATATTTCCCGCCACCTGGCCGACGCCGATATCGAAGGCGAAGTGCGGATGCTCGCGCTGGGTCACGCGCACCGCATAGTCCATGGTGGTGGGCAGGTCGGCCTTGCCGGCCACCAGAGGGATGCCGTTGGGGGGATTCGGGCCCAGGCCCTTGGACGTGGGCGGCTCCTGCGTGAAGCCCGCCGAAGGCACGGCCACTATTCCATGGCCGACGGGAAGCGGAATGCCCAGGCCGCCAAAGAGCCGTCCGCCAAACCGCGTGCTCTGGCCGCCAATGCCGAAGATGGTGGCATTGGTGGCCTTCCAGCCGAAGTTCGCCAGGAAGGGAACCGGCTTCTTGGCCCAGGTCTTGGTGACAGCTATGTAGATGTCGCCATTGTTGTAAGACTTGGCAGCCGGGACTGCAACCGGCGCGCACAAACTGGTCTCAAGGCAGTACTGATCGTAGAGTTCGACGGCGGTCACGCCCCCCTCGCCGGTGACAAACTTGTCGCCGGTGCGCACTACGCCGCCGACCGCCACCCCCGGCGTCCACGGACCGAACTGCCCATCCTTGATCCCCACCACTTTGCCGTGAAAGACGTTCATGCCGTTCGCGTTCCAAAGCTGGCTGAAATCCGGTGTGACCGGCACTGCGGTGGCCGACGAGGTGGATCCCAACACTGCATTGGCCAACACCGTGGTGCCCGTGCCGCTGTCGCCGAACTGATGCAAGCTGCGCGTGTAGCCGGCCTCCGCTCGGCCGAAAAAGGCCTCCGTGATGCTCACGGTCTCGATATCGCCGATGACCTTGGCGGCATCGATGAAGTGAACCCCGACGGCCGGGTGGGAGAATGTATGGCCCTTTTCCGTGTAGACGACGTAGGCGGTGGGGGTCAGAAATCCGCCGGTCTGGCCTTCCAGCGTCAGGTTCTGCGCCATCAGGCGGCTGGCGAAGGGCAGAGCGGCCAGAGCAAGGCCGAAAACGGTCAGTTTGCTAAGTGTGCGGAGATTCAAGTTCAACTCCAGTGGAGCGGTCCACCGCGGCGGGCCTGCCTCCGGCGACGTTTGAGATTAAACCCCTTGTAACACAATCGCCGCGGCTTCGTCTTCAACTTTATTGGAGTGGTAAACTCAGCCCATGCCGCGCGGTCTCCTCATCACCCTCGAAGGTCTCGACGGTTCCGGCAAGACCACCCAAATCGAGCGCCTGGCCGTTTGGCTGAAGAAGCGCAAGGTTGCAAGCCGCGGCGTGATCGTCACCCGCCAGCCCGGCGGCACCGCCATCGGAGACCGCATCCGCGCCCTGCTGCTCGATTCGCGCTCCGCCGGTCTGGCTCCCATGGCCGAGATGGCCCTCATGTTCGCCGACCGCGCCCAGACCATCGCCCAAGTCATCCTGCCGGCTCTCGACGCGGGCAAGATTGTCCTCTGCGACCGCTTCACGGATTCGACAGAAGCCTACCAGGGCGGCGGCCGTCAGCTCGGCTCCGCGCCGGTGCTCGAACTCCACCGCCTGGTCTGCGCCAACCTCCAGCCCGACCTGACCCTGCTGCTGCTGCCCAGCCTCGAATCCTCGCTGGCCCGTGCCCGCCGCCGCAACCACCGCACAGCCCAGCAATCGGGCCTCGACGAAGGCCGCTTCGAGTCCGAGACGGACGCCTTTTACCGCCGCGTCTGGGAAAAATACCGCGAGATCGCAGCCCGCGAACCCGCTCGCGTCGTGCTCATTGAAGGCGATCTTTCCATCGAAGAAGTCCACGAGAGAATCGTCGCCGCCGTCGCCGAGCGGCTCACGGATTCCCGCCAAGAGGCCTGAAAGGAACCTGCGCTATGCGGGACAGACATCGATAAACACCGGGTTCCCCGGTTCTAACTCATTCGTCGGAATGATGTAGCACAATTCGTCGCTTTCACAGTAGTGGAGCTGGGGTCGTAACTGGATGCGCAATTTGCCGTCATTCGGCTGCATCGGCTTTTGGAAGGCGAGAAAGAGCGAGCCGCGGATCAGGGGCCCATATTCGATCAGAACCTCCTTGTTTATCCTCCATTCCACCACTGGACATTTCAGGTCTCCATCCAGAAACTGATAGAGGAACCAGTTCTTCTGGTTGCCCGAGACGGAATCGAGAACGTTGGAGCCAAGCGTCAACGTTCTGGACAGATAGTCGAGGGGCGGGAGAGCATGAGAGCCGGCCTGGGCTATATCCGCAGAGCCTTTCAGGAGTGCCGGCATCACCTGCTCCATCAGGCTCCGGGTGTTTTTTGAAGGGTGCAGCGCGCTGAGTACCGCCGCAACCGGAATCGCTTCCAATCCATCGTCGAAAGGAATGGGCTGCAGAATCAGGTGAATGGCCAAAGCTCCATTTTTGGGGAATTCGTCTCTCCAGTTCCAGTGGAATCCCTCGATGAGCGTGACTCCAAATGCCCAGTCGTATCGATATACCGTTTGCTCCGCGCAATTGGATGGAACCCCTTCCGGCGATTCCGTTTTGCAGACGCCCATCGGGCCATCTTCCCCTTGCAGGCTCAAGTAGCAACGAAGAGTGAACTCCTTGCCTTTCACCCAGGCAAGGTAACCCGCTGGGGCTCCTCCGCCAAGAGGCTTGCGACCTCCTGAGAGGATCTCAAGTCGGGGATGGTTGGTCGCGTAGTCGCGGGCAATGAAGTCCAAATACATCCTCTTGATTTGTATTGCCATTGCTTCCTCCCATCGTATGAAGCCGGTCAACAACTCCCGGCGGATGGCTGCCACTCTACTAGATCCGGAGTCGCCCGGCAAGGGCCTCGACGAAGGCCGCTTCGAGACCGAGACGGACGCCTTCTACCGCCGCGTCTGGGAAAAATACCGCGAGATCGCCGCCCGCGAACCGGCTCGCGTCGTGCTCATTGAAGGCGACCTTTCCATCGAAGAAGTCCACGAGAGAATCGTCGCCGCCGTCGCCGAGCGGCTGCGCTCGCCCGCTATTTGATCTCGCCGAAGTGCACATCCTCGGCCGGCGCCGCGCCATCGTCCAGGAACTGGATCGTCGTCGCCGGTCCCAGCTTTGCGGGCTCCGTCCACGATGCCAGCGCCCACACCACCTGCTTCGCCGGAGTGACCTCGACGGCCTGAAGCGTCCCCACCATATCCTTGGGCGCAACATTCCATTCGTTCATCCAGCTATTGATGACCGTGTTCCCATTCGGCAGCCGCCACGCCTGTTGCAGGTTGGCAAACTTGTAGCCGGGCGCATCGGCCGGGCTCCAGCTCCATACCGCATCGCCGCGCCGCGTAACCTCGCGCACGCCCTCGCGGTCGGTAATCAGCACATTGCCGTTCTTCAGCTGCTCCACTCCCCAGACGCCGTTGCCCGGAAACGACCATAGCTCGTTGCCGTTCGAGTCGTACTCCACCACCTTGCCCAGGTCCATGTGCGCCACCAGCAGCGTGCCCTGCGCGGTCAGCCGCGCGTGGCGGAACTGCCCGTGGGTGCTGGGCGGCTGCTTGGTCTTGAGCACAAGCTCCTTCTCCGTCGCGCCGGTCACGATGTTCACCACCCGCAGCAGCGCCGGATCGCCGTTCTGGATATACAGCACGCGGTCCTTGCCGATGGGCACCGCGGTGTGCACCTCGTGGCCCGCTGGAGCGTCGTAGTTCCAAATCACCTTCTTCTCCGACGTAATCTCGGTCACGCCGAACTGGTGCGCGAAGAGAATGTTCCCGTTGGACAGCATCACGGCGTCGCTGATCTCGCCCTTGCCCGCCGGGTCCGTGTAGCTCCACACAATCTTGCCGCCGCGCACGATGTAGATATACCGGTCGTGCGACTCGCCGGAATACACAAAGTCGTGCTGAGCCAGCCCTTTGCCCGGCAGCTCGGCCGGCGCGCCCTGCGCCCGCGCATAAACTCCACCGCAAACTCCCAAAACCGCCAAAACGATCGCCGCTTTCAATCTCATTCGAGACTCTCTCCCCGCTTCACCGCGGCGCATTTTCGTGCCGCGCCCGGCAGCATTCCACTTCGTCCACGAGGATACACCACGCCCAAGCCTTTGACCGCTTGTCGTTGTACCAAAACTGGGTGCCCCACCCTCGGCGCGCCTCTGTTTTTGCGCCTAGAGTGGGATCCTCAGCACCCAATCGCCAAGTACGAGATCACGCGGACAGAGACCTAGCTCTCGTCCGTGAAGATGGCCTCGATGGTGGTCTCAAACAGACGGGCCACCTTGAAGGCCAGGGGAAGGCTGGGGTCGAACTTCCCCGTCTCGATGGCATTCACCGACTGGCGCGAAACCTCCAGCCGCTGGGCAAGGTCGGCCTGCGACCAGTCCCTTTCAGCACGAAGAACACGCAGTCGGTTTTTCATTTGTACCTCAACTGGAGCAGCCCGTAGGCGATGCCGCTCAGGGCGCAGAAGATCGGGTAAATCCAGATCAAATCCAGGTGCCGGAGCTGAAGGAAGTTCTCCAGAAATCCCCAGGTCACCGTCACGGCAAGCGTTCCTCCAATGCCCCAGAGCATGGACTGAACTCCGAGGGCAACTTGGAACTCGTCCTTCTCTTCGCGCAGGTACATGCCGAAGGCGGCAATCTGCCCGATGATGGCCAGCGCCGGAAGGACCGCCAGCAGCCAGGCCAACGGACCGGTCGGGTGACAATGAACAAACGTCCATACGGCCAGAACAAGGAACACGACGTAGAGCAGCATGGTTACGGAAAAGCGACCCATATAGCGGCGGGCAGCGGGATTGTTGGTTGAGCAGTTCATGAGTGGTCTCCTTTACTTAAAGACAGCTTTACTTTACACAATGGGTCAGACAATGTCAAGTTTTCTTGACAAATTGTTTTCCGAGGCGCTTCCGGTCTCGTCCGCCGCGGCGGACACGGTGCGGGATGCGCGAGAATGCGCCGCGCTCCATCCTCCCTGTCATCCTGAGCGACCGGACCCTGAGCAGAGCGAAGGGGAAGCGGAGTCGAAGGACCTGCGGCTTCCTCCGCCGCATCCGAGAGAAGTCACGAGCCTCCGCTCCCGCGCGATGCTCTAAACTCAATCCGTGGGCTTTCAGGAGTTCCTCGGCAACGCGCAGACCGTCACCCATCTCCGCGAGAGCATTCGCGCCGGGCGTTTTCCCCACTCGCTCATCCTGGCCGGGCCGCGCGGGGCAGGCAAGTACACCCTGGCCCTGATGCTGGCCAAAGCCGTCAACTGCCTGCAACCCAGCGAAACCGACGGCCTGCCCGACTTCTGCGGTGTCTGCCGCAACTGCGCGCGCATCGGCCTCGCGGCTGGCCTCGAGGCGCTGGTGGACGAGGCCGTCGAAGCCCGCGACGCCCTGCGGGAGACCGACAAGCGCGAGACCCGCATCCTCATCCAGACCCATCCCGACGTACTCATCATCCCGCCCGACCCGCCGCAACTGCTCATCAAGGTGGGCCAGGTCCGCCAGGCGATTCACGCCGCCTACTACCGCCCGCCGGTCGAGGCACTTCGTGCTTTTACTATCTTTACTTCTTCAGCGTTTATGAGGGAGGCGGCCAACAGCCTGCTCAAGGTTTTGGAAGAGCCGCCCGACCACACTTCGCTGATCCTGCTCACCGAGAACCCGCAGGAGATGCTTCCCACCATGCGCTCCCGCGCCGTCATCCACCGCCTTGGCGCACTGCCCGCCGCCGAGCTTGAAGCCCTGCTGGCAGTTCGCCGCCCCCAACTCAAGCCCGCCGACCGCGCCCTCGCCGCCCGCCTCGCCGAAGGGGCCGTGGGCCGCGCGCTCACCCTCGACCTCGACGTCTATCTGGCCAGCCGCCAGGATGCCCTCATCCTGCTGCGCACCTCCCTCAGCGAGCCCGACTACGCGCGGCTCTTCCACGCCACCGAAAGCTACCGCGCCGGCGCCGACGGCCAGGAAAAGACCATCAACCTGCTCCGCGCCTTCGGCAGCCTTATTGAAGATCTGCTCCTGATCGTTGCCGGAACGCCCCAGCTCATCCGCAATATCGACCTCGAAGCAGAGCTCGCCCGCCTTGCCCAGGGCCTCAGCATCGACTGGATCGACTCGGCCGCCCGCGCCCTCGTTCAGGTCGAGCAAGGCATGCGCCGCAACCTCCTCCGCTCGCTCTCCCTCGACGCCATGGCCGCCAGCCTGGATCGCAATTAGCCCGAGATTGACCGGCGACCCGACCCGCAACTGGTCCGCAATCGACCGGCAACCGGACCAGCCCTCCCCGATTCGAAATTAAGTGCAACCCGCGCGCAATCCCAGGCATCTGTTTCTACAAGTAATCCCAGCAATAGTTCCACTCCGGTACACGACGGGCCGTCTCAGCCATAGGTGCCCGGTGTCTGGCGTCTCCTCAACCGCTGGGCAGAGATTTTTCCGTTTTCAAAGAGTTTTTCCGGCTGCGGCAAACGTCATCAAGTAGGAACCGGGGTGCTGAAGCGGCCCTGCCGCCATCCCATCTCCACCTGCCAACGCCGGCGGCGTTTTCACGTTCCACGTTTTTCCAGAAGGGTTGTTTCCCATGAGCAGTCAAGCCACACTTCCCACCGTCCGAAACAACAGTGGCCCAGGAGCCAGCCAGCCGCTTTCGCGCAACCGCCGCGCCGCGCCCGCTCCGCTTCCTTTCCGATTTGCGGCGCTCGCCGTCTTCGACGAGGCCGCGCAGCGCCAGGCCGAGCTCTTCTACCTGCAAAAGCAGATCCAGTCGCAGACCCCCATGGTCATCATCCTGGAGGATGGCGAACAGATTGACGGTTGCATCGAGTGGTACGACCGCTATGCCCTCAAGGTCCGCGGCCGCCAGAAGACCCTCGTGTACAAGTCCGCCATCAAGTATATGTACAAGGTGGGCGACGCCGGACAGTAGGTTCTACGTCGCAGCCGAGTACGCGGCCTTCCGCAGCCGGTCGCGAATCGCCGCGCCAACCCCTTCATCCGGCGGCAGGGGGCAGAGAATCACCGTGCATCCCTCCGCATCCAGCGCCCGCAGCCCCGCATAGAGGTCGCGCGCCAACTCCTCTGGCGCGGACCACCGCCCCCACATAAAGACAGCGGCGTCTTCAACCGGCGCGGCAACCTCTGCTGGCAACATGAACCCCAACCGCTCCGCGGGGAAGCCCAACGCCGCCTCGGCCAGCCGCGCGCCCAGCTCGGCCAGCGGCGCTTCCACCAGCCCCAGCCGCGCCCGCGGCGCATAATGGCGCAGCCCCAACCCCGGCGACGCCAGCCCAGTCCCGGGCGCTTCCGCCAACTCTCCGCCGCCGCGAAACACCTCCGCCGCTCCGGCCACCGCCCGAATCTGCTCCGCCGTCACCGCTCCCGGCCTGTAAATCACCATCGGCGTCCGGCAAGGGTCGAGTACCGTAGACTCCACCCCCAGCCCCGTCGGGCCCGCGTCCACCACCGCGTCGATCCGCCCGTCCAGATCCTGGAGCACGTGCGCGGCGGTGGTCGGGCTCACGTGGCCAAACAGATTGGCGCTGGGCGCGGCCACCGGAACTCCGGCCAGCCGGATCAGCTCCAGCGCCACCGGATGCGCCGGCATGCGCACCCCCACCAGCGCGCGCCCTGCCGTCACCGCGTCCGGCACCGCCGCCGAGCGTTTTAGCAGCAGCGTCAACGGCCCCGGCCAGAAAGCCTCCATCAGCCGCCGCGCCGCTTCAGGAACCTCCTCGACCAGTTCCTCCAGCATGGCCTTTCCGCATTCGGGGCCGGCAATATGGACAATGATTGGGTCCCAAGCCGGCCTCTGCTTGGCCGCGAAGATGCGCCCCACCGCCGCGGCGTCCAACGCATTCGCTCCTAGCCCGTACACAGTCTCGGTAGGCAGCGCCACCAGCCCGCCGCCGCGCAAAATCCGCGCCGCGCGCTCTAGTGTTTCTCGAGATTCAGCAGTATCGAGGTGCGCCGGGTCCACAACCAATCGCAGCGTCTTCACGCTTTCATTGTCGCCTTTCTGAGCCAGCCGCCGCCACCTGATTGCCACACGGTATAGTGGATGCGGAACAAGAAGGCCTCCGCTTCGAGAACCTTTGCCCTTACGCCGGAGTTGAATGTCGCATCTTGCCCTCCGTATCGCTGATTTGGAGGAGATCGTATGAATCCGTTAAAAGTCCGCCGCTCTTGGCAGTTGCGTCCCAACCTTGTCGTGGGCATCTTGCTGTTTTCCTACGGAATCGCACGCGTTCCAGCCGGGTTAGGCCAAATCGATGACGTTGGTCAAGAGACCGCAGCCTTGAAAGACGCGGATCCTGAAGTCCGGTGGCATGCGGCTGAAGCGTTGGGCAGGAGCAAAGATCCCCGGGCCGTCGATCCGCTAATCGCCGCACTGAAGGATACGGGAGACACACCCCTGCGCGGAATTGCAGCCAAGGCGCTAGGTGAAACAAAGGATCCGCGCGCTGTCGAACCCCTGATCGAAGCCCTTAGAAGCTCAGAAAGTGTGGTCTGCTGGGAAGCGTTCCGTGCTTTGGGTGAAATCAAGGACCCCCGCGCTGTCGAACCAATGTTGGGAATCCTGAAGGATCCGTACAGATACGCAGCCTTCTCGGTCACGGTGCTGGAAGGCTTCGGAACGCAGGCCGTTGAGCCCGTGATCGCCGCGTTGAAAGACCCGAGTAGCAGAGTGCGCCAGACTGCGGTTTTGTTGTTGGGAAAGTTCGAAGACCCTCGCTCGGTCGAACCCCTGAATGCAGCGCTCCAAGACCCTGATCGGCTTGTCCGAATCGGCGCGACAGAAGCACTGGGCAAGATCAAGGACCCGAGCGCGGTCGTGCCGCTGGTCGCGGCATTAAAGGACAAGGATCTTTCCGTCCGGTTCGGCGCGGCCAAGGCATTGGGTCAGATCAAGGACGCTCGCGCGGTTGACCCGTTGATCGCCGCGCTGAACGACCCAGCATTCCCCACAAGTGGCCGCAGTCGAAGCCTTGGGCGACATCGGAGATCCACGCGCGGTCGAGCCCTTGATAGCCGCATTGAAAAACAAGGATTTTAACGTCCGGGATCAGGCGGTCAGTGCGCTGGCCAGAATCGGAACGCCCGCGATCGAACCTTTGATCGCAACCCTCAGAGACCAGGAGAGTACTGTCCGAGGCAATGCAGCCAGCGCCTTGATGAAGGTCGGCCGCCCAGCCGTCGAGCAGCTGATCATTGCCATGAAAGATCCTGACTGGCAGGTGCGAAGAGGGGCAGCTTCCGCTTTGGGAGGCATCCGGGACCCTCGCACGTTTGATCCTCTCGTCGCTGCACTTCGAGATCAGAATCCCCAAAGTCCGGGCCGTAGCGGTCTCTGGGATAGTCGGCCCGTGGGATCCCCGCGCAGTCGAGCCCCTCATTGCTGCGCTGCAAGACACCGATTCAAATGTGCGAGATACCGCATCTTTCTTGTTGGGAACATTCATGGATCCGCGCTCAGTGGCGCCCTTGATCGCCACCCTCAAGGACACGGATGCCAACGTCCGGATGAGTGCGGCCTGGGCACTGGGCAAAACAAAGGATCCCCGTGCGGTCGAGCCTCTGATCGCCGCCCTCGAAGACACGGATGTCGGCGTTCGTGGGAGTGCGGCACTTGCGCTGGGTGAAATCAAAGACCGCCGCGCCGTCGGACCGCTGATTGCCCTTCTTAAGAGCAGGACTGCCGGCGACCGAAATAGTGCAGCTAGGGCGTTGGGCGAAATCAGGGATCGCCGCGCAGCCAATGCGCTACAGGCAGCATTCAAGAGGCGCGATGCGGAAGCGATCGTCGGATCTCATAATTTCTTTATCGAACGCGGTGAACCGGGGTCAGAGGATGTGTTGATCAACGCACTCGAGGAGTCCGGAACTATATCCATGGCTGACGACTTTCTGAGCTGCGGAAATGCGAAGTTGGAAGAGGCCGCGCGCACATGGGCAAAAGACTCCGGTCATGTCGTGAGGCGAAGGTCTGGCGCCGCCACTTGGGGCAGTGCTCGGCAAGCGCCTTTGCAAACTCCGAAGAATTAGGCAGTCCGCGCTTGCGCCGCCACCTGCCGTATACTCACTGCAACCGATGCCCGTCGAAACCGAGATCAAATTCCGCGTCGAAGACCTTCCCGGCCTCGCCGCGCGCCTCCAGGCCGCCGGCTTTACGCTGCAAACCCCGCGCGCCTTCGAGTCGAACACCCTCTACGACACGCCCGACCGGCAGATGCGCGCCCGCACGGAGATTCTGCGCATCCGCAGCTACAACGGGCGCTGCCTCCTCACCCACAAGCGCCTGCCCGACGTTGGCCCCGGCGAGGACACCCACAAGCACCGCATCGAGACCGAGACCGAAATCTCCGACGGCGCCGCCCTGGCCCAGGTCTTTCAGTCTCTCGGTCTGGTTCCCGCCTTCCGCTACGAAAAGTGGCGCGCCGAGTGGACCGACGGCAAGGGCCACTGCGTGGTGGATGAGACTCCCATCGGCAACTACGCCGAACTCGAAGGCTCCGCCACTTGGATAGATGAAACCGCCGCCCGCCTGGGCATCGATCCGGCCGAGTACATCACCCTCAGCTACGGCCGCCTCTTCGACCTCTGGCGGGAGCGGCACAACTCGCCCGCCGAAGACCTCACCTTCGCCGCCGTCGGCCTGGGCTCCTAGCAACGCCCGCCCCTGAGCGGTTGATTCCCTTTGTAATCAGAATCTAAGAATTCACTCATCCCGGCCCTCCCTGTCGCCGATAACACAATTGAGGGACCTGCAATCTTCAGGAGGGTCAATGAATTCACTTCGTTTCGGAATCAGTCCCCGCCGGTTGCGGCGCGGGGGCTTCTGGCTGTTTCAGGCAGCCGCGCTGGCGTTGCTGTTGCCCCTGGCTTTGCCCGTCCGGGCGGCAGATGATCGCGCCGTCAAGTCGCGCGTGGCGCCGGTTTACCCGGAGATAGCCAGGCGCTTGAGAATAACAGGCTTGGTGACAGTCCAGGCAACCGTGGACCCCGACGGCAAAGTTACCGATGCAAAGGCCGTCAGCGGCAGCCGCGCTCTCTCGCCTGCCGCCGAGGATGCCGTCCGCAAATGGAAATTTGTCCCGGCGGACGCCCAATCCACGGTCAAGGTGGAAGTCACTTTCGCTTTATCTCAGTAGCAGGCTGCCGTTCCGGCCGCTCGCGGAGCCGGCGTGGAATGCCCGCCCTTGTGCTTCGAACCCGTTCGCCGGAGCATGACCTCAAAAGGAAGTTGGAGAGTCACCAAAGCAATATCGCGCACTGCTGGAAAGGGCTCGGACGCTTCACCCTTCTCGAATGAAACTTGGCAGTGTTGCAAGCAAGTGGGAGCAGCGACTGCACAATGCCGGTGTTACTTCAAATTCTCGACGTTCCCGATGCAGGCGTATTGTCCATTGCGCTGATCGGTCCCAACGAACAGCAGCGCAAAGCGATTGCCGCCGCTCTCTCTTGGTGCCGGATTGGGATGGAGAGCCGAGCACTGGAGCAAAAGGTTGACGACGACCCCGCCGAAAGCCCGCTCGCCAAGCCACACAGCCGCAACTCCGGGGTCTCCATCCACGAGTTTGCTTCTTACCCCTCCAACGATATCGACGACATCCACATTGCGCTGGCGAAGGATTACGACCTCGTCATCCTTGAGCTAGACACCGACCCGGCGCTCGCCCTCGCCATGCTGAAGAGCATCTGCGCCCTTGGCCGGGCAACCGTAATGGTCTATTCGGCCAGTCCCGATCTGGAAATGGCCATAAGCGCCATGCGCGCCGGCGCCCGCGAGTTCCTCAAACTGCCGCTCGCCACCGCCGACATGGCCGACGCTCTCGCCCGGGTCGTGGTCCGCCCTCCCGTGCCTCGCCCAGCCAAGAGCACCGCCAAGAAATCCTTCGTCTTCCTGGGCGCGAAAGGCGGCTGTGGAGTCACCACGCTGGCCTCCAATTTTGCCGTTTGCCTGGCCCAGGAGTCTGGACAATCCACTCTCCTGATCGACCTCGGCCTCCCTCTCGGTGACGTCGCCATTAACCTCGGCATGTCCCCCAGGTACTCCACAGCCAACGCCTTTCAGGATTCAGACCGCCTGGATGCCAGCTTCCTCGCCTCCCTGATGACGGAACATGCCTCGGGCCTGCACGTGCTCGCCGCTCCCAGCGAATTCTTCAAGACCCCGCCCAATTCCGCCGTCATCGACAAGCTTCTCTTCGTCGCCCGCCAGAACTACGACTTCGTCGTCGTTGACGCCGGCTCCAGAGTCGACCTAAAGAGCTCGACTCTCTTTGAAGATTCCGCCATCGTCTACCTGGTCACCCAGATCGGCGTCTCGGAGCTTAGAAACGCCAATCGCATGATCTCCCACTTCTTCGCCCACCGCATCCACACCCTGCAGATCGTGCTCAACCGCTATGCGCCGCACGCCCTGGGGTTCGATGAGGAGCATATTACCAAGGCCCTCACCAGGCCGGCCGAGTGGAGAATCCCCGACGACTATGCCACGGCCCGCCGCACCCAGAACGCCGCAACACCCATCGCCTTTGAAGACTCGCCCATCTCCAGAGCGATCCACCAGATGGCCCGAGCCGCCTGCGGCATGTGCGAGCAGCCGGGAAAGAAGAAGCGCTTCAGCTTCTTTCGATAGCGTCTCGGGTTTCCTCATTTTGATGAAGGGTTTGGCCGCAAAAAAACTCGAACTGGAGGGAGGCGGGGGTTTCAACCCCCGCATAAAGCCAACAGAATCATCGCGGGCTTTAGCCCCAGAGGGAAGGCCTTCGGTCAATCCCGCGGGCCCTCTACCGCGTGCTCCGATAAAGCTCTTCCAGCGCATCGCACGCCGATCTCACGCCGTCCTCCTGCTCCAGCCGCCGCGCCACCTGCTCCGCGCGCCGCGCAAACAGCGGCTCCGCCAGCATCGCCTTCAGCTTGCGCGCCACCCTAGCCGGCGTATAGTTCCCGCGCTGAATCACCCGCGCCACCTTCAGCCGCAGCATTCGCCTGGCATTGTCCGGCTGGTCGTGCGAGTAGGGCATGATCAGCATCGGCTTGCCCGCCTGCAGGCACTGCGCCGTCGTGCCCACTCCGCCCTGATGCACCACCATGGCCGCGCGCGGAAGCAGCTTGGAATAGGGCGCGTATTCGGCCGCAAAGATGGTCTCAGGCAGCGCCTGCCGCGGCCGGTTGCGCGGATCGGAACCGATGAGCAGAACCGCCCGCACTCCCAGCTTGATGGCCGCCCTGGCTGAGAACTCGAAGAAGCGCCCCGCCACCAGCACCGCCGCCGACCCCAGCGTAAAGACCAGCGGCGGCGGGCCGGCCGCCAGAAACTCCTCAAGATGCGGCGGCAGCGACCCGTTTCCCGCATCCGAATCGTAGTAGCAAAACCCCGTAATCTTAGTATTCTCCGGCCAATCCTTCTGCTCGGTGCCCAGAACCCGCGAGAAAAGCGCGAGCACCAGGTAGGGCGAGTGCTTGGCGTCAAAGAGTGGATTCGCGCCCTTGGGCAGCCCCAGTTCGGCGCGCAGATCGTAGATCGGCTGCGGCCACTTGCGGCTCACAAACCGCGCCAGCCGCCTGATCACCCGTCCGAAACCCGGCACCGCCTTGTCTGCCCGCGCCAGCCGCGGGTATGGGGGTAAAACCGGCGGGTCGAAGGCGGAGAAGAACGACAGCGGCGCCAGCACGTAGCTCGCCCACGGAATCCCCGTCACCTCGGCTACCAGCGGCCCCGCATAGTTCAACTCGCCCAGCAGCAGCAGGTCCGCCCGCTCCGGCTTGGTGGCCGCGTCCAGCAGGTCGTCGTAGGTCTGGCGCAGCACCGGAAACAGAAACTCGCGCAGACCCCGCTCCGTGCCCTTGCGCACGTCGTAGATCATCTCCGCCCGGTGCGTGTCCTCGGGGTCGATATCCGGCCGGATGGCGTGAAACTCCAGGCCCAGAGGCGTGATCTTTGGCTCGAAGACCCCCGGCACGGCCATCACCGGCGCGTGGCCCCGCCGCTTCAGTTCCAGAGCGATGGCGATCAGCGGATTGATGTCGCCGAAGGTGCCGATGTTCGAGAGAATGATGCGCAAAATGAAGTCCCCTGAGCCGTCCTCGGCCCAACTTTATGAGAGTAATGCATCAGGGCGGAGGGCGGCTTCGCGCTTCGATCACGTCGGCTCTCGCTCAACCCCTGCTGGCCTCGGCCTTCGCGGCAAGCAGCTTCTTGCGCTCGCGAATGAGCTTGGCGCGCTCCTTCTCCGGCAGGGCCAGCACGGCCTTGGTGCGCTTGGGCAGCTTCTCATAGATGAGGCCATGGGCCAGGCGCAGCTCCTCTTCCACCTGGCGCGGCCGGAGCGCGTCCCAGCGTTCCATGGCAACCCAATGGGCCCTGGCCAGGTGGGGCGCGGCAAAGATTCCGTCTATCTCCAGCAGATCGTGAAAGCGCTCCTGGCCGCAGTGGAACCACAGCACGCCGATTCCCGTGCCGTCGAGGTCGGTCATGGCAAACATCTTGCCGCCGATTTCGCGGTCGCCCGCCCAGTAGACCAGGTGATGACCCCAGTTAAGCGTCTCCGCCGCGTGCGGGAGCGCCAGGCAGATCTCGCGAATGCGCTCATTGTCCATGGAAAGAGTGTAGGACGGACGAGGCTCTTGGGGAAGACGGCTTCTCGCAACCTCCGCCGGTCCGGCGACGCCCCGACGCCAACAGCGCAATGCTTTAGAATTCATTCAACCGTGACAGCCGGTTGCCCTCAGCGACAGACCATTTTGGATGCGGAGTCGAACTCCGCGGAGCGGGCGTCCATCGCCGGGCGGCCTGAAAAAGGAAAGACCATGAAATACGCCGGATTGCTGGTGATGCCAGCCGGATTCTTCCTCGCGATTGCCGCGCTCGTCCTCTTCCCCGCATCCCCGTCGCGGGCGGCCTTTGTGCTCTGCGGGCTGGCCGTCGAAGCGCTCGGCTTGGTGGTCGCCGTCCGCGGCCACATGCAAGCGCGCGGAGAGAGCCGCCCATGACTCCCATCGCCCCCGCAATGACCGACGCCGCCTTTGCCCTCGCCCTCGCGCTGCTCCTGATCGCCCCGCTGGCCATTGCCGGCGTGGCCCTCATCAATACCGGACTCGGCCGCTCCCGCTCCGCCGCCCAGGCGCTGCTGGGCAACCTGGCCATCGTTGCCGTTGCCGCCATTGTCTTCGCCCTGGTGGGCGCAACCCTTGCCGGCAGTCTGCCGGGAGCCTCCGGCGGCGCGGGCCACATTTTTAGCGCCGCCGGCAAGCCCTGGAACTGGATCGGCTCCAGCCCGTTTTTGCTCGGCGGACTCGCGGCTGCTCCCGCGCAGTCCCAACTGGCGCTGCTCTTCGAGTTCCTGGCCGTCGCCCTGGCCGCACTCATCCCGTGGGGCTCGGGAGCGGACCGCTTGCGCCTTACCTCCGGCTGCGCCGCCGCCGCGGTCCTCTCCGCAATCGTCTTTCCGCTCCTCGCCCATTGGGTCTGGGCCGGCGGATGGCTCTCGCAACTCGGCGTCAACTTCTCGCTCGGCTCCGGCTTCCTCGATCCCGGCGGCGCGGCCACCGTCCACGTCCTCGGCGGCTTGAGCGCTCTCGCCGTCATTTGGATCGCCGGCCCGCGCAAGGGCAAATTCCCCAAGGAGGGCCTGGCCACGGCGCTCCCCGGCCACAACGCCGTCTATATCCTCTTCGGCTGCATCGTCTCCCTGGTCGGCTGGCTGGCTTGGAACCTCGCCGGCGCGCTCGTCTGGCTCCACGCGCCCCTGGCCGCGCTGCCGGTAACCGCCGTCAATACGCTGCTCTCCGCCTCCGCGGCCCTCGCCGCCACCTTCGCAGTAACCCGCATCCGTTTCGGCAAGCCCGACGCCAGCCTCTGCGCCAACGCCTGGCTCGCCGGACTCGTCGCCTCCAGTGCCTGCGCGGCCCTGGTCACGCCCGGCCAAGCGCTCGCCGTCGGCTTCATCGCCGGCATCGTCACCCCGCTCCTGGTGGAGGTGCTGGAACTCGCCGTCTCCATCGACGATCCCTCCGGCGCCATCACCGTCCACGCCGCCGGAGGCCTTCTGGGCTTGCTCGCCGCCGGCATCTTCGCCTCCCAGCCCGGCCAGCTTGTGGCCCAACTCATCGGCATCGCCGCGCTGCTGGGCCTGGTGCTCCCGCTCGTCTACCTGTTCTTCTGGCTGCTCAACCGCGTGCTTGCCTTCCGCGTGGACCCCGACGGCGAGCGCATCGGCATGGACCTGCACGAACTGGGCGGCGGCGCTTATCCCGAGTTCGTGATTCACCGCGACGAGTCGTACCGGTAGGCCGCCCGGCGGCAGCGGGAAAGCGGACGGTCAACATTGCCCCGACGTCTCTTGATCGGCTGGGCTGTGCCTTAGTCCGGCCGCTTCATGTTGCCCAGAGGTGCGATTCCTCTATCCTTCGCGATCATGTACTCTGTCACAAGGACCGATACCGCATGGGATTCGCATGGGATTTCTGAGCCACCTCTTTTACCCGTGGGGCTTTTTGCTCCAGGGACTGGCAATCGTCCACTTCATCCGACGCCGGCCGGATACCTATTGGCTTTACATCATCCTCTTTCTCGGCCCGGTTGGCGCTGCCGTCTATATCTTCGTCGAGGTCCTTCCCGACGCTGGACTGCTGCGCCAGTCCTTCAAAGTCTTTCCCCGCCGCAAGCGAATCGGGGCGCTTGAACTTGCGATTCGAGACAACCCCTCGGCAGGCAACTGGGAGGAACTCGGCGACCTGTACATGGACGACGGCAATCTCCAGTCGGCCCGAGCCGCCTTCGACAAGGCCATTTCCGCCCGCTCCAATACCCCCGATACGTTTTACCGGCGCGGCGTCTGCGCCATCCTGCTGGGCGATGCCGCGGCCGCTTTGCCCGACCTGGAAAAGGTGGTCGCCAAAGATCCCAATCACGACTTCCGCCGCGCGGCTGGATTGCTGGCCCACGCCTACGCCCTGACCGGACAGAAGGAGAAGGCAGAGGCGATCTTCCGCGAGGTTACCGTCACCTCAACCCTGTCGGAAACCTACTTGAACTTTGCCGATCTGCTGGCCTCGGAGGGACGCAACGCCGAAGCGCGCGATTGGGCCCGGAAGGTACTCGACAAGGAGCCGACCATGCCGGGTTACCTGCGCCGTCGCGAGCGCCCCTGGTTCCGTCGCGCCCGGAAGACGCTGAGGCAACTGCCCGCGTGAATGACTCAAGCCTGCGCCCCTGATACATGATTTGGGATGCGATCCGCCAACTCGCCGCCCCTCACCGCCGCGCCAGCAGCAGCATCAGCCCAAACAGGACAATCGGAACCAGCGCCAGCCCCGCGTATAGCAGCAGCTTGCGCGCCCCCGGCAGCCGCAGGCCGCCCAGCGACAGCCGCCGCTCATCCTCCTCAACTCCCACCTGGTCCGGATGTTCCAGATCCCAGGCCATCTCGCCGGCGGTCGCATAGCGGTGGCGCGGGTCCCGCTCCAACGCCCGGTTCAAAATCTCCTGCAACTGCGGTGAAATCTCCGCCCTCAGCTTGCGCGCCGGCCGGGGGTCGTGGAGCACCCGCTCGTTCATCACCGCCAGAGGATTCGGCCCGCTGAAAGGCGTCTCGCCGGTCAGCATCTCGTAGAGCATCACGCCCAGCGCATAGATGTCGCTGCGCTGGTCCCCGCGCTGGCCCTTTACCTGCTCCGGCGAGATATAGTCCGGCGTGCCCAGCGTGGTCGACAGATTCACAAAGGTCAGCCGCCGCGCATCCTCCTTCATGGCGATCCCGAAGTCGATCAGCTTGACGCGGTCGTCGCCGTCCACCATGATGTTCTCCGGCTTCAGGTCGCGATGCACCACGCCGTGCTTGTGCATATAATCCAGCGCATCGCAGATCCCCAGCGCGATCTTCAGCGCCCGCTCGACCGGCATCCTGCATCCCTCGTCCCGGCACTTCTGGTTCAGGATCGACCGCAGCAGCCGCCCATCGACCCACTCGATCACCATGTAAACCCGGCTGCGCTCCTCGCCGTCGAAGGTCTTCACCACGCCGGGGTGGTCAAGCTCCTGGCCGATCTCCTCCTCGCGCCGGAACCGCTCCAGCAGGACCGGGTCGGCCTCCATCTCCTCGTGGGGAATCTTGATGGCCACCTGCCGGCCATCCCTCAGATCTGTAGCCTTGAACAGCGTCGACATACGGCTGCGCGCAACCATCGCATCCAGGCGATAGTGGTCCAGCGTCTCACCGATTTCCAGTGTTGTCATCAGTTCATACAGCATAACAATCCGGCCTTTCATGCCGATGGTTTCACGCGAATCGTAAGAAATCTCTCAAGAGAAACAAAAGGAAACACGTGGATTGCGGCCGAGGCTTCAACTCCGGCGCCGGGACCGCCAGGGCGCATCGGCGCGGGCAAGATCGCGGAGCCGCTATGCGGAGCGCGGATCGCCTGCAATAATCCTCGATATGCGCACGGTGCTCACAGCGGCGAGGCTCTTCGACGGAACCAGCCTGCTTGACCAGCCCATGGTCGTGATCGACGACGGCCGGATCGCCAGCATCGCCACGCGAACTGGAAGCGAAATCCCCGCTCAGGCCCAGGTCGTGGATTATCCGGGCGCGACCCTGGCGCCGGCCTTCCTCGACGTGCACATCCACGGCGCAGCCGGTCACGACGCAATGGAAGCTACGCCCGAAGCACTCGCCGCCATGGGCCGCTTTCTGGCCGCGCGCGGGACGGGCAGCTTCCTGGCTGCCACGGTGACCGCACCGCTGGATGCCACACTCCGCGCGCTTTCGGGCCTGGCGAAGCTGGCCGCGCGGCCGCCCGAGAAAGCCCAAGCCCGCCTCCTCGGCATTCATCTCGAGGGGCCGTTTCTCTCCCACGCCAGGCGCGGCGTCCACGCGCCCGAGTCGCTGCTGGCGCCCGACCTGGCCCTCTTCGACCGGCTTTTCGAGGCCGCCGAGGGACGCATCCGCCTGATGACGCTGGCCCCCGAACTGCCTGGAGCGGTCGAACTTACCGCCCATGCCACGGCCCGCGGCGTCCGTGTCTCCATAGGCCACTCGGAGGCCACCGCCGCCCAGACCCGCGCCGCCATTGCCGCCGGAGCCGTCAGTGCAACCCACACCTTCAACGCCATGCGCCCGCTCGACCACCGCGAGCCGGGCATCCTGGGCGTCGTGCTCACCACCGATGCGCTCTATGCCGAGCTGATCTGCGACGGCATCCACACCGCTCCCGAGTTGGTGAAGCTGTGGTGGAGGGCCAAGGGGCCGCGGCGGGCGATTCTGGTCACCGACGCTATGAGCGCAACGGGAATGTCCGACGGCGAATACGAGCTTGGCGGGCTCTCTGTTCAGGTCGCCGACGGCCGCGCCACGGCTGGCGGAGTCCTCGCCGGCAGCGTACTCACCCTGGACCGCGCCCTGGCCAATTTCATCGCCTTCACCGGCGCGCCGCTCGATGAAGCTCTGCGCCTGCTCACCACCAACCCCGCCGCCATGACCGGCCTCGGCGAGCAGGCCTGCTCCATCGCGGAGGGCCAGCCCGCGAACCTCATAGTGGTGGATGCCGCAGGGAAGCTAGTCGCTTCAATCCGGAATGGGCAGCCGATCCGCTGATTCGCTGCCTCGCCGACTCGCTAACTTGCTGACCTGCTAAAACCATAACCCGTGGCTTCCGCCAACCGCTCAGCCCGCCACAGCGCGCCCTCCAGCGAAACCACCGCCTCGCGTCCCACCGGCATCTCAGGCGCGGCGGCGCTCAGGCCGGCGAAGAATGCCTCGCGCACCAGCGTCATCTTCTCGATGATGCCGCCGGTCCAGGCCACCGGAACCTCGCCCTCGATCCCGTGCTTGCGGCGCAGCTTGGCGCGCACGAGCAGCACGAACTCCACCAGGTCGGCCGCCGCCTGCCGCAAAACCCCCAGCGCCACCGGGTCGCCGGCCTCGGCCAGTTCATTCATCGCCGGCGCCAGCGCGGCAAAGTCCGGTCCCGGCGTGCTGTCGCCCAGGTTCACCAGGCCGTCCAGGCTGGGCGTGCCCCAAATCTCTCCCACTCGCTTGAGAATCCGCGTAGGCTCTTCGCGGTCATAGGCGTTCAGCGCCCTGCGCACGCCGTGCAGCCCGATCCAGTAACCCGACCCCTCGTCGCCCAGGCGCGAGCTCCAGCCGCCCGCGCTCTCCCGGCTGCCGTCCGGCGCGCGGCCAATGGTATTCGACCCCGTTCCGGCGATTTGCAGGATTCCCGGCCCGCCCCGGAAGGCCGCGTCGAGAGCGATCACCTCGTCGCCCACAACCTCGGAGCGCTCGACGCCAAAGTCCCGAAAGACGGCCGTGATCCACTCCGCTGTGCCGGGCATGGAAGCGCTGGCCACTCCGACCGAAGCCGCACGGACGCCGGTCACGCCGGCCTGCGCGTACAGATCCTTGAGCAGCGCGCGCAGGTTCTCCTCGGCAACCTCGGCCCCCACCCGCAACCGCTTGATGGAGCCGCATTCCCCACGGGCCAGCACTCGCTCGCCGGCGACGATCACGGCGCGGGTCCGCGTTCCTCCGCCGTCAATTCCCAGAACTGCCTGCATCTTCTTGCCCCTCGATCCTTCCGCATCAGCTTACAGCACGGGATGAGTCAGCGGGCCGGGCGCAGAGACTGGCAGTCAAGGATCGGGAATCGGCGGGAAATTGGAAACGGGAACCGCGACCCCGCTCCGAGCGGATGAATCGGCAGACGGTTCTTTCTGAACCGATTTCTCAGATAGTCCACGATCATGGGTGGGATGGCACACCTTACGGCGGCGTCGCGCCGCTGACGGCCAGGCCGCCAGCCACCCCGCCCAAACCGCCCGCGCCGGGCGACGGAGTACCGACCTCGCCTATGATGCAGGTCGGAGAGCCCATCATAATCATGCCGCCGTGCACGGTAGGATCCAGCAGCCGGGCGGCGGGAAGAAAGTTGATCATCACCCCCACCGAGCCCATGACGATCATATCCGGCGGTCCCACGCAGGTGGCCATGGTGGTCACGGTGGCCGCGGGCAGAAAGTCGATGAGCACCGTGGGCGCGCCGGGGGGCAGGATCGGCCCGCCCACATGCGGCACAACGCCAGTCACCATGGGGCAGACGTGCATATCGGTGATCCTAGCTGCTGGCGGCATCAGTCGCTCTCCATCCCCGGTTTCATCCTGCCAATTCCTCTCTGCCGTCCCGCTTGCTCATTGCGGACTTATGTGCAAGCCTTTCAAAAATGCCTCGTAGTCCGGCCGCACCGCCTTGAGTTGCGCCTCCAATGTCGTCAGCGTAACGATGCCCACCCAGTTTCCCAGTCGCGCGTAGGTCTGGGCGTGCAACATGCTTCCGGCCGAGTTCGCACTATGGCGAACGAAGAGCAGTTGAGCCTCATCCGCGCCCCCGAAAGCGATCGCCTGGGGCCCGGCAAACTTCGCTTCCTTTAAGTAGTTCCCGATAAGCTTCTTCTGCTTCTCGATATACTCCGCTAGGCCGTCCTCTGAAGCAAGCGTATCCTGTCCCACGCCCACGCTTGCGGCTATCGTCCCCGCAGCCATGGTCATCTGGCGTATCCCAAAGCCGGCAATATAGAGCCAGCCTCCCGGCATTGCGGTAACATTCCATCTTCCAACCGAGGGGAATTGGGAGACTAGGCCGGGTTGTGCCAATGATTGCGTCAAGCGTCACCCATCGTTCCTCGGAGATATGTTAGCTCCGACGTTCGCCGGCCAAAGCCTAAACGGCCCGGTGTTCATGGCGCCGCCCTTGGTGCCACTTTCCACCTGGTCGGGAGCGGCTGGATCAGTAATTCCGCCAGGTCGGAAATCGCCGCCGTGCGTCGGCAAGTTGAGCTTGAGTGAAATAGGACAGCGGCGGCACGCTCAGCCGCATTCCCAAAGCAATCCGGTTCGGATTGGGCCCGACGAGATCTCGATTTGCGTCCCACAGCAGGGGCCAATACTCGACCGTACCATAGTATTTGGCCGCGAGGCTGGATAGCGAATCGCCTGAAGCCACAACCACAACTGCGGCGTCAAGGGGTTCCGCGAATGGATTGAAGGTGCTCGGTGAGCCGCGCAACGCTTTAACGAGGTCCGGTTCCGATTCAGCCAGCTCCTTCATCATGTTTCGATTCGGAGTACTCGCGACGAAGCCTTTGGACGTGGAAAGATTGTTGGCCAAGGGCTGGAACCCTCCGTGATCGGCGCGCGGCGTCCGGTTAGCTGTACCGAACGTCGGGTCGGTAGCGAGTACGTTGCTTAACACAACGGCGAAAAACTCCTCCATATTATCGTAGCTTCTGCTCGTGCCGATCGTGGGGCGCGGATAAAACACGCCTCGTGCTGCTCGATAAGCATGTGCGAGCTCGTGAAACAGAACCAGACTCGGACTCGCGCCAGGCGCGCCCGCGAATTGCGCGCAGTCGCCCCTGACTCCGTATCCCCACATGGTAGCCGAGAAGTACACGGTTGCATCGGAACCTGTGCCCTTTCCTTTAACGGGTTCTTGTGGAAGACCAAGCAGCCAGCGCACAGCATTGGCCTCCCGCTCCGGTCTAAAGGTGTATCGCTCGTTCTTGCTATCGTATTCGAGCTGGTATTGGTTGGAGGGCGTTGCCGCAACCAAGTCCATGGGATCTGCGTACGCGTTGCACTTGTCTTTATCGCTTGGGGTGAATGGAACGATTTGTATCGACTTGCTCGTGCTCTTGATTGCCGACAGCAGGACCTTGCCAGTATAGCTGACCTCAATTCTGTGCAGCGCGAGTTCGACGGCAAGCTCATATTGATCGTCGCCATCAATGGTGATGCCATAAGAGGAGAACTTCTTGCTTGCGCCCATGGTCGCTGCTCCTTCGACGCGGATCATCGGGGATTTCCATTTTGCTTGTCCGGCCACGCGATCATGCCCCCCGATTGGCCGGCTCGCAATTCTTTTCACCTACGTTCCAACGGCAAGAACCCTGCCGTTGAAGATGGAAATGTGGTTCCAATTCGTTCTTGGTTCAAAGGCCATAGCGAAGTGCGAACCGGATTGTCAGCGATTGTGCGCCGACCGAATCATCCCGAACTCCCGACTCATACCCATACTCTCCGCTAGGGGCTTGAACGCTTCGCCTTACATCTTCCCGCCCTTGCTGCCGTCGTCCGCCACATCGGGAGCAGCCGGCGATGCGGGATTATTGATCGTTCCGGCGCTGCCCGAACCCGCCGCGCCGCCGCTATTGATCAGCACCATCGTTCCCGAGATCGCCACGCCGGCGGGTCCGATGTTGATAAAGTTCCCGCCCGCGATCAGGCTGAGTTCTATCCCAGCTTGAATCACCAGGCTCGTGCCCGCGTTAATATAGACCGTAGTGCCGGCATTCATGGAATAAGCCGTGCCTGTTTGTACGCTCTGGCTGGAACTCACATTCAGGGAATGACTTCCCCCCACCGCTTCAGTCAGGTCGGACCCTATATTGAGGTCCAATTTGCCGTCGATCTTATCGATCGCGTTCCCTTTCACCTCGCGATTGTAGTTGCCGGTAACTTGCTCGGTCTGGTTGCCCGTGACAATGAGCGAGTCGTTGTTTCCCACCGAGACGCGCCGGTCGTGCTCGATCGAAACATCGATGTCCTTCTCGGCATGAAGGTAAACCTGCTCGCTTCCCATCTTGTCTTCAAAGCGCAACTCGTTTGCATTCTGCGCCGAACCGCCCTTGCTGCTCCGCGTAACGATCCCTGAACGAGTGCTGTTGTCGGGCAGCGCATACTTGGGCACATTCACGCCGTTGTAAACCGATCCGGTAATCACCGGGTTATCGGGATCCCCATTGAGAAACTGAACCACCACCTCGTCCTTCACGCGCGGCCAGAAATACGTTCCCCACCCACTCCCGGCCCAATGCTGCGCCACGCGCACCCAGGTGTTATCCACCGTGTTCGGCTTTCTCAACTTATCCCAGAAGAACTGGATGCAGACCCGCCCGTACTTGTCGATGTACATATCCTCGCCTGCGGGCACCACGACAAAGGCCGTCTGCGGGCCGTAGATTCTGGGCTTTACGAAGGTCTGCGCGGGTTTGAAAACGATATCCGAGGAAACCGCCGTGAATCGATTGCTGTACCCGGATCCTTGCCACGTGTCGCCCGATCGATAGGACGGAACCTGGTTGGCATGGTGGGTGACTGCGGTCAGCAGGTATTTTCGGTTGAACGCCGCGCGGGGATTCTTGCTCAATGTGAACGTGTAACCCGCGCACAAAGAACGAGCATTCCCGCTGCCACGGTAGACCTCCGCCGTCGCATCGGTAGTCAGCGCCTGCGCATCGAGGAATACGGTCTCAAGAGCTTTGATCGATTGCGTGTCTGAGGTTTTCAGATAGCCTTCCTCACCGGCGGGATATAAATACTGCTCAAAAGCATTCTTGCCGAACTGACTTGTGCTGTCCTTCTCCGGCGCATCGACGCGGGTAAAGTCGCGAAAGTTATAATCGGCGGTCGAGTGTTTGCCTGAAACCATCGTCGAGGCCGCGGTGAATTCCGTAACTCGCACCCCGTATGCTCCCTCGCGTCCCTTCTCATTCAAGGCATATGGGACCGAAGCCGACAGCGGGCAGTCCTGATATGCGCTTCTGCCGTCTCCCAATACGATCTTGTTATCCTGATCGGTATGCTCGAACCAATAGAAGATACCGCTCTCTTCCAGCAGCCGCGAGACAAAATGGAAATCCGACTCGGAGTACTGGGTGCAGTATTCAAGTGGTTTATAGGATCCGTTCGTTTGGTCCGACAGGGACAAGCCATACTCGCCAATGACCGCCTTGACAATCTCCAGCACCGTCTTGCTCTGGAAAACGCGGCAGTTGGCGCTCAAGGTCATCTGCCACATTGAGGGGACGATCCGCGCCCGGTAGACATCGAATTCCTCGTCTCCCGCGCACTGCTCGAACGACGCAACTATGCCGTTGATCCAGCGCGATCCCTGGACATCGCTGAGGGCGATTGCAACAGCGGCCTTGGAACCGACGACCGACTTGAGATCGATAGTCGTGCCCGCGGCCGCGAGCAACTCGGCATGATACTCGAAGAGGCGCGAAATTCCTTCCGCGCCTTCGAGCGACTCAATCAGCAGTACGTCCTTGCCCAGCGGGCTTGAGAACTGCATTAACCGGTCTGTTTGCTTTGAAGCTGCCATGCCAAACCTGCCTGTCCCTTGCCGCAATTGTCGAGAAAGACGATCGTCAGACCTCCGCCGCGACGCTCTCCTCTTGAGGAGCGGCATCCCATGCGTAAGTCAGCTCGCCATCCTTGACTGAAACAGTTACTCTCTCCCCCACAGCCCCCTCGGCGATCCGCGAGAGAATCTGCCGCGACAGATCGGGCAGCATCGTATTGGAGAGAATGTTATCGACGTTCCGGGCTCCGCTCTCGACTTCTGTGCATCGTCCGGCCACTTCGTTCACCAGCACGTCGTCGTACACGAGAGCGATCTTGTGCGACTCCGCAAGCCGCTTCTGAATCTTGCCCAGCTTCAGCCGTATGATCTGCTTGAGAGCTTCATCGCGCACCGGGAAGTAAGGCACGATCAGCAGCCTGCCGAGAAACGCCGGCTTGAATATCTTATTCAGTTCCGGCTTGAGAGCCTGTAACATGCCCTGACTGTCGGGCATGGTCTCAGGATCGGCCGTCAGCTTCATCACCGTTTCCGTCGCCGCGTTGCTGGTGAGCAGGATGATGGTGTTCCTGAAGTCGATCTCGCGGCCCTCGCCGTCTTCCATCCTGCCTTTGTCGAAGACCTGGAAGAATAACTCCAGCACATCGGGATGCGCTTTCTCGACCTCGTCCAGCAGCACAACGGAATAGGGCCTGCGCCGCACCGCTTCGGTCAGCACGCCACCCTCGCCGTAGCCCACATATCCCGGAGGCGATCCCTTCAAGGTCGAAACCGTATGGGCTTCCTGAAACTCCGACATATTGATGGTGATCATATTGCGTTCGCCGCCGTACAACACGTCGGCAAGCGCGATGGCCGTCTCCGTCTTGCCGACTCCGCTTGGACCAACAAGAAGGAAGACTCCCACCGGCTTCACCGGATCGTCGAGGCTGGCTCGCGAGGTAAGAATCCTTTGCGCGATGGCGAAGAGCGCATGATCCTGTCCGATTACCCGCTTCTTCAAATGCTCATCGAGAGTGAGCACAGTATCGATCTCGTTGCGCACCATCTTGCCCAGCGGAATTCCGGTCCAGGCGGAGATCACTTCGCCGACGATCTGCGCATCCACCGAGACCCGCATCATTCCCCGCTCGCCTTGCAGCGCGGCAAGCTCGGCTTCAAGCTGGGCTAACTCGGCCCGTACTTCGCCCTCCTTCGCCGACGCCTCGGCGTCCTTCTTCTCGGGAGATTCCAAGCCCTCTTGCAGGGCGCGAATCTTTTCTGTCAGAGTCTTCTCCTTCTCCCATTGCTCATTGAGTATATCGCGTTCCTGTTTGGCCGCGGCTAGCTGGGTCTCTATCTCCCCGAGTTTCTCCGCGTGGTCGGCGCCTATCTTCGTCTCGCGTTCGAGTATGCGCTGCTGCACTTCGAGCGCGTCGATCCGGCGCAGAATATCCTCCAGGCGCGGAGGAGTGGAGTTCTGCCCCAGCGAGAGCCGCGCGCAGGCCGTATCCAGCACGCTAACCGCCTTATCGGGCAGTTGCCGGCCGGCGATATAGCGATGCGACAATCTAACCGTCGCTGTAACCGCCTCATCCAATATGCGCAGATTATGGTGTTTCTCAAGCGACGCCTTGATGCCCCGCATCATGGTGCAGGCAACATCCTCCGTAGGCTCTTCAACCTTGACAACCTGGAACCTTCTGGCCAGAGCCGGGTCCTTCTCGAAGTACTTCTTGTACTCCGACCAGGTGGTCGCGGCAATGGTGCGCAGTTCCCCGCGTGCCAGCGCCGGCTTCAGCAGATTGGCCGCGTCTCCCTGTCCCGCCTGTCCGCCCGCGCCGATCATGGTGTGCGCTTCATCGATGAAGAGAATGATCTTTTCGGTCGAAGACTTTACTTCGTTGATAAGTCCCTTCAACCGGTTTTCAAACTCTCCCTTGACTCCCGCGCCCGCCTGCAAAAGGGCCAGATCGAGGCTGTGAATATGAACTCCCTGCAATGCCGGCGGCACGTCGCCGCTGACCACGCGATTGGCAAAGCCCTCCACCACGGCCGTCTTGCCCACGCCCGCCTCACCGGTCAGAATAGGATTGTTCTGGCGCCGCCGCATGAGAATGTCGATCATCTGGCGAACTTCCTGGTCGCGGCCCAGCACAGGGTCGATTTTTCCGGCCTTGGCATTCGCGGTCAGATTCACCGTGTATTGATCAAGGTGCGGAGTCTTGCCCCTCGAAGCTCCGGGAGCAGCTTCACCCGCGCCGCCACGCGCCTCTTTTGCTTCAGCCGCCTCGGCCAGGCTGGTCTGCGTCTCGCTCGACTTAGCCACAATGTCGTAGAAGGAGCTGCGCAAACCCTCCGCGTTGATAACTTGCAGCTCCTTGCTGATATCCTTCACGATCCGCGACAGCTCGTCGTGGCCCAGCAGCGCCAGCAGCGTGAAGCCGGTGCGGATATTCCCCGCCTTGAAATCGAGACTGGCCACCGTCCACGCTTCCGATAACATCTTGACGATGGTCGGGCTGAATGCCGGCGAACGCGCATTGCCGCTCTTCAGCGAATCCAGGCTGCGCTCCAGTTCCTTGGTCAAGCGCGAGCGATCAACCCCGAAGTGCTTGAGGATCGCGGCGATGTCGTTGTCGCTGCCATCGAGCGTCTTCATTAGATAGTGTTCGATCTCAATGTCATAGTGCGTGCGCGCAACGCACAGGCCGGCCGACGCTTCCAGCGCGCGCCGCGTCGTATCGTTCAACTTGTCGATGAGTGCTTTCAGGTTTGTGCTCATTGCCCTTCCTTTCCTCGGTATCCGGAATCTTTCACTGCACCAGATAAGTCGCATCGGCGGGATCGCGCCCCAGCGGCCTGGTTTTCAACCAACTTACCAACCCCAGTTGCGGACGCGTCGCTCCGCCCGAGCCTAACTCGCAGGCCGGCGCATCTTCGCGTGCCAGCACCAGCTGCACTTCCGTTTCATAACTCCCATTGGAGTAAAACTTCAGCCACGCGACTAACTCCCGATAGGCTTCCTGGCCGGGCAGGAACCTCAGATACTGCTCGAAGCGCATGGGGCCGAGCGCAATGCGGATGCGCCCATGATGATCCCACACCTCGTCCCCGGCCACAACCCCAACGCCCAGGCGCTCGTTCGGGCCGCCCAATCCTGAGAAGCAGGTCTGATTCGCGGGGTCCAGCTTGCGCCACGCGCCGGCAAACTGCTGGATATGCGCATCCACCCCGAAGTAGTCTTCCAGGATCTGCTCCAGCGAGGCGGCCGAGCGCACATGACGCGCTAAAAGCGCCACGTAATTCAGGTACGCATCGTCTGGGATTCCGCCTCGATTGCGCAGGCCCTCCGTGCCCAGGCCCAGCAGATCGAGCAGGCGGGCGGAGAGGCGATCCTCTCGCGTCCGCTCGTACTCGATAAAGAAGCGATACTTCTCCCAGCCCCGGTAAAAGAATGAAATCATGCGATGGTTGAAGATATTGAGAAAGTCCTCCATCGCAAAGTCTTTCCGCCTGGTTTGCGCCAGCAGAAACTCCGTGTAGGGCGCGGGCATGACGGAGATCGCGGCACAAAGTCCCATGAACTCGACAGTCATGTTCATCTGGCCGCTCTCGGCGCGCCGCAACTCATGAATCTCGCTGGGAGGAAACGCGAACGAAGTCCGCGCCGCGAAGCGGATCGTCTCTCCCTGGGGCGTGATGAAATACCCCACCGGCTTGAGTTCGCGCTCCATCTTCTGGAGCAGGCGCACAGCCTGAAAGAACTGCACCCGAAACGGCTCCTCGTCCAATAACTTACGAAGGTTGGCTAACTCGGGTCTTTCGTCGCTTGTCGTTGTCTGCACAGTTACAGCAGGGCTTGTGTCCCGGCTCTCGGCGGCCATTTCCCCAGCGCCTCCTTTCGTAGAGTACTCCGCGCGGTGAGTTGCGAAAAGCTGTTCATCGCCGCGTAACCGGCAAGAAATCGATCGAGGACGGCGGCAAAGAGATACAGTCCGCTGCCGGCAAACTGCTGCTCGTCAAACTCCATCTCCACCTGGGTTCCGCGCGCCGGAATAAGTCCGTAGGCCGAGTCGACCAGGGCAAAGCTCGGCGAAGAGTTCATCTTCAGGATCGATCCCACCTGGTTGTCGCTGGCCGTCGAGTCGTTCAGGTTATGCAGCCGCAGAATCTCCTGCATGGCGGTGCGGCCCTCTTCGTTGAGAGAGAGATAGTTCAGCGAGAGCAGCGAGATCAGCCGCCACAAGTGTCCCTGCCCGCCGGGGGGATTGACGCTCGCCGTGGGGCGCCGCAAGCCCGTCACCGTCTTGGCCGCCGCGTACCCGACGGCTTCAAAGTCGCCGGTTTCGGCGCCAAAGCGGAAGCGCGAAGGCAGATCGAAGTTGGTGCAAAGAGTCCGCACCATCAGCACGTCCGCCTCGGGGTCGGTGAAATCGCCGGTCACATCGACCACCGAGATGGTTACCGTGGATGGCTCCCGCTCGCCAAGCTCATTCAGGCGCCGGGTGGCTGCCCAGAAGGCAAGGCCCTCGCGGTTGCGGGTCTCATGGCGGTAGGCATGGATAGGCTCCAGCACAACCGATTGCCGCAGTTTCGGATTGGTAGCTGTCACCTCTTCAATGCTGAATATCTCCATCACATCGGCGTGGCGATTGTCCGGGATCACGGTGTACTCGTGGCGCGTCTGATTGAGCAGGATCGGCTCCGCGCCCTGGGGGAAGAGATTGATGGCCGGCGTGCAGCTGAGCCGGAAGGTCCGCTCGTTGACGCCAAGCTCCAGAACCTGCTGGCGCTCGGCGCGTTCGAAGCTCGAAAACAGGAATACGATCTCCGCCTCTTCGCCAAAACCGCCCTGCGCCAACGGCTCCAGTCCTTCGAGATCGAAGAACAGAAACTTCTCCGGCATCGCAAAGTACTCCTGGAGAAGGCGATGCGCGTCCATGGAGCGGCGTTCAAAGGGCAACAGGCTTTCGTCGGCGTCGAACCCCACCATGCGCAGCCGGTCGCGCTCCAGTACGATCAGCTTTTTCTCATCCTTGGGATCGCGAAGCTGAATCTCGATGCAATTCTCGCCGAGCAATTCATACAGCGAATACACCACGCTCGCATCCCCGGCCAGATGAAAACGCAGGTGCGAAAGAGGAAGGCCGGAAAAGATCACATCCTGATGGCAACGAAGCCGCAGTCGAACCGCGGCCACCGCTTGAGCTCCCGTGGAGGCGCGCGGCGGGCGCTGCATCCGCTCCGGCTGGCGCCACTCCGCGGCCGCCACCGTAAAGGGCCAGATCTCCACGTCGTAGGCGGTGCGAAAGCGGCACGGCAGCCCCTCGACGGTGGCCTTGGTAACCAGCGGCGTACCTCTTGGAATGCGCAAGCCCGCTGTCTTCTTTCCCTGGGCCGGGTCCGCCTGGCACTCCACAATAGTCATCGAAGGAATGGGACGGAGATAGCCCGGATGGATGATCCTGACCAGGGATTCGCTGATCTCCGGAAAGTCGTCGTCGAGGCGGCGATGCACGCGCGCGGCGAGCAGCGCGAATCCCTCAAGCAGGCGATTCACGTGCGGATCGTCGCAGCGGTCCGGATCGAGCAACAGCCGCCCGGCGACCTTGGGATACTTGCGCGCAAAATCGCCGCCCATCTGGCGTAGATAGGTCAGTTCGCGCTCATAGTATTCCAGCAGCTCCTCGCGCATCTCTTACTTCACCTCGTACTCGCCGCTGATCAGCTCCAGCACGGTGTCGAACTTGATTTCTTCATCCATGTTCTCGTAGACGATCTGCCCCTCGATATGAAACTTGAGGCTCCGACTGAGCAGATCCGTGCGCGTTAAGAACACGCGAGGCTGAGTGATCCTGGGCTCAAACGTCCGAATGCACTTTTCCAAAGCCAGAGCGAGGGCATTGTGCTCCCTGCCCGCGGAGCCATCGAAACTGTGCAGGTCGGGCAATCCGTAATTCAACACCGATGCGGCTGTGGCAGGATAGGATTCCAACTCCGGAATCACGGGCTGCCTGGTATTCAACAGCCATTCCACATCCCGCTTGAGCGACTCGCGATACATGACGATCGATGCGGAACGGGTCTCCGGCCAAGGCTCCCGATCGACCAGCCGATCGATCAGCGACTGCGTGATCGGAACTTCAGACTTGGTTCTGGCCAACTTGTCCTCCCGCAATCGCTGCTAGGATTCCCGGGTCATTGCAGCACGGTTGCGTCCAGCCATTGCTGTGTCTCGGGGTTGGCGGCGCCGGTGTCGTCTTCTAGCGTCCACTGCCGCAACTCCGGCCGCGTCGCCAGAAGGCCCTTCACAGTGCCCACCACCGCCGCTGAGATCGCTTCCGCTCCGGTCTCCTGGCCTGCTCGCCAGATGTAGCGATGCAGATCCAGCCACGCCCTGGAGCCTTCGCCGGCCAGAACGGGCAGCGATGCCCGCAGCAGCTCGAGCCACGCTCCCTGCGCGGCCAGCGTCCGCATGGAATGCCTTACCGCTGGAGTCGGCCCCACCGCAAAGCCCGGCGCCGGCGACGTGCCCTGCATCATTGTTTCGCCCAGCCGCAAACCGGCGCAGACAAGATAGGGCACGGGAGATTTGGGATCTCGATCGAAGAGAAACTGCGCACACTCGACAATGAGCGCGTAGGCATCGGCCGCGCCGCCCAATTGCCCCGCCGCGGCAATTCTCGACCGAACGGAATCCCCGGACGGCTCTCCATCCCCCGTCAACTCCGCCTGCCCCTCGGTAGCAGCTTCGCCGCCTGCCTGCGGCGCAGGCTTGTCTACCTTTGCCACCGGATCGGGATCGGTCTTGCGCTTCTCGTTCAGCAGCGACTCCACGATCAGATGAACTTCTTCGAGCCCTTCCTGCAGCTTGATGAGATTAGGGGAGAGGTCGCCGTACGCCTCCCGCTGGAATTGGTCGAGGCGCTCGGTCGCCGCCAGTGCTTCCTGAAGCGCGGCGTCCGCCTCCGCGTAAAGGCTCTTGGGGCTGATCGCCACCGCATGGTCGAAGTCTTCGGCGGTCAGCTTGCCATGATTGATCGCATCGCTGCGCGTTTCCTGCTTGGCGCTGGTCGTTGCGTCCTTCTCATAGCCGACGGCGCGGGATTCCAGATAGCCTTCAAAGCTGAGACCGCTCTTGGTCAGCGGCGCCTTGCGCACGGCGAGCATGATCTGCCGTGCGGCCGCCTCTACCGCGAGCGAGCGCAGTTCAAGGTCTCCGCCTTCCTCGATCATCGGATAGAGCGTGGGCCAGAAGGTCTGCTGAAGCGCCAGAAGCAGCTCGATGCCGGGCGCAAGAATCTTGTAGCCTTCCATCCTGAGCTGCGATTCCAAGAGCCAGCCGGCCAGGCGCAGATCCTTGCTCCTGGCGGCCAGCGTGTCGCCCGCCAGCTTCACAACCTGGCGATGGTCCGCCTTCTTCTTCTGGGACAGGACCATGTCCCCTTCGGGCAGACTCTCGTCGTCTTCCCTGCGCGCTTCCTTGATCTGATCGAAGACCTTCTCATAGTAAAGGTCCGCGCCCGATGGATTCTCTCCTGCAATCGGCGTAAGCAAATCCTCACGCAGAGGCATCTTGAGACTCCTTCTCCGGCGCGTGCCACTCCACGCCGCGAATGTGCAGCAGTGGAACTTCGACCCCATCTATGAGCATCGTCTTTGCCCCGTAGGGTATCTCGCCATACTTGTCGTCCGGCTCCCAGGCCGATTCGCGGCCCAGGTGGACGATCTCTTCCGCATGGCGCGAAGAGAGGGGACAAAGAACGGGAAGAAGCACTTCGCCCAACTCTTGCAAGCGAAAGTCGGCGCTGGTCTCCACGCGGGCTTGCGCCCAGACCAGGTCGCGCAGATTGGCGGGAGGCTCGATCGCGAGCTTGCGCAGATAGTGGATTGGAATCCAGGTATAACTGCCGGCCAGGAACACCTCGAGGTTGGCACCAATGCGGGGGTCGGCGTCGCTGAACTCGCTGAACGCGGTTCCGTTCCACTCACCGGGGTGAACGGCCCCCTCGATCAAGGGAGGCGTCTCATGGTTGGCGAACATGGCTTGCCTGGTGCGCTCGGCGTGCAGCGCACTACGATAGAGCAGAGTCCCCGCGGCTGCCTCGGCATTCGCTCCCGCCAGAAGATCCAGCTGCTTCTCCGCCCGGTCATACTCTCCGGCAAACAACAGAAGCTCGAACAGGAACGTGCGGCGCTTGGCGTCGAGAGGGTTGGATCTCAACTCTTCGCCAAGCGCCTTGATGGCCTCCCGCAGTTTCCCTTCGCGGTAAAGCGCAAGTGGTGTCATTGTGGCTTAGGAGACCTTATTCTCCTTGAGGTTGTAAGTAACAGCGCCGGTCGTAGTGACAATGCCCTGCTCGTTTTGCTGGCTGTACTCAATCTTGATTTCGTTGTAGCTGAAGGAAACGCTCTCGGTGGGAATCTCGCTCGACGCGCTGATCTGGTGCGAGGTCACAAAGAGCTCCTTGAAATCGATCTTGAGAAACGGCTTGCCGCCGGCCCCGGCCTTCACCGCTTGCAGATTCCCGGTCTTGATGTGTGTGCCGCTGACCAGCGCCTTGAAGATGGGAGTGGACGCTTTGTCAAGGTGCTTCATGATGCTGAAATCGGCAAGATCGACCCTGCCGGCGCCCGAGCCGCCCGTTCCGGCAACCGTGGTTGTCTGGTGGCCGCCCCAGCTAAAAGAGAGAAGTTGGATCTGATTCTCGAAGCCCTTGGACACCGACTCACCCTGAATGCTGTCGAGTTTCAAATAGAAATCAACTGCCATGTGTGCATCCTTTCGTGTTTAGCCTGGGTTGCAGGCCGGTTGGGGATTGAAGTTTCAGGAGTCAGGGAGCTGATCTATTTACCAGCCGGCTGGGGAAGATCCGCTACAAGCCTCAGAGACACTGTGAGTTCATCCAACTGGAAGTGGGGACGCAGGAAAGCGACAGCCCGCAGCGCTCCCGGCTTTCCAGGTATTTCCATGACCTCGATGCGAGCTTCGCGCAAAGGCCTCTCGGACTTTGCCGCGGCCGACGCATTATCGTCCGCAATCACATAATTGGCAATCCACTGATTCAGGAAAAGCTCGGCCTGGGACCGGCTCATCGCGCTGCCCAGCTTGTCCCGCATCATGGCCTTCAGGTAATGCGCAAAGCGGGACATGGCCAGCATGTATGGCAACTGGGCCGACAGCCTGGCGTTGGCATTGGCCTCCGGCTTGTCGTAGGCCTTGGGCTTGTTGGCCGTCTGCACACTGAAAAAGGCGGCATAGTCCGTCCCCTTGCAATGCACCAGCGGCACAAAACCCTGGTCGGCGAGTTCCTTTTCACGGCGGTCGGTGATGCTGACCTCCGTGGGGCACTTCAAGGCCACATCCCCTTCGTCGGTGCGGAAGTTATGCGTGGCCAGCCCTTCCACAAGCCCGCCGTTCTCCACGCCGCGAATCGAGGCGCACCAGCCGAACTTGGCAAAGGACTGCGTAAGCCGCGCACCCAGGGCATAGGCCGCGTTGCCCCACAGATACTTGGTGTGATCCTTGCCGTCGACGCCCTCCTCGTACGCGAACTCGTCGATCGGCCTGGTTGCCATTCCGTAAGGCTCGCGCATCAGAACGTGGGGCAGGGTGAGAGCCACATAGCGGGAATCGTCCGAAGCCCGGAAAGACTTCCACTTGGCATATTCCGTGCTGTCGAAGACCTTGGAAACATCCCGGATGCCCGTCAACTGCGCGTAGTCGGACAGGTTGATCATCTCCGGCGAGGCCGCGGAGAGGAAGGGCGCATGGGCCGCCGACGCAACCTGAGACACCCTCTCCAGCAACTCCACATCCTCCCCGCTGCGGCCGAACTCGTAGTCGCCTACCATCGCCGCGAAAGGAGCGCCGCCAAACACGCCGAACTCCTCTTCGTAGACCTTCTTGAAGAAGGCACTCTGATCGAACTCCGGCGCGCGCTGCAAGTCTCTCAGGAGATCCCGCTTCGAGACGTTCAGCAGCTTGATCTTGAGCATGTCGCTGGTTTCGCTCTGGTCGAGCAGGTGCTTGATCCCGCGCCAGGTGGCTTCCAGCTTCTGGAAGGCGGGGTGATGCAGGACTTCATTCAGTTGCAGCGAGATCAGGCGATCGATATCGGCAATGCGCGCGCCGATCGTCGCCTCGGCATCGCGGCTGAGGACCATCTTCCCCTCAAGAACCTGGTTGATGAACTCCTTCACCATGTCCTTGCCGCGTTCCTGGGCAATGGTGTCCTGGCCAAACCGTCCCTGGGAGACAATCTGATCCAGCAGTGACACCTCGGTAGTGGTCTGTGCTTCGGCGGCCTGAGCCGCCAACGGGTTCGCCGCGCTACTCATGTTTGTCCCCCTTTGGCTCGCCACCCATCTCGGTGCGCAGCTTATTGAGTTCATCCGTCTTTGAAACCGCGTCGAAGAGCGCCTGATCGAGCTGGTCGTTGCCCTGCAGGCTGCCCCGCAGGTTGGATAGCCTGGTCCGCAAGTCCAGCAGTTCTTTGATGGGCCCCACCTGCGCGGCCACATTGGCGGGCGAAAAATCCTCGAACTTTTCAAAGTTCAGATCGACCGCTACCTGACCCGCCCTGGGGTCGGAACTCAGCTTGTTCTCTACGGAGAACTTCAGATGGGGAGACATGCCTTTCAGCACGCTATCGAAGTTGTCCGGGTTGATCTCAACGAATTTGCGATCCTTCAAAGCCGCAAGCGGCTTCTCCGGCTGTCCGGTCAGATCGCCTAACACCCCCATCACGAAGGGCAGCTCCTTCATCTCGATGGCGTTTCCGACCTCTACGTCGTAAGTAATCTGCACCCGGGGCGCCCGGACGCGACTCAGCTTCTGCTGTGTACTCTCTCTGGCCATATTGCTCCTGAAATTCGGGGAGATGCGGGTAACAACCGATGAATCCAAAGAAACCACAAGACCGGGACTTCTGTCCAGAGGAATCTTTGACAGCCTCATATTACCCCAACCCGCTCTAGGATGAGATGTTGCGGAAAAATATTTTCGCGTTCCTCCTCCGAGCTGTGCGACGATGATCGTGGATTCTCCGCCGTCCCAAAGGAGCCTCCGAGGAAGTCGATGTCTTGAAGGGTACGGGCTTCAGCCCGTACATCAGCCCGCCAAAATGAATGCGGGCTTTAGCCCCTGAGGGAATGTCGACTCCACAACAAGGACTTGTTCAGGGGTTTCCTGAACGGTCCGCCGCCGCCGGTTTGGACATCCGCTCCACTCAACCGTTAACATCACATCTCAGCCGAGGTTGCTCAGCCCATGCGACAGCTTCAACCCGTCATCTGGTCCAAAGGCACCTTTCTCTCACCCCAGCACCTGCAGGCGCAGGAGCGCTTCGTTGAAGACAGCGCCAGGTTCTACCTGGACTCCCTCAACGCCCGGTCCTGGGGCTTTCGCGAGATTCAGATCGATACCAAGGCCCTTTCTGAGGGCCGGCTGGCGATTACCCGCGCCTCGGGAATCTTCCCCGATGCGCTACCGCTGGACATTCCCGCCTCGGAGTATCCGCCGCCGGCCCGGTTGCTCGACGAATGCTTCCTGGACGGGCGCCAAAGCTGCACCTTTTACCTGGCCGTACCCGAGTACCTGCAAGGGGGCATGAACGTCTCGGTGGATCGCGGGCGAGTCAGTACCCGCTTCCTGGCGCAACTGCTCATGGTCCGCGACGAGAACACTGGCAGCGGCGAAAAGCCCGTCCAGGTGGCGCGCAAGAACCTCCAGATTCTGGCCGAAGGCGAGAACCGCGAGGGCTCCGTCGTGCTTGCCTTCTTGCGCATCCTCCGCTCGGAGACGGGCGCCTACCAGATCGACCCCGCCTACATTCCTCCCCTCATCGATATTCACGCCCACCCCGCCCTCAAACGCATCCTCAGCAATATGGTCGAGCTGCTGGTGGCCCGCGGCAGCCAGTTGGCCGGCGGCCGCCGCCAGAAGAATCAGTCGCTGGCCGACTTCACGGCCTCCGACGTGGCCAATTTCTGGCTGCTCTACACGATCAACAGCCATCTCCCCGTGCTTCGCCACTTCCTGGAATCGAGCAATATTCAGCCCGAGATGCTCTTCAATGAGCTCTCCGACCTGGCCGGAGCCTTGACCTCTTTCTCCAGCAAGATCGCCCCCCGCGACCTGCCCGCCTACGACCACGAGCAGCTTGGCTCCTGCTTCGGCGAACTGGACCGCCTCATCCGGGTCATGCTGGAGACCGTGGTTCCCAGCAACTTTGTCGCGCTCCCCCTCAAGATGGTCCGGGATACCATCTACGCAACCTCGATCGACAAGGACGCTTACTTCGAGAATTCCCGCTTCTACCTGGCCATCTCGGCCGATATCCGCGACGCCGAACTGATCGAGCGGACCCCGCAACTGCTCAAAGCCTGCTCCGCGACCCAGCTCGAAACCCTCATCCGCAACGCCCTGCCCGGATTGCGCCTGACGTACGTGGCCACGCCGCCCCGGTCGATCCCGGTCAAGCTGCGCCACAAGTACTTCTCCATCGAGCAGGCCGGCCCGGTCTGGGAGTCGGTGCAGCGCGCCCGCAACTTCGCCGTCTACGCTCCGGCCGACCTCCTCAACCCGCAGATGGAACTCATCATCCTGCTGGCGCAACCGGCCTGACGCTCGTCTGCCTCCTTGCCCGGCCGGGCGCGCCGGATCGGTGGCTGGGTGCAAGAGGATTCTCACCGATCGCGCAAGGCCATGGGTGCCCCACCCTCGCTGTCATCCTGAGCGAAGGTCGCCGCGGCGACCGAGTCGAAGGACCTGCGATTCGTATTCTTGCGGCTAGGGCAGTACAGCACGAATCCCGCAGGAAAGAAACAGCGGAGACCCGCTAACCCTGCTTCTTCGCCTTGCCGCGGCCGCCCAGCAGCCCCTCCAGCTCTTCCTTGAACTCGCGCACATCCTTGAAGTCCCGGTAGACGGAGGCAAAGCGGATGTAAGCCACCGTATCCAGGCTCTTCAGTTGCGCCATGATGAGTTCGCCGACCTCGCTGGTGGAGCGTTCGCGCTCCGGAGCATCGATGAGGAAGGCCTCCGCGGCGTCCACGATGGCCTCGAGCTTGCTGGCCGGGACAGGGCGCTTCTCGCAGGCGCGAAGCAGGCCGCTGAGCACCTTCTGGCGGTCGAAGCGTTCGCGGCGGCCGTCCTTCTTTACCACCATGTAGGGGATCTCGTCGATGCGCTCGTAGGTGGTGAAGCGGCGATTGCAGCGCTCGCACTCCCGCCGGCGGCGGATGGAGTCGGCTTCCTTGCTCTCCCGCGAGTCGACGACACGATCCTGCCCAAAGCCGCAATAGGGACATTTCATGCTGTGGATTTTAGCGGATTGAGCTTGCCTTTGTTTCTTCGCGGCCGACGCCGAAGAGCCTTTCAGCCTTCCCCCGAAAAACGGGGAATCGATTTTTTCCTGCGAAACCCGCTCCTTTTGTATTCCGGCAGCATCTCAGCTAACAGGGCAAGAATCCCCCGCTTGCCTCGCGCCGTCAAGCCGAAAAGGATCATGTAGAGCGAGCGCGTTACCTCAAAATGGACCCGTCTAGAAAGGACGGATCGAATCGCGGCTGTTATGAAGGCGGTCGTTTGCGGCCCTTCTCCCCCGGGCCTGCGCCGCTGCCGGGATTTCTCGACATTCAGATAAGACAAATTACCGCAGCCAGTTGGAATGAGGGCAAGCGGATCGTCTTCCTTCTGAGCCGGTGAGAAGGAGTTGAGGACAGTGGCAAAGAAAATTGCGGATCAATTTGTGGAAGTGTTGGCCGCCGCCGGCGTGGAGCGAATCTTTGGGGTGGCGGGCGATTCTCTCAACGGGATTGCGGATTCGGTAAGGGTCTCCAATGGGATGGCGTGGATTGGGGTGCGGGACGAAGAGACGGCCGCATTCGCCGCCGGAGCCGCAGCCGCGCTGACGGGCAAGCTGGCGGTATGCGCCGGGCGCTGCGGGCCGGGCAATCTCCGTCTCATCAACGGCCTCTACGATTGTCATCGCAGCCGCGTGCCGGTGCTGGCCATTGCGGCCCATGTTCAGTCCCCGGAGATTGGCAGCGGGTCCTTTCAGGAACCGCATCCGGAGCGTTTGTTCAAGGAATGCAGCCATTACTGCGAACTGGTCTCGCATCCCTCGCAGATGCCGCGCGTTCTGGAGATGGCGATCCAAACGGCCATTTCCAGAGGCGGCGTCGCCGTGGTGGTAATACCCGGCGATGTTGCGCTCTCCGATGCCGTGGATCCAGGCAAGCGGGCCATCTACAGCTACCGGCGGCCTGAGGTGATTCCCCACTGGGCGGAACTCGACGACCTGGCCGCGGAACTGAACCGCGGGCACAAGACGACGATCCTGGCAGGGGCCGGCTGCGCGGGCGCTCATGACGAACTGATCGCGCTGGCCGGCAAGCTCCAGGCTCCGATCGTCCATACCCTGCGGGGGAAAGAGTTCATCGAGTACGACAATCCATACGACGTGGGCATGACCGGCCTGCTCGGGCTTTCTTCCGGCTATTGCGCCATGTTGGACTGCGACACGCTGCTGATCCTGGGGGCGGACTTTCCCTACCGGCAGTTCTATCCGCCCAAGGCGCGCGTCTTGCAGGTCGATATCCGGGTGGAGCAGCTGGGACGCCGCGTTTTCATCGACCTGGGGATCGTGGGAGGGGTTGCGGAAACCTTGCGCGCGCTGCTTCCGAGGATCGAGCCCAAGCCTGCGCGGGGCTATCTGGACGCCTTGCTCGACCACCATCGTCAGGCGCGCAGGGAACTGGATGATCTGGCGACAGCAGACGGGCAGCAGCCTATCCATCCGCAATATGTGGCCAAGGCGCTCAATGAAGTAGCGGCCGAGGATGCCGTCTTCACCGTGGATGTGGGGACGCCGGTTATCTGGGCGGCGCGCTATTTGACCATGAACGGCCGCAGGCGCCTGCTGGGGTCGTTCAATCATGGATCGATTGCCAACGCCCTGCCGCAGGCCATTGGCGCGCAGATCTCTCATCCCGGCCGCCAGGTGATCACGCTCTGCGGCGATGGGGGCATCTCCATGCTGATGGGCGACTTGCTGTCGCTCAGGCATTTGAACCTGCCGGTGAAGATGGTCGTCTTCAATAACGGATCGCTCGGCTTTGTGGAGCCGGAGATGAAGGCGGCCGGCATCCTCAGCCCCGCCGCGGAGCCGGTAAATCTGGATTTTGCGAAGATTGCGGAGGGTACGGGGATTCTCGGCCTGCGCGTCGAAGACCCGGAAAGGGTTCGACCGGCCCTGGAGCAGGCATTCGCGCACCAGGGGCCCGCATTGGTGGATGTTGCGGTGAACCGCCATGAACTGGCCATGCCCCTGTCGCTCAAACTGGACGAGGTGGTTGACTTCAATCTCTACATGGTCAAGGCGATCCTGAACGGGCGCGGAGGCGAGATCGCCGATCTTGCCCGCACCAACCTGATTCGGTAGGGCGGGAGACTCGCGCCAGGAGCGGGCTGGTCAGGGAGATCGCTACGAGCGAGGGTTTTGCAGGCCAGGGTAATCGGGCCGACGAGGCCGCCGGCCGGGTTTGCTCCGGTGGCGGGGGTGTGCTAACCTTGATTTCTGTGCCGTTGTGTGCGTAGTGGGAGTGTGTCCGCTTGCACTTTCGGGACGGCTATTTGTCTCCGCGCTGTTCTTCGGGGTGGTCTCCGGGCGGGAAGGGCTGGCGTAGCTCAGCTGGTAGAGCATCTGATTTGTAATCAGAGGGTCGGGGGTTCAAATCCCTTCGCCAGCTCCACTCAAGGGAACCGGGAGACGGGGCTGAGGTTGTAAGAATCGAGATTGTCTGAGTTGACCGGCGAGCGGTTTTTTGGCGCGCCGGGCCTGTCCTCCGCGGTGATCCCACAGAGGTGCATGCTCCGAAGTGCCGGAGGGTTTCCGGACGGGGCGCGATGCGCTGAATGGGACGGGCCGAAGCGGATTTCCGGAGGGGCGCGGGCAGGGTTGGACGGGGGCGCCGGCGACAGGTCTTGGTCGCGGAGGTGGCTGGGCACAGGTGGCCGAGCGGTTAATGGCAGCAGACTGTAAATCTGCCGCTCCTTGGAGCTACGGAGGTTCGAATCCTCCCCTGTGCACCATGAGATGAGGGTTGGAATGCGCGAAGGGTCGCAGTTGGGATGAGCCGGTTTGGTTCCGAGCGGGACCGGATGGTTGAGGGCCTTCATAGCACCGGTTCAGAGTTGGACCGGAAGTTTTGGGTAGCTTTGGCGCTGTATGCGGTTTTGGCGGCACTGGTCTGGTTTACGGTGGGCGAGGGTAAGTTTCTCGTCCATGGCAGGGCGGTGGATATACGGCTGGTTCCGCTGCTGGTGATTGGCGTGTTCGCTTTGCGCACGGTATTGGCCCGGCAGGCGGAGAGGATTCGCCAAAGCGGGGATCGGGGCGCAAGCGATCAGGGCGGGAATCCGGCGCCCAGGAGTTAGCAAGAGGGCCGATGTAGAGGTAGGCCGGGCTTTGACCCCGGCGGGAAGTAGCTCGAAGCGGCTCGGCAAGCGTGGAGTTTTCAAACGAGGGCTGATGTAGCTCAGTTGGTAGAGCACTCCCTTGGTAAGGGAGAGGTCACCAGTTCAATCCTGGTCATCAGCTCCAGAGATACGGTTGTCAGTTGTCAGTTGTCAGTTTGGCGCGGAGAGCGAGATAGCTTTTCCGGAGCATGAAGTGGCTGACTACTGACAACTGACCACTGACAACTGTTCGGGCGGGAGTAACTCAGTGGTAGAGTCACAGCCTTCCAAGCTGTTGGTCGCGGGTTCGAGTCCCGTCTCCCGCTCCAGGTTCCGGGGCCCCCAGCGACAGGTCTTCGTCGCAGGGGTGAGAGATTTTGGGGTCTTCGGCGACGGGTTCTGGTCGCTGGGGTGAAAGAGTTGGCGGCAAGCGTGGATGGCCTGAGACGGCCTGAGGCGAAGGCGAGGTTGGCGGAAGATGTTTGAGCAGGCAGCGATAGCCGTCCGGGATGAGCGGGGATATGCGCAGCTTCATGCTCTGATCGATGCGGCCTTCGAAGCGCGGGACTTGGAAGTCTTTCTGAACCGCGCGGCCAAGGCCAAGCTGCGGATTCGCGACTTCGAGGGAGTGGTGAAGCGCGGGTTGCTGGGCAAGGAAGCCGGGCTGGTCTACGAAGCGCTGCCGGTATCCGACCAGGGATTGACGCGGGAGCGGTATCTGCGCCTGGTGGAAGCGGTGCCGCTGGAGCTGCGGCAGAGGTATTTGAAGGTGTACGCGTATTACTGAGGCGGCGCCCATAAGTTTTGCGTTTCCGGCTCTGCCGGGAGCGTCAAGAGGAAACAGAAGAAACTCCGACGGAAGGGAACCAAGATGGCGAAGGAAAAGTTTGACCGTTCGAAGCCGCACGTGAACGTGGGCACGATCGGGCACATCGATCACGGCAAGACCACGCTGACGGCGGCGATCACCAAGGTATTGGGCAAGCACAACCCCAAGATTCTCTTCCGTTCGTTCGATTCCATCGACAACGCGCCGGAAGAGCGGGAGCGGGGCATCACCATCGCCACGGCGCACGTGGAGTACGAGACGGCCAAGCGCCATTATGCGCATGTGGACTGCCCCGGCCACGCCGACTACATCAAGAACATGATCACCGGCGCGGCGCAGATGGATGGCGCGATCCTGGTGGTCGCGGCCACCGACGGGCCCATGCCGCAGACCAAGGAGCACGTGCTTCTGGCGCGCCAGGTGGGCGTTCCCTGCATGGTGGTCTATCTGAACAAGTGCGACGCGGTCGAGGACTCGGAG
>Ga0187863_10000143_pt1 | contig 63532 bp, 59 predicted proteins | sample June2016WEW_11_1_FD_132975 | JGI IMG/M metagenome (GOLD analysis project Ga0187863, IMG submission 132975) | Peatland microbial communities from SPRUCE experiment site at the Marcell Experimental Forest, Minnesota, USA - June2016WEW_11_10 | ecosystem: Environmental > Terrestrial > Soil >...
GGGGAGGAGAGGCGCTTCCGCTACGCTCCAGCGCCTCTCCTCCCCCGAAATACCCCTTCCCGATCCTCTACTGGCTCCCTTTTACTCCGCCCCAGTGGTCTACTTTTACTCCGCCCTTGACAGCTCTCCTTCAGATCGTTGAGGAAATGCTCAAAATGCTCACTGATCGATACAGTCTTCACCATGGGTGTAAGGCTCCTTTCCAGGTTGGCTTTAGCTCGTCAGGCCAAAGCCACCTTACACCCTCCTGCCTTTTACACAATCGAATTTACGTCACCCAATTCTCGAAGAGTGTACTTTTGGGTGTATTTATTTGATTTGGATTTATATCCACTTCGTTTGCAATGGTTTATGCGTCGATGCGAATCCCACTCTCGCTTGGGCGATTTCCGCATTTTCCGTCCAATTCGGCCCTCTGGGACGCCTTTGAATGACAACGCGCGGGATGGCTATGGCACAGCGATACCGGCCGGGGAACCTCCCTTCGGTGACGCGCTGATAGCTGGTGCTGCGCGACAGGCCGGTGCGATCCAATGCATTTGCCAGTCTCAAAATCTTTCTCGGCATCCTCGTACCTCATTGGTTGAGTAGCATTTCAATTACGCTCGAATTCACCGAGCGCACCGACTCCAGCATCTGTCGAAATCGCCTGCAAACCAGCCGTCAACAACACTGATTCGGTCGCGCTCGTTGCCTGACTCTTCTCCAGAATGCCCTGCACTGTTATGTCGTTCTTGTCTGAAGCAACCTCAGATCTATCCACAAGAAAGACGTTGTGCAGATCGTTTCTCAGCGGGATCATCGTTGCAGACTCCATCATCGCGATGTTAAGGACAATGCCGACGCCACCATTCGATTTCAGTACGGCCCCCTCTATGTTGCAAACTCTCAGTTCTGAGGCCGTGGCTCGCTTTTGTAAACGGACTTTAGACTCAGGACACTAGCGCCACACTGAGCAGCTAACTGGCTTTAGAAACTTGTGGCAAGGCGGAGAGCATAGCTTCGCCCTGGCGCAATTGCATTGCCGGAGAAGAGACCGCCGAAGTCGATGACGTTGAGTCGATTGTTCAGGTTGTCGCCGTCGGCCTGAAAGCGCACGTTCATGCGGCCGCTCTTGTATACGTCGGCGCCGAATGAGGTGTTGACAGCGAGCGAGGGCAAAATCCGGCCGCGTGTGAAATTGATGCGGTCGATCACCGCCGGCCCGTATTCGGCCAAAGCATCGGCTTCGTCGCCGCTATAGGCGAATGGCAGCCCCGATCCGTACGTGGCGCCCGAGGCAAGCCGGATGCGCGGCCCCATCCGGTATTGGAAGCGAGTCCGCAGCGTGTTACGCTGGTCCTGCGAGTCGGGAAAGTGCCCGCTGGTCTGAGTGAGAGCCGCGGCGGCGTCTTCACCCAAGAACAGGCCTCCGGTAACTGGAAACCATGCGTTGCCCACCATATAGGAATAGCTGGCATACCCCGTGAGCTTTCCCAGGCTGACCAGCGAAAGCTTTCCTTCCGCTCCGTAGATGACCGACTTGTCGAATGCGATCGGATAGCTGACGCCGGTGTTAAGTAACTGGTCGTCGTCGGCGTAGTTCCTCACGTCCCGGCGGTATAGATTGACGTCGACGATCGTCCGCCGGCTGAAGGCCTCGGTAAGTCCGCCTTCGTAATACGTGCCCGTGGACGGCTGAACGGGAAGGTGCAGAACCGAGGGGTCGATCTGGTCGATCCATTGCGAACTGGTGATCAGGATGTTCGCAAAGGAGGGAGTCTCGAAGATCCGATCCAGGGAAGCATGAAGAACCATGTTCAGCGGCGTCACAGAGCGACCGATGGAGATACGCGGACTCCACGCATTCCGGTTGAGCAAGAGCTGGTAGTGGTCCCAGCGCAAACCGGCCCGGAGGGTCCAGTTGCCGAGGACCACCAGATCCTCGGCAAAGGCGGATTGCTCAAGATCCGGGCGGCTGGCGGAAAAGGGAGGCGCCGTGGTTGGCGTGCCGGGATCGAATTGCGTTGGATCGGTGATCGTGAAGCTGAAATTCTCGTGCAGAAACATGGCATCCGATTCGACTCCGGCCTTGATTTCCTGATTGCCGCGATGGAAAGAGTAGGAAGCCTTGAGATAGCCTTCGCGGAAGTCGTTAGCCTCTGTAGCGACGATCGGAGTCGAGGTGGGATTTGAGTTCAGGCCGTTCGCATTGTCGCGCACCATGCCCGAGATCGTTCCCAGGCTCTCCGGCGAGAAGGTGTGTTGGTATCGGGCCGCGCCGATGGTCTCAAAGTTGTCTCCAGTCTGCAACTGGCCGGCCTCCTCCTGCACCAGCTCATTCGGAATCTCGAAGCGCGAAAGCTCATGGCGAACGCTCAGATTCAAACGGTCGCTATCCATCAACCCGCGCTCGTAATCGACGGAACAGTCTCCCGTCGTTCCGCGGTTGGTGAAGTTTTCCGGCACCACGGGGTTGAGATAGTGGGCCGACATGCTGCCCGACGCGCTGACGCTGAAGGTGTTCCTGCCCCACGCATCCTGCATTTGGCCGTACGAGCCGTTGGTGTCGAAGCTGCCGCCGGACAGGATCGCCTCTCCATGCACGCCCGCGCCGGCTTCTTGGCGCGTCTTGAGTTCAACCACACCGCCCATCTTGCGGCCAAACTCGGCGGGAATGCCGGCCGTATAAATGCTCATGGAGTCGAGATCGTCGGCCTCGATCTCCGGGCCGAAGCTGGGTGAGCGATTGTCGGTGAGCGGAATCCCGTCGAGGACAAACTGCGTCTGGTACTCGGAGCCGCGCGGATGCAGAACGGCATTGCCTTCATAAAGCCAGCCGGGTTGAGAGTTGACCAGGTCCTGCACAGACCTGCCTGGCAGCGACGCCACTCTCTCCTCAATCTCACGCGAGCCAATCTGCATGATCGCCGAGGGACGATACGGATCGATAAGCGGCGCCGCAGCGCTCACTTCCACCGATGCCGTCGATGGAGCGATCGCCAGCCGGATGGTGCGCTCCACGGCGATGGCCGATCCTATTTCAACGGTTATCTGGGCGGTCGCAAAGCCACGCTTCTCCACGCGCACTAAATAAATACCATAAGGCAGAACGTGAATATCGACCGCTCCTTCGTCGCTCGTGGCGAATGCATTCCGGTATTGATTCGCCGCGCTTGAGACGGTGACCGAGGCCCTGGTCCCCAGACCGTTCGGGTCCGCCACTTTCAGCCGCAGCTCGCCCGTGTTCCCCTGGGCGAGCACGGGCCAGGCGGCGCCAAGCGCAATTACCAGAATCGAATTCATTGCCATCGCACGAATCTGCCTATGAGATGCTGGCGGCGCGTAAAGTTCTTCATCCCCTGCAAAGAGGGCCTGGCGGCCAAGGCGGCATGCGGCGCGCCATTACCGCATCGCTGCCGCGCGCTTGCGATAGACATTCAGACCCATCCGCGCCATCTCCCAGAGCAACTGCAGAACCGCGAGAGCGCAGAGGATTGACGCACCCAAGTAGATCGCCTTGTTGATCGCCTCCACAGCTCCGCCGTAGCGCGCCTGGTCCAGCGCCGGATGCCTGAGCACGATCCATGCATGATCGCGGACGGTGAACAGCAGCAGCAGTGGAATTAGCCCCAGGGCCTGCACGGTCTTCCGCTGCACGAGCGGCGGCCCTTGCCACCTTCCGCGCAGCAGGTCCGCCACGCGCCATCCCAACTGCAGCACGTTCAGCCCCACCACCCACCAGTAGAACTGAACCAGGACCGGCGCCAACTGGAAGGGCGAACCGTGCAGGTAGGCTGCGCCCGGCCCCAGCAGCAGGTACGGATAATGGGGGACCAGCAAAAGCCACATCAGAAAGAGACAGCCGAAGATCAGCTCCGCCACGGCATACGCGTAGCTGCGCGGCTTCTGTCCGGGGGCAGCGGCTTTCTCTACCAGGGGCAGAGCGCTGGGCGTCCAGTCGCCGGACGGAGCTGCGAGCGCCGGCCATCTCCCTGGGTAGCGCGTGGCCATGAACTCGATTGCCGCAAAGATGAGCGTAACCGACGCGGCAGTCGTCAGCAGAACCTCCGGCACACGAAGCACCCCTTCAAACACGGAGGCCCAACTGGGGGACCTTACGGCAATCTGCACAGCGACTCCGATCGAGTAAGCGACCATGACCCAGAAGACCGCCAGTCGCAGCACGAACCAATAGGTGGGGAAGACAGCCGGCCCGATGAGATACTGTTGCGGGTAATAGCGCGCGGCCACCTGCATGGGCGGCCCGATTTGCTTGAGCCATTCCTCCGCTTCGCCCGCGGTGAGCGGCCGGCCCAGCTCAGCCTCCTTGTCCTCAAGCTGCGCTTCCAGGTTGGCTCGGAGTTCGGCGATGATGTCGTCCTGCCGCTCCCACGGCAGGTGCTTCCTTACAGCTTGCAGGTAACGATCGAGAAGTTCCATGGCGCTGTCCTTTTCCGCTTACTGAATGTTGTCGATGGTCAAGTGAATCGCTGCGTTGATGGCCTGCCACTCCCCGAGCAACTGGGCGAAGATCCGTTCGCCGTCGCCGGAGAGGCGGTAAAACCGCTTGTTGCGCTTGTCTTCCTCGCGCCACTCGCTGGTCAGCAGCCCCTGCGCTTCCAACCGACGCAGCAGCGGGTAGAGCGTACTTTCGTCGATCTCCAGGCCGCGCTTGGCCAGGGCCTTGCGCAGCGTGTAGCCGTAATGCTCCTGGCGAAGCTGCGCCAGCACTGCCAGAGTCAGGCAGCCGCGCCGCAGTTCCAGGCGAAGGTTCTCGAAGAGGTTTTCGGTGATGGTCATGCTGTACCTCATACACTGTACATCAACTACTGTATTACATACAGTGTATGGTGTCAAGTGTTTTCTTAAAGTTTTTTCGGGTTGGGTTGGGAATCTTTCGGAGGCTCGATTTTGAGGGCCCGACCTCTCTCGCCGCAAACCTGACGTGGTTTGCCAATCTCAAGACGCTCCAGGACGCCTCCGCACTTCACCGTCTATCTTGAAACGCACTGCCTCAGCATTTAGATTGGGCATGGTGGAAGGCAGCATCGCACCGAGGCGCTTTTCTTAAATCTTCCGGAGCGGGATCGCATAGTGTTTGAGGATCGAAAACCCGGGGTAGTGGAAATGGATCGATGGGTATTCTGGCCCACCTTCACGTCTCTAGGAATAGTCTTTGTCCTCACACTTGTCTGCGGACTTCCTGGGCTGGTGAGCTTTTTTATGATACCCATCTCGCTGCTTGGTTATACAGTTGCCTCTGTCGTTCTTTTGATAGCAACCGGAATTTTCGCCGCAAAGAGACGCCCGCGCAGAGCCGCTTCCCTCTTACTTGTGTTGATAATGCCCCTATTACTATGGTCGCCAATCAACTGGGTCGCCGACTGTGTGCATCTTGGGCTAACCGTTGGGTTTGGAGCGGGTCAACTGGGTTCTTCCTCGAAGCCAGACGGCCGCGACTTTCAAGTGTTCGATTGGTCTGTAGGGCTCGCCGGTGGACCGAACACATTTCTAATCCGTGATAAGACCGATCAAATCGCCCTACCCATTGCTCAGCACACACAGCCATCAACATCTGAAAACGGATTTGGGGAAGTCTGTGCAGGTAAGGTGCGCCATTTATTGGGGCACTACTACGTTTGTACGTATTAATCCCGTTTTGGCAAAATCAATCGTATCGGCCATGAGTGCCCATAACCATCGCTTCCGATCCACAGTAAAGGCGGGGTGTACCTTATGCGACTTTTCCGGCGACGTAGCCCGCAGACTGGTACGCGACATTCCGCCCGATGCCCAGGCCGACGATCTTCGGATGATTCGTACCAGCGAAGGGAAGGAACGGGTCGAGTTTAGCCTCGAGCCCGCGTATCGCTTCGACGCGGAGAAGCGCGCCGGGCGCTGGCTGGTGGCCGCTTTCAGCGAGGAGTAACGCCGCCAGCGCGGCGCGATCTCCAAACCTTCCCGCAAGCCGTGGTGAGCGGCTTATGTTTCGCGTACGAAGCCAAGGTGCCCCGGAGACTCGCATTTGCAGCCAGGAGCGTTCATTCTGGTGATGGAGGATTGAGATTTGGGCCAGCTGCCAACCCCTTCACTCGGCATCCTCGGGTCCAGACCCGAAGCCAGCGCTACCGCCGCCCGTGGTTTGACGAGGGAGCAGGTTTGCGCCTGGGCGCTGGAGGCGGGATTTACGGATGCGGGGCTGGTAGCGCTTCCCTACGCCGGCGAGGCGAGGGACGCGGCGCATTTTGAGGAGTGGGTGCGTGCGGGCCGCGCCGGAACGATGAAGTACCTGGCCCGGCGCGCCGACGACGGGCAACTGGTGCGGTCGCGGGTTCCGATTCCATTCCCGTGGGCGCGCTCGGCGGTGGTGTGCTTTGCCAATTACAACAGCGCGCAGCCGCGTTCGACGGGGCCGGCCGCCGAGGGCGCGGGATGGATCGCCCGGTACGCGTGGTCGAGCCGGCCAGAGAAGGGAAATGAGGACGGGGCCGGCGCGCGGCGGCCGAGCGATTATCACCGGGTGCTCAAGAAGCGGCTGAGGGCGCTGGAAGCGCGGATTCGCGAGGAGCGCATGCGCTCGGGCTCGGACGGTTTCGAGGCGCGGGGCTACGTGGATACCGGGCCGGTAGTGGAGCGGGCGCTGGCCACGGCGGCGGGCCTCGGCTGGACGGGGAAGAACACCTGCCTGATCCATCCCAAGCTGGGGTCGTTTGGGTTTCTGGCGGTGCTGTTGACTTCGCTGCCAGCAGAGGTGGATGAACCCGCGCTGACCGTCCCGGACCGCTGCGGAAGCTGCCGGCGCTGCCTGGACGCCTGCCCCACCGGGGCGCTGATAGCTCCCTATCAGATGGATGCGACGCGCTGCATCTCCTACCTGACCATCGAGCACTGCGGGCCGATTGCGGTGGAGTTGATGGAGGGGATGGGGCGGCAGGTCTTCGGCTGCGATATCTGCCAGGACGTATGTCCGTGGAATTCGCCGCGGCGCACGCCGCTGAGCGCGGACCCGGAGCTGGAGGCGCGGGATGAACTGGTGAATCCGGCGCTGGAATGGCTGGCGGGGCTCGCCGAGCCTGAACTCGCCGAGGCGGAGTTCGAGCGCCGGTTCAATGGTTCTCCGGTGCGGCGGGCGGGCTTCCTGGGGCTCAGGCGGAATGTGGCCATCGCCATGGGAAACAGCGGGTTAATGCGGTTTGGGCCGTGGCTGGAGAAGTGGGCCGAGGCTGCGGACGACGGGCTGCGAACGGCGGCCCGGTGGGCGCTCGAAAGGCTCGGCCAATCTGCGCATTGAGCCGCCGGCAGCAGGATGGCTTGGGATGCGCCTGGTCCAGCGGTGGGACGGGATCGGGGCCGGAGAGACTATCCTTGAAGAAACAGGCATCCGGAGGCAGCGCGGCAGTCGAGCGTTTCCGTGCGCGACAACGACCAAGGTTTATTCGCGCAAGCAAGGGAGCAATGCGTGGCTCAGGGTTTAGATTCCGGCGCGAACGGCGAGGCGGCAATCGCAATTTCCGGCACAATCGATGGGGTTGAGCCGGCTACAAGGTCCAAGTGGTACCGCTGGCGCAGGGACGGCAAGGCGCTGATCGCCTACCTGCTCGACAGCGAGGTGCATACCTTCGCCTTCAGCGTGGCGGCTAACGCGATTCTCTCCTTCATTCCCTTCATTGTGCTGCTCTACACGCTCTCCCGGTCGGTCTTCCACTCGGAGATGATGAAGAACGTGGTGACCGACATGGTGCGTTATTTTCTGCCATCGGTCACGAGGCAAGAGGATTGGATAGCAATACACCTTAGCGAAGCGGCCGCACATCAGGGCGTGCAGGCTTTTTCGCTGATTATGATCCTGGTGGCCTGCACGGGCATCTTTCTGCCCCTGGAGGTGGCGCTGAACCAGGCCTGGGGAGTGACCAAGAGCCGCAACTATCTGCACAATCAAGTCATCGCTTTTGGCCTCGCGATCCTGATGGTGGCGCTGGCGCTGGGCAGCATCCTGCTGAACGTGGCTGCGCGCGATCTGCTGGCTGTTGTGTTCGTTCACAACACAGGAATAGGTTTTCTCGATTCTGTCTTGCACTTTACCTATCAAGGAACCAGTTTTCTCTTGCTCGCCGCCACCACTGGGGTGGCCTCGATCCTATTCTTCTTTTCCATCTACTGGGCGCTGCCCAACCGCAAGGTTCCCTGGCGGCCTGTTTTGCACACCTCAGTTTATACCGGAGTTATCTGGCTCGTAGCCAAGTATATCTTCATGGCCCTGCTGCCGCATATGCATCTCGACGACCTCTACGGGCCGTTTTATGTTTCGGTCGGGCTGCTCTTCTGGGCTTATGCCTCGGGGCTGATTCTCTTTGCCGGAGCGCAGTTCAGCGTGGCGCGGCTGGGGGACATGAAGAGTTAGAGCAGTGTCGCCGATCGGATTTCATCGGTTTCGGTGTTCTTGTTCCGCGCGCAGAAGTTCCTCAGTCTTCAGTGCATCCCCGCCGGCGGTGCGGCGGGCTTCTTCGGCTTCTTGAAGAGCCATGCGCAAGCGACGCAGATCAGCGCCAGCACAGCGGTCCAGCGGAAGACATCCACGTAGGCCATGAGGGCGGATTGCTGCTCCATGAGGCTGTAGATCAGCCCCAAGGAGCCGGGGCGCGCCTGGGCGGGGCCGAGGCGGTGGCCCAGGTAAGCGGCGGTGGCCGCCGACTTCTGCTGGAAGACCATGGTGGACGGCGTAATGTGGGAGCCGAACGCACATAACACACTTTAGATCTCCGTTAAAGTCAAGCCCCACCCGATCCGCAGACCCGAACCCCAGTCCCTGATCTCTGATCTCTGACCCCTGATCTCTGAAGACTCACCTGTTCTGCCGGTTGGGCTGGAACTTCCCGGTGAGGCTGCCGCGGATGCGGTTCGAGGCGACGATCCAGGGGACCAGGATCGAGAAGGCGAACCTGGCAAGGAGCGCGCGCGGGCCGTAACGGACAAGGAAGCGCCAATCCGGGTGGAAGGCGAACCAGGCCTCGAGCGCGAGGACGGCCGCGGGCGGGAGCATGAACCACCACCCCAAGGAGCCGGGCCGGGTGGTGAGGACCACGGCCCACAGCAAGCTGAACAAGCCCAGGAGTTGCACGATGCAGCGGGCGGCGTTGCGGCAGAAGCGTGCCGGGCGGACGCCGAGCACGCCGTCGCTGATGGCGTAGCTGGCCAACTGGCGGCAGGCACGCCGGAATGTATATTGGGGCCGGTAGAGTGCCTTGGCGCGCTCCACAAACGCGGGCCGGGTCAGGCGGCGCGCTTCGAGGTCGAAGAGCGTGTCTTCGCCAAAGAAGACCGTCTCCGGAAAGCAGCCGATGCGCTGCCAAAGCTCCTTCGTAAAAGCCATGGACCGGGCGGTGCAGGACTTGGTGGGCGCGGCGGGCGAGAGCTTGACGCCGAAGAAGTGGGCCGAGGCCAGGTCCCAGAGAGTGGGATCGGCGGGGTCGATGCAGGCGCCGCCCAAGGCGTACTCGGAAGTGGCGGCCATCAGCGGCGCGGTGATGCGGGCCAGCCAGTCCGGCGCGTAGGTGCAGCCGGCGTCGGCGCAGGCGACGATCGGCGAGCGAGCGGCGGCAATGGCCACGTTGCGGCCTCTCGATATGGGCCCCGGCGAGCTTTTCAGGTTGCAGGATTCGTCGCGGATGGGCACGAGATTCGGACAGCTCCGCGCCTCATGGACAAGCCGCTCCCAGGTGCCGTCCGTCGAGCCTCCGTCGACAATCACCACCTCGGCCGGGGGAGGAACCTGGCCGCGCAAGCTAGGGACAAGCCTGCCGATCTCCTCGATCTCGTTGAGGACGGTGGCAATGATGCTGACTTGCCGCATGGGGGAAGTATAGCGGCCAAGGCGCATCGGCTGGCGAGTAGCCGAGTCTCTTGCCCCGCCAGCCTCCGGACCTCTGCCAAATCGATGAGCAGCCCCTTCCCGCCCACAACGGCGTTTCGGTCCAGATCCTCACCGCTCGGCTGAACATTCATTGAATGTGGCGTGCCGGGAACGCAGGCATTGCCGTCATCAACCTGATCGCTAACTTGGAGGATACTTCTGTCCCAGCATCATCCTGTTCGCCTGAAGAGCTAACACTGGTTCGTATCTCCTGGCGTGTTGTGTGTGCGTTCAACGGCTCGGTCGAGCTTGTCATTCCTGAGATCGTTGTGCGGCCCGATCCAGATGAGTAGCACCAGGGCTGGCACTGCCGCCACGGTGGTCAGCAGGAAGAACGGCACCCAGCCGATCTTCTCTGACAACAACCCACCTGAGGAGGCAACCACTGTGCGGCCAAGCAAAGCTAGCGAGGAAAGCAGCGCGTACTGAGTCGCCGTAAAAGCGGGCGAACATAGACTGGAAAGATAGGTTACCAACGCGGTCCCGGCCATCCCACCCGAGATATTTTCGGCAGTCACACATAAAGCAAGGTAGCCAATCCTATGCCCGCCTACAGCCTGCAGAACATAGAATAGGTTCCCGGCTGATTGCAAAATACCGCAAAGGATCAGCGAGCGCCGGATTCCGAACCTGGTCGTCACTACGCCGCCCAATAGGGCCCCTGCCACAATCGAGAAAAACCCGAACACTTTCGAAGCGGCGGCGATCTCAGGGAGCGAGAACCCCAGTGATATATAGAGTGGCGTTGACATTACTGCCGCCATTGCCTCGCCCAGCTTATAACCGAAAATGAAGATCAGGATGACCAGCCAAAGCGGACGGCGCATGAAATCGATGAAGGGGCCCGCTACCGCGGTGGCCAGCGCTTGGCGAACTCCCCCCCATCCGGCTGCCCTGGTATGTGCACTTTCCGCCGCCACTTTCGGCTCGGGGCCAAACAGGAACACCAAAATTCCCACGCCGAGTAGCGCCGCCATCGTGGCATAGGCCGCGAACCATCCGGCGCGCGCCGCGATCAGCAGGGAGCCCGCTCCGGAAACCAGCATGGCAAGCCGGTAGCCGGTTTGGATCATCGCTGCACCGGGACCCTGCAGGTCCAGTTCCAGTATCTCCACGCGCCAAGCATCGATGACGATATCCTGGCTCGCGGATAGAAACGCGACGAGCAGCGCCAGGGCGCTCATCAGAGCCAAGTTGTGCTGTGGATTGAGCGATCCCAGGGCGATGATTGCACCGATCAAGAGAATCTGGATCGTGATTCCCCAACCGCGCCGCCGCCCCAACGGCAGCGGCGGCGGGAGGCGATCGATCAGCGGCGACCACAGGAACTTGAACGCGTAGGGTGTGCCGACCAGGGCGAAGGCGCCGATCGCCGCGCGCCGCACCCCGGCTGTCGCAAGCCACGCAGACAGGGTAGAGTAAGTGAGCAGGAGCGGCAGGCCGCTGGCGAACCCGAGCGCCAATACCTGCAGCACGCGCCTGTCAGTGTAGGCCGCGACCGAGCGATGCCAGTTGGTTGCGGCGCGCTCGTCGGCGATGCCGGACAATTCCTTCATCGTAATAATTGGGCACCCTGCTTCAGCTTCTTGAATGAAAGATTGTTGTGAGCGATTGCGCTGTCGATCAGGCCGCGGCCCGGAATGTCAGCCTGCCCGCATTTTATGCCTTCGAGCTGGTTGAAGCCCAGCCGCTTTGTGAACTCCGAGCATATCACCGCCTAACCGGCAGTTACTGGTTGAATAACGTCTTCCTGCACCCCCGGGGCTGGAGCTGAACATCGCGACGGCTTTGCTTCGCTTCGCGCTAAAATTCATATATGCTCGCCGCCGCTCTCTCTCCTGAAGTTCTGGCCAAGTACGAGCCCGTCATCGGGCTTGAGGTCCACGTGCAGTTACTCACCGCAACCAAGGCCTTCTGCGGCTGCGCCAATCGATTCGGCTCGGCCCCCAATACCAACATCTGTCCCGTCTGCCTGGGCCTGCCTGGGGCCTTGCCGGTACTCAACGCCAAGGCCGTCGAGTTCGCCACTCTCGCCGCTTTGGCCATCCACTGCGAGGTGCGCGAGCGTTCCATCTTTGCGCGCAAGAACTACTTCTATCCCGACCTGCCCAAGGGCTACCAGATCTCGCAGTTCGATAAGCCCATCGCCGAGCACGGTTGGATCGAGGTACCCACCGCCGACGGCGCGATCAAGCGCATCGGCATCACCCGCCTGCACATGGAGGAGGACGCCGGCAAGAGTCTCCACGACGGCTTTGCCGACTCCGCCACGCGCACCTATCTCGACCTGAACCGCTGCGGGACGCCGCTGGCCGAGATCGTCAGTGAGCCCGACATCCGCACCCCCGACGAGGCCTTCGAGTACCTGACGCGCCTGAAAGAGATCCTCCTCTACACCGGCGTCTCGGACTGCAACATGGAGGAGGGGTCGCTCCGTTGCGATGCAAACGTAAGTGTCCGTCGCAGAGGCGCGGAGCGCTTCGGCACCAAGGTCGAGGTCAAGAATGTCAACAGCTTCCGCTTTGTCCGCGCGGCTCTTGAATATGAGATCGAGCGGCAGATCGAAGTTCTGGAAGCCGGCGGCCGCGTCACGCAGGAGAGCCGCTTGTGGAACGCCAACGAGGGCCGCACTTACTCGATGCGCTCAAAGGAGCAGGCGCACGACTATCGGTACTTCCCCGAGCCCGACCTTCCGCCGCTGATCATCTCCGCCGAGTTTCTGGCGGCAACGAAAGAGAAGCTCCCCGAGCTACCCGAAGCCCGCCGCGCCCGCATGATCGCCGAGTACGAGATCGCCGCGCGGGACGCCGCCACGCTCACCGTCTCGCGCGAGTTTGCCGATCGCTTTGAAGCCGCCGCACGCGCAGCACGCAACCCGCGCCGCGTAGCCAACCTGCTGCTCAGCGAGGTTGGCGGCCGGCTCAAGGCTCTGGGCCTCGAACAGGAGCAGTCACCGGTCTCCATGGCAGGAATCGTGATGGCCGCCGATCTTCTCGATGAAGGCAAGATCAGTTCCAAACAGCTCAAGCAATTGTTCGATGAGTGCTTTGAGAAGGGCGAGGACTTCACTGCCGTCTACGACCGCGAGAAGCCCGAGCAGATTACCGACGCGTCGGCCCTAGAGGTGCTGATCGACGAAGTCGTCGCCGCCAACCCCAAGCAGGTGGAGCAGTACCGCGCCGGAAAGAAGACCCTGGCCGGATTCTTCGTCGGCCAGGTCATGAGAGCCTCCAAGGGCCAGGCCAACCCGGTCCTGCTGAACGAACTGGTGACAAAGAAGCTGGAGGGGTGAGGCCGCCCTACTTCAACTTCAACTCGCAGTCGAACTCCTTGCGCGAGTCCCATGCGCTCACCGTCTTGACGGCGCTCTTCTTGCCATCCTTTTCCGCCCAGAGCTCATGGTCTTCGGCCATGTTCACCTGGCCAAAGCGAAACTTCCCCGCCGCATCGGAGGAATAGCTGCGGATGGCCTTGGTCTTCAGGTTCTTGAGGAAGACGGTGGCCCCGGCTATGGAGGCGGAATTGGCGTCCACCACGCGCCCCGTCACCGCGCGCTGGCCCAGATTCTGCGCCAGCGCCACACTCGGCCCAAGACCAGATCCGGCTCCGGGCTCCATCCCGATCGGAGCCACACCTGCCACCAGGGCCGCGCCCACCATGCCAGCCAGCAAAACCGTGCTGGAAATCCTCACTCTTCCTCCTCAAACAATTCGTCCTCGTCCTCATCCAGGCCGCCGTCCACGCGCGCCAACTCCAGCGGTTCTACGCCCACCACTTCGTACTCCGTTCCGCATTCATCGCATGTGACCACGTCGCCTTCTTCCACTTCGTCCAATTCAATGTCAAGTCCATTCTCGCATTCTGGGCAGTTGGGCATGACAGCCTCCTCTCACCAGGGCATCCCGTCTATCAAGATGACAATTCCTTGCGGTGCGACACCGCTATCTTTAGGGAGAACCCTGCTCCAGGTCAAGAGGCGCGGATCACAACACGGAAACCGAAGTCCCCAAGCCCGGGCTCCAGGGTCGCGCGCCCTGCTCCATGACACTCGCCCGCCCCAGCGTTTACCCTGTTCTCTACGATGAGAAGAGTTGGCGCCAGCCCGTTTTCCTTCCCGGAGTTTCGCGGCGCCACTCGCCGCCTGGTGCTTCTCAACCTGTGCGCCTACTTTGCCTTGCTGCTGGCCGAGTCTGCCTTTCCTCATCCAGCCGTTGCGTTTGATGATCGCTTCGGTTTCATTCCCAGCGCCTTTCTGCACGGCCGGGTCTGGCAGCCCCTTACCTACAGCTTCATCCATCCCGGTATCTTCGGAACCCTCTTCGAGCTGCTCTCGCTGTGGCTCCTGGCCGGGTTTCTTGAGAGCCTTCATACCTCAAGCTGGGTTACGGGGCTCTATGCCACGTCCGTCCTTGGCGCCGCGGCCGCCGCCACCGCCATTTATGCCGCCAGCGGCGCCCTGGGCTATTCCCTTAGCGGAGACTTTCTCTACGGCTGCGGCGGAGGCATCTTTGGCCTGTTGGTGGCCATTGGCCTCCTCTACGGCGATATGGAGTTCCTGCTCTTCTTTACCATCGGCATCAAGGCTCGCTATCTGGCCGCGCTCTACGCGCTGGTATCCATCGCCATGCTCTTCGGCGAACAGAAGATGTACGCCTTTGCGCAGTTGGGCGGCGCGCTGGCCGGGCTGGTCTACCTCCAGTTGGCTCCGCGCCGCGGACTCCATATTGTATTCAGCGAGCAGTCGTATGCCCTGCGCAATAGCTACTACCGCTGGAAGCGCCGTCGCGCCGCTCGCAAGTTCGAGGTTTACATGCGCTCCCAGGGCCGCACCGTCCACATGGACGGCCGCGGCAAGCAGATCGACGACGACCCCGACGACAAGAAGCGCTGGAACTAGTGTGCCGACCCGGAAGTTCGCAGCATGAACCGGGCGGCGGAACCGCGGGTCCTTCGACTCCGGTCGTCGCGGCGACCTCCGCTCAGGATGACAGATTTGTTTTGCAATGAACCTTAGAGACAGGACACTTGTTGCCGGGCTACTACCTCCTCAGGGGTAGATGCGGTGGAGGGTGCGGGCGAAGGGGATGGTTTCGCGGACGTGGTCGAGACCGCAGATCCACGCGACCGCGCGCTCAATGCCCATGCCGAAGCCGCTGTGGGGGACGCTGCCGTAGCGGCGGAGGTCCAGGTACCATTCGAAGGCTTGCTTGGGAAGATGATGTTCTTCGATGCGGCTGTTCAGCAGCTCATAACTTGAGACGCGCTGCGAGCCGCCGATGATCTCGCCGTAGCCCTCGGGTGCGAGAACGTCGACGCACAGGGCGAGGCGGGGATCGACAGGATCGGGCTCCATGTAAAAGGCTTTGACGTTGGCGGGATAGCGGTGAACCATGACGGGACGGTCGTACTGGCTGCTGAGCCAGGTTTCGTCCGGTGAGCCGAAGTCGTTGCCGTATTCGAAGGGCGCTTCAAGATGGCCGTCCTTGTGGGCCTGGTTCAGCAGGGTGACTGCATCGTCGTAGGTAAGCCGGGGGAAGGGCGGGACAATGGCCTGAAGTTTGGCGGGGTCGCGGCCGATCGCCTGCAACTCCGCAGCCCGGTTCTTTAGAACGCTCGAGACGATGTGGGAGAGGAAGTTCTCGGCCAACTCAAGCAGGCCGTCGAGGTCCAGGAAGGCGGCTTCGGGCTCAATCATCCAGAACTCGGTTAGGTGACGGCGGGTCTTGGATTTCTCAGCGCGGAAGGTGGGGCCGAAGCTGTAGACCTTGCCCAGGGCGAGCGCGGTGGACTCAATGTAAAGCTGGCCGGATTGGGTGAGAAAGGCCGGATCGCCGAAGTAATCGACCGGGAAAAGGGTGGAAGTGCCCTCGCAGGCCGCGGGGGTGAGGATGGGCGGATCGGTGCGTATGAAGCCGTTGGAGTCGAAGTACTCAGCCGCGGCGCGCATGATTTCCGCCCGGATGCGCAGGATGGCGGACTGGCGCGGAGAGCGGACCCAGAGATGGCGGTGCTCCATGAGGAAGTCGACGCCGTGCTCCTTGAGGGTGATGGGATAGGGGTCGGATTCGGGGACGCGTTGGACGACTTGAATGTCTTCGACATCGAGCTCGAAGCCGCCGGGGGCGCGCTTGTCGGCGCGAACGCGGCCAGTGACGACGACGCTGGACTCCTGAGTGAGGGACTTGAGGGCGTCGAAAACGGCGGGAGGAACGCTCTTGACGTGGGCTACGCCCTGAATGGTGCCGGTGCCGTCGCGAAAGATGGGAAAGAGCAGTTTGCCGCTCTCTCGCAGGTTGTAGAGCCAGCCACGCAGGGTTACGGACTGGCCTTCGTGCCGGCCGAGAGTGGCGATGGTGGCCACCGGCGGCGGGGCAGACGCCGCTTGCGCGGGCACCTCCGGTGCGGCAGATGCCGCTTGCGCGGCCGGAGTGTTGTGGTCTTCGGGCATGGGTTCCCTCGATGGCCGGAATGAGGAGGCGCGGCCGGAGTCTTTAGAATAACGCCGGGCCTATTGATTTAGTGGCACTGGAATTTATTTTGACCTGGACAATAATCGGTTCCAAGCCGCATCCTATCCGTGTGTGGACAGGAGATGTGGATGGGCGAGCCGGCAGGGGTGAAGAGCGAGGAGACGCAGAAGACCCAGGTGGATACAGAGACCGCGGAGCGGTTTATCGAGGAGAAGCGGATTGGGGAGCGGATCAAGCGGCTGCGCCTGAAGAAGTCCATGGGGCTGGTGGAGCTGGGTAAGCATGCCGGGCTGTCGGCAAGCTTCCTTTCGCAGTTGGAGACGGGGCGGGTGGTGCCGACGCTGAGGAACTTGGCGCGGATTGCAATGGTGTTCTCGAAGGATCTGTCCTACTTCTTTGAGAGCGAGCCGCAGTCCATCTTCAGGATTCACCGGCAAAAGGAGCGGGTGCGGCTGCCGCAGACCGGGGTGGAACCGCCGACTTACTACTTTGAGAGCCTGGGTTACATGGTTCCCGACCGGCACATGGACCCGTACTTTGCCGAGTTTGTACCGCTGACTGGGGAGATGGAGCCGAAGGCGCATATGCACGCGGGGTTCGAGTTCCTGTATGTGCTTCAAGGGGAGCTGGATCTGCGCCACGGGGACCAGGAGTGCAGGCTCGCGGAGGGTGACGCGGTTTACTTCGACGCCGGCTCGGCGCACTCCTATCGATGCGCGGGAAAGAGACCGGCGCGGGCGATCATTGTGACCATGCACCAGGCGCCGCCGGCGATCCCGCTCAAGACGGCGGCGCTGGCGAAGACCGCGGCTGGCGGGCCGGCGCGGGCGAATGGGGCGGACGGAGCGGGCCTGTAACGGGCCGCCCACCCTAGCTGCAACAATCCGCCGCGGCGGACAGCGAGGGTGGGGCACCCAGCGCGGGCTAATAGCTTGGGGTTCACTCCACTTGAGAAGATATGCGCAAAAGCTCTATGGGAAGCGGTAGAGCTGCACGCGCTCGATCTTCTCCGGATTGATGGTCAGCAGATCGCCTTGCCCATCGTCGTCGCCCGCGATTCGACGGGTAATGACCCACTTGCCATCGACAAACTTGCCCTCCTGCACATCGGCGAGGCCTACATTTTGCGGCCCTGGGAAGTTGGAGGCAAAGTCGACGCGCACGCCGCCTCCGGCAAAGTAAAACTCATCCCGGTCGGTGGCGATAATCATGGTCACCGCTTCAATCGGCGGCAAGTTAGCTGTGTCCGACGATCCCAGGCGCGGCGAAGTTTCCACTCCTCCCCTGGCTTGCACGGGCAGGCGCAGATTGCGGCCCGTGTAAGTCAGTGTCAGGGTGTAATCGCCTATATTGACTTTCTTGGGCGCGTCTCCCTTTCTCATGCGAACGGCCGTGATGCCGTCCGTGCCCTGGTGAGCCAGGATCATCGGCGCCAACTGGTTGAGGATGCCGTAAGTGTCGGCAAGCTCCGGCGGAATCGGCCTGACACTGTCGACGCCGAAGGGCGAAAAGCCGATGGTGTTGTACTTGCCGACCGCCATCAAGGCATTGGGAGCATTGGTGCTTGTCTCCGGGATGAAGAGCGGATTGCCGCCGCGCAGATACCGCTCGCAGACATCGTCGAAATAATCGATGTGGATGTCAGGCGCAAGGATGTCCATGTCCGGCGCGCCGGCGCGCCAGATGTCATGCACCTCAGGCAGCGGGCCGCCGCTGGGATAGGTGCCCGGCCAGGCCTCGTCGCGCGATTGCAGCCAGGTGTTCACAAACATGGGAATGTTGTATTCCGCCTTGCCGGCCTTGATGACCTCTTCGAGAAAGCGGGAGTAATTCCAGGCCATGAAGATTTCATCCGATGGCCAGGTCAGTTTCAGCCATTCGCTATCATGCCGGATCAGTCCGAGATACGAGATGTTGGTCTGGACGGGCAGCTCCAGGGACGCCGGCTTGCCGGGTCCGAAGACTTGCTCCCAGGTGCCGGACTTCTTGAAGCCGTTGGCGGCCCAAACTTCGCGGAACTCGGGAATCAGATTGTCCTTGTGCGCCTCAAGGTAACTCATCAGCTCGGAGGGAACCTGGCCGGCATAGGCGCGGTTGGCGGCGGGCGAGCGGTCGCGCGAATCGCGCAGAACGCCGACTTCGTTTTCCACCTGCATCATCAGCACGGTGTGCTCGGCGCCATCCACTTCCTTGATGTGGCGCATCAAAGCGGCAAAGGCTTTGGCATCGGCCTCGGCAGTAGCTTCGCCAAAGGTGCTCAGAGTTTCGACAGGACCGACGATGGAAACTGTCTTGCCTTCGTTGATCTGAATGCGGGGGAAGCGCTGGTAGTCCTTCTTGACCCAAACCGGCGGATAACTCGATGTGCCGTTCTTCCAGCAGCCGAACCAGAGAATGACAAGGCGCAGATGATTCTCCCGCGCCTTGGCGATCACGCCATCGAGTTCGGCGTAGTTGAACTTGCCTTCTACCGGCTCAAACTGCGCCCAGGAGATGGCTACCAGCACGGTGTTCAGGTTGCTGGCGACAATTTTTGGCCAGACAGGCTCCAGGCCCTCAAGACTGCTGGCCGCGTTGTTGGAAAGCTCCCCCGAGGTAATCAGGAACGGCTTGCCGTCCACGACCAATTGCGTGGCGTTGCCCTGCTTTTGCAGGTGTGGAGTGCCGGCAGCGGTCTGCGCCAGGCTCAAACCCGCCGCGCAAGCGGCGAAAAGCATCCAACCGAAAAACATTCGACTCGTTCGCATGTATGACTCCATTGCTGAGGTGATTCCACTGAAGAATTCGCCGTGAAAGCGCTTGCGGCGCACGGCCGAGATACTCGCAGCCGCAAGCCGGACGCTGCCTTCCCGATTCCGAGCCATTGTACGCCCCGCGGCGTTCGTCAGGCAGTTGATTGGTTTCCTTTCCGAGGCGCATGACGGCCTTACTCCTGGAGCCGAACGGCGCGCGCACCGCTCGCGCATGACTCATTTCCACTTGATAATGCGGACCAGATTGGAATAGTCGTCTGTCCAAACCTGCGTTCCGGAAGGCGCTTCCAGGGGCGCCCAGCGCGCATCTGTTCCCAGTTCGCCCAGGTCGGCTTTGGTGCGCGCCATGACGACCCATTCCGAGGCGCGCTTCCCCTGCCCTGACTCCGCCTCGGTAACGTTGGTGTCGTGGTCAATGAGGCAGACCAACCCGGCGTCTTGAGCCAGTGCGCCCAAGACGGGAGCAAGCTTCAAATAGCGGTTGCTGATGTGGAAGGCAAGCGTGCCCTCCGGCGCGAGCTTGCGCAGGTACAGCGCCAATGCTTCCCTGGTGATCAAGTGCATCGGAACCGTGTCTCCACTGAAGGCATCGAGGACGATCAGGTCGTAGCCGTGGTCCGGGGCGTCGCGCAGCTTGAGCCGCGCATCGCCGAGCACGACCGGCGTGGCGGGCGCGCATTGGCTGAGGAAGGTGAAGTACCGCGGGTCCGATGCGATGCGCTCGACCGCGGGGTCTATCTCGTAAAAGGTCAGAGTCTCGCCCGGCCGCAGATAGCAGGCCATCGCGCCCGCTCCCAGGCCCACAACGGCCCACCTTGGCATGGCCAAATCGCCGTGGCTTCCAAAGAGGGTCCTGGCCTGCATGGCGCGAAGGACGCTCCCCGCCGGACCGGACTTTGTATAGTACGCCAATGGCTCGCGGCTCTTTGCGGGGTCAAGGCTCTGGATTCCATGAACGATGGCGCCATGAAGGAAATACCGGAGCGCGCCGGATTGGTCGTTCATTACGCGCAAGACGCCAAAGAAGCTTCGCTCTTTATGGAGAAACTTCCCGTAGGGACCGGCATAGAGCGAACTGGCTATCAGCATTGCCGCCAGGCCGGCCGCGAAACGCAGCGGACGCCGGCCAAAGCTCAAGCACCAGACCATGGAACAACCGAAGAAGAGAATGATGAGGAATGGGCTGGGCTTGAGGCCGAAATGCGAGGAGCCGATGAGGAGCGCAGCCATGGACATGCCCAGCGCCAGGGGCAGGAGCAGGTCGTTGCGTTTGACCCGCGCGGCCCTGGCCGGCGGCTCGGGCTTCTGGTCGATGGCCGGACGCAGCAACGCAGCAAAGATGAGGGCCAGAGGAAACTCCAGCAGCGTGGTGAAGATTAGGGGAGCAAGCAATGCATTGAAGATGCCGCCGAGCACGCCGCCCAGGGAGATCCACAGGTAGAACTCCGTCAAGCGGCCGACTTGCGGCCGGGTGCGGGCTAGTTCGCCGTGACACACCAGGGCAACTGCAAACAGCGCCAACAAGTAAAGCGGAAACACGACCGGCAAGGGAAATTGAGCCTTGGACAGGGTTGGAAAAAGCGTGAAAAGAAGGAGGATAGGCAACCTGCGGGCCAGCCAGAGATGCGAAATGGGCGGCCGGCTGGCGAAGACCAGTACAAAGCTCAGTAGATAAATCCCCAGCGGCAAGACCCAGAAGAGAGGAATGGGGGGAACGTCGGTGGTCAGCACGGTGGTCACGCCAAGCATCAGGCTTGAAGGCACAAAGGCCAGCGCGATCCATCGCAACCGCACGCTCCATGCAATCTCCGCGGCGCCGACGCCTGCTTCGCGCTGAGCGTCCCCGTCCGCAGCCAGGACTGGCCTCGCCCGCCACACCAGCACACCGCACACCGTCGTCAGGACCGCGAAGAGCGCGTAACCGTAACTCCAAAAATGGCTCTGCTGGCTCAAGCGCAGCATAGGTTCAAGCAGCAATGGGTAACCCAGCAGCCCAACCAGGCTGCCCGCATTACTGGCGGCATAAAGAAAATACGGGTCGCTTGCCTGCTTGTGGCCCGATTGCGCAAACCATCGCTGCAGCATGGGCGTCGAGGACGAGAGCAGAAAGAAGGGCAGTCCCACCGCGGCCGAAAGCATGACCAGTATCGAGAGCACCGGACTGCTCTGCGCGGGCGGCTCCCAGCCGGCCGGGAGCCGCGGCGGCAACACGGCCAGGAACGTCAGCGCGAGTCCGACATGCACGGCAATCTGCGTTCGGCGTCCCAGCCATTTCGTCGCCGCGTACGCATACAGGTAGCCGGCCAGCAGGACAGCCTGAAAGAAGACCAGGCATGTGTTCCAGACCGCCGGCGTGCCGCCCAGCATGGGCAGCGCCATCTTGGCCAGCATCGGCTCCACTAGAAAGAGCAATGTTGCGCTGATGAACATGGAAACGGCGAAGACGATCAGCACCACTGGCTTCCAGCTCTCCTAGGCGGATGTTTTGGCAACTAACCGTTGAGTATCTCCGGTGAATGCCTCGATGTCAACGGCCTCGCGGAAGCCGCCCCGGCCGGGCGTCCAAACCGGCATGCAATGAGTTGGACGATTCGGCGGCGCGGAGTCAGCTGGGCAGGGCGGCGAAGTATTCGGCGACTTGCTTCCAGTTATCCACGCGAATGAAGCCGGTTGCCGTCAAGTTATGCGGCGCGGTGTAGAGAAGCCCCTGGCCCTCGAAGCGGAGCAGGTTGCGGGGCAGGTCGTCTATCAGATAGTCGGCGCGAAGGATGCTCTTGTTGCCGCAGAAGACGTAGTGCGTGGGCGGGATGAATGGGAAATGGCGCTGCAGCCAGCGGTACTTGGGGCCAAGCGAGTTGGGGACGGTCATGGCTTGGGTGGCAATAAAGATCTCAAAGCGGGTAGAGAGCTCTTTGAGCACCTGCTGCGCGTCGGGAATCAGAGCCAAGTTCTCGAAGAAGTCTTCGGCGTCGAGGAAGGCACGAAGCTGCTGCTGGCGATCTTGAGGGGCGATCTCCCACAAACCCTTGCCGGCCAGATCCTCGGGAGTAACTTCCTCGTCGAAGGTCTGGTTGTAGCGGCGCAGGTGCTCGGCGAGCGTGTCCGCCATGACCTCATCCATATCGACACAGATGCGTTGCATGGGATCAGCCGCCTGCATGAGACTTGCGGATGGCGCGGCCAGCGGCGGACGCCGTCCGCGGAGACTCTGGGGTTGGGGGCGCGGGGGCCATGGCCGGATCCCAATAGAGCAAGCGGCTGCAACTGTCGCAGGTGAGCAGTTCGCCCTCGCGAAGCTGGTTCCAGGTCTGAGGGCGGACGCCCATGCTGCAGCCGGTGCATTGCTGATTATCGACGCGGGCAAGGGCTGTGCCTCGCGAGACGGAGAGGCGATCGAAACGGATGAGCCACTCCGGCTCGATGAGCGAACGAAGGGCATCGCGTTCCAGGTTGAGGGCGGCCAATTCGGCGCTGATCCCCTGCTGCCGCAGGGCGACGCGGGCGCGCGTCTTATCGAGGGCGGCGGCCAGGGATTCGACCTGGGCGCGGGCGGCGGCGAGCGCGGCTTCCTGGGCCTCACTGCGCTCCAAGCTGGTGAACTCATCGTTCTCCAGGCGGTCGGCCTCGGCGGATTCAAAGTGGATTCCGTGCTCGGTGGCGGCTGCCTGTTCGGTGTTCTTTACGGAGTCAAGCTGGGCGCGCAAGCGGGCGACCTTCTGGCGGTGAGCGGCGATCTCGCGGTCCAGCCGGGCGCGCAGGGATTCTTCGCGGTTCAGGGCATCGGCGGCGGCGGCGGACTGGCGCTCGGCGGCGGCGAGTGCGGCCTCGGCCTGGGCGACTTCGGCCGGCAGGGCGCGCGCGGCAAGGGTGAGGCGGGCACGCTCCAGATCGACGCTTTGCAGCTTTACGAGGTTTTCGATGTGCGCTTGCATCCGTGCTTTGAAGTCTACGGCATTTGCCGTCTACTGAGAAAATGGGGCGGGGGAATCCTGCGACAATGGGAAGCGATCGGGAGGCGGATTAGGTGGCGGCTCGGGCATCGTTATGGCGCAGGCACACGTGGCTTATGTGGGTGGGCGGCGGGCTGCTGATTGCGGCGGCTGGATTGGCCGCGATTGTGGCTGTGCTTGCACACCGGGCCGAGCCGTTCCTGCGCGCCCGGATCGTGGAGGAATTGCAGGAGCGCTTTCATGCGCGGGTGGAGCTGGACAGCTTTCATCTGGCGGTGGGCGTTGGCCTCGTGGGTGAGTGGGGGGTGTGGGCCGAGGGCAAGGGGCTGCGGATTTGGCCGCCTGCGCAGGTGGTGGGGGTTACTGTCCCAGGGCAGGCGGAGCCGGCAACGGCTGGAGGTGGAGCGGCAAAGCCGTTGGTCGAGGTGGAGGAGTTTCGCTTTCACGCGCCGCTGCGCTTCGAGCCGGGCAAGCCGATTCCCATCTCGGTGGTGCGGATGAAGGGGCTGGTTGTGGACTTGCCGCCGAGATCGCACTTTGGGCATGACGCCGCCGGGACCGGGAAGTCCGAAACCGGCAGGGGAGTGCTGCGGTTTGAGCTGGACGGAATCGAGTGCGGCGGGGCGCACCTCACGCTGGAGACGAGCAAGCCGGGAAAGCTGCCGATGGAGATTGCCATCGCGCGCTTCAAGCTGACCAAGATTGGCTCGGGCGATGCGATGGCATTCGACGCCGAGCTGACCAATCCGCGGCCGGTGGGGACGATCCACACAACCGGGACCGTTGGGACATCGCGTGCGGACCTGGGCGAAGATCCGATCAGCGGCGACTACCGCTTTGAGCACGCGGACCTGGCCGACTTCAAGGAAATCGGGGGGATTCTGTCGTCCACCGGCCACTACCAGGGGACGGTGCGCGACCTGGTGGTGGATGGCGAGACGGATACGCCGGACTTCCGGCTGCGGCCCTTTGACAATCCGCTGCCGCTGCACACGAAGTTTCACGCCAAAGTGGATGGAACCAACGGCGACACCTGGCTGGAGCCAGTGGAAGCGACGCTGGAACACTCGCACTTTACCGCGCAAGGGCAGATTGTGCGCGTGCCGGCAGTGGGGGCTGGAGGCGCGCTGCAGAGCGGAGGGCACGATATTGCGCTGACCATCAACGTAGACCGGGCGCGGATTGAGGACTTTCTGCGCCTGGCGAGCCGCGGCGATACGCCCATCCTGACCGGCGCCGTCACCATGAAGGCTGCGCTGCACATTCCTCCGGGCGCGCCGCCGGTTCACGAGCGGATGCGATTGAACGGAAGCTTTGTGCTGGATGAGGCCGAGTTCAGCAGCAAAAAGATTCAGGACGGGATTGCGCAGTTGAGTGCGCGCGGGCAGGGGCGGCCCAGGGAAGCAAAGACGGCCGATGCGGCACAGGTGCGGTCGCGGATGGAAGGGGATTTCGAGATGGCGGACGCGGTGGTCGCGCTGTCCAGGTTGACGTACACAGTGCCGGGCGCGACGATCCAACTGAAGGGCGCCTATACCGTGGAGGGCGGCGCGCTGGATTTTGCCGGCACCGCGAAGATGGAGGCCACGGTTTCAGAGATGGTGGGCGGATGGAAAGGCATGCTGCTGACGCCGCTGGACCGGCACTTCGAGAAGAACGGAGCGGGAACCGAGATTCAGATTCAAGTCAAGGGGACGCGGGAGCAACCGGAGTTCGGCGTGGATTTCGGCCGGATGAAGGGCAGTTCCGCGGAGAAGCGGTAGGGTGGAGACTCGCGGCTTCCCATCTCTCCATCGCGGCCCAGAAGGCAAGTGGTACAAACGGGGTTCGTTTGGATCAGGTCCACTTTGGAAAAGACCAAAATAGGAAACGATGAAGATCAGATGAAGCGAATACTCATCATCACCGTGTTGTCCTTGCTTGCGGCCGTCACTGTGTGGCGGTTCACGTGTCCGGCATTACTCAGAGTGCGCCCCAGCATTATGCCCGGGAGTCCTCATCTTCTTATACTTAATCCAATTTGTTCGAATGCCGCGAATAGCGCTGCAAGCTCGTTCATGGAGTCGCTTCAATCAGGTAATGTTTCTGATGTATCGAAACGATTTCCGATGGTCGGGAAAAGTGTGGTTGAAGAGAACATCTTGCCACCGATACATAGCTGGGTTCTTGACGACGTTGTAGCTGATCCCGATGGCGGACTGGACTTCGAGTATTTGTATTCCGATACAACTGGTCGTACTGGGGGATACATCTGGGTTTACTGCATTAAGGGGACTGATGGCGCTTGGACTGTAAGCACATTTATCCGGGTGACATAGTGGCGTCCGGCAGGTGGCCCGGTCATTAGTCCCGAAGAATCACACTGAGCCATGAGAATCTGTGCCCCGTTCGTCGCGGCCTTATCGCGATGAGCAAGCGGGTGGCGTACCCTTGACTAAACCATAACGCGAAGGGTGGAAGACCCCGAACGCTCGCCGCACCACAGCAGCTATACTGATTCCGTTTGGCGACAGACCGGGAGAGCCCGGCGCACGGAGCTTGTGCGCAGAGAGCAGAGTTGGAGCTTGCAAGGCAGCGGCTCCGGCCATCGGATGTGATAGTTTGGCTTGGGTCATGCTGTTGCCGATCCGATTGCCGGCGGAAACAGAAGGAGGAGGCTGCAATGCACGGGACAAACTGGACAATATGCATCGCAAGGATATTGGAAAGCTGCGCGCTGGTTCTTTTCCTCGCGGCCGCGTCGTTCTGCGCCAGCGGACAAACCGCGCCCGCGCCATCCACGGGCCAGCCCGGCGCCGCGACCTCCGCCATCGTGCGGGACTGGTGGAAGAACGCGGTGATCTACGAGATCTACCCGCGCAGTTTTCAGGACTCGAACGGGGACGGCATCGGAGACCTGAAAGGCATTACCCAACGGCTGGACTACCTGAAGGATCTGGGAGTAGACGCCATCTGGCTGACGCCTTGCTATCCCTCGCCGCAGGTGGACTTCGGCTACGACATCTCGGATTACGAGAACATCGACCCGCGCTACGGCACGCTTGCCGATTTCGACCTACTGGTGGCCGAGGCGGGCAAGCGGCACATCCGCGTGATCATGGACATGGTGATGAACCACACCTCGGACAAGCATCGGTGGTTCCTGCAGTCGCGGTCGTCCGCCGCGGCGGACAATCCCTACCGCGACTGGTATATGTGGCGCGATGGCAAAGGCGAGACAGCCACCGACAAGGGCGCGCCGCCCAACAACTGGCAATCTTACTTCGGCCATTCGGCCTGGCAGTGGGACGAGAAGACGCGCCAGTACTACTACCACAAGTTCTATATCCAGCAGCCGGACCTGAACTGGAACAACCCGAAGGTTCACGAGGCCTTCAAGGAGATCATCGGCTTCTGGCTGAAGCGCGGAGTGAGCGGCTTCCGGTTCGACGCGATCAACACGCTCTTCGAGGATCCCAGCCTGGCCGACGAGGGCATCGTCAAGGACGAAAACGGCAAGCCCAAGATCAACGCCTATGGCGACCCGGTGCTGGACGACACAAAAACTTCCAATCTGCCCGGCCTGCACGCGGTGGTGCAGGAGATGCGCGCTCATATGGACACCTTTGGCTCCGACCGGTTTCCGGGGACGCGGGTGCTGATCGGCGAGACCTACATGCCCAACATCGCCGAACTGGCCAAAATGTATGGGCCGGCGGACAAGCCGGAGTTTCAACTGCCCATGGACACGCAGGTGGGCTTCATCAACAAGCTGGACGTGGCGGAGTTCCGCAGCCGCCTGGTCGAGGCGGAGACCCAACTGAACGGCAACACGCCGCTGCTGGTGTTCGACAACCACGACAACCCGCGGGTGGGCGAGCGCTACGGCGACGGGGTGCACGACACCGATATTCAGAGGGTGATTGCTACGGTGCTTTTCGCTAGCCGCGGCGCGGCGCTGATGTACTACGGCGACGAGATCGGCATGAAAACCACGCCGCCAACTCGCAAGGAAGACGTGAAGGACCCGATCGGCGTGACCGGCTGGCCCAAGGAGAAAGGCCGCGACGGAGAACGCACGCCGATGCAGTGGGACGGGAGCGCGAACGCTGGCTTTTCAAAGGCTGCGCCGTGGCTGCCTGCGCCGCCCAGTGCGGCCGCCATCAACGTCCTGGCCGAGAAGAACGATCCCAACTCGCTTCTGGCGTGGTACCGGAGCCTGATTCGCCTCAAGAAGACCAGCCCCGCCTTGGCCCAGGGCGAGAACACAATGCTCGATACGGCCAACGCCAAGGTGCTGAGCTGGCTTCGCCAGGCGCCGGGGGCGCCAGCGGTGGTGGTTTCGGTAAACTTCACCGCCGAACCGCAAACGGTGGGTAGTGGGTCAGTTTGCTTTTCCACAGGGCAAATCTACTTCGTCCATCTCAGCGACTCTCCGAGTGGCGTCAAAGAGATTGCGGTGCATCGGATCGCCCGGTGCTTTGGGATGCCGTAATTTCGGTGGCCTCTATCGCAGGAGATTCCGTTCAGACCGATTACTTCTATGAGATCGGCCGCATCATCTACGTGTGCCCTTAGAGGCATCATAGCGAGAAAGTAGAGCATACTTGGACACTCCTCGTTGCCGCACGGAACGACGATTCGATGTACGGCAAGAGGTTTAGGGGATTCCATGTGGTCTGTGTTCTCAATGTGATCCCAGCGGCAATCCTCGACCCAGTATCGGTTTATCTGCCAGCATGACGGGCACAGCAGTTTCGCAGAAAGAGCACCCCAAGGCCACGCCACGGAATGTGGAGGTGCATCCCCTTGAAATGGAAGGGGAAGACGAATGTGGCTAGGACAGTTTTTACAAAGGAGGAAAGGTATGAAGATCATGCAGCCCACCAGATCAGTACAGTATAGAGAGAACAGACCGCCGACGTATATGATTCCACGTAAGCCGTTTTTGAGGCGTCCCGCTCCCTATCCAAAACGGCTGGAGAGGAGAAAACCTCCCATGACCATCGCTGCGGGGTTTTTCTGCCAGGATGGAATCGTAATCTGCGCCGATTCCGAAGTCTCGACCGATTTTGAAAAGTTCGATGAATCGAAGATATTCACGCAGAACCCAGACGGGGCAGGAGACGCCCCGACCGTTGTTTTTGCTGGCTCCGGCTGGCTGGACTTCGTGAAGATGACCGTAGATAAAGTCAGAAACGAATCGGCATTTGTCACACACGGTTACGAAGTTGAGGAAATACTTGAAAAGACGATTCTTAACGTTCATCGGAAGCATATCCGCTATTACCCAGTTGAGCCGAAGCCTTTCTTCAGCCTGCTCGTCGGCATCAGGGACCAAAACAGTCTCAGCCTTTTCCTGACCGCAGGGACAGCCGTAAATCGAGTTCCCGAATACGCCTGTATCGGTGTTGGGGATACCCTTGCACATTACCTGTCTCGCGGATTAACGCCTCAGCGCGAGTCATCTCAGGAAGCTGCGCTTCTCGCAGTTCAAATTTTAGATCAAGTGAAAAAGAATGTGCCTGGGTGCGGGGGGCAGTTCAGTGAAATTCTTATTCTTCCCAAACAAGGTCCGGTCTCCAGAATCTCTCCTGGAAAATTGTTGGATATTGAGTATCGGACACACGATTTGGGCCGGATTTTAAAACCGCTCTTGATGTCATTTGCAAATCCGACCATTGCCGATAGCGAATTTGAATCTAGCCTGTCTGAGTTTGAGGAACAATGCCGTCGTCTGCGAGAAGAAAGCAACGTGAGAATGGATCGGGCGAGAAAGAAGTCTTAAGCAACCTCACCGAGCGCCCGGAGGAATAGCTCACGATCTTTTGTGGTCGGTCGAGCTATAGGCTTAGGCAGAAGTGCAACCAGGTCTTCGACGGTCCAGACGTGATCGGCAAGGCCGGCTTCCATGGCTGGCGTAACCCGCAGGGTTTGATGAACCCGGCAGAAGTTGTAATACATATAGTGGAGAGCTACGGCGTGAGCGTGGTTCTCTACTTTCTTGCTGAATCCGTTGGTGAGCCGGGTAAATCGGCGCATGGACATTCGCATGGTAAGGTTCTGCCGCTCGACGTAGGATGTACTGACGTGCGCCGGGTCCGGGTCGCCAATGACGGTCTTCATGTCGGAGCCGATACACTTGGCGGGGCTGTAGAGGCGCTGTTCATCGTCTGAGGGAGCGCCGAAAATCTTATGGAGCATAGCGTAGTCGATGTCAGCGCCGAAGGCGTTTTCTACGGCTACGAGGTAAGCACGGTGGGCATCGGTGGTCAGTTGGACACGGTTGCGGATGCGGCTGGCGCAATCCTCCATGAAGTCTCGCGCCCATCCTCCATCCCGTCCACCCACAAGGTAGCCAATGACCAGCTTAGTGTCCGCATCGAGTCCTACCCAAGTCCAAACGTCTCCCCATCCCTCTGCCTTCTGTTCAGGGGTGGCGTTCTTCTTCTTGCAGCCAACAAAGCACCAGATTTCATCGGCTTGCATCCGACGGACTTTGAGGTTCCGAACATGAAAATCGTGGAAGGTGGCACAGGCAGTGCCCATGTCCGCCAGCAGCTTAACAACGGTATTCTTTGCGGATCCCGTCATTCTGCAAGTGGCGCGGATCGAGCAGCCTTCAATGAGGCAGCGGACGATTTGTGAGCGGGTTTGTGAGTCCAAGCAATTCATAATGACTATTATGCCATAGCTGCTTTAGCATATCAAGAGGGCGTGGTGAAGAATTTTCGAGAAGCCTCATCTTTCGATAGAAATTTTTCAGGAATCATGTTTGGATTAAGTAGAGGGTTTGGGCATGAATGACGTTTTAATCCCAGAGTGGTTAAAGGAGTTGGAGAATGAAGCAGATTTGGATGCGGCCCGCCGTGATGCAGCGGAGCAGCGTTCCATAGCTGCTCAACTCGCGCTCGATACAGATGGCCCGGAATTCTGGCACCAGCTTTTGAAGGAACTTTCGATCAATTCGGACGCTCTTGAGAAGATGAAAAAGGTGGGCGTTCGTGGCCGTGCCTCAACTTTCGGGAATCCTCGCGGTGGAGAACAACGATGCCGGGTCGATATTGCTCGGACGGGCATTATGCCGAAATTGACGTGGACAGACTTGTTTTATACGCCCGGAGACTCGGCGATTCGTTGCCGCACCCTAGAAGGCAAGGTAACGAATTTCGCATTCTGTATTCTGCCGAAAAGAAAAGGCCTTGGGGTTTTACAGGATGGCGAGTTTGCCCCGATGAATACGGAAGAAATGGCGGAGACGATTGTTATGCAGATGGTGAGTCGGGTTCGGTCTACGGAATCATAGGAGCACCAGCGCAACTGCGAACACTCTGGGCGCAGCCTAATACATTTCGCATCCAATCTTCGTCATGATTCTCACAAACATCATGGTAAGAACGTAGCCGAGAATGAACCACCAAATAAGGTGCCAAGCGCCGAACTCGAAGTTGATAACGAGGCCAACACCGAGCAATTGCCATAAATACGGCGAGGCGCTCGCTAGCCTACTGAGTCGGTTGTACCTGGTATAGCGACTCCAATAGATCGCAGCCGAGGCGCAGTAGACCACATTCAGAACGATGAAAGCCCAACGTATCCAAAGCATTTTGAGCGTCTTCCTTTGCTGATTGTCAGTCTGCTTTTTTCTTGGTCTTTCCCCATCGTATCCCAGCAGCCTTGGCCGCCGCCGCCTTCCGCGCTTCCGGCGTCATGGTCAACAGCCGCCGCTTGCCGCCGATCTGTCCGCCCTTGCGCCCCATAGCGGCCATGTATGCGGAGAGGCTGGGAGCCGAAGGAAGGAGAGCGGAGGAACCGGGCAGAGGCACTTCTGAGGTCGAGGAGTCCACGAGCCACTTTGCAAGCTGGTTTGGGTCACGCGGTCTCTTGCCTTTTCCGACTGTCATGGAATAATGGTCTCACAGTCGGCAATGCTAAAGCGAGGGTGTGGAAAAGCAAACTGACCCACTACCAAACGGTGAGCTTGAGCATTCCCGGCTCGGGCGGCAAGACCAAAACCCTGCTGAAGTCGCCCGGCGGCGCCGATCCGGCCTCGTTGGGGCAATTCCAACTGGGGCCGTTTGGGGTCTTTATCGGAGAGGTGCAGTAGCGATTCGGCATGGCATCCAGTTACAAAAGTCATGGAGACCATGGACAAGCTCCTGTGCGGGAAGCAGGGCGCGAAGGGCGAATCCGTCCAAATTCCGTTGAATCGAAAGGATTTTGTCGAAGAAGTGGGTTAGTGCTTGACCGCAACTCCACGATTGCCGGTATCATAGGGAGAAGCCCTTTGGCAGGTCTGGAGGTGGGATTTCTTGGCAGAGGTTCGCGTACAGGAAGGCGAGCCGCTCGAAAATGCGCTGCGCCGGTTCAAGCGGAAGGTACAGCAGGAGGACATCATCAAGGAAGTCAAGCGTCACTCCTACTACCTGAAGCCCGGTGAGAAGAAGCGCGTCAAGGCAGCTTTGGCGCGCAAGCGGAATCGCAAGAAGGCTCGTAAAGAGCAGGACTGATCTTCAGTCAATTTCATACCACATGCCGCCCCGGCGGCTCCCGCGCAAGAAAGGCGGGAGATTCCCCAAGCAGACCAAACAGGCTCGGGGCGGCGCCTTTCGATTCTTTCTTTTTTGGCTAGTCCGCCTTACAGGCGCTGAGGGTGTTAGAGTTAGCCATGTCTTCCGCGTCGCCGGGAAGGCGTTGAATTAGCCGCTTCGGGTTAAGCGGCCCGGGCCCTTGTTGTTAAGACAAGTACGAGGACAGGGAAACGGGACCGGCAAGTCTTACTGGGGTTATGGCCGATTTCGGTGCACGTCCCTGTTTCGGGGAAGCCGGCCATGGAGTTTACCGACAGAGTATTGAAGTGCATCGACTGCGGCGTCGAGTTCGTATTCACAGCCGGCGAGCAGTTATTCTTCCACGACAAGCAGTTCACCAACGACCCCAAGCACTGCAAGCAGTGCAAGGCCAAGCGCGCCCGCGGCGGCCAGAGGGTGCGCACGGAGACCCGGACGACCTGTTCGCAGTGCGCGGCGGAGACGACGGTTCCCTTCAAGCCAACCCAGGGCAGGCCGGTGCTTTGCCGGTCCTGCTTCCAGCAGCAGCAAGGGAAGCCTCAACCTGCGCCTGAATCTGCACTGGAGCCTGCGGCTGAACCTGAGCCGGAGCCTACGCCAGAGCCTTGCTAGCGAGCAGGTCTCCCTTGAATCCCGATGGGAATCCAGCCGCCCGGACCAGCGTTGCCAATTGCGCCCAGTGGCGCTGGCTGTGGAAGAGCGCGTGACCCGCAACCTTGCGCCGGGAGACAGTTCGGGCATCCGGCGGGAGCCAATCGACGTTGAGCTGAAAGGTCTCGTCCCAGCTTTGGGCAGGAGCGGTCAGCAATCCGCGATGAATCTCGCAAGCTCTCAGGTGCAGGTCGAAGAGCGCATCCAGCGGCCCTGCCGGCATCTCTTCGCGGGCCGTCAAGGGCAAGCCGGCGAGACGCTGGCCCCAACGCAGCTCGACTCCCCAGATGTGTCGCACGAACTCCTGTACGCTGGCCGCGCCGCCGATGCCGCAGGGCAATTCCAGGAGCGCGGGATTGGCTTTCAGGTGCTTGTTCCAGAAGACTGACGACTCGTCGTTCCAGGCGAGCAGTTCGTCGAGGGTGATGGCAGGCGTCATGGTTTCCTCCTCAGGGCGCGATGGCCGATGTCTCTACGAAAGTAGATGCCGTCAAAATGAATCTTGTCCATGGCTTGGTAAGTGCGGCCCAGAGCCTCTTCGAGCGATGGAGCGGCGGCGGTAACGGCCAGCACGCGGCCTCCGGCGGTGAGCAGTTGGCCGCCCGCCTGCGACGAGCCGGAGTGGAAAATCTGCACCCCCGGAACCTGGGCGGCGGCATCGAGTCCTGTGATCGGGAAGCCCGTTTTGTAGCTGCCGGGATAGCCGGCGGAGCTGGCTACCACGCAGGCCGAGGCGCCGGGGCTCCAGCGCAATTCAGTTTCGGCGAGGCGGCCGTTGACGCACGCTTCGAGCGCGTCCACAAGGTCGCTCTCCAGCCGCAGCAGGATGGCCTGGGTTTCGGGATCGCCGAAGCGGGCGTTGAACTCCAGCACCTGTGGACCGCGCGCGGTCATCATCAGCCCGATATAGAGCACGCCCTTGAAGGGCGTTTCCTCTTCCGCCATGCCGCGGATGGTCGGCTCGGCGATGTAACGCAGTATCCACGCTTTCATCTCGGCGTCGAGCAGGGTATCGGTGGAGTAGACTCCCATGCCGCCGGTATTGGGGCCGGTGTCGCCCTCGCCGATGCGCTTGTGGTCCTGGGCGGGGACGAGCGGGGCCACATCCTTGCCATCGGAGAGGCACAGGAAACTGATCTCGTCGCCCTCGAGAAACTCTTCGATGACCACCTGGCGCGCGGCCTCGCCCAGCAACTTGCCGCTGAACAGGCCCTGGGCGGCCTCGATGGCAACCTGGCGCGAGGGGCAGATGATGACCCCCTTGCCGGCGGCCAGCCCGTCGGCTTTGACCACGATGGGCGGGTGAAAGATCTCGACGGCCCGATCGAAATCGGCTTGGCTGGCGCAGACGGCGTAGTTGGCGGTGGGAATGTTGTGGCGCTGCAGAAAGCGCTTGGCGAAGGCCTTGCTGCTCTCCAGCATGGCGGCTGCGCGGGTGGGGCCGAAGACGCGCAGGCCGCGCAGCTCGAGGGCGTCCACAATGCCCAGGGAGAGGGGCAGCTCGGGGCCCACGATGGTCAGGCCGGGCTGCTCGGCAACGGCCAGGCCGATCATGGAGTCCAGGTTCTTCAGGTCCACCGGAACGCAGCGGGCGATCTGGGCGATGCCGCCATTGCCGGGGGCGCAAACCACCTCCGTGACCCGCTCACTCCGCTTTACCGCCCAGGCCAGCGCATGTTCGCGGCCTCCCGAACCCAGAATCAAGACTTTCATTTTCCGTCTCCGCTGTTCCTTTTTTTCGCCGGCTGTTGAAAGGTTATCTGAGCAAACTGGGGTTGGGAAGTCAAACCGGGGCGCAGGAAACGGAGCGGCACAGGTTTCGAGTCGGCGACAATCCAGGCGCAGCATCAATCCTGGACCCTGCGCGTTACACACGGTTAATCCATGCAAGAGCTTCGGCTCGCCGTAACCTGCGCGTGAGAAAGGCGGGATAATGCAGTCCTCCGGCTGCATTCGCGAGAGGTGGGTTGTTCGCCTGCCGCTAGGGCTGCGCATAGTGGCCGGTGCGGGCGCGGGCGTTAGCACTTAATAAACATGTCTTCATAAGTTCTGCACAGTCATTTGGATACATACACACCGATTTGGAGGCGAACTCTATCCGCAAACTGCCGGCCCGTGAGCGGATTTTGGTTTGTGCCCCGGCGAATGAAAGCAAGCTCTCGTCATCGACATTGAGAGGGTACATGCTGCCATAGCTGCCTTCAACACGGGATATAGCCCGACTTCGCGACAATTGAGCCGCGCCTCAGCGCTGGCTCAAACTGGCTTCCGCGGCTGGCAGAAGACCGTATTGACCGCCGCAACGGAGAGTTGCTCCCTCTCGACGCTGCGCCTACCCTCTTGCTTCTTCGTTTACCGATTGAACACCCTCGTGGCTCCTCACCCGCACGGCCATCGAGCGGCGGAATATAGTTGTGATTGGATTCCGCCATGCTCCGTTGCGCTCGATCGCTTGCCGTCTGCCTCTTTCTTGCCTGGCCGGTGTTACCCGCCTTGGCGCTAACGCCGCAGTCGCCTCACGCTGCCGCGGCCAATGCCCGCGCCGCGCAGCCGGAACCCCCGCAAGAAACAGGCTTTCTGAATCGCAAGCTCGAACTGCACGGCGTGGTTTATCGCTTCCAGGTCTATCTGCCGGAAGAATGGCGCCGCGACGACCGCAAGCAATGGCCCATCATCCTCTTCCTTCACGGCCGCGGAGAGCGCGGTTCCGAGGGCATGTGGCAGACACAGGTTGGGCTTCCGCAGGCAGTGCGCGACCACCCGGAGCGCTGGCCCTTCATCATCGTCATGCCGCAATGCCCGCTGACCAGTTACTGGACCGATCCCGAGATGCTCGCCTTGGCCCTGGCCGCCCTCGACCGGGAGACGGCTGAGTTTCGCGGCGACCCGGAGCGCACTTTTCTTAGCGGCATCTCGCTGGGCGGATACGGCGCCTGGGAGCTGGCCCGCCTTCACCCCCAGCGCTGGGCAGCGGTGGCCATTGCCGCTAGCGGCATCTTCTGGAGCTATGCCCCGGAGCGCTGGCAGCAGGTTTCAACCCTGCCCGCCGAATACGCCCGCGCGCTTGGCCGCACCCCGGTATGGCTTTTCCACGGCGCCGACGACACGCTGGTCCCGCTGCGCGAGAGCGAGCTGATCTTCGAGGCATTCAAAGCGGCCGGCGGCCGCGTGCGGCTGTGGATTTACGAAGGACTTAAGCATGACTGCTGGACCCGCGCTTACAACGAGCCAGAGCTGCCGCGCTGGCTGCTCGCGCATCGTCGCGAAGCCACGCCCGCCGCTGAACCGGAACTGCCTGCCTTTGCCGAGCGCCGCGTCATTCCGTTCCACCCGCCCGCCATCAAGCTCACCTCGGCGCAGCTTGACAGCCTTTCCGGGGAGTACTGCGACCCCAAAGGCAACGTCGTGGTCGCGGTCTTCCGCCAGGGAGATCAGCTCTACGAAAAGAACCGGCAGGGCGAGATCGCCGAACTGGCGGCCGAGTCCCCCTCCACCTTCTTTTATCTCAACGGCTCGGCGACTACGCGGCTCACCTTCGAGCGCGATCCGCTGGGCCGCGTGACAGCCCTCGTCTTGCGCGACGACCGTCACGAAGAACGATGGGAAAGGCGTCTTCAGGCTCCCAGCCGATGAGGCTGATCCCTAACCCCTAATCCCTAATCCCTAATCCCTGTTCTTCGGAACTGACCGCGCCGACGCTGCGTAGTAATCTCTACGCAGTTTCTTCTGGAGGCGCCATGTTTTGCAGCGGATGTGGTTTAGCTTTAGCGCCAGGGCAGGGGTTCTGCCCGCAATGCGGCCGTCCGGTCGCGCCGGTGGTTCCCCCCGTGCCCGGCCTTCAATTCCAACTGGAAAGTTACGCCGGCAAGGTGAAGGCTCTCGGGATTCTCTGGCTTGTCTGGGCGGCTTTGTCGATGGCCTTCGGAGTGGTCGGCTTGACCGTCGCCAAGGCATTCATGTTCGGGCATTTCGGTCCCTGGATGAACGGTCCCTGGGCACACGGGCCGCTGCCTCCCGAGTGGCTGGGATCCGCGATCATGCAGTTTGCCTGGGTAATCCTCTTGGTCCGTTCCGGGCTGGCCCTTGCGGCCGGGTGGGGCCTGATGGAGCGCGCCCAGTGGGGCCGCGTGATGGCCATTGTAGCCGCCTTTTTCAATGTGCTGAAGTTCCCCTTCGGAACCGCCCTGGGCGTTTGGACCCTCATCCTCCTGCTCGGTTACCGCAATGCCACGCTCTACGACGACCTTTGGAGCAGCAGCTATTCTCATGCTCCCAGACTTTAGCTGAAGGCCGATCGATCCAAGCTCGATCGGCCGGCATCGATTGTTCCCATCGGATGAGCCGGAGCCGGCAGCCGGCAGCTTTCGGTTAGCGGATTGTCAAGCGGTACAATCTGAACCATGAGTTTTCCTGAAACGCGGATGCGCCGCCTCAGGCGCGGCGAATCTCTACGTGCCTTGGTACGCGAAACCACGCTCGAGCCCCGCAACCTGCTTTACCCTCTCTTTCTCTGTCCCGGCGAGGGCGTGCGCCGCGAGGTCGGCTCCATGCCCGGTGTCTTCAACCTCTCCATCGACGAAGCGGTGCGCGAAGCCGAGGAAGCCGCCCGGCTCGGCCTTGGCGGCCTGCTGCTCTTCGGCCTGCCCGAGGCCAAGGACGAGCAGGGCTCCGGCGCTTGGGACGACAACGGCATCGTGCAGCAGGGCCTTCGCGCCCTCAAGGAATCGCCCGCCGCCAGGAAGCTGGTTCTCATCGCCGACGTTTGCCTCTGCGAGTACACCAGCCACGGCCACTGCGGCGTGGTGGTCGAAACCCGCGACGGCTTCGAGGTCGAGAACGACTCCACTCTCGACCTGCTCGGCCAGACCGCCGCCTCGCTGGCCCGCGCCGGAGCCGATGTCGTGGCCCCCAGCGACATGATGGACGGCCGCGTCGGCGCCATCCGCCGCGCCCTCGACGACGAGGGCTGCGAGGATACGCCCATCCTCAGCTACGCCTCCAAGTTTGCCTCCGCCTTCTACGGACCCTTCCGCGAGGCCGCCGGTTCCGCCCCCCAGTTCGGTGACCGGAAGTCCTACCAGATGGACGTCGCCAACCTCCGCGAAGCCATGCGTGAGATCGACCTCGACCTTGAAGAAGGCGCGGACATGATCCTGATGAAGCCCGCCATGCCCTACCTGGACGTGATCCGCGCCGCCCGCGAGCGCATCGACGTGCCCATCGGCGCCTACCAGGTCTCCGGCGAATACTCCATGCTCCAGGCCGCCTTTCAAAAGGGTTGGCTAGACCCGTCTCGCGCCATCCTCGAATCGCTCGTGAGCATCCGCCGCGCCGGCGCAGGCTTCGTCGTCACCTACTTCGCCAAGGAAGCCGCCAAGCTGCTCGGTTGATCGTCATCTATTCCCGAATGAATGCCAGCAAGTCCGCATTCACCTGGTCCGTGTAGGTCGAACAGAGCCCGTGATCGCCGCCGGCATACACCTTCAGCGTCGATCCCTTCACCAGCGCGGCGGTCAGTGGCGCTGAGTCCGCGAGAGGCACAATCTGGTCGGCGTCGCCGTGAATAATCAGCGCCGGCACGTCGATCTTCTTCAGATCCTCGGTGAAGTCCGTCTCTGAAAACGCCTTGATGCACTCCAGAACGGCCCGGAGCGAAGCCTGCGCGCCCTGGAGCCAGAAGGAGTTCAGAAGACCCTCCGACACCGAAACTCCAGACCGGTTGGTGCCATAAAAGGTCATCGTCAATCCCATGAAGAACTGCGGCCGGTCGGCCAGAACCCCGGCCCGCATGGCATCGAAGACCTCCATTGGCAATCCGCCCGGATTGGCCGCCGTCTTGAGCATCAGCGGCGTCACCGAGCCGATCAGCGCCACCTTGGCCACGCGCCCGGTCCCGTGCCGCCCAATGTAGCGCGCAACCTCGCCCCCGCCGGCCGAGTGCCCCACGTGGACAGCGTGCTTCAAATCCAGCTTCCGGGTCAGCGTGGCAAGATCGTCGGCGTAAGTGTCCATGTCGTTCCCGTTCCAGGGCTGGCCCGATCGCCCATGCCCGCGCCGGTCGTGCGCAATCGCCCGGTAGCCGCGCGAGGCCAGAAACACCATCTGGGCGTCCCAGGCGTCCGCGCTCAGCGGCCAGCCGTGGCTGAAGACCACGGGCTGACCCGCGCCCCAGTCCTTGTAGTAGATTTCTGTACCGTCTTTGGTCGTGAATCGAGGCATAAGAGGATCTCCTTGCCGCTGGTTGGGCAGCGTCGTTGTTTGGGTTCAGGAAGTTTCGAGAGCACTGCCGGCATGCACGTGGGCACCCGGCCGCCCAGCCAGGCATCAAGCGGAATGTGGGGGGCCGCTAACCATACCCAAGGGATCTGGGGGCTTGCGGGGACGGTTTATCGGAAGCCCTCATTTGCGCCAGCCGCCGCAGCAGCAACTTAGCTGAATTCAAGAGCATTGCGTCTCTTCCAAATACACTCGCCTAAGCTCAACCTACTACGGCAGTTCTTAAATATCTGCAAACCGGAACCACAGACTCTTTCGCGTTGCGGCGAACGTCCAGTCTGCCCAATGCGCCCGCCGGTTCTCAGGCAGCTTGCAGTCTGCCTGATCGAGGACAGTTTCGATGCGGGCCGACCCCCACTCCTGAATTGATAAAGAAATAAACACCGGTCCGCGCAACTTTCCGGGAATCGAAGTGTTCGTGCATCTGAAGGCTTGTAGAGACTCGATCCGCCCTCTTGGCTGAATCGAGCGCCCAGCTTTCCCGCGATTTTCGATTTCTGCCTACAGTTCCGCCCGAACGCGCCCAGTGGCATTTTGCCTAGGTTCTCTCTGAGACCGCCGGAAGGCGCGCAGGTTAGTTCTGCGCGCCTCTCTCACGGCACAGAAGTCCGGCGATGTTGCTGTCTGAGGAGCCAATGAGTTGGCCCGCTCGGCGTTCGTTGACCAAAACAAACCAAAGGGCTTAAGAGCAGAGAGAGGTGTAACGGTTATGGACTCCAGGACGCTAGTCAAGTCATTGCCAATCGCATTTGTTTCGTTCGCGGCAGCCGCACTACTGATCGCAGGCTGCGGCAGCGGCTCCATCGTATCCGGCACAATCGGCACAGGCACGCAAACCACGGAAACAGGTCCGGCATTCGTTGTCGGCACCGATGCTCCGCTGGCGAGCGTGTTGTCGTTTTCGGTGCCGGTGGAAAGCATCAACGCCATTACCTCAAGCGGGACCAGCGTGCCGCTGCTCAGCGGTACGCCCACGGTGGATTTTGCTCGCTTCAACGGCCTCCAAACCCTGCTGGACATGAACGATGTTCAGCAAGGCACCTATGAGAGCATCTCCATCACGCTGGGCACACCAACCATCGGCTACCTGAACATGCCGACCAGCGGCGCTCCCACCATCGAGACCGAGACGGGAACCTACCCCGCCGGCACATCGACGTACACATACTCGGTTCAATTGGCTTCGCCGCTTGTGGTTACGCAAGCGGGGACGCCGGTTGGCCTGCGCGTGGACCTCGACCTGCGCAAGTCCGTCGAGGTGGACGGGAGCGGCAACTTTACCGGTGTGGTATCGCCGGTGTTCGATATCAAGGCGGTTGCGAACAGCGATTCCGGCGGATACATCGACACGTTTGTCGCGGCCGTGGTGAGCGTGGGCACGCAGTCTTTCGTTGTGCAAGGGCCGCACGGCGAGAACTTCACCATCGATGTGAACGGTTCCACGGAGTGGGAGAACGGCGAAAGCCTCAGCTCTCTGACGACCAGTAGCATTGTCGAGGTTTCAGGTACGCTGGACAAGGCCGACTCCACCCTGGACGCCGACAATGTGGCGATCCTGTCGCAGAGCGGCTTCTATGCGGCCGGGCAGGTGACTTACGTTAATCCGTCAACAGGGCCGGCCACGAGCTTCGACCTCTATGTGCGCGGCCTGCTGCCCACCACCACCGGAATCACGCTGGGGCAGATTGCGCAGGTGGATCTGACCGGCAACGAGAAGTTCTTCATCTACTGGTGGCACAATCCTCTGACCGAGTTTCTCTTCAACTCCAGCCAACTGCTCCCGGGCCAGCACGTATCCGTGGGCGGACCGGCGACCGGAGCGGCCAACGCCCAGGCGGTGACGGTGAACCGCGTGGTGCTGCGGCACTGGGGCTTCAACGGCACGGTGGTTGCGGGCAGCGTGAACACAGCCAACGGAACGTTCCAGATGAAAATCAACGGTTTTGCCGGACTGCTGGTGCCGCAGACGGTGACGGTGTATACCGCCAGCCCAACCGAGTTCCGGGGCGGCCTGACCGGGCTGAGCGGCGTGACCGGCGGCGAAAATGTGCGCGTGGTCGGGTTGCTGCTCAAGGATCCCACTTCGGGCAACACGGTGCTGCTGGCGCACTACGTGGATGAGCTCGACTAACCACAAAAGCTTTCAACCCAACCCCATTTGCGCCGGAGCTGGAATATCCAGTTCCGGCGCTTTTTTAGCCTGTTGAACGCAGCCCTGGCGCTTTCCGAACTCATCTTCACAAATCCGCTTTTGCGATGCCGCCCGCGTATGGTCTCCTAAAACCATCCTCCCATGCTCAAGCGACTCGAAACCTACTTTGAATTCACCCGCCTGGGAACCAACTGGCGGACCGAGATTCTGGCCGGCGTCACCACCTTCCTGACCATGGCCTACATTGTGCTGGTCAATCCGGCCATCCTGTCGGCGACCGGCATGCCCCTGGCCGCGGTTACCGCCGGCACCTGCCTGTCGGCGGCCTTCGGGTCCATTCTCATGGGCGTGGTGGCGCGCTATCCCATTGCGCTCGCTCCCGGCATGGGCCTCAACGCCTACTTCACCTACGCCGTCTGCCTCAAGCTGCACATTCCCTGGCAGACGGCGCTGGGCGCGGTCTTTCTCTCCGGCATCCTCTTCCTGGCGCTCACCGCCTCCGGTCTGCGGCAGATGATCCTGCGCGCCATTCCCCACGAACTTTACGCCGCCGTGGCCAGCGGCATCGGCCTCTTCATCGCCTTCATCGGCTTCCGCAACGCGGGCCTGGTCACCGGCGACCCCGAAACTCTGGTCACGATGGGCAACATTCGCAATCCCACCACCGCCTTGGCCCTCTTCGGCCTCATCCTCATGGTGGTCCTTGAAGTGAAGAAGGTTCGCGGCGCTATCCTCATCGGCGTGCTCTCGACCACCGGCCTGGCTTGGGCATTCGGCCTCGTCCACTGGACGCCCACTCCCGGCGGCTTCCACACGCTCGCCGGCACCGCCTTCCAACTCGATATTCGCGGGGCCCTCGGCAAGGGGCTGCTCGAGATCGTCTTCGTCTTTTTCTTCGTCGATCTATTCGACAACCTGGGCACCCTGGTCGCCGTCGCCAAGCGCGCCGGACTCATCGCCCCCGACCACACCATTCCCCGCCTCAACCGCATCCTCTTTGTCGACGCCACCGCCACCGTCTTCGGTTCGCTGACCGGAACCTCCACCGTGACCAGCTATGTGGAATCGACGGCGGGCGTCGCCGCGGGCGGCCGCTCGGGCGTCACCGCCATTGTTACGGGAGTGCTCTTTCTGGGCGCCATCGGCGCGGCGCCTTTTGTCGGCATTGTTCCGCCCGCCGCCACCGCGCCGGCGCTGATCCTGGTCGGCTCCCTTATGCTGGCCACCATCAACGAGATTCCCTGGAACGATCCACTGGTCGCCGTTCCCTCCTTCCTCACGCTGATTCTCATCCCGCTCACTTATTCCATCGCCAACGGGCTCGGCTTGGGCATCATCGCCTGGGCCGTCCTCCACCTGGCCACGGGCAGATTCCGCCGCCAGGACTGGCTCCTCTATATCCTCGCCGCCCTCTTCCTGGCCCGCTTCGTCTACCTGGGAGCAAGCTAGTCTGACGCCTCAAGCAACGGTTAACATAATGCTGGCGGGGCGTTTGCCGCTGGGCATGAAGATGCGGGCGGCACGTCTAGGAGCAGGTTCTGCGAATCAGATTTGGAAAGATGAAGTATCATGCGGAGAGTTCGATTCTTATTTTTCATCGCCACGATGTGCGTTATTCTTTTGGCTGTGAATGCCAATGCTCAAGGATGTCCTGAGTGCTCCAAGGGAAAAGTGGCTATGCCAATCTCACTCGCTGTTGGCACCGTCCGCACGCCTGAATTCGTTACCAAGCATAAGATTTATTCGATTGCCATTCAATCAGAATGGCGCCTCCCAGCCGTTGTGTTGAGATGCAAACTCGGATTCGGTGTTGTACCACCCACGGATAAATGTAGGGCACAAGCCGTACTAGAGGCAGATTGGAAAGTCCTTGAAGGAGATCGTGTTGTCGCTCAAGGCCATGCAGGGGGAATCAGTAGCAAATTTGAGGCCGGAGAGGACTATATCGCTCGGTACATTGGAGATTTTCAGGGCGAAACAAAGCACAAATACGTTGTGGAGGTTACGATCACAAAAGACGGAAGTTCTCTCAACGTAACAAATCCACGGTTGATAGTGTCTGCACCCCAGTTTTCGTACTGATTGCAGACCGCTCTTGGGAGCCGCCTTGCTGTTAGCGGGCCATGTGGCGGATGGCGTCGAGCTTGTCGGGGGCGAGGTCGCGGAGATCGTCTTCGGTTATGCGTCTGAAGCGGAGGACGTTGAGCAGCGCAGGACATAGTGGGCTCGGATTGTTTCTGGCGCGGCCGGCGCCGCAAGGGAGAAAGCCATGTTCCACACCACCGAAGACATTCGCATCCAATGGACCAAGGTCGTTCTCCCGCCCGTCTTTCTTGAGGAAGAGCATCCGGTCAGCGAAGCCGCATCGACCACCATCTACAACGCCCGCAGTGAAATTGTGGAGATTCTCAACGGGCGTGATTCGCGTTTGCTCGTGCTGGCTGGTCCCTGCTCCATTCACGACGCCAAAGCAGCGCGCGAGTATGCGGCCTTGCTGAGGTCCGCCATTCAGGAGTTTTCCGGCGAACTGCGCATCGTCATGCGCGTCTACTTCGAGAAGCCGCGCACCACCATCGGATGGAAGGGACTCATCAACGACCCCTATCTCGACCAGTCGTACAAGATCAACGACGGGCTGCGCCTGGCGCGGCGTCTGCTGCTGGACCTGGCGGAGATGGGCGTGCCCACGGGTACGGAGTTCCTGGACATGATCTCGCCCCAGTACATCGCCGGCCTGGTGAGTTGGGGCGCCATCGGAGCGCGAACCACCGAGAGCCAGGTTCACCGCGAACTGGTCTCCGGCGTCTCCTGCCCGGTGGGCTTCAAGAACGCCACCTCCGGCGACGTGCAGGTAGCCATCGACGCGGTCCAGTCCGCCGCACACTCTCACACCTTTCTGGGACACACCAAGCATGGGCAGTCGGCCATTTTTGTGACCAGAGGCAATCCGGATTGCCACATCATCCTGCGCGGCGGCAGAGGGATGGTGAATTACACGGCGGAAAGCGTGGCCCAGACTGCCGCGCGAATGCAGGGAGCCGGCGTTCCGCCGCGCATCATGATCGACTTCAGCCACGCCAACAGCGGCAAGGACTACCGCCGCCAGGCGATCGCCTGCCACGATGTCTCGCGGCAGATTGCCGCGGGCGACCCAAGGATCATCGGCGTGATGATGGAGAGCAATCTGGTAGCCGGCGCGCAGATACTCGTTCCTGGTCAACCGCTGGTCTATGGCCAGAGCATCACCGATGCCTGCATTGACTGGGCGGAGACCCATACTCTGCTCAAGGAACTGTCCGCGGCGGTGCGCGCCCGGCGCGGCGTCTCGTAGGCTTTCCCGCGTCGGACTATCTTCGCCGCCCGCCGCCCATCAGCACCCGCGTGCGCTCCCGCGTAACGCGGATGCGGCATGCCAGTCCGGCCCCACAGGTCTGATCCCGTATCCCAATCCATGCCACCTGGTCCGGACCCAGCATCCAGGCTGTCGCATTCGCCTGATTGTGGGTCTCGCTCATGAAGTAGGCGGCATTTACGTCGGCGTCGGCGGCATCGGCGTTCAACTGCTGGCACCGGTCCTGAGGCGGGGGCGGCTCATCCTCGGGGTGATCGCAATAGTCCTCGTCGTGAATCAGCACATACTTCTTGCCGTTCTCGGGGATGAAATAGCGCGACTCGACGGGCGGAACACCGGCCCGCGTGGCCCATTGGATCAGATCCCCGGCAAAGGCCATGGGGAGCTGGGTCATGGAGAGCGAATCCACATTCAACTGGCGGGAGAAGACGGTCAGTGTGGGCGTGGGCTCGCCGTTGACCGGCTGGAAGTAGAATCCGCCCAGGACGATTCCCTGCTGCATGTCGAACCACACGAATCCGCGGCCGCGCAGGTACGGGCCGCTGCTACCGGAGACCAGCAGGTATCGGCCCTCGCGCACTTCAACCGGCTCCTTTGAACCATCCAGAACCGTGTCGATGGCATCGGAGAGTGGCATGTCGCGGCCGTAGTGATACTCGGTGCGCGGCACCGCGGCTTTCATCAAGCTGTGGAACCGCTTGTCCTTGAGCAGGGTCTTTGCGGGCTGGCCGGCGAAATCGTTCAGAAAGGCAAGCTGCCCGCCGGGGATCGGGCTCTGAAAGACGACCGGAGCGGGGGGCGGTTCCGGCGGCGTTGGGGCCGCACCGCTACTGTCCTGGGCGGTGGCATCGGGTTTCAACGGACTGCCGGCCATCATGAGCAGCGCCGCGAAGACAAATTTGGATACGAATCTGCACTTGCGGGGCAAGTCTGGGAAGGACCGCATCGCATGACCTCTCGCTTCCAATTTATACGAGAATCTGCGATTTGGATTTTGAATTTCTTGCGCGGAACGGATGGCTGCGGCCAGCCTTGAAGCCTTGATGCGCTGGGATGATATGAAGAGGATGGAGCTGACCGGGGTGCGGAATCATTGAAGCCGATCGTCGGCAATCCGCCGCGCCTATTCCAGAATGACGGCGGGGTCCGGCTCATGGCCGCGCGTGGTCAGGGTGATGGCCGCGGTCAGAATCAGCGCGCCGCCAGCCCAGGCGTAAGGGCCGAGGTGTTCTCCGAGCAACTGGACGCCCAGCCAGGAGCCGAGCGCCGGCTCGATGTTCAGAAAAACCCCTGCGCGCGAGGCCGGTACATGGTGAATGCCCCAGTTCCAGAGCAGCGTGGTGGTGGCCGTGCACAGCAGGCCGCTGATGCCGAGGGCAACCCAGGCGGTGGGGCTGACGTGGGCGAAGGGCGGCGGATGGAACGCGCGGCCGGTGATGGGCCTTAGCAGCGGATTGCATAGCCAGGGGCCGAGAATCAAGACCGCCAGCATTCCCGTACCGGCGAGGATGGTGAAGGCGGTCACTACCGGCGGGCTGTGGGTTTGCATCAGCCGCTTGCTGAGCAGAATCCAGGCCAGGGCGACGATGAGCGACGCGACGACCAGCAGATCGCCCACCAGCGAAGGCTGGCCGTAGGCTGGCGCGCCGCGGTGGCCGCCCAGCACGACGAGCACGGTGCCCACCGTGGAGCCGCAAAGGGCGAGCCAGCCGATCCAGTCGAGGCGTTCCTCTTTGGACTCCTTGGGGGCAAAAAGCGCTGCGGCTGCGGCCAGAAGCACCGGCAGGGCGCCTACCATCAGCGAGGCGTGGCTTACGGTGGTCCGCGCCAGGCCATGGAACTGAAGCAGAAACTGCATGGGAACGCCCAGGGCGGCCGAAAGCAGCAACATGCGCAGCTCAGAGCCGGTGAGGCGAAAGCGGCCCAGATTCATCAGCACCACCGGCGTCATGCCCACGCAGGCAAACAGAAAGCGGTAGAGCACCATGTGCTCCACGCTCATCTCGTCGAGCGCCAGACGGCCCCAGTAGAAACCCGTGCCCCACAGGCACCCGGCCAGCGCGCAGGCGCCGTAGCCCAGGAACCTGACGCGCGGACCCATTGTTGCGTTCTGCTCCATCCCTCTTTTACTGTCGCACATGCGTCAGGCGTGCCGCGTCCCAGCCCAAAACCCGCCCCATCGGCGAGAATGCAGTGGTGAGTCAGTTTGAAACTACACGGGCCGGACTCGCGTATCCTGAGTGGGCAAACGCCGAATTGGTCCGCTTGCCAGACAAGAAATCTGTACCTTTCTGTCACAATCAATCGGTATAAGCAACACAATAAGCGCAGCCTCGTTGGATCGAAAGGGGGAGAGAGTCGATGAGCCGCTTTTCAGTTTGCCGGATGCGAACTTTGTTGGGAACGCTGTGGGTCCTGGTTGCCGGTGTCATCCTGCCGGCCGCTCCGCGATCTCTGGCACAGTCGGCCGCGTCGAAATCGGAGGCCGGCAATGGAACGGCAAAATCGCTCTTCTGCGGCTATGGCTCTGTCGGATTTATGCCAGACCCGTTGCCACCCGGATTTGAAACACAATTCGCGGTGGCCGTCGTCGAGATAGACAGCCCGAGCGAAACCCGGGACGCGGCGGTCTCCGGCTTCGTATTATTCGACGAGGCGGGAAAGACAACAGAGTCGAAGCGCGTAGTAAGCGTTGAGGTGTTCAAGAGACCCCGGGTCGCGACCGAGGGCGAGTACGCTTACTATCTCAATCGAGGGGACAAGCCGGGGGACACTCCACCGTGGAACGGGACGCTGCCCGCCGGGAAAATCCGCCTTCGCATACGCGTCGCGCTCGCCAAAGAACCAATCAGCCCAGTCCGGTTCAAGCTCAAGATAGGGCAATATGTGATCGAAGGTCCAGTGGACTGCGCCTGGCCGACGTAGCAGGGAACGGCTAGGAAACAGCTTCACCACGGCTTCGATCGTGTCTTACTTGCCACTCTGTTGTTTCACTTCGATGTGAAGGACGTTGGAGGTAAGTCCGGGATCCCTTGTGTAATACTCCCCGCCTTTCCATAAGATCGTATGCGCGCCGGGCTTCGTGAATTTGTAGACGGTAATCTCGTAATTGAAGTCGACTCCGGGGCTGTCTAGCACCATGCCGTCATAGGAAGAGTTAGAGGATCTGGGCGGGGAGGCGAGTTTGCCATCGACATACTCTTCCTGAATTCTCTTGGGCCCCATCACCCACAGCTCGTGCCCGGCTTCGGGAGCCTCGAAAACATGAATGACCCTGATCTCCTCTCCGATTCGGTATTCGGTTCTCGCCGTCATGATCGAGATGCGCTGCCCATCGTGAATCTTGCCTTTGTGCTTGGAATCGGTATAGGCATAAGCCCTCGCAACCGCAAGGTCTTCCTGCGGGGCTTTCACGATCTTATCCTCCTGCCTGATGTAAAGTTCAGAGGGCTTGTCATCCAAGTACTTCGGCATCTGTGCTCCATAACCAGGCAAGGTCGCGCAAAAAACGCAAAACAGGCCTTTGAGATCCATCATGGTCCTAGCTCCGACTTCATGTTTGGCCAGCCCGGCCAAAACCGGCCCCGGCCGGCCCACCGCGGAACAGCTCTATGGAAACCGGGTTCGCCCACATTGATTGTAAGGATTTCCGGCGCGTTGTTAAAGCCGGGGTAGGCGGGATACTGATTCCTGAAGGCTGACAGCCGGCCGCTGAAACACCCACACCCAGCTATTTACCGTGGAACTGTGAACTCCGATTCGACGCTCGTTCACAAGCACAGTCAACCGCATCACTGCCAAATTCAGCCGCATCGGCGAGAATGAGAATCAATGGGAAAGCGGCTCCTTGAGACGAGCGTTCGGTTGCGGGCGAGCCTGTTGCTCGCGGCTGCCGGGCTTTCGCGGGTGCCCCACCCTCGGGGCTGTCATCCTGAGCGAAGGTCGCCTCGGCGACCGGAGTCGAAGGACCTGCGGTTCGCACTTTTGCGCCTAGGATGGGATACCGCGGCACTCAATCGCCGCGCACACGATCATGCGGTCAGAGACCTACATGCTCATTCTGTATGGAAAGCGCTGCGGACGCGATAACATGCCGTTTGCCTCGTCATCGTTCTTGAAGCGCTCTCCGACCGGGTCCCAATGCAATCTCCGCCCGGTCTTCATCGCAATGTGGTGCACCAGGCAGGTGGAACAGGCGCGGTGGCCGATCTCTGCTGGAGCGATGGGAGCTTTTCTTGTCCGGATGCATTCCAGCCAGTTTCCATGCTGGTCGTCGCTCTGATACAAGTGAACCTCGTCCGGCCCGATTACGCTTTCGAGAATCTTCGGATCGCTCGCCATCAGCGGCTGAAGCGTAACCGGCTTTCCTCCCGGATCGTTGGCCGTAACTTCCGCATCCCGGGTGACGAAGATCCATCCCTCGCTCCCATAGAACTTGATCCCATTCGGAAAGTCGCCGCTGATATCCATGGTGACACCGTTCGCGTAAATGGCATGAGTAAGAAACTTGCCATGGACATTCCACAATCCGTGGGTGGGAAACTCCGCCGCGCCCCACACTTCCACCGGCCCTGTGTATTCCGTATTCATGCCCCAGTGGGCCGTATCCACATGGTGCGCTCCCCAGCCGGTAATCATGCCCGCGCCAAACTGCTCGCAGCGCAGCCAGCCCGGACGGTCGAAACTCTGCTGGGGATGCACGCGCATCTCGGTGTAATAAACCTCGGGCGTGGACCCGAGCCATGCGTCGTAATCGAGGTTCGGCGGCACCGGCATGGGCGGCGCATCCGGCCCGCTGGGGTCGCCGGGCAGGCCGATCTCCACATGCTTGATTTGGCCGATGCGGCCATTGCGCACCAGCTCGCAGGCGCGGTGAAACTGCTTCCACGACCTTTGCTGCGAGCCGACCTGTAATATCTGCCCTGAAGCGTTCACGGCATTGCTCATGGCGCGTCCCTCGGCAATGGTCAATGAGGCCGGCTTCTGCAGGTACACATCCTTTCCGGCACGCACCGCATCCACCACCAAAATCGCGTGCTGGTGGTCCGGCGTGCTGATTACCACCGCATCGATATCCTTGTTTGCCAGCAGCTCGCGGTAGTCATGGTAGCCGGTTACACCGTCGTAGCTCTTGCCGGTCTTCTTCGCGTAGTAATCATTGACCAGCGCCTTGCCTGCCTCTACACGCTTTGAGTCCAAATCGCAGACGGCCACGATCCGCGCCTGGTCGAACTGCCAGATTCCCGGCAGATCGTGGATGCGGGAGATGCGGCCCACTCCGATCGCGCCAACATTGATGCGATTGCTGGGAGCCTTCTGTCCTAAGACGCTCGAAGGAACAATGGCCGGAAAGCCGGCTGCGGCTGCCGCACCCGCGGACATCTTCAGAAACGCCCTGCGCGAACAATCGCCGCTGGCATTCACTGCCGTCATGACTCCTCCTCCCGGCCGGTTAACTGCGCTTAGCTTCTTCATCCCGGCCTACGTGGTGAAGGCAAGAACCTTGGCGTTCTTCTGTGCCTTCAGCACTAGCTCCGCAGCCAACAGCGCCTGGCGCTGGTCCTGCGCGATGTGGGTGCGGTTCACAATGTCGGCCACGAATTGCGGTCCGAACGGCAGCGCGACCTTGGAGCAATCCATGTAGCGGGCCTGCTTGCGGTCCACTATAAACAGATGGTTGGCGCCGGGCCGGCCGGCGACATCGATATACTTGCGCAGCTCGATGTAACCCTCGGTGCCCAGTATGAACAGCCGTCCGTCGCCCCATACGCCGAGGCCGTCGGGCGTGAACCAATCCACGCGCACATAACCCGCTCCGCCGTTGCCGTGCAGCATCATGTCGCCGAAATCCTGAAACTCGGGATGCGTGGGATGATTCACGTTGGCGATCTGCGACGCCGTCACTTCCGCCGCCGTCGAGCCGGTGTAGTAGACGAACTGTTCCGCCTGGTGCGAACCTATGTCGCACAGGATGCCGCCGTATTGGGCCGGGTCCCAGAACCAGTTGGGACGGCTGGGCGCATTCACCTGGTGGGGCGCGATGTTGACCGTCTGCACCACCTTGCCGATCGCGCCTTCCTTGACCAGGTAACCGGCCTGCACAGCCGCGGGAACTTCCAGCCGCTCGGAGTAGAGGATAGCGAACATTCTGCCGGTCTCCGCCGATACCTTGCGCACCTCGGCAAGCTGTTCCAGCGTCGTCGCGGCCGGCTTGTCGCTCAAGAAGTCCTTTCCGTGCTTCATGACGCGAATGCCTAGAGGCGCGCGCAGATTCGGAATGGAGGCGCTCGCCACCAGTTGAATCGAGGGGTCGTTCAGTATATCGTCCTCGCTCTTCGCCAGCCGGGCATTGGGATAGAGCTTCTGAAAGCCGGCAATCTCCTTGGGAAGCTCGGAGTAGAACGCAACCAACTGCCCGCCCCCGCGAACGACCGCCGCTGTTATGCCCAGGATGTGCGCATGGTCCAGGCCGATCACCGCAAACTTGATCGAATACTTGGGCACTAACTCCGCGTCCGCTCCCGGCGCGACGGCGTCGAAGACGATGGAGCCGCCTCCCGCGTGAAGCCCAAATGCCGCCTCGGGAAGCGCCGATAACACGCCCGCCGCTCCCATGGTCTTCAAGAAAGAACGCCGTCCTGCACTCTCGAATTGCATAACTCCCCTCCTGTCGTTGTGTTTCGCAATCCTCCCGCGAAGATTGCGCTCAATCCGCATCGCTCGCGCGCCTACCAGTCCGTCAGCGTCCCGTCCAGCTTGCGGTTGATAGGCAGATAGGCCCGCTGATAAGGGTATTTTGCCGCCAGCGCCTCGTCCAGGTCCACGCCTAAGCCGGGCGCATTCCCCGGAACCATCATTCCATCTTTGAACGTGTACTGATGCGGAAAGACGCGATCGGTCTCCTCGCTGTGCGGCATCAGCTCCTGAATCCCGAAGTTATGAATCGCAATGTCGAAGTGCAGCGCCGCGGCCATGGTCACCGGCGACAAATCCGTCGCCCCGTGGAAGCCGGTGCGCACGTGATAGAGCGCGGCAAAGTCGGCCGCCTTCTTCATGGCCGTGAACCCGCCCCCATGCGCCAGCGACATGCGCAGATAGTCGATCCACTGGTTGCGAATCAGATCGTGCGCATCCCAGATGGAGTTGAAGACCTCGCCCACAGCAATCGGCGTCGTGGTGTGCTCGCGAATGACTTTGAATCCTTCCTGTAACTCCGCCGGCGTGGGGTCTTCCATCCAGAAGAGATGAAAGGGTTCCAGCTCCTTGCCCAGCCGCCCCGCCTCGATCGGCGTCAAGCGGTGGTGGCAGTCGTGCAGCAAATGCAGCTCATCGCCAAAGACCTCGCGCACCCGCGCAAACAGCTTGGGAACGTGGCGCAGGTAAAACTCCGCCGACCACTCATGCTCCGGCGGCAGCCCGCGCTCGGCCGGTTCATATCTCCCTGGTCCCTTCCCAATCCCATAGGTTGCCGCGAGCCCCGGAATCCCGCTCTGAACCCGCACCGCCTTGAAGCCCATCTCTATGTGACGCGCCACATCTTCCAGCGCGCGATCCGTATCCTTGCCGCTGGCGTGCCCATACACCAGCACCCCGTCGCGGCTCTTGCCGCCCAGCAAGTTATACACCGGAGTATTCAGCGCCTTGCCTTTGATATCCCACAGGGCAACGTCCACCGCGGCAATCGCAGTCATGGTCACCGGGCCCCGCCGCCAGTACGCTCCGCGATAGAGATACTGCCAGATTTCTTCCGTCTGAAAAGGATCGCGGCCCACAATGCAGGGAATTACATGGTCGGTCAGATAACTCGCCACGGCCAACTCGCGCCCGTTCAGCGTCGCATCGCCCAGGCCATAGATCCCTTCATCGGTCTCCACCTTCAGCGTGACAAAATTCCTGCCCGGAGAAGTAACAATCACGCTGGCCTTTGCAATCTTCATAAACTCCGCACTCCCTAACTCCAAATAAGTCACACTTTGGTTCTTCCCTGACCCCTGATCCCTAATCTCTCTGACCCCTGACCCCTCGTCACTGGTTCACTCCGCTGGCCAGGAAGCCTCCATCGACCGCAATCACCTGCCCAGTCACAAAGGAGGCCGCCTCCGAAGCCAGGAAGATCGCCGCTCCCGCCACCTCCCGCGCCTTCCCGAAGCGGCCCATCGGCGTGCGCATGAGCAGCTCCGCTCCCCTCGGCGTTCCCTGCACAAAGCTCGCGTTCAGCGGAGTGGGAAAAATCCCTGGCGCAATGGCATTCACATTCACGCCCTTGGGCGCCAGCTCCACGGCAAGCGACCTGGTCAGCGACGCCACCGCCGCCTTGCTCACAGAGTACGCCGCAACCTCGTGAAAACTCACAAAGGAGGAAAGCGACGCGATGTTCACGATGCGCCCATAGCCCGCGCGGACCATGGTCGCACCGAATACCTGGCAGGCGCGCAGCGTTCCTGTCAGGTTGGTCTCCATCACGCGGCTCCAATCGGCCTCGTCCATCTCCAGCACAGGCGCCTTGTGCGTGATTCCGGCCGCATTCACCAGGATATCCACCTTGCCAAACTCCCCCAGCACCGCGTCGTGCAACGCCTGCACCGAGCCCCGATCCAGCACGTCGCTCGCCACTCGCAACGTCCGCCGCCCCAGCGCTTCAATCTCCGCGGCCGCCTTCTCCACCTGTTCCAGCCGCCGGGAACTGGCCACGACCTCGGCTCCGGCTTCGGCCAGGCCCAAAGCAATCGCGTGCCCCAGCCCCGTAGTCCCGCCGGTCACCACCGCAACCCTGCCGTTCAAATCGAATAGACTTCGGCCCAATTCCCGATCTCCTTCCTTCATCCACATTAGCCCCAGTGGCTGCGATTTGGGGAGTTCTTCCGTACCGCCGTGTTGTTTATGTTGAACGCCACGGGGCGAGGGGCGTTCCTTGCATTGCGCCCCGTCGTCTTTCGGTGTCTCTCCCGCGTCTATGTTGGAGGGGGTTGGCATATCGCCCCTTGCAGCCGCCATTTTTGCGGTTGCCAAAGCTGGAGTTGCCATGAAAACCCGCTTCTTATCCGCAATCGTCTTCGGCGTCGCGCTCACTGCCGCTGCCTCGGCTCAGGATGCATCCACCACTCCACCCGCCGGCCAACCCCCGGCCCCATCTCAAGGCTCCAGCGGCGGACAGGGCGGTCAAGGTCAGCGCGGAGGCGGCCGTGGCGGCTGGGGCGGAGGCGGCATGATGGGCCGCGGCCTCAGCGGAACCGTCACTGAAGTCGCCGCCGACCATTACACCATCAAGACCGATGCTGGCGATACCTATACCGTCCACTTCAGCGCCAACACCCGCATCCTGAAGCAGGCGGCGGGAATGCGCGAGCGCGGTGAGCGCGGGCAAGCAGGTCAAGGAGGCGAGGGCGGCGGCAATCCGCCGCAGATGCTCAAGCCCACAGACATCAAGGTGGGCGACGCCATCGCCGCCGTGGGCGAAATCGACGCCGCGGCCAAGTCGGTGGGCGCTGTGGTCGTCCTTCAGATCGATCCCGCACGCGCCCAACAGATGCGCGAGATGCAGGCCAACTACGGCAAAACCTGGCTCATGGGAAAAGTCACGGCCATCGACGGGGTCAAGGTCACCATCATGGGCGCCATCGACAACACTGCCCGCGTCTTTGTGGCCGACGAGAACACCACCTTCCGCAAGCGCCGCGAGCCCATCACCCTGGCCGACATCCAGGTGGGCGATTCGGTGCGCGTCGAAGGCGCCGTCAAGGATGGAATCTTCCTGGCAACCGCGGTCACCGCCATGGGCGCGCCCGGCCCGCCGCCGACCGTCCCCCGCGACACCGCGACGCCGCCCCAGCCCAAGTAGCTCGCAACCCACCCTAGCCGCAACGGCAGAGACGCGGCGAGGGTGGGGCACCCATATGCTTGGACCTGGGCAGCGGTTCGGGTTCAACCGACAGAGCGAAGCGCCGCCTCTGCCCACTCCACTGCTTCGGCATAGCAGACTACGACCTGCGCCTCCTGTAGGCCATTGGCGAGAACGACCGCATCGCACCCAGCCCAGTCGGCGTGCTCGTGGCACTCCAGCCACTGCAACAAGCAGCGCTCCGGATTGGCCGCGCCTTCCAGCGCACTGCGAATCTCGTTGCGCAGCGGCAGCGCCGGAGTCAGTTCCTCCATCGGCAGGCGGAGCATGGCCGGCAACAGGCTCAGCATCCCCAGCAGGTATTGTTCGGTTGGGTCCAGCGCGCAAAGCGCCGCCGCCAGTTCGCAGAATCGCCCCCGCACAAAGGCCATACGCAGCAACTCCGCAGGCTGATCGGAACAAAGCTCGCTGGTGATGGCCAGCGTCAGAATCCGCCGGAAGGCCTCCTCGCCCACCGCAAGGAGCGCCGACTGGATCGAGTTCACCTCCTGGCGGATCGCGCACAGCGGTGAATTGACAACCCGCAAGAGCCGGTAGGTCAGCGCAGCGTCGCGTTTGATAAGCTGCGTGAGCTTGCGCAGCTCCATCGACTCGTCTCGCAGCAGTTGCAGAATCTCGATCTGAGAGAGCCGGTTGTGCGGCACCTTCCGGTTTTCCATCAGCACCGGTCGGCAAAAGTAGTAGCCCTGAAAGAGCGCGAAGCCCTCCGCGCGCGCCTGCTTGAACTCCTCCTGCGTCTCCACCTTCTCGGCAACCAGCGCCACCGTGACTGCCCGCAGCCGCTTGAGAAGTATCTCGCGTTCCTGGGGCCCGGTCACGGCAAAATCCATCTCAATGTAGTCGGCCAGTTCCACCAGCGGCCCCCACCTCGGTTTGAAGGTGAAGTCGTCCAGCGCCAGCCGGAAGCCGGAGGCCTTCAGCTTGCGGCACGCGGCGATCAGGGTGGGCGTCGGCTCCAGGTTTTCCAGTATCTCCAGAACCGTCATGCCGGACGGGAGGACACGCACCAGATCCTCGGTCAGCGCCTCCCGCGTGCAGTTCACAAAAGCCGGCAGGCCGCCCGTCAATCGCTCCAGCCCGAAGATCACCGTATTGTCCAGCATAGTGCGCGTGGCCAGGTCGCCATCTCCGCGAAAGCTTGACTCCGGCCCGGCCCGGAACAGCAGTTCGTAGCCATGCACCCTGCCGCGCAGATCCATGATCGGCTGCCGCGCCACGTAGCGCAGGCCATCCGCCGGTTCCGCCAGCGCAACCGAGGGAGTGTTCGACGGCATCACCTGCGTCGCCATGCGTACCTTTCAGTACGGCTTATCGGTCAGCCGTTCCAGGAACGTGAAACTCTGCCTTCCGCCAGGGCAATCCCGAAGAGTTGTTCCCCATTTCAGCATTGGAGATTGCGGAAAGAAGGTCAATTTTGCACACAATAACGGCCACATGGGCCGCGAAATCGCTTTGGGCGCCTGAATTCCCAAATGCAACTTGGGCGCTAGCGCTGCAGGAGGTCGATGGGCTTTGTGAAGTCGGTAACGCGGATAGTGCGGGCGAGAGTTGGGTGCTGACGCTGGAGAGCCAGGAACATCTCCCAGGCGACGCGGCGGTAGCTGAAATGGCCGGCGGGGCCGGAGCGGAGTTCGATGATGTACTGAGCTTCGGCGAAGTCCATCTTGAAGAGCGACCGGATGCGGGTGGCGAGAGGGAACAGGTAGAGGGCGGATTGGGCGGCTTCCGCGGCTGGGCCGGAAGCGATCTGGGCGCTGGCGGCGTGGGCGGCTTCGATGGCGGACAGGAAATCCGCGCGGACGCCGGCCTCTGAGAGGATGTCCACCTCCGGTCCCAGGTCGCCGCAGGCGGGGATTTCATAGCCGTGCAGGGCGGTGAATGGCTGGATGATCTGCGTGCAGCGGCGATGGCGGTGCATGTCGCGGAAGCCGCCAATGTCCATAAGTATGTCGAAGCGCAGAGCGGCGCCGGCTTGGAAGGCGCGAAGCGCTTCGTCGTGGCGGCCGCGGTGGCGCAGGCCCAGCTCGACGATTTCACTGACGCGCGCGGACGGAAGCTGGGCGACGAGGTCGCGAATCTGCCGGTAGGGGTGGTGCGCGGCGGAGTAAAGAAGCGTCGAGGCCAGCTCGACTTCCAGGGTTTCGGTGCGCTCCACGAGATCGACCAAGGGAGCCCCCGCGGGGGACAGCCCATTGAGAATCTCCCGTGCTGCCTGCGCGAGTTCGGCCTGGGTTTGGATGGGGTAGTCGTTGGGCTGGGCGTACTTGACCAGGGTAGGGGCGGTGCGAACCTCGCGGGTAAGCAGGCTGGCGGTTTCGGCGGCGAGTTCCGGATTGGCTCTGGCGAGCTTCTCCACCAGTGCAGCGGCGGGCTGGGCGTTCACGTTCCAAGCAGGGCCGGTGGCGGCCTCGCGGAGCTTGAGGCCCAGGTCGCGGAGTTCCGCCGCCGGGTGGGAAAGCAGACGCGAGACCTGGGTTTCGAGGGTGCGGGCGCTTACGATCTGGCCGAGGGACGTGTTGGTGGCTAGGGGGAGCAGGTAGCGGGCAACGTCGAAGGCCCGAGCCTTGAGGGTGCGCTCGTAGGCGTCGGGCTTGAGGGCCTCGGGGCAGGGCACGCGGCGGCGCAGGGCTTCAAGGACGGCCGTAGTGGCGCGCTGGTAGGCGGCGAAGAGGTTCTCAATGGTTTCGGCATAAAGCTGGGCGGGTTCGGCTTGGCCGCCGAAGTCGGGGAAGAACCAGCCGGACTTGAGGAAGTTCTGGTAGCGGGTGGAGCGTTCCTGCCCGTCCCAGCGCTGCTCGTCGACCAGAACGATGGCCGCCAGCAGGCTCAGCCGTTCCACGGCAAAGGCGATGTGAGCCAGGTCGGCGATGGAACGGTGGCCGTACTGGAAGTAAAAGGTGTTGAGGAACTGCTCGGCGCGCTGGACGCTGATCTCGGTGAGCGACTCGCGCATGGAAAGGGCGGAGCGGGAGTACTTGGCCATGGCATAGGCCAGCACTTCGGGGTCGGCGCCGTGGACCGCGAAGACGCCGGTCTGGTTATGGGCGCCGGGAGGGAGAAAAGATTCACTGGACATTTGAGAGGTCTCGGGACCAGAATACGGCATTGGGCTGGAACTAGGGTCGCGCATCCTGGACGGACGCGAATGCGCTACAGAGTTAATATGATTGGAGAAGCCGGGAAAGCGCTATTGGGCGGTGCGGGATTGGGCTAAGCGGGAGTTGGCTATGCTTGAGTATTTGATTCGCACGTCGCATAGGCCGCGGCCTTTGCCTTCGGGCCGCTGGGAGATGACCCAGCGCTGGAACGATCTGCTGTTTGCGCACTGGCCGGTTGCGGCGGCGCAGATGGCGGAGTTGTTGCCAGAGGGCTTGCAGGTGGACACCTTTCAGGGGTCCGCGTGGCTGGGAGTGGTGCCGTTCTGGCTGGACCGTATCAAGATCCGTGGCGTGCCTCCCATCCCCGGAGCGCGCAGCTTCCCGGATTTGAATCTGCGCACTTACGCCCGCGACGAATACACCGGAACGCGGGGCGTATATTGCTTTTCGCTGGATGCCAGCAACCTGCTGGCCGTCGCGCTGGCGCGCGCCTTCTACAACCTGCCTTACTACTGGGCCGAGATGAGGCTGGAGCAGCGGTCGGAGCGCGAGTTCTCGTTCTATAGCCGGAGGCGGTTCTCGAGCCGTCCGGTGGTCTTCAAAGCGCGCTATCGGGGGCTGGGGCCGACGCACAAGCTGGCCGAGTACCGCAGCGGCACCCTAGAGCACTTCCTTACCGAGCGCTATTGCCTGTTTACCCGCAATCGGGCCGGGCAGCCGATTCGCGCCAATATCCATCATGTTGCCTGGCCGCTGGAAGACGCGGAGGCGGAGATCGAGCGGAACGATCTGCCATCGGCGATCGGGCTTTCCCTGGCGAACGAGGAGCCGATATTGCACTACTCGCGCCGGTTGGCGATTTACATCTGGCCGGCAGAGCTGGTGCGGCCCGCGCTCGCGGCCCGGCCGGTCACCGTGGCTGTAACGCCTTCAGGATAGGGCGCCGCCCAGCTTTCAACTCACTCTGCCCGCGGCTGCAAGGGTTGCGGCAGTTGCCCTCTCAGCGGCTTGTCTGGTCTTCAGGTACAGGCGGTCGGGGAAGCCGCGCCTCTTTCATTGCAACTCGCGGGCCAGATTCCCGGGGGCTGAAAAAGACCGCACGGGAGGTTGAAGGCTGTTGATTCTACTGCCATTACTTGATTCGTGCCACAGTTGAGCCAACTCCGGCGATTGAAAAGCGATGCGCGCAATCCTTGCCCCGTCGGAGAGATGACCCACCCGGCGAAACCGATGAATGAATCTTGACAAGCGGAGTGCTATTCGTTCTAATCGGGCGACAACCAAAACAAACATTGAGTCTTGGTTTGTCTCGCACTTTGCGGTCGAGGCGCCGTTGTTGGCAGCTTGGCGCAAAAGATGGACACCGGCTAGCGGAAGTGCGGCCTTGGAGCGATTGGTACGGTAAGCCCTCATCGCCGTCCCGGCCATCGGTCCCCGCATTCAACGGAAATAACAATTAACCAAAATCCAAATTGGAGGTATTACGCGAGTATGTGCATCTCCCCCATCTTCAGTCTGAAAAAGATCTTGCCGCTGGTATTCCTGGCGGCGTTCCTGTGCGCGCAGCCGGTTGCGGCCGGCGCCGCGCCGAGGCGTCCCATTGGGGATTCCAATCTGATTGCGCGGGTGCCATTCCCGGGCTATCCCTTCGGCATCGCGGTTCACGACGGCCTCATCTACGTGGAAACACCGTCGGATTTCGGCGTCCCAGGGAACTTCGTGCCCTCGGAGATCTATGTGTACGATCTCGCTTCCGGAGCGCAGGTGAACGCGATCCAGATTCAAGGACAGCCGGCCGGGTTACACGCCCTGGGCGCCATGGCATTCGGCGACGAGGACAATCTGTACGTTATCGACATACAACAAGGCGTGCTCCAGATCAATATCAAGACCGGTGTCCAGAAGGTATACGCCACGCCATTCTATCCGGTGTATCAATCGGCATATAACCCGCCGGCGCCGCTGCTACCGATTCAAATGGCGTTCGACCCGCTGGGAAATCTATACGTGACCGACACGTACGAGGCGACCATTTGGCGCGTGCCGCGAGGCGGGGGCGCCCCCCAGGTCTGGTATCAAAGCGCGCTGATCGATGGAGCCTTCGGTCCGAATGGCATCCGCATCGATCCCTATAACCTTATGCTGTACTTCGACGTCACTCTCTCCGGCGCCACCGCAGACGGTATTGTCTACAGGCTTCCTCTGGTCGATCACCCGACCGATGCCGATCTGATGGTCTTCCATACTTATCCGGCAGACTCCGGTCCCGCCGGAATGGCGTTCGGCCTCTCCGGCGATCTCTACGTTTCCTTGGCGGTTATCAGCCAGATTTCGGTGCTGGATGCGGACGGCAACGAAATCCGCCGCTTTAGCGGACCGTCGAAGAACCCCGCCGATCCGTCTGAACCGCTGGTATGGGCAAACCCCGCCAATATTGCCTTCGACGACAGCCGTGGGCGGATCGTGGTGACCAACCAGGCCGATTACGTCCAGGTAACCGACCCGAGCGATTATTGGGCGGTCTTCGACGTGTATGTCGACGACACGACGGGCTGGCTATTCGGCGATCAGCCAGGCATATTCTGCCGTGACGAATGCCTTAATCTGCTGTAGATTCCGCTTGGGTATTAGCAAACCGGGGGATCCGGTCCAGATTCATCGGATTCCCCGGCCGTGTTCACCCTTGAGCCGCGGTTCCCTTTCGAATAGCTGTATTTCTGCGTGACGTCTCGGGTTGTTGCGGGCATCTCCGCAGCCCCGGAAGCCGGGCTTCGCTGCCCCCTATAATGGGGACAGAATGGTGCGGAGCCGTTTTTTTCGCGGGGCTCCGAAGAGAGGGATATGGCGAATTTGCAGGGAAGAATTGCGCTGGTGACCGGGGCTTCGCAGGGAATCGGGCGGGCCTGTGCGCTGGAGTTGGCGCGGGCCGGGGCCACGATGGTGGTAACCGACATCAACGAGGTCAAGCTGGCCCAGGTTGCGGCGGAGATCGAGGCGACCGGCGGTCAGGCGGCGGCGTTCCGGCTGGACGTGTCCAGCCAGGAGTCGATCGAGGCCGGGGCGAAGGCGGTCCTGGATCGCTTCGGCAAGGTGGAGATCCTGGTGAACAACGCCGGCATCACCCGCGACGGGCTGATGATGGCCATGAAGCGCGCCGACTGGGATCTGGTGCTGGCCATCAACCTGACCGGGCCGTTTCTGCTCACCCAGGCCCTGCTCAGGCCGATGATCAAGAATCGCTGGGGGCGGATCGTGAACATGGCCAGCGTGGTGGGCCGGGCCGGGCAGGCGGGCCAGGTGAACTATGCGGCCTCGAAGGCCGGGCTGATCGGGTTGACCAAGTCTCTCGCGCGCGAGGTTGCCTCCAGGGGAATTACCGTGAATGCCGTTGCGCCCGGATACATCGAGACGCCCATGACGGCGGTGCTGGACGAGAAGGTGAGCGCGGCCATGCTGGCGCAGATTCCGCTGGGCCGGCGCGGGACGGATTGCGATGTGGCGCAGGTGGTGGCGTTTCTGGCTTCCGATGAGGCGGCGTACATCACCGGCCACGTGCTGGACGTGAACGGCGGAATGTTCATGGGCTGACCGGGAGGATGGCGAGCTTGGTTGTATCGAAAGGGCGTCCGCCGCGGCGGACGCCCTTGCAAGTTAGCCAAGCCACTCAGCTTCCTAGGAACTTCGCGCCCCACACCAGCAGCGCCACGCCGAGCAGGATGCGGTAGACCGCAAACATGACGAATCCGTGCTTGCGCACCCAGAAAAGGAACCACTCGACCACGCCGAGAGCCACGATGAAGGAGACGACGAGGCCGATGATGAGGACGATCCAGCGCTCGCTGTTCATGGTGACATGGGCGACGGCGGTTCCGGCGGCCTCCGCGGCCTTGCTGGGGTGAAGCTCCTTGGCCAGATCCCAGCAGGTGGCGGCGATCATGGTGGGAATGGAGAGCAGGAAGCTGAACTCCAGGGCCGATGGGCGGTCGAGGCCCACCAACTGGCCGGCGGCGATGGTGGACATAGAGCGCGAGGTTCCGGGAAAGATAGCCGAGAGGGTCTGGCAGAGGCCGATCCAGACGGCCTGGCCGAGGCTCATGTCTTCCACGTCGAGAGTGTTGGGATCGAAGCGCTCGCTCCAGGCATCGATGATCCACATGACGATGCCGCCGATGAGCAGCGCCAGGGCCATGACGGTAAGGCTGCCCAGGTTCTTTTCGCTCCACTTGTGCAGCAGCAGGGCGAGCGCCGAGGTGCAAGCAAAGGCGATGAAGGTGAGCGAGATGGGATGATTCAGCCAGTTGCGGTCGCCGTTTTCGCCCCTGGGAAACGTGCGCAGGAAATCGACGATGCGGCCCAGGAACAGAAGGGCGAGGGCCAGGATGGCGCCCAACTGAATGACGATGGTGTACATCTTCCAGTAAGCGTCGTCCAGCGGGATCTTCATCAGCGCTTCGGCAATGCGCAGGTGGGCCGTCGAACTGACGGGGAGAAACTCGGTCAAGCCTTCCACGATGCCCAGCAAAATGGACTGAATATAGGGGTTCAAGAAACCTCCAGCGTGCAGTTACAGCGGGCCGGCGCAGGGCTCAACGGAGCACGGGCCGTTCACTCGCGATCGATACCGTAAACAGGGACGCCCTCATCCAATTTGTACACCAGAGCCCCGGCTCGCCACGCGAAATCGGATTGAGCGAAGTGTTCTTTGAGCCTTGCGGCCAGTTCCTTGGCGTGGTTGTGGGCGTCGTCAGCCTTCTTGTCGCTGCCGTCGGCGGCGTACATATCGGTGAGGACGGCCTGGCGGTAGACGGCCTGGTAGAGAGCCTGCGCCGCGCGGGGCCCATCCGGATACTCAGCCGCGTACTTCTCATACAGCTCGGATTCCTTCTCCGGGCATTTGGGCGACCCCTGCCAGTCTCCGCAGAGCTTGTTTTCGATCAACTCGTAGGCGGCGAGAGCGGCCTGGCGGGTGCGGGGATAGAGCTTGAGGATCTTCTTGAGTTCGTCTTCGTCCATCTGATCGCGGAGGTAGGGATCTCTTTCCTTGGCGGAGGGGCGCGTGGAGGCGTCGGCCTTCTGCAACTGCCAGAGAATGTCGGCGGCGCGCCACGCGGCATCGGTCACCAGCGGGGAGTTGGGGAACATCTCCACCAGGCGGCGGTAGAGCAGGCGGGCGCTCTGGGCGGCGTTGGCCGGGCCGCGCGGGTCGCTGGCCAGCGACTCCTGGTTGGCCGCCTCGCCCATCAGTATCTGGTCGCCGTTGGGGGTGTTCTCGGTGACGATGCCCTTGGCCTCGATCCAGCCGGAGACGGGCGGCGGGGTTTCGTCGGTACCGAACAGGGGTGCGTCCTTCTGGCGCGCCTCCACGGTGTCGGTGTTTGCGTAGACGCGCATCCAGGGGCCGCTCTTCTCGGCCATCACCATCTCGCGGCCAATCTGCGCGCGGTCCAGCTTCTGCGAGGAGAAGTCGGGCGAGATGTAAATCCAGGTGATGCGCAGAGCCGTGGCGCGCGGGCCGGCCATGGGCTTTTCAGGCTGCCGGGGCTTCTTTTGGGCGGGGGCGGGCAGAACGGCGCAGGCGAGTGCCAGGGCGAGAAGGAGATTCAGGCGCGAAGCGATGCGGGGTTTCATCACAGGCAAAATCATAATCGAACGACGCCGTACGTCGTTTTCGGTGAGCGCGATCAGGTCTTGGTGAGCACTTGGGCCAGGAGCGCGGGATCTACGTTGCCGCCGCTTACGACGGCTACCGCGCAGGTGTAGGGTGGCAGCTCCGCACCGTGAAAGAGCAGGGCGGCGGCGGCGACCGCTCCGCTGGGTTCGGGAACAAGGCGCGCGGCGGCGACGATGGCCCGCATGGCGGCGCGAATCTCGCCTTCACTGACGGTGACGATGCCGTCGACAAAGGCCTGGATGTGGGCAAAGTTGCGCTGTCCCACGCTCTGGGTGCGCAGCCCATCGGCGATCGTCCGGCTGGCCAGCTCGGCCGGCCAGGTGACAATCGAGCCGCTGCGAAAGCTCTCCGCCGTGTCGCCGGCCAGCTCGGGTTCGACGCCAAAGACCTTGGTTTGCGGACGAAGCTGCTTGGCGGCCGCGGCCGCGCCTGCGAGCAAGCCGCCGCCGGAGACCGGGGCCAGCACCAAGTCAACTTCAGGGAGGGCCTCGACGATTTCAAGGCCGCACGTTCCCTGGCCGGCGATGATCTGCTCGTCGTCGTACGGTGGAATCGCAACGTAGCCGTGCTGCCGGACGAGCTCTTCGGCCACGGCCAGGCGCTCGCTGGAGGCAAGGCCCACGTCCACCACTTCCGCTCCCAAGGCCAGCGTGGCGGCGCGCTTGACCGCCGGAGCATTCGATGGCATGACGATGACGGCTTTAGGGAACCTCTGAAAAACTCTTTGATCCTTATGGTTTCTGAGTGAAGCTGTATTTGGAAGGGGATCACAGATGCAGCAGTTGACCTTGGCTCGGCAGGCGGAGTTTCAGCGGTACAC
>Ga0187863_10000144_pt1 | contig 63393 bp, 58 predicted proteins | sample June2016WEW_11_1_FD_132975 | JGI IMG/M metagenome (GOLD analysis project Ga0187863, IMG submission 132975) | Peatland microbial communities from SPRUCE experiment site at the Marcell Experimental Forest, Minnesota, USA - June2016WEW_11_10 | ecosystem: Environmental > Terrestrial > Soil >...
GAGTCATCGCGAGATTGAAAAGCTCAGATTTTCAATCGCCCAATCACGAATCGCAAAATCGCTACATTTGCTTCCGGTACTCCTCGAGAACTCTGTCCATCTTCTCCGCGGTCAGGTTCTCATGAAAGTCGTAGTTTACCTGCGCTGCTGGAGCCCAGCTGCAGGCTCCGATGCACTCTACTTCTTCCAACGTAAAGAGGCCGTCGGGCGTGGTTTGCCTGTTCCCAACGCCTAGCTTTTTGGCGCAGTGGCGCAGGATTTCTTCGCCGCCGCGCACCAGGCAACTGATATTGGTGCAGACCTGCACGTTAAATTTGCCCCGCGGCTTGGTGGTCAGCATAGAGTAGTAGCTAATCACGTTGCGCACCTCGAGTTCGGTCAAATCCAGGCGCCCGGCAATCTCGGCAATCACTTCATCCGACAAAAATCCAACCTCATCCTGCGCATAAAGAAGAGTCGGAACCAGAGCCGACCGCTTCGTCGGATAGTGCGGCACCATCTCGGCGAAGCGCGCTTCGAATTCTTCGGAAAAATTCATAAGGATTGAATGATTGAGCGATCGAGCCATTGGGCGATGGAAAATCTTACGCTACGTGCCTCGCGGTTCTTTGCGAAGTAGCGAAAATCGCGGTCCGTTCGTTCGCTTGTTTCCACAGCGCCCCAGTCTTGGCCGGCGAAACAATCCCAGACTCCGTCATCAGTTCGAGCCACAGAATTGCCTCATCGGCTTCCTCTACTACGATTCCCCTCCGAGCCACAAAATTCCGCCTTCGATCTCACTCTGCAGACAGAACGATCACTCGCTGCCACCGAAGTAACTGCTGACCAAGAACTTGAGTGTCGGTCTTGTACGGAAGTGACCGATAAAGCCGGATCACCCGCAATGCAAAAGCCTTGGTACGATCACGCAAATGCTCAGGCTGACTGCTCACCGATCCGCCCTTCCATTGCAAAATCACCCGATCACTCAATCGCTCAATTGTTCACCGGTCGATTTCCCCGAGCACAATATCAATGCTGCCGATGGCCGCCACGACGTCCGCAATCAGGCCGCCTTCGCACATCGTGGGCAAGGTTTGCAGATTGGCCAGGCAGGCTGCGCGCATGTGTACTCGATATGGTTTCGCGGTGCCGTCGCTTACGATGTAGTAGCCCATCTCGCCGCGCGGGGATTCTACCGCTTGATACACTTCGCCCGGCGGAACCGCGAAGCCCTCGGTGATGATTTTGAAGTGATAGATTAACGCTTCCATCTGGGTCTTCATTTTTTCGCGGTCGGGCAGAACGATTCCGGGAGCGTCGGCTTTGATCGGGCCTTCGGGCATGCCATCCAGAGCCTGTCTTGCGATCTCGTTCGATTCGCGCAGCTCGCGCACCCGGCACATATAACGGGCGAAGACGTCGCCTTCCTGCGCCAGCGGGACTTTGAACTTGAATTTTTCATAGCTGGAGTAGGGCATATCGCGGCGTAGATCGATATCCACGCCACTGCCGCGCAGCGTGGGGCCGCTTGCGCCCAGCGCGATGGCATCTTCGGCGCTGAGCTTGGCCACGCCCTGGGTGCGCATCATGAAGATGGGATTGCCCGTGAGCAGATTTTCGTATTCATCCACCTTGCTCTGAAAAGTCGAGACGAACTTGCGAACCCGGTCAAAAAATCCCAGCGGCGGCTCGAGCGCAACTCCCCCGATCCGAAAATAAGAGGTCATCATGCGCTGGCCGCTGATCATTTCGAACATCTTCAGGACTTCTTCGCGCTCGCGGAAGCAATAGAGAAAGACGGTGAGCGCGCCGATATCCATGGCGTGCGTCCCCAGCCACACCAGATGCGAGTTGATGCGCGTCAGTTCGTTCATGAGAACCCGCATCCACTGCGCCTTGGGAGGGATTTCCAGCCCCAGCAGTTTTTCCACGGCCAGCACGTAGCACAGATTGTTGGTCATGGGACAGAGATAATCGATGCGGTCGGTGAGCGGCACCACTTGCTGGTAGAACTTGGCCTCGCAGGTTTTCTCGATACCGGTGTGGAGGAAGCCGATATCGGGCATGATGCGAACGATGGTCTCACCATCGATTTCAAGCAGCACGCGCAGTACTCCGTGAGTCGAGGGATGCTGAGGCCCCATGTTCAGGATCATGGTGCGATCCTGGCCGGGTTCTAGAACGGGAGTGGGCGCGAGGTGAGCCATGGCGGGTTAGCGGTAACCCTCCACGGGATAATCTTTGCGCAGGGGATGACCTTGCCAATCCTCGGGCATCAGCAAGCGCCGCAGATAGGGATGCCCGGTGAAGCGGATGCCGAACAGATCGAAGACTTCGCGCTCGAAGTAATTGGCTCCGGGCCACAGAGAAGTCAGCGAATCGAGAGCCGGGCTGGCGCTGTCGAGATGAACTTTCAGCCGCACCCGCTCTTTTTTCGGAATGGAGAGCAGATGGTAGATGACTTCAAAGCGCGGCTCGGCGGGAAACCAATCCACGCAAGTCACGTCGGAGAGAAAATTGAAGACACAGCCGGGGTCGTCGCGCAGCAGAGCGCAGGCCTCGCGAATGTTGGTGCGATCGACCGAGATGGTCATCTCGTTGCGGTCGTATTTCACCGCCGTTACCACCGCCGGATTCCACTCCAGCAGCCGGGCCACGGCGGGGTGAGACTTTAACTGTTCAAGATCGGTGACTGCCGCAGGCCAGGGCATCAGCGCGCTCCCCGTCGGACAGCGGAGGGTCCCCACTCCAGCACACCCTTCTTCAAGACATAAAAATATCCCACCAGAACGATGCCGATGTAAACCAGCATCTCCCACAGGCCGAAGTGTTTGAGATCGCGCAGGATGATGGCCCAGGGATAGAGAAAAATGGCCTCAACATCGAACAGAATAAAGAGCATGGCGACCAGGTAGAACTGCACCGAGAAGCGGCCGCGGGCGTCGCCGACCGGAGTCATTCCCGACTCGTAGGCCATCATTTTGGCGCGCGTCGGTTTGCGCTGCCCGATGAGCCAGGAAAGCGTAATAATTGCGGTCGCGATGGCGCCCGCCAGCACAATGTGGATGAGAAAGGGCAGGTAGCCAGCAAAATAATTGTCGGGCATAGGGGAGGCTATATATAATTCGCGCCAAGCTCAGTTAAACATTCTAGATTAGGGGCAGGTGCGCGCGAGTGTCAAGGGAAGGAGAAACAATTTGGCGATTGTGTGATCGGGCCATTTCGCAATTGGAAATCAAGGCGGAAATAATCCGGCAATCGCCTCAGTCCAAAGGAGCTTTTGGGCGTTCAATTGCAAAATGACCCAATCGCCCGATCGCTAAATTCCGTATGATTTTTGGCTTCAATACCGACGTCAAGCACGGCGACACCATCTATCACGTGCAGAGCGAAGCGCGCGAGAGCGAAGCCCTGCTGCAGACGCAGGTCTTCGTGCGCGGCCGATGCATTGGGAAGAAAGCGATCTCTTACGCCGGTTCGGCCGCCACCGCGGGCTTCGGCGATCCGCAGAAAGAACAGCAACTGCGCGACCAGCATCGCCAGGTGCTGGAGGCGATTCGCGAAGGCAAACTCGATGGCGTTTTGGATCGCGCCGAGGGCGAGACCCTGGCCGGGATTAAGCAGCTCGATCTGGAATGGATGAACGCAGGCTCGGTTCATGCCCAGCGCAATTTGACCATGCAACTGCGCGTCACGGAAGCCGGCGCTGCCGTGCCCAGCGCCCGGCTTACATTCCGCTTTGCGCGACCTGACGCCGCACCTTTTTATACCCAGGCTCTTACCGATGCCGCCGGGCATGCGCAGATTTCCATCGAGGTTGAAGAGTCAGCGCTGCCGGATTCGTCGGTGATGGTGCAGGCTAACCACGAAGGCCGCACGGTGACGCGCAAATTCGCGCTGCGTAAAGCGGAGTAGGGGGTGCGGACTGTCGCCCGCTGCGCTCGGCGCAACCGCCGGGGCGGCCGTTCCCACATTATCTTTTTCTTTTCTTGTTCTTTTCTTGTTCTTGCGGGGCTTCGAACGGTTTACGATGAGACTTCACATCAACGGAGATGAACGTACGTTTCCTGACCCCGCTCCGCCCTCGGACTTCACACTCGCCACTCTCATTGATTCGTTAGCCATGAAGCCCGACCGCGTTGCCGTCGAACTCAACCGCGATATCGTTCCCCGCGAGCGCTGGCCCGAGACTCAGTTGAAGGACGGCGACCGCCTCGAGGTCGTGCACTTCGTGGGCGGCGGTTACTTCTCTTAATTCCCGCGCATTCTTCTAGTTACCCCTTGCTCGCCGTTCTTTCTTGACTCCTGCCAACTCCCGCCTAGAATGTTTGAAACATTCAGCTCAGGGATTGTTTCAAACAGGGTCCGCCACTCATGGATCGGGAAAAAATGCCGGAGCGCTTTGCGTCGCACGAGGTCATCGCCCTCACCGGCGTGACTGCCCGCCAGTTGCAGTGGTGGGACGAGCAGGGCGTGGTGCGGCCCGAACATCAAGGCCACCGCCGGCTGTATACGATGCAGAACCTCAGCGAAATCGCAGTCATTACCCAGCTGCGCCGCAAGGGTTTTCCGCTGCAGCGGGTGCGCAAAGTGATGCGCTTGCTGCAGCGTCAGTTCGGCAAACGCCTGGCTGAGATCGTCGACCAAAGTTCCGACGTTCACCTGCTCACCGACGGTACGCATCTTTATCTGGAGACTTCCGAGCGGCAGATCGTCGATCTGCTGAAGAATTCGAGCCAGCCGATTTTGGGCATTTGTCTCAGCGATGCCGTGCGGCAGGTACGGGCCGACGTGTTAGCCAGAAAGGCGAGTACATCGGTAACCTCGCCGGTAGGGCGCCGTCGTGCTAGAAAGGTTTCACAGGCTTAGGTTTCAACTCTCACAGGAGGAAGGCATGGTCGGAGAACTGGACTTGCTCAGCGAGTGGATCCCGGAACAGATGCAGCCCGGGACCGTCTTCGTGCTGGAGAACGCCGGCGAGATCGGCGAAAAAGAAGACCCCTACTGGGCCGTGCTAGCGTGCCCATCCTGTGGCATGCTCGGCCTGATCACGCGCCGCCAAATCAATGGGCTGATCCCCGTGATCTGCGGATCGGAACAATGCTCCGCGCAGTTTTTCATTCGCGAGGCCGAAGTAGTAGTGCGCAAGCCGTTCTGAGCCTTACTCCGCCCGCCCCCCGTGGTTAAAGGTTTTTGCTGTTCATCCCCAAGGTCTGCCCCACGCGTAACTCCACCGGAACCTGATCGACGATCTCAATACCGAATCCCTCCAGCGCCGCGACTTTCTTAGGCCGGTTGGTAAGCAATCGAATGCGCCGCAACTTTAAGTCGGACAAAATCTGCGCGCCGATTCCGATCTCGCGCTGGGTCTGGCGTTCGTTGTCGAGCAGCGCCGGAAGTTTCCGTCCGCGATGAAAAGTCAGCGCGTTTCTCTCGCCGACTTTCTCCACCGAAAAGCCTTGCGAGGTCTGATGCAGATAAATCAGCGCTCCGCGGCCTTCCTCGGCGATCCGACGCAGCGAGCCGTCCAGTGTGGCATGGCATTCGCAGCCGGTCGAACCAAAGACGTCCCCCATCAGGCAGTGGGCGTGCATGCGCACGAGAACTGGAGTGCTGCTTGCCTCCACATCGCCCCGGATTAGGGCCACGTGCGACTCTCCGCCATCGACTTCGCTCTCATAGGCAATCAGGCGAAACTCGCCAAAGCTCGTTTGCACCAGCGCTTCGCCGACGCGATGCACGTAGCGCTCATGCGCCATGCGGTAGCGGATCAACTCGGCGACGGTGAGCATTTTCATTCTATGCTCTTGGCAGAAGGCAATGAGGTCCGGGACGCGCGCCATGGTTCCGTCGTCCTTCATGATCTCGCAGATGATGCCGGCGGGGATCAATCCTGCCAGCCGAGCCAGATCGACGGAAGCTTCGGTCTGTCCGGCGCGCACCAGCACGCCGCCCTTGCGGGCGCGAAGAGGGAAGACGTGGCCGGGCCGCGCCAAGTCGGAAGCTTCGGTCGCGGGATCGATGGCCACCCGAATGGTGCGCGCTCGATCATAGGCGGAGATGCCGGTGGTCACGCCCACGCGCGCGTCAATCGCCGCGCAAAACGCCGTGCCGTATTGCGAGGTATTTTCCGCGCTCATGGGACCGAGGCGCAGGTGGTCGAGGCGCTCTTCGGTCATGGTGAGGCAGACCAGGCCGCGCCCATACATCGCCATGAAGTTGATGGCTTCGGGCGTGACCTTCTCGGCCGCGAGCGTGAGATCGCCCTCGTTCTCGCGGTCTTCGTCGTCGACCACGATAATCATGCGCCCGGCGCGGATCTCCTCGATGGCGGCGGGCACGTCGGCAAAGGCTTGCGCGATCATAATCAGTGCATTGTAGCAAATGGGTTTATGGGTTGGTTAATACGCGTCGAGTACCCAGTACCTAGCCTGTTGGCTTCGACCTATCACCTCTACGGGGACGGTGCGGTGCCGCGGTTTCCAGAGCAGTGATGTGCCAGCGCTGCGCATGTTTTGATCGGAAACAGTTATACGGGGGCCGAGCTACAACTCTCTGCGGCCTTCCATAGCCTTCAGCATAGTGATCTCGTCGGTGTACTCAATGTCGCTGCCGACGGGAATGCCCATGGCAATGCGCGTAACTTTTACGCCGACGCGCTTGAGTTGATGCGAAAGATAAGTGGCCGTGGCTTCGCCCTCGACGGTTGGGTTGGTGGCCACAATTACCTCATCCACGTTGCCCGCATCCACCCGCGCGATCAGGTTGGCGATGCGCAACTGCTCCGGTCCCACGCCGTGCAGCGGAGAGATCGACCCGTGCAGCACATGGTAAACGCCGTTGAAGTGCTTGGTCTTCTCGATCGCGGCGATGTTGGTCGGTTCCTCGATCACGCAGACCAGGCGCTGGTTGCGGGTCGCGCTGGTGCAATACACGCAGGGGTCGACATCGGTAATGTTATTGCAAACCGAGCACAACCGCAGGCTGGCCTTCACGTCGCGCACGGCAGCGGCCAGAGCCTCGGCATCTTCGTCGCTGGCCCGCAGTATATAGAATGCCAGGCGCTGTGCGTTCTTCGACCCCACGCCCGGCAGCTTCTTCAACTCATCGATCAGCCGCGCCATCGGCTCCGCAAATTTCGACATAGAGAAGTTTTGGGAACTGGGTAATTTAGCAATTGAGTAATTTGAAAACCAAAAGCAAAACCGCCGACGAGCCGAAAAGAAAGGATTTAAATTATTAAATTGGTAAATGACCCAGTCACCAAATTCCTCAGAGTCCCATCCCGCTCATCATACCGCCCAGCGACGATTGCATGGCGCTATCGATCTTGCGCGCCGCCTCGTTCACCGCGGCCAGAACCAGGTCCTGCAACATCTCCACATCGCCGGACTTTACCGCCTCGGGGTCGATGCGCAGGCTCAGCAGTTGCTTGCGCCCATCCATTTTTGCGGTCACGCTGCCGCCGCCCGCCGAGGCCTCGACCACCGTTTCCTGCATCTTTTTCTGCAGGGTCTCGTACTGCGACTTGGCCTTCGACATTAACTCTTGCAGATTGAATCCACCCATAGCACCTCGGCTTCCGGCCTCGGCTGTCGGCTTCCGCTCAGGCCGGAAGCTCAAAGCCGGAGGTTCTAACGCTTCTCCTTATAGTCGATTACTGTGCGAATCTCGGCCCCAAATTTCTCCCGCAGGCGCTGTACGACTTCATCCTGCTCGGCGCGGCTGCGTCCCGTCGCTACCGATACGGAGGAAGATCCAGAAGAGGATCGCAATGCTGTGACGTTGCGTTTTTCTGTTGCCGGGACGCTCGTTCCCGGAACGATCTTGAGTTTCACCGCTCTACCCAGAAGGCCGCTGGCCGAGGCCATCGCCAGCCGCCGAGCTTCGGCGCTGAGCGACAGATCGACCACGGTCTGCGATTCCGAAACTTGGATCACGACCTCGTTGCCTTCGACGCTCCACTCGCCCGCTTCGAGCATGGAGACCAAGATGCGCTGATTGCCATCCATCAGCGCCTGCAGCACGGCACTCTGCAGTTTCTCGAGGGAAGCGTTCGAGGTGTACGCGCCGGACGCCGACTGCGGTTCAGGTTGCAGCTTTGTTTCCGGCTGTGTCGGAGATGTCAGTTCAATTTCTGCGGCGCTCTGGCTCAGTCTTGCCGGAGCGGCTGCTCCCATGATTACGGGCGTCGGCGAACTTCCACTCGCGACGATGCGCGGAGCGCTGACAGCCGCAGGTTCCGCAGCAGACTCTTGCCGTGGATTGCCTTTGCGGGCCGAATCCGCGGCGAACGGCGAAACTTGACGGGGACGTGCCTGCGCCACATTCGAAGGCGACGACGCTGACGGGACGATCGCAGGCCGCACCGGTGTTCGGGTCGAGACTCCCGCGCTGCTGGAAGCAGAGCCGGCCACGGCGCTGAGCAGTTGTTCGATCGGCAGGATGCGCTGGGCGTGCGACATCTTCAGCAGGCCTAGTTCTAGGTGGAAGCGCTGCTCCCGCTTGTAGCCCAGTTCGCCGTGGGTGCGCAGCATGATCTGCAAGTGGCGCGTGATATCTTCTTCGCCGAACAAGGCCGCGACGCGCTCCACGCGCTCGCGCTCTTCACTCGAAATCTGCAGCAGGGAAGAATCCTTGCCGGCAATTTTGGCGACAGTCGCATTGCGCAGAAAGCGGACCATCTGCCGCGCAAAGTGCGTGGGGCTGTGACCCTCGCCAATCAGGTGATCGACTTGCCGCAACACTTCTTCGCTGGCACCACGGCTGACCGCCTGCATCACCTGTTCGAGAATGTGCGCGGGTGCAGCGCCCACCAGATTGCGCACTGAATCCGCCGTCAGCCTTCCGTTGCAGGACGCGATGGCTTGGTCGAGAATCGAAAGCGCATCGCGCATCGAGCCATCGCCGGCCTCGGCCAGCAGCGCGAGAGCGTCGTCATCGGCCTCAATGTTTTCGCGTCCCACCAGATCTCGCAGTTGGCCGACGATGTCGTCAAACTTCACGGCGCGGAAGCTGAAGTGCTGGCAGCGCGAGCGGATGGTCTGCGGAATATCCTCGGGCTGCGTGGTCGCCAGCATGAAGACGATGTGGTCGGGCGGTTCTTCCAGCGTCTTGAGCAGAGCGTTGAAAGCGGCGTCGGTGATCTGGTGCGCCTCGTCGAGGATATAAATCTTGAAGCGGTCGCGCGCGGGACGATAGCGTGCCGCCTCGCGCAGTTCGCGGATTTCGTCGATGCCGCGGTTGGTGGCTGCATCGATCTCAATCACATCGACGGCATTGCCGGCGCGAATTTCGGTGCAGGACTCGCAGATGCCGCAAGGCTCGGCCACGGGCTTATCTTTACCGCTATTACCGCTATTGAGGCGCGATCGGCAGTTCAAAGCCGCGGCCAGAATGCGCGCCACGGTGGTCTTTCCAATGCCGCGATGCCCGCTGAAAATGTAGCCGTGAGCGGTGCGCCCCTGCTCGATGGCGTTCTGCAGGGTGCGCGTGACGTGCTCCTGTCCGATCACCTCGGAGAATTTCTGCGGACGGTATTTGCGCGCCAGAACGGTATAGCTCATGAGCCGGAAGAGTAGATTATACGTGATGCGGTGCGATGTGGGGACAGCCGCCCTCGCCTGTCCGGTGAGCGAAGCTCACCTTGTTGGTTAGGCGACACAAACCGACCCGAGCACCCTGACCGGTAGGAGACACACGCTTTCGCGAGTGCTAGGATACGGCGTCATGAAATTCACTGCGAAAATCCCCAACTCCATCCTCGTAGTGGCTTCGCTCTTGCTGACTGTGCTTGTAGCCGAAACCACGGCTCAGACCGGGCAGACGTTTCGCCTCGACGGCGGCAACTCCACCTACGCCTTCGGGGTGGACGAGCGCGGAGAGTTGCAACCGATTTACTGGGGCGGACGCCTGGGCGCACACGACACCATGCCGGTGCCGCACTCGCTGCCCGAGTGGTCTTCCTTCGATTCGCCCAACACCACGACGCCGCAAGAGTACGCCGGCTGGGGCGGGGGATTGTTCACCGAACCCGCGCTCAAAGTCAGTTTCGCCGATGGCAATCGCGACCTGATTCTGCATTTTGTGAAAGCAGATGCGAGTGGATCACAGTCGGCAGAAGTGTTGCTCAAGGATATCTCCCGAGAGATTTACGTCACGCTGCGCTACGCGATGGATGCGGATACCGGCATTCTGGCGCGCTCCGCCAGCATCGAGAATAAAGAGAAGCAGCCGGTCATGATCGAGCAGGCCGCCGCCGCCCAGTGGACGCTTCCCCCGGGCCGTTACACGCTGAACTATTTAACTGGCCGCTGGGCCGGAGAGTGGACGCTGAATCAGGAACTCATTGAGGGTGCAGCCCGCGTTCTCGAAAGCCGTCGCGGAACCACCGGCCATCAGGTGAATCCCTGGTTTGCCATTTCCCGCGAGGCCGGCCGCGACAACGCCAGCGCCGCCGATGAGGAGCACGGAGAAGTTTGGTTCGGCGCGCTGGCCTGGTCCGGTTCATGGCGAATCACGGTGGATCGCACCCAGTTCGACGCGGTGCGCGTGACCGGAGGCTTCAATCCTTTTGACTTCGGTTACAAACTCAAGCCCGGCGAACATCTGGAGACGCCGGTCTTTTACGGCGGGTATTCCGCTGATGGTCTCGGCGGCGCGTCGCGCCTGCTGCACCGTTTTGAAGTCGCAAAGATTTTGCCGCAAGCCCCCGATCCTAAGCCGCGACCCGTGATTTATAACTCGTGGGAGGCTACGGAATTCAAAGTCGATGAAGCCGGCCAGATGGCGCTCGCTGAAAAGGCCGCGTCCATCGGCGTCGATCGCTTCGTGATGGACGATGGCTGGTTCGGCCAGCGTAAAGATGACCATGCCGGACTCGGCGACTGGTACGTGAACCCGCAGAAGTTTCCGCATGGCCTCAAGCCCTTGATCGACAAAGTTCACTCTCTGGGCATGGATTTCGGTCTATGGGTCGAGCCGGAGATGGTCAACCCGGATTCCGATCTCTACCGCAAGCATCCCGATTGGGTTCTGAATTTTCTTGGGCGCCCGCGCTCCGAGCAGCGCAACCAGCTTGTCCTGAACCTGGCTCGCTCCGACGTGCGCGACTACGTCGAAGGCTTTCTCGACAAGCTGCTCACCGAAAACGACATCGCGTTTCTCAAATGGGATTACAACCGCAACTGGTCGGAGCCGGGTTGGGATCAGATCCCCGCCGATGAGCAACGCGAGGTTTACGTGCAGTTCATTCGCAACCTCTATTCGATCCTCGGCGAACTGCGCCAGAAGCATCCCCGGATCGAAATCGAATCCTGCTCCGGCGGCGGTGGGCGCGTCGATCTCGGCATCTTGCGCTATACCGACGAGGTTTGGCCCTCGGATAATACCGATCCGTTCGACCGGATCTCCATGCAGGATGGTTTCAGCTATGCCTATGCGCCGCAAATCATGATGGCGTGGGTCACCGACTCGCCGCACTGGCTCAACGGCCGCAACACGACTCTCACCTATCGTATCTTGAGTTCCATGCAGGGCTCGTTGGGCATCGGCGCCAATTTGAATCACTGGTCGCCGGAGGACTTTGCCACGGCCAAACGGTTGATCGCTGCCTATCACGCCGCACAGCGAACCATCGTGCGCGGTAGCCTCTACCGGCTCATCAGCCCGCGCGACGGCAGCGAATTTTCCGCAACTGAAACGGTTGCCAGCGACAAGAATCAAGCCGTGGTCTTTGCCTTTGGGAATGCCACAACGGAAGGCCGCGGCTTTCCCCTGCTGAAGCTGGAAGGCCTCGATCGCGACGCGGAATATAAACTGAGCTGGATTGAAGGCAAAGCCCGCACGGGAACGCCGGCGAGCGCGTCCGGGGCGTGGTGGATGCGCCACGGGATTCAGCTCGATCTGCGCGGAGATTTTCAGGGCGCGGCATTCCGACTGGATCGCTAGCGCTAGGAGTCGTGCCCGTCCACGGTCATCCCGAATCCCCGCGTTTTCTCCAGCGGGGCGAGGGATCTCCAGTGTGCATGCCGCCGGCCCTTTGAAACTGAGCCTAACTCAGCTTACTCAGCTTCATGGTGCTTGCTAAAGTCCGCGTCCAAGCGATAGGCTGTTCCGTTAAGCAAAGGATAACTCCCATGCAACTGAAACTTTCAACCCGAACCCAGGATGGAATTCTGGTGGTGAATTGCATCGGCCGCATCGTCTTCGGCGAGGAGTCCGCGCTACTGCGCGACACGGTGAAGGGCGCGCTTTCCTCGAGCAATCGCATCGTGCTCAACCTGGGCGAGATCAGCTACATCGATTCGGGCGGACTGGGTACCCTGGTGGCGCTGCGTACCTCCGCGCAAAATGCGGGCGGCACCATCAAGCTGGCCAAACTGACCCAACGCGTCGGCGATCTTCTGCAGGTCACCAAGTTGCTCACGGTCTTCGACGTGTACAACTCCGAGGCAGAAGCCATCGAGTCTTTTCGCAAGGCCGCTTAGCCGTCGATCGTTGTGGCGCGCAGGCTGACGATTCGGCGCGCGTGACTCAGTACTGCCCCGTCTCCTTGAATGTTTTCTCGCATTGTTTTTCTGCTGTGTCTGGCCGGGAGCGCCAGCGGCTTCGTTTCCCCGCCGATTGCGCTGGCTTTGGGATTGGCATTCGGACTGGCGTTTCCTCATCCCCACGGAGACGCAGCCAGGAGTGTATCTAAATATCTTCTGCAGGCCTCCGTGGTTGGACTTGGCTTTGGCATGAATTTGCAGCAGGTCATTCGGGCGGGGCGCAGCGGTTTTGTCTATACCCTGCTGGGCATCAGCTTCGCTTTGCTGGCGGGCATGGGCCTGGGCGCGCTGTTGCGCGTGCGGCGCGTGCCCGCATTTTTTGATTTCTCCGGGCACCGCGATCTGCGGCGGAAGCGCGATGGTCGCGGTGGGCCCGATCACGCAGGCAACGGATGAGGAAATGGCGGTGGCGTTGGGAACTGTGTCTGTACTGAACTCAGTCGCGCTATTCATTTTCCCCGCCATCGGAGCGGCGCTCAAGCTTTCGCAATCGCAGTTCGGCCTGTGGGCGGCGCTCGCCATCCACGACACCAGTTCCGTGGTAGGCGCCGCCGCCAAGTGTCGGACCGAAGCGCTCGCGGATGTCGACCACGGTGAAGCTAGCCCGCGCCCTGTGGATTGTTCCTTTGACCGTTGGGACGGCCGTGGTGCGCGGCGCGAAGGCGAGAATTCAGTGGCCTTGGTATATCGGTCTTTTCTGCCTGGCAGCGGTATCGAATACGTATCTGCCGGGGGGAGCGCACGCTTATGCGATCGCGGTAAAAGTGGCGAAGATAGGTTTGACCGCGACATTATTTCTGATCGGCAGCGGCATCTCGCTGGAGACGGTCAAGCGCGTGGGGCATCGTCCGCTGCTGCAGGGAATTCTATTATGCTGCTGGGGTTGGCCGGATCGCCGTGGCTGATTCGCATTGGATGGATCGCATTGTGAAAAAGAAAAGCAACAAAGTGCGGGCAAGGAAGAGCAGTTCGTCGTCGGATCAATCTTTGGCATCGGCGAACATGAGGGTGCTCATCGAGGCCGTGATCCGTCGCATACCTAAGGGAAAAGTATCCACCTACGGAGCGATCGCACGAGCAGCCGGATTTCCCGGAGCGGCGCGGCAAGTGGCGCAAGTTCTGCATCGCGGCTTCGGATTGCCCTGGCAGCGGGTCTTGGGTGCGGGTGGAGAACTAAAGCTGCGCGGCGATTCGGCGGTGGAGCAGCGGTTGCGTCTCGAAGCCGAGGGAGTGCGCTTCCGTGGACGGCGCGTGAATCTGAAGGAACACGGGTGGAAGTTCACATGTGGTTAGCGGAAGGCGCGGGCCTCGCTGCGGCCGGCTGGACAGCCGAGGCGGCTGTGCCCACAGGGTTCATTACAGTGGCTGAATACGAATGGCGAGCGACTAACGATCAACGATCAACGATCAACGATCAGCGACCAACGACCGACGACGAACGACCGCTCTTGAACTGCTCGTCAATTTCCACCTGATACCCCGTGACCAACTTATTAGTCTCGTTTGCCATTCCGACCACCGCCATCAGCTCTGCGAACATGGCAGCGCTCATACCTTTCTTCTGCGCCGCCACAGTGTGCGACGCGATGCAGTATCCGCATTGGTTGGTGACGCTAACCGCGATGTAAATCATCTCTTTGGTAAGCGGGTCGAGCGCGCCCGGGGCCAGGATCTGCTTAATGTCGTCCCAGGTGCGCTTCAGAGTGGCGGGATCGTGCGCCAGCGCTTTCCAGAAATTGTTGATCCAGTCGGTCTTGCGCGTGGCCATGATGTCGTCATAAACCGCGCGTACTTCAGGAGTCGCGTCTTTATATTCGATTAGGCCCAGTGTCGCCATAAATTCTCCGGTGGTCAGCAGAAAGCCATGGGCAGTTAGCCATTAGCATTTAGCCTGAACCTTCGTTCCCAGCAAATAATTCTTTCCAGTTCACCGTCAACCCGGACCCCTGATTGCCAAGTGCTAATTGCTCACTTCGGCTACTTGGGCAATTCTCCATGGAGCAATCCCTCCAACGCCGCCGCCGGGCAGCGCACTCCCACGAAGAACTGTCCGAACAGCGCATACACCGCGCTGACGTGGTCGAAGCGCATTTCGTAGATCAGCTTCTTAAACACCAGTGGATCGTCGGCGAACAGATCCACGCCCCACTCCCAATCGTCGAAGCCGATCGAGCCGCTGATGATCTGCTTGACCTCGCCCGCGTAGCGCCGTCCGACGAGGCCGTGCTCGTTCATCTGACGCGCGCGCTCTTCGATGGGCAGCGTGTACCAGTTCTTGTCTTCGCCGCGCAGCCGGTTCATGGGATAAAAGCAGAGGTAGCGATTCGGCGGAATATCGGGAAACAACCGCGGATGCATCGCCTCGCGATGGCGGTTGAGCTTGCATTCGATCTCGGCCCTCCACGGGTCGGAGTGCGGCTGAATGCCCTGATCGGCAAGCTCTTTGTAAATCTTGAGCGTGGAGTCGTAGAGTCCGAGTTCAATGATGGACAAATAAGAAGAGGTAGGCTCAAGATAATCGCTCAGGCGCAGACCGGCCAAAGTAAGCTCCGCCTGGTTGAGATCGGCGAAGGAGTTGCGGAAATGCACTAGCATCAGGTCGCCCTTATGGCCGAGCAAAGAGAAGAGAGCGGATTGCCCGACAGCTTTTTTATCTGCGGGATCTTCACCCGACTTCTTTTCCATCGCGCCGAAGGCAGCCGCCGCTTCCTGCGCGATCTCGTGTCGCGCGGCCTCGGGCAATCCTCTCCAGGCGCCGCGGCGGAAGCGCATCATCTGGTGCAATACGCTGTAGCCCTCGGTAGTGAGGGGAACCTCGGGAAGTTCGGCGGCGGTGGACATTTGCGGGCGCATCGGTGTGGTCGCTGTGGTCATGGGATTCTCGCGGGAGGAAGTCATCAGGTTTCAGCCTCCATTGTACGCAAGAGCCGCCGAGCGAGCGAGTTGGGATTTACAATCATCAGGCGCTGCGAAACTCGCTCCGCCGCCCCAGTGTGAAAGGCGCGGCTTTCCATCCGCGCCGCAACGGACCGAAAGTCGATCAAGCATTTAGAGCCGTCGGGGGACGCTTCGTCAAGGGGAGATGGCTTTTTCAAGGACTCTTATAATCGTTCGGGTCCGCATGATGGCAATTGAATGAGATTCTTTGGCATCGCTTGCATCGTCGTCCTTCTTCCAGCTGCGCTCGGGGCGCAGGGCAAGCGTTTATGGGTGTTGCGCGCGCCCGGCGAGGCGGTCGAGTACGACGCTTCCACGTGGGCCGAAAAGCAAACCGTGAAAATTCCGCCGGAAGCAGTGACCTCACCCCAGGATTTTTCCATCAACGGCCTGGGGCAGATGCTGTTCGCGGCACCCGCAGCCTTACCGCTCGCAGAAGGCGACTCGGCAGCTGAGAAAAAAGCTTGGTTCTGGGATGGTCGCACCGCCACTACGCTCACTCGCGAGGTTGCGCGCACGACCGCCACAGCCGGATCGAACCTGGCCATCACCGAGTCGGCGGCCATGCCCTACCTTTCCGAAGATGGAGCCCATCTCTACTGGTTTTCCAATCAGGCCCGGCGTTTGCAGCGCGATGGTGTGGATCTCTCCTCGCAAACTACGTGGCTCGCCTGGCAGACGAATCCCGCAGGTGGCGCGCGTAATGAGGTGGCGTCGATCACGCTGCCCGATTGCCCCTGCCGCACCGGAAGCTGCGAAGAAACTTGTGCGTACGGGCAAGCGTGGGTTACAGACGATGGGGTGGGGAAGTTTTTTCTGCTGACGCAGTTCGTGGCCGGACAAACTCAGCCTACGTACAAATCGACTTCCCTCTATCGGGAACATGCCGGCAAGTGGGCGGCAGCGCCGATAAATCCGCCTCTAAAACGCGTGCTGGACACCTCGAATGCGGCGTCAATCCTGGAGGCGATTCCCGACACCGGCTGCTGCGGCTGGTCCAACGAGAGCGACGATCAGACCATCCTTCACGTCGATGGCAAGACGATAACCGTTTTCGACGAACTGACCGCTTACCAGAACTCCGACTACGACGTGAGCTTCTACACCCAGAACGGAAAGCTATCGCCCGACCTCCATTCGGTGGCCTTGACGATTGTCGCCACGGCTCAGCCCAATACGGCCATTCAACTGGCCGAGCAAGGGCAGGCCAACCCGGAGGAATCACAGCGCATTCGTAAAGCTTTGCTCGATCTGCCCCTGGTCGAAGTAAAGGCCCTTGAGGATTCTCCTCGGCGCATCGCTTTTCTTCCGCACGCAACACTGGTGGGCTGGATCGGCTATAAAGAGATTCTTGTCGTCGAGTCACATTTGTTGGTCGCGTACAACGTAGTCAGCGGGGCGCGGCGAAAGTCAAGTATTCGAGTCGAGGATTCGGCGCTCGTATTTCTGCGATAAGTTAAGTTGAGCCTTTCTCTTCGAGCACGCTTATGAATCTACTCGATCTGATCGTCGGCAAGCCGATACGAACCAGCGATGAGCGCGCCGAGCAGATCGGCCCCACGCAAGGCGTCCCAATTTTTGGTCTCGACGGGCTGAGTTCCGCCGCCTATGGCCCCGAGGCCGCTCTGAGCTTGCTGATTCCCCTCGGCCTAGCAGGTGTTCACTACATCGTTCCCGTCAGCGCCGCGATCATTGCTCTGCTGATCGTTGTCTATTTTTCTTACAGGCAGACCATCGCTGCGTATCCCTCCGGCGGCGGCTCGTACACGGTAGCGCGGTTCAATCTCGGCGCGCGGGCCGGTCTGCTGGCCGCGGCCGCGCTGCTCGCCGATTACATTCTGACCGCCGCAGTAGGCATCTCCGCGGGAGTCGGGGCGCTGGTCTCGGCCGTGCCATCGCTGCTGCCGCACACGGTTTCTCTTTGCGTTGGCATTCTGATCGTGATTACGATTCTGAATCTGCGCGGCGTGCGCGAAGCGGGCACCGCCTTCGCCATTCCCACTTATCTTTTTGTGGGCACGATTCTCATCACCATCGTCGCCGGCCTAATCCGCGTCGCGCTGAGTGGAGGCCATCCCACGCCGGTCGACACGCTTCCGCATCCGCCGCCTATGACGGAAGCGGTCAGCTACTGGCTGCTGCTCAAAGTCTTCGCCAGCGGTTGCACGGCGCTGACTGGCGTCGAGGCCGTCAGCAATGGCGTGAAAGCCTTTCGCGAGCCTACGGTGAAGAATGCTCAGCGCACCCTAACCGTGATCATTTTTCTTTTGGCGGTGATGTTGGCGGGAATTTCGTACCTGGTGAAGTCCTACGGAATCGCGGCCACCGACCCCGGCCAGCCCGGCTACCAGAGCGTTCTCTCCATGCTCACCTCGGCGGTCTTTGGCAAAGGCTTTTTTTATTACCTCACCATGGGAGCGATTCTGGTGGTCTTGTCTCTCTCGGCGAATACGGCGTTCGCCGATTTTCCAAGGCTGTGCCGCGCCATCTCGCAAAATAATTATCTGCCGCACGTATTCAGCTATCGCGGCCGCCGTCTCGTCTACACCTATGGCATCGTGATACTCGCGCTTCTGTGCGCGGGAGTTCTCATTCTTTTCGGCGGCGTTACCGACCGGCTCATCCCTCTCTATGCAGTCGGGGCTTTCATGGCCTTCACGCTTTCGCAGGCCGGAATGGTCTTGCACTGGCGCAGGAAGCGCGGTCCGCACTGGCTGAAGAGCGCGCTGGTAAATGGGATCGGTGGACTGGTCACCGGCATCACCACGGCCGTCGTGCTGCTGGCGAAATTTGTCGAAGGCGCCTGGATCACCCTGCTGTTTATTCCCATGACCATCGTTTTCTTCTCGGTGGTGCGCCGCCACTATCACCAGGTGAAAGTCCTCACCAACTGCAAAGAGCCGGTAGATGCGGCAGGCCTAAGCCTGCATCCGATTGCGATCGTTGCCATCGATCGCTGGAGCAGCATCGTCCGGCAGGGCATAGAGTTCGCCGCCCGCCTTTCCCCGGAGGTGATTGCCGTGCACGTCGAACCGGGCGAGCATTATGCCTTGCTGCAGGACGATTGGCAGCAGTATGTCGAGAAGCCGTTTCGCGCCGCGGGGATGGAGGTCCCGCAACTTCACGTCCTGCCTTCGCCTTACCGCTTCGTCATCATTCCTTTCGTGCAGTTCGTTCTCGAAACTTCAAAGAAGAATCCCAAGCGCAACATTATCGTGGTGATCCCCGAGCTGGTCGAGGATAAGTGGTACGAATACTTTCTTCACAACCAGCGCGGCCGGCTGCTGGAGTGGGCGCTGCTGGCCCGCGGCAACGAGCACATCTTCACCGTCAGTGCGCCGTGGTATGTCCGGAAGCATACCTGATTCCGGTTAGCAGCCAAGGGCAGGGTTCGCTTCAGGAACAGGGGCCCGCGATCGCCGCCAACCTGTTGTCTTACTTCTGCATCCGACCGCTGGAACGGGTGGTGCCAGGAGAGAGTCAGATGTCCACGTCGACACGTTTATTGTTGGCGGTAACCCTTGTGGCAAACACCGCCTTCGCCGCCTCCTCCGCCGAGTTGCTTTCCGTCGCCGAAGAGCAAGCAGGAAAAACGTCGCTCCTCACCTACAACGTCGATCCGGTAACGGCTGTGGCACCGAAGTGGGCCAGCCGGTATGAGTGGGAGCCACGTCAGTGGATCCAGTGACAGTCGATGGTCAGCATTTCGTCTTTGTCTGGAACTCCGCGAATGTATGGGTCTATCTCACGGACCCGAACGGCGCACCGGGCGACCAACCCGAGCAGCCTCTTACCTTTGCCTTTCCACATCCGGTTACTTCGTTTGTTCCCGACCCCAACGGTAAGCTTGCCTATGCGGGAGTAGGTTGGTGGGACACTCAAAATGAAACCAAAAATGCCACCGTGTACCCTACACCATTAATCCGTCCACAGGTGAGCGGACGAATCTGGAAGAAGCCGTTGCACAATACGGCCCCAAGCCATACATCGGCATTACAGGTTTTGGCTTCGATCTTAGTAGCACGAAGTTGCTGGCCAGCTACTTCAACAAGGGTCCCTATCCTTGCGAAGTGGGGCACTACTATTTCCCCGTAGATCGGGGCTCCGGCAACCTGGGATCGCTCCGGAATCTTGCTGAAAGCGGCTCTTGTTCCGGTCCATTCGCGGTTGCGGTAAGCGATCAGGCCGCGGGTGGCGCCGGCGGTCCCTGTGGGCAGGCCTGTGGCAGCGTTGGCGTCACGCAAGTGGCGACCGGTAACATCATCGACTGTACTGCTTCGATGTTGACGTTTTGCAGTGACGATGTGGCCTGGGACGGTGTGTATTTCGATCGCCGGAACGTGTTCTTCGCCGATACCGACACCCGCGAGATTTACATCGCAGACTTGAACTTCACCAACGCTACCATCACCCAAAGCTTCCGCTATACGGGGAAATCCGAAGTTGTATTTCAGTCCCGACAGCATGTTGGTTTACGCGCTCTACGGCCGTAACATTGGGGTTTATGCTTTCGATCCCGCTCCTTAACCGCAAACACTTCGTGGCCGGTGCAGCAAGGCAAGGTGGCATGGCCACGGCGGTGCTGGCAAATTAGGCGGAAATCCTCACGTCAAAATGGGGCGACGTCTTATCCGGCCGGTGCGATAGATTGCCGAGCCCAGTAAGTTTGCGCCGAGGACTACGCCTGCAATTTTCAGAAAATAGGCTCGCGGATTCTCCACGTCGATAATAGGGAAGATCGACAGCACAACATACAGCAGAGTCATCAGAAATCCTGAGACGGCCGCCACTCGCAGCCACAGCCGCGGACGAAGTCCGCGATTCTTCGGCGACCACAACGGAATCGCGAACAACGCCAGATACGCGATCGCGTAAAAAGTAAACGCCCAAGTGAGCAACAGTTCGTAGGCTTCCTGTGGGCCGACTCCGATGAGTGCGGCGGCGCTTCCAGCCAGAGTAAGACCACCCAGAAATAGAATCGAGTTCACCGGAGTCCTGTATTTCGGGTGCAGGCGCGTGAACCATTCCGGCAGCAGGTGATCCCATCCCGCTACCATCGGAAGGCGAGCGCTGGCGCTGAAGTAAACGCTGAACGATGTAGGGTAGTTCACGAAGAGGAGAACAATCGCAAAGGGTACGATGAAGCCCGCCAAGCTGGAGAAGCCGAAGCCCCGCGTCCCTGATGCTTGCAGACCCACACGCAAAGCCTGAGGAATGGGGCCGACGACATCGACGGCATCGGGAGCCACGAAGGCGAGAATCGAACTGGTAGCAAAGATATAAATAAGCGCGATGAACGGCGCTGTAATAAAAACCGAGCGCGTGAGATTGCGCCCGGCGTTGCGGCACTCGCCGGCAAAGATGGCGACATACTCAAAACCGCTGAGCGCGCCGAACATCATCTTAGTAAAAACGCTGAGGCTGAAGACGGTGAGCGGCGGCATCACCAGGCGAAGGGGATGATATTCGGAAATCGACCCGCGCCAACGGTCCACCGGGGGCGTGGCGATGAGTATGCCAAGCGTGATCAGCGTGGCCATGCTGCCCGCGTTGCCCAGCCATTTGCCGACGCGCAATCCTAGAGCTGTTAGCCACATCATCCCGAGAATCAAGGCGAAAGAAACCGCGAGGATCAGCCAGCGGTTGGAGGGGATCCACCGGGCGGCAGGGCCAAGCGCATAAGCCAGAAAGGTGGTCGTAACCAGTCCAATCACCGCCACGTATAACATCACGAAGAGCCAAAGATTCCAGGCCACCAGGAAGCCAATCCGATCGCCGAAGGCCAGGCGCGCCCACTCGTATAAGCCGCCTTCCAGCGGCATCAACCGGTTCAGATGAACCACCACCAAGGCAAGGGGAATGAAGAACAACACGATCGCGATCAGCCAGAACACCACCTGCGCCGATCCCGCCTTGGCAGCGGTGCCAAAGAAATCAAGCACGATGACCAGAAGCATCTGAGCCATCACCAGATCGAACAGACCGAGTTCCTTCGGCAGGCCGGCGCTGTGAGCCTGGACCTCGGCCTCAGCGGCGCGCAGTGGGGTGGAGTTCTCCGCAGTCAATGCGGAGCATTAGAACACAAAACCTCATCGTGGGCGCGCGGGGGATGCCGCGCCCCGATTCGAATCAGTGGTGGTCTTGGTCGCCGTGGGTGTGGCGCCAGGTCCAATATTCTTTCTGTTCTTCGGGACGAAGCTTGCGAAAATCGCGATCCGGGTCGCGGTGGTATTCGCGGGCCCACTGGTGGTAGTAAACCACCTCGTCGCCATTCCAAACGTGGTAGTCGCTGTAGTAGGGATCGTAAACTCGATAATAGTGGTGTCCACCGCAAGCGATGCCCAGCGGAAACGATGACAAGGCCGTCGCTAGAAGGATTGAACTCATGATGCGCGATCTATTCTTCATCTCTGCGTTCTCCTCTTACTGTTTAGCGCGGCCATGTTAAGGCCGCTCGTTGACAGCCAATTACACAAAAAGCTATTAGTTGCCGACTACGTCCACCTACCAAATTCCCTTGTCGCTCCCTGTGAGTTTCAGTTCTAATGCCGCCGCCGTGGCTAAGCCGGGAAGTAAACTTAGGCGCCAGGTGTTCGCGAGATCCCCGTGGAGCAAGAGACTTTTCCACTCTGAGGCATACAGCTTGACGCACTGGGGAAAGATCGGGATGCGCAGAAACCCCCGGGCAAAGCGCAGCTGGTCGCTGCCGAAGCGCGCTGCGTCCGTCACCAGCGGCGGCAAGGGCAAGCCATGCCCACGACAGGATTCGACATAGCCCGAGACGAGTACGAGATAAGTGGCGATGCCATCCCACACCCCGGCCCGCCGTGCCGATGCTTTGAGGCGGGGATAGTCGATAACATCTAACTCTACTAATTGAGCCGTATCGACGATGTCGCACAAACGAAGATAAAAATGACGATACATGCGCTGCAGAGTACTTACGACGATCCGATTTTCCGGGGCCGGGACGCGAAACCTATGTGAGCCGAATGCTGCCGTCCGCGAATTCTGAACCAGAGACTCGGTAATGACGACTTGTTCTCCAGTTTGACCCAGACGCGCCACATGCACTTCAACCAACTCGGGCAGGCCGGGGACAATGAAGTTCCATTTGTTAGCCAGGCGATCGCCCCAACTGCGGTCGGCTAATTTCGCCTGGAAACGTTCACGCATAATGGCAACCACATCAGCTCCCTCGGCATTCGTGTACAGATCCAAGTCGCTTCCGAGATCGGGCCAGTGGTCGAGCGACTTGATCACGAGCACATCGGCCACATCTCCCAAAGCCTCGCAGATGGGCGCCAGGAATGAGATCGCATGATCGATGCGCGCCTGCTCTCTCATGCGAGCGCGATCAATCCATGCCGCTCGCTCCGGCATCGCGAGCTGTAACATCTCTTGTAGAGCGGGAAAACTGCGCATGATTACATGATGGGATGTGCCCAGAGCCCAGAGCTCACCGAAGTCCTGAGCGTCAAAGTCGGTGATGGTCTGAGCGATACTGCCGGCGCCATTCGCGGGCGCGCGCCTAATAGGCTGAAGTCCTGAGTCGCGACAGAACGTTCGGTCGCGATCTCCAGGCAACTGAACTGAATTGCTTCCACCGGCGGAATCTTCTGAAATCTTCAGCTCACCGCCCGCGAGCAAGATCTCCGATAAGACGGTCAGACACCGGGATGAGTTTTTAACGCTATTCATACCTTCGCCCGCTCGGCGCGCGAGTACAGTCCGAGACTGGAATGGGATGTGAAATCAAGCCGGGGGGTTGTTACGACAGTTACAACCGATTGCGCTTATCGCGGATTTGCCAGACTTGAATCGTGATTGTGCTCGACGCATGCCGCGGTGTTCAGGCGCTCGATGGCGGTTCCTTCCTCGTAGTCATTCCAGGTTTCGATCAAGAGAAACGGGATCGGATTCGCGCTGTCGTAGTAGCGATGGTAGAAATTCAGGGTCTCGTCGAAGGTTTTGCCGCATTGATTATCCATGTGGCGATTGAGCCCCCATTTCGCCGTGGAATCGTTGAAGCCCGGCCACACGCCCCCGATCACGATCTTCTCGGGATGCTGGTTCTTCATCGTGCCGTAGAAGTTGTCCAGATAGCGCTCGCCCCAGTTGCTGCCGTCCGCGGCCCATCCTCCCGGGCCGGGCTGCACCCAAGCGTACGATCCGGCAAAATCATTGCCAAATGGTGGCGGGGGTTGATCTTTGTAGATCAATAACGGTGAGGCTTCCCAGTTGCTGCAATGTTCACGGACCCGTTTCCAGTCTATGTGCCCGCTCTTCGGGAAGATAAAAACCAGGGGATGGCCTTCATAAGTCAGGTAAGAGCCGCGGTACTCGGCGGCGGGCCCAATGTAGGCGTCGTAAGCCTTGTCCAGCGCCGCAATGGCGGCATCTGTCGCTTGCGCGTCCTCATCTTCGGGCTCGTTGTAAAGAAGAGCCACGTGGAATCGACTCTCACTCGCAGCTTCCTGCATAAGTGCGAAGTTATGGTCAGAGTAGGCATTGCTTTCGCCATACCAATCGACCACAAACGCGGAGATACCCATCGTGCGCGCCTGCTGAATCTGCTTTCGAAGTACGGCAGGGTCCTGGCTGGAGTAGCCCACGTCGATGTGAGTATGATTACCGAACCACGGCATGTAGACCGCGAGAAGCTTCGGAGACGCGGCCGGAGCCTGCGCGTTCTGGGAGAGTATGTGGTGAACGCCTCCCGAGGTCGCACACCCACTCGCCATCACAAAGCACGCTATCGCAAAGCTCAGCAGCACTTTCGACAAAAGTCCGCTCCATTCTCGTGGCCTTCCTGCCTGACTGATAACCCTGACTCATTAAGATGCAAAGGAGGGATACTTCGGTTGGCGTTTGAGTCGGGTAAGATTCGCGTAAGGTAAGACGTCAGCGGGGTTGCGCAGAATGTTGCAACCGCACCGCGAAACCGGCTATTAAAAGTGCGGTACGGCCTGTAATTGCCGGACTACCCAACGGTCCGCACTGGGCGTCATGAGCACAATATAGCGCGCGACTACGTGCTCCTCTTGAATGGTGTTCCTTCCATCCAGCACTTGCCGTTGAAAGTCGGCGTTGTCTTGAAGCTCGATCAGGTCTCCTTCCGGAGCATAAAAAACCACAACGAGCTTGTGATTCTGATTTACGTATCTCTGGCTGAGACCGGCTTTCTGCTGACTGGCCACCGTTTCTTGCAGCCAAGCTTTCGCTTCGTCCGTGAATGGCCCTTCGAGCGGATCGGAGGTGTTGAACTCGAGAGCCTGGGTCATACTCGCCCAAGCGAAGCGATAGTCGCGAAGAATACCGCGCTCAGTTAACGCTTCCAGCGCCCGCGGACCGGCCTTGGTGGCATCAATCTCCAGTTGACCTGCGGTCGTCGTGTTGGCACTGTACGAATGGCCCGAAAGAGTAAGGAACAAAGTAAGTAGAATGGCGACCCGAGGGACGCAGAGAAAAGCGTAGATCGAAGTGCATGTGCCCTCATCGCGGCGTTTCATGGCTGCGCTCCAAAACGAAGTTCGTTTCCGATCACGACGCCAGAGGCGGCCGAGATTATTTCTCCGCCCGAAGCTTCGATTTGCGCGCGCGCAATGCCTTGTTTGATGGGAGCATCCACCGTGCTTTTCCCACCGGGCCCGCTCGCCGTGAACGTGACGATCGTGCCGTCCGGAACGGCGTTCCCCGCGCAGTCATGCACCGGCTCGGTTTCAATCGTGATTCCCGCCCCCGTGCGCTCGCCCTTGATCCGCAGGTTACAGGGATCGGAGGCCGCTTCCTGCACGGCGCGCCGAGTGGATAGCTCGCCCATGGAGGCCGTTACTTGCAGCGCGCCTGCCAACTTGCCCGAAGTAGCACGAAACCAAGCCGCGCCATTTTGCGTTCGGATCGACCGGGAAAAAAGCGTGGCATTTCCGGCGCTCAGTTGCACGTTAATCGTCTCCGGCGCGAGCACCAGATTACGAAATTGATCGAAGGCCAACACCACACCGCTTATCGCGTCGCTGGCTGCGACCGGAACTCGCGAAGGATGGACTAGGAACGTCAAGCTGGCAGGCTGCGCGGCACTTACATAGAAAGTGCCGCTGCGGCAGCTCCCCGAGCATAGGAGCGCCAGGTACTCTCCTGCAACTCGCAGATCTTCGGCGGGTATAGAGATCTCTTCTCCCAGACGAACCTCAGTGTTGCGAGATACTCCCGGCCCGAGCAGATAGAATCTCGCTCTGCCGCCTCCCGTCGTGGAGATGGTCGCGGACTCGCCGGCGAGGCCAATGTTGGGCACACGAATGTCTTGTGCATAACTGGCAGCGACCATAGCTCCGATCAAGCAAGTTGCCAGCCAGCCTAAGTGCGCGCATTTGAAGCGATTCATTCAGGACCTGCCCAAACTGTATTGATTGACGATGACATGGAAACTATGCACCTTTGCGGCCACGCTTTTAGGAATGTCCACGGCAAAAGGCTCGGAAGATTGCGGTAGCAGCGCACGCTCGACATAGCCGTCCGAAACCCACACAACCTTGGCGTTGTCATCGTAGAAACTGGCGATCACGTGCGGGATATTCACAGTCTGGCCGCTCTCATTCAGTAAGTCGCCGCGTAAAACGCTTTTTCCTGGAACGTCGGAATCCACTTTCTGATTCATCACTCCGATTAGGGGATCGGCAGAAGCCGGAACCAACGCCGCTTTCACTTCCATCCGAACATTCTTCACGTTTTTCAAGTCAACCTTCGGAAAGTCGATGCGGTAGGGGGAGACTTGTTTCGGCAAGAGCACGTGCGCAATCTTATCGAAGCTGTTTTCGTCGTCGATCACGCTGCCCGACCCATCGAGGAGCGTGGCATTGACGTTCACGAAGGCTGGAATCGTGTCTTCATTGACCACTTCTCCCATCACGACTGCGCCCTCGGCCGAGTCGACAGCGTTCATCGAAACGATGCGGACATGCGGCGCGTCGACATTCTTCGACCCCCATTCCTCTGAAGAAGTTCCGGTGACCAGATCCCAGCGCAGGAACGTGACCGGAATCACCTGTGCCGGAACATTGGCGATCTCCATTTTCGGCCATACAGCCTTCCAGACGTTGCCTTCTTTCGCGAGATGAAAATCGCGCACGTCTTCAAGAGGGCCGACGGGAGTGGTCCAATGGAGACGCGCCCTGAATTGAGCCTCATCGTCAGTCACGTGCAGAGGCCGCACTTCATAGCCTTCGAGACTTGAGAACGCTCGCAAGCTTCCGTTCGAGCCAATCCAGTCTTGAATAAACGAGGATTCATCGACGCCGCTCGTCTTCGACAGGGCGGAGAACGCGCGATCCCAGTTTCGACGCTGTACCTCTTGCAGAAGATTGTTGAGCCCCTGCTCGGGAGTACTACCCTTCGGCATCAAGCCAAACATCGCGGAGCCCGCGGCAATGCCAACGGTGCCGTGCGCGCCCGCAGAGCTGAACAATGCCATCACCATTAATCCGGCGGTAGCGAGAACGAGTACGATGGGCAGAATAAATTTCATGGTTATCGCGATGCCTCAAGCCACGTAATGTTGATGTTGCGCGGCCACTTCGGAGTGGGCAGGAATTCCTACCGAACTCGGAACACGCCGCGCCGCAGGCAACAACAATTCCAGAAAAATTGCCAGCAAGCTGATTCCGATCGGCAAAGTTCCCCACAGTAAGCCTTGCCAGGGGGCTGGAATCGCATCGGACTCAATCCTGTGAGCGGGCGGAACATCTTCCTTGGACCAAGCCGTAATGTTGCCATTGTCGAAAGTTTCAATCTTTCGCCAACCGACAAAAGTGAGTAGCGGCTCGTAATAAGGATCATGGACGAAAATGTACTTCAACCCGTACCGGTTGGCGTGCTCAAGCATCGCTCGCAACGACGCCATGCCGGCCGATCCGTAGAATTTAGAGTTAGTGAGCTGCGCTGAGCCGTAGTGAGTCATCTCGGGTAGAAGGCGAGCCGAGTTATAGTCGCCATCGACGCTGCCCGCATTCGTGTAAGTTGAAACTTTCGCGAGCTCGCTGCCAAAGCCCAAGGTTATGTATCGAAACGCGTCGTGGCCATCTCGATTTAGAAAGGCAATTACAGGATCCACATTCGCCGCGGCGGTGGAACGAAAAGGATTCGCGCCCAGCCACCAGAGCGCGGCGCCGATGGTTGCCACCGACGCCAGTGAAAGCGCCACTGCCGCCTTGGCTCGATAGCGATCAAGAAGTTGTATCGCGAGAACTCCGACCAATGGCATCGCCATTAGCGTCGCCCAGAAAGTAAATCGCTCGAAGGTCAAAATCTCATAAGCTCGCCCCAACAACCAACGGGGCAGAGGAGTAGTGCCGCCGAGTCCGAAGATAAATGTAAGCCAGAAGCCCATGAGTAAGGGCTGCAACCGGCGTGAGGAAGCCCCGCGAACTAAAATGAATGGCAAAGCCAAAATTAAAGCTCCATAGGGAATGAAGAAATAATTGATGGCTGTGGTGGAGTTCAGCAGGAAGTTAGCGCGGCTGTCGTGCGGAATCGGAATCTGGTGAATCGGATGTTGCAGGATCGCGAGCCAGTAGGGCAGCAGAATGATACCGACTCCGGCGGACACGATTGCTCCGAAGACTAGAGCGCGTAAAAGCACCCCGCTCACTGAGCCCGCGACACGCTCATCTCGGGCGTCGACGCAGGCAACCCACAGCACCGGCCCGGCGAACAGCACCACCCCGAATATCAGAGTCACGTGGTGGGCTGCAGCTGCGCATAAGCTGATGACAACACCTTTCAGAAGAGAACGGTTGGCAGCTTCGGTCATCCACTCGTAGAAGTAAGGCAGGGCATTCAAATAAAGAGCGGCCGAAGCCACCGTGGCGAGCTGTCCCGCCTGGTATACAAGGAAAGCCAAAGCCCCAAGAAAAATGCTACCCAGCGCTGCATAGCTTGCGGCCCGATCTTCAACCCAGATTCTGGCGAAACGAAATACTCCCACCGGCAACAGCAGCACAGCCATCAATTGCACCAGCATGTAACCCATTTTCAAGCCGGTAACGTTAGACAGCAGCGCGATCCATTGATGGGTAAGCGGGGGGTAAGTGGTTTGAGAAAATCCTCCAAACCATTTCTCGTTCCAGGGGTTAAACCAATGGTGCGCATAATGCGATGCGAAGAACATGTGGAAGTTCGCATCGAAAGAGCTCGCCGGAAGCTGCATGAGCAGCAGTGGCCCATGAACGGCCAGAGCGACAAGGACGATTGCCATCAAAGGAATTGGACGAGAATAACTTTGGACGGTAGTCAAAGTGGCGCTCCATGCTCCAAAGTATCCGAAGCGAATAACTTTGATTCGGAAATCCAGTAGGGGGTTTACCGCATTCTTCGTGTTCACCCGGGGGTTTTCAATTAGGGCAGGCAGCCTTGCCCCCAGGAATGGCATCTGATTGGCACCGCAATTCAGGGTTGTGTGCGGGGAGGTACACCGAGAGAATTGGATAGCGTGGTGACGCCGTGAAAAGCCGATTTCCGCTCGCGAGCTTTTGCATTTTATCACTTATTAGTCTTGCCTCCGGCCAAAGCTACGAAATCACCGGGCAAAGCGCTGTGCCCGGAAGCAGTAACTCGAGATCAGCCAGCGGCACCGATTCCGGGCCAAACCAAGATGGTTCGAGCCAAAACGGCTCAGATCTGGGCTGGGGATCCAGCATCGACGTTGCCCGCCAGGCCAGAGCGGCGCAGGATGCGTTGAAGCGAAACGATTTCGCCGCTGCGGTTTCTTATGCCGAGCGAGCCGCCAAGTCGGCTCCGCAAAACCCTGAACTCTGGTTCCTCCTGGGTTACTCGGCTCGCCTCGAAAATCATTATCAAGCCTCGGTCGACGCCTATCTTCGCGGACTTCGAATTCAACCCCACTCCCTCAAGGGCATGGCCGGGCTGGCTCAGACCTACGCCAAGATGGGGCATGAGGCGGAAGCGGAACAACTCTTGCAGAAGGTCGTGGATGCGAATCCGAAAGACGCCAATAGTCTGCAACTTGCGGGTGAACTTCTTCTCAACTCCGACACTACTCGCTCTCTTGAATTGCTCAAACGCGCCGATATGTCGCAAGCGTCTCCGCATACTGATCTGCTGATCGCGCATGCCTATCAGCGGCTTGGCCAGACCGAGGAGTTCAATCATTACTTAAATCGCGCCAGGAGTCGATCTCCGAATGATCCTGAAGTGTTGCGCGCGGTCGCCGGTCAATATCGCGACCAGGGCCAATACGACAAAGCTATATCCGCGCTCAAGGCCATACCTTCAAACAATGCCGATGCGGAAGCCGAACTGGCTTACACCTATCAGCTTGCGGGACAGCTGCAAGAGGCGGCAAGCCTTTACTCGCGCTTGGCTAAGGGTGCGAAAGCGAATCTGGCCCTCGATCTCAGCGCCGCGCAGGCATTCGTAACTCTAGGCCAGATCGACGCCGCGAATAGCTTTATCCAAGATGCCAGGCGCATCGACAGTAAGAACTACCGCCTGCACGCCATTCTCGGCGCCATCGCTGAAGCCGATAATCGCCTGCCCGATGCCAGTTCGGAGTACAGTCAGGCTTTGAACCATCTGCCGCAGGCTGTTCCGGAGGGTCCGCTCTATCCCATCGAGTTGAGGCTGAACCTTTACGAACTCGAGCTGCGCCAGGACAACCAGGACGCCGCGAAGCAGTACTTGGATGCGGCGATGGCCGAAATCAATAAGGTGAATGTTCCGGTTGCTTCACAGCCGGAAAAGCTGCGTCTGCGCGCTGCCATGGAAGCGGGGTCGGGCGATCTCAAAGCTGCTAACAACGACATTCAGCAAGCACTAGCTTTAGCGCCCTCAAACCTCAACTCTCTTTTGAGTTACGGTAGTTTGCAATGGAAGCTGGGTCAAAAAGACGCTGCGCGAGACACGTTCGCCAAGGTCTTGGCCTCGGATCCGCAGAACCGAACCGCGCTGTCGTCGCTGGGTCTTCTCGCTCGCGATCGGGGCGATAACAAGCTGGCCGAGGGTTACTTTACCCGCGCGGTGAGCGCCCACCCAAAGGACTTCGCGCCGTATCTTGCATTGGGAGACTTATACACCGCCGAAAGAAAGTTCTCGCTCGCTGACGCAAATTACGAAAATGCATATCAGCGCACGGCCAGCAACTCCCTGGTCGTCGCCGGCGGCGCCAACGCCGCGCTTGAATCTCACAATCCTGAGTTAGCCAAGCGCTGGCTGGACCGCTCGAGTGACAAGATGGACAGTAGCCCCCAAGTAAGCCGCGAGCGAGAGCGCTATCTCACCCTGAAGGGCGACTACGAAGGATCGGCTAAGCTCGGCTACTCAGTGCTCGAGAAGCTTCCGCACGATCGTGAAGGCGTGGTGTATCTCGCCTACGATCTTTACTACTTGCAGCGCTACGAAGAAGCTTTGGCTCTCGTGAATAAGTACGATTCGATTCTCCCCGATGACAAGGACCTGGCTCTCATCGCAGGTTACGTTCATGCTCATGATGGACAATCGCGTGAAGCTGTCAGCGATTTTACCCGAGCGTTAGAACGCGAACCCAAAATGGCAACCGGCTACGTGAGCCGGGGATTCGTTTTCAATGATCTTCACGATGCGGGCAAGGCGGCAAGAGATTTTAAGACTGCAATTCAGTTGCAACCTGATTATGGCGAAGCGCACCTGGGCTTAGCCTACGCGGATCTGCAGTTGCACCGGCCGAAGCCTGCACTCACTCAGTTGAACTCGGCGCAGAAGCTTTTAGGTAAGTCGCGTGCCTGGCGCCTGGCGCGAGCGGAAGCATTTCGGCAGGAGCAAGACTACGCCCACGCCGAACCAGAGTATCGCGTCGCACTGCAGGAAGTACCGAACGACCTACCCATGCAGTTAGCCTATGCGGACACTTTATACCGCATGCGGCGTTTTCATGAGTCTCTCGCAGCGCTGGAGACGGCGCAAAAGTTATCTCCGCAAGATCCCGCCGTCTACGCTCTCAGAGCGCAGATACATGCAAGACTGGGATCCCGCGCCGATACCATGCGTGACATCCAACTGGCGGAACAGTATGGCAGCAATCAGGTTGACATTTTGATGGATACGGGAGACGCGCTGTTGATTCTGGGAGAGCGGGAGGCTGCCATGAAGCGCTTCGCTCGCGCTCTAGAGAGTCCTAATGGGGATCGCATTGGGGTGCGCTTGGCTATCGCGCAGGTGTTCATGCGGCAGGGGCACTATGACGAGGCTCGGCGGCAGATCGCATTGGGCTTTGCTGAGGCTCGCGCAGATTCTTCTCCCGTGACTCCAGAAGATATTACTGGCGCCGCGAGCATTTTCCTTGCGATGCACGATTTCGACCTTGCCGAAACCTATTTCGATAAGGCGCGCCTCGCCGGAGCTAATCCTCGTGAAGTTGCTGTTGGTCTCGCCAATACTTATCTCGCAGAAGGAGAAAACCAAAGAGCCGCGGACTCGCTCGCCAGCCTCGGCCCCGCGAAAGATTTCTCGGACGACTACGACTACATGATGGCCGAGGGTAATGTCTATCGCCAGCGGCAGGACACGGTACACGCATTGTCCGCTTTCGCGCAGGCCAGCACAGTGGCCGGAGTGCAAGCAAATGCCGCGTCAGATCAGTCTGACCAGCAAAGCGCGGTAGTGGCGCGCGATGAATTAACCGGCGAGGAAGGCCGCCAACTTACCCAGAATGTGAGTCTTACTCCCGAAGCATCATTCGCCCCGGCTTTGGAAGATATTAATGTCTATACTCTAGACGCAAAGATTCTGCGCGTCACTAATCCCTCTCTACTTCCACCGCCACGGCATTCTTACCAGAGCCTGGCCGATTCGCACTACCGCATTCACCTTGGTAATCTCCCGGCAATCACAGGCTTTGTGGGGGAAAGCATGACGGCAGGGCGGTTTTTGTTTCCCAGCCAAAATGTCATCCAGGACCGCAATACCTACGACACTTACTTCAATGGAGGGATCACGCCGGTTTTGCACTTCGGTTCGAATAGCGTCGCTTTTAACGGGGGACTTCAATTTACCGTTCGCAGAGATACTATCTCGCCGGTTTACATGAGCCAGAATCTTTTTCGCCAGTTCCTCTATATCTCAACCAGTTCGCTTTATAACTGGGTGTCTGTGAACGGATACGCTATCCACGAAGCGGGGCCATTCACAGAACAGAGTCTGAATTCGCGCGATGATTCTGCAGACCTGGAGTTCACCGTCGGACGGCCTTGGGGACGCACTTCTCTACTCACCGGTTATTCTGCCCGCGACCTTCTTTTTCATCCGTTTGTAGAGGAGTATTTCAATAGCTCGAGTTATCTCGGGTTGCAACATAAGTTTGGCAACCGGTTCACTGCCGCAGTGCTCGCCGAAGACTTGCGTTCGTGGCGCGTGCAGGAGACGCAGTACGCGATTGCGCAAGCGTTCCTCCCGGGCGCGAGGTTTGAAGTGCGTGCCACGCCGCGGTGGAACATCCAAGGGTCATTCTTGCTCTCGCGCGGCGAAGGCTATCACCAATACGATAACGCTCAGAGCCAGTTTCTGGTTTCTTACATGCGGTCGTCGAGAGCCTCGAAAGACGGAACCGGTGAAACTCAGGCCGAATATCCATTTCGATTGTCGTTTGGTGTCCAGCAACAAACGTTCTACGACTTTGCCGGTTCTTCCCGGACGGTTGTACTCCCAGTCGTGCGCTTCACTTTATTTTAGGAACCGGTATTGTTCATGACGCAAGTCGAGCCGCGGATTGACACTATGACTGAGGTGACAAAGGTTGAAGGGGACCGCTCCAGCACTAGCTTCAACCCCGCAGCTAGGAAAACTCTGAAATCGCAGCTCTTGGGTGGCAGCCTGATGCTGCTCGCCGGTTCTGGGCTCGTTGGGGTTACTAACCTCGTGTACAACGTGGTTACAGCCCGTCTGCTGGGGCCGACAGGGTTCGCTCACGCAACCGCGGTCTACACCCTTCTGATGCTCATGTCGGGCATCACCCTGTCATTTCAGGTGGTATGCGCAAAGTACGTAGCCAAGAGTCCCTCTGCAGAAGGCCGAGCCCGGGTTTTTGCGAGCTTACACGAACGTGCTTGGATCGCTGGGATCGGACTGGGTGTGCTTTTATTCCTAGTCAAGCGGGCGCTGACGACCTACTTGAATCTGCCCGACGCCTCGCTGATCTCTTTGCTCGCCCTAGGTACCGCCTTCTATATTCCTCTCGGCGTACGACGAGGATACATTCAGGGCATTCATGCCTTCGGCGCACTCGCAGTCAATTTCATGCTCGAAGGTCTGGTGCGATTATGCGGGGCTTTCTTACTCATAGAGATCGGCTTGGGAGTCAGAGGAGCAATTCTAGCCAGCGTCTTTGCGGTTGTGGTCTCCTACTTCGCAGCTCGTCCAAGTCCCGGACTCAGCGTCGCCCGGCTGCGAGAAGTGTCTATTTCATTCCGTGAAGGATTGCAGGCCATCGTTTTCTTTTCCGGCCAGACCGTCATCAATAACTTCGACATCGTTCTAGTGAAACACTTTTTCCCCCCAGCCGAAGCTGGAATTTACGCCGCCGTGGCCCTGGTCGGCCGTTTGGTGAACATGTGTGCCTGGTCCGTTGTGAACACCATGTTCCCAGTCTCCGCCGGAGCCAGAGGCGAGGACCACGAAAGCAGTCCGGTCCTATTCACTTCGTTGCTGCTGGTCTTTCTAATCTTGGCGCTCTTAATATTCGGTATGTGGATGGTGCCAAGCTTCCTCTGGAAGACTTTATTCGGAGCTCAATTTGAAATCGGCACCTACGGTTCCCTGGCTCCTCTATTGATTCTCTATGCCGTTTCTGCGGGCGTATATTCGCTGAGTTCGGTGATCATTACCTACGAAATGTCGCGCAAGATCGCGAATACAAGTTGGCTCCAGTTGGCTTTCAGCGGGGCAATGGCCCTTGGCATCTATATGCTTCACCAGACCCTGCGGCAGGTGATCCTGGTTCAGTTGGTGTTAATGCTCGTACTGCTCCTGGTATTGATGGTTCCACTTCTGCGGCGACAGCTGACTCCGAAGGCTCTATCAACTTACAGTACCCTGCGAGTATCTCGAGAACTGACGGACGCAGAAGTGATTTCCGAGTTCCTGCGGAGCGAGTTTCATCATCCTGAGTTCGATGACTACCGCCACGATTTTGATCGGTTGGTGAGCCGTCCGGATCTTACAAGCGCGCGAGAGAATGCGATGCGGCAGGCCCTACTGTTTTTGCGCCGCGGAGCTATGTGGCGTGAACTTCCCTCGGACACTAAATGGTTTGAGGTCGAGTTGACGGCAGAAGATCTTGCCCGCGTTCGGTTCTTCCCTCGTGCCCAGTGGCGACGGCTAGCGCAAGGCAGCTTTTATCTTACGGACGTGGTTGAGCGCATTCGCATAAAGCTCGCACAACCTTCGAACGACAAGTTTATGGGCAAGCTGCGGCTGCTGAGCGATTCGGTCGAGGAAGATCTGATCAACCCGACCGTGCTGCTGATCGGGTTGAACAGCAGCAGTCCTCTGACCATCTTAGATGGCAATCACCGCATCGCCGCCGCGCTCGTCAGTCACTCTGTTCCTGCCCTTGATCGTTTTCGTTTCATATGCGGCTTTTCACCGCAGATGACTCAGTGCTGCTGGTATTATACCAACGTGAATACTTTGCTCCGTTACTTTAAGAATCTGGTGCGTTACTTCACTTACGACCCGGAGTCTGACATTGGTCGTTTATCGGAGCCAAGCTCGTAGTTGATTGCTCGGCGCGAACACGACATGCGAGGCTCGCTTTGCCGTGGATTCAATTAGTTCTGCGACGGCGTGCTGGCCGGTTGAGTGGAAGGTTCTGGTACCACGGAGTTATCGCGTCGGAGCAGAAGAGCAGCCTGGCCTTGCTCGCGTCGCATGTCCCGTTCTTCCAAAACCTTGGTATCAACCTTGGACGTGCTGTCCGATGCAACTGTCGCTAACTTGAGTCCAGTAGCGGATTGCCGCGTGGCCAAGCCTACAGACGCGTTGGCGCCAGGAACGCTTTGCGCCTTGTCATAAAAGAACTGAGCGGTCTCGCGGTCACCCTCCAGTTCGGAGAGATAGCCAATGTTATTCAATGCGAATGCATTGTTCGGGTCGAGGGCGTAAGCCGACCGAAAATCCGTTTCGGCGGCCTGCACCTCGTTGCGGTTTAGAGCCGACACACCGCGAAGATTCAGCTCGGCGATCTGAACCTCAAGGTTTTTCTGAGTTTCCAGGCGAGAGCGCAAATTCTTCGCGTTCTGAGCCGCCATCTGGTTGACCGGCTTGCCTCGCCACGAAGGATTGAGCGTCATCACCGCCGCGGCGTCGGAAGGAAATGCAGCAGCTTTGTCGTAATACTTTAGAGCCTCCTGCGATTCGCCTTCCATTTCTTTGGCTACGCCCAAGTTATTCAGCGTGAACACATTATTGGGGTCAGACTTGAGCGCTTTCTGCAAAAGTAGATCGACCTCCGGCGCGCGCCACTGCGAGAGTAGACGAACCGCCTCCACATTGTCGTGATCCATCTGCAGCGGCAAGTCTTGAATAGCCGCCACTTGATTGACGGAACGGCCTTGTACGCGTGGCGAACTTGCAATGGCTATCACAGCGTCGGTAGGTTCCTGCTTTGCCAGCGTGTAGAAGCGCTGAGCGCGGTCTACTTCTCCGCGCAGCTCTGAAACATAGCCAAGATTGTTGAGAGTAAATGGATCGTCGGTATCGAGGAGATAGGCTTTGTAGAACAGGTCCTCAGCCTTTTCGTTATTGTGTTTGCGAACTTCTTCCACGCCTTCGCGATTCAGGCGCTGCACCGAGGTGAGGCGGCTGTGCTTCGGCAACGTAATCTTGATCTCGGCCGCCAGGGCACAGACAGCCAACATTCCAAGCACAGTAACGGTCTCGAAGGCTGCTCGTTTCGATAACATAAAGATAAGCCTCTAATTCAGAAAGCCAAACAGCTGTAACTCGACCAATGTGAGATGCCAAAAAGTCCCGGTCGTTTGCCGTATGAATCATCTTTCCGCTCGTCTACTTGACCACCTTATGCCGAGTACCGGCATCCAATCCTCGGTTAAGATGCAGCCGGAAGTCGAGGGGGTGAATCGCTTGGGCGCAGCTAGAGTGTTCGCAAACACGTCGCTCTTAGCTCTGTTATTGCTGAGCGGAGCCGCTCTCGGAGCGCATGCACAAGAGCAGGAGCCGGGCAACCCGTCGGTAGTCCCGACCCAGCCCGTCACTCCTCCTGCGGGGTCGATGCCAGCGGCAAAGAAGCCTGTCGACGAATGGGCGGACGCTGGTGATAACGCCCTTGATCCAGCCAGCCTGCTTCCCGAGTTGCCGGCCCTCCCGCGCGAAAAAGCCTCTTTGGTCGGGGGAACCATTGACAAGCTTGACCGCGTACGGGACGAGTTTACCGTGCAAGTGTTCGGCGGTGGCAAGATGAAGATGTCTTACGATCCTCGGACTCGCATTTATCAGAATGGCGTCACCGCGGCGGCCTCCGATCTTCGCGAAGGGGATCGAGTCTATGTCGATACCATCCTGAGTCAAGGCCAAATCTTCGCGTGCAACATTCGGCTCAAAACCAACGCTACTGCAGGGGCAAGCCAGGGCATGATTTTAAGTTATCGCAGTGATAAAGGCGAACTCTTGGTGCGCGACTCGTTATCGCCCGAGCCACTTAAGATTCGACTGACCTCCGAGACGCTGCTGGTTAAGGACGGTCATCCGGCATCTACGAGTGAACTTGAGCAGGGTACGCTGGTGGCCGTGCAATTTGGCTCCGAAAAGGATGGCCATGCCGTCGCGCGGGAAGTTTCCGTTCTCGCCACGCCGGGGTCGAACTTTACTTTCGGCGGAGAGGTTGCAGCGCTTGATCTTAGCATCGGCCTTATGGTGTTGAACTCTTCTAGCGATCACAAGACATACGAGATCTACCTCGACCCTTCCATCGTCGCCATAAATCACGGCCTTCGGCCCGGAGCCAGCGTAACCGCGGTGGCAAACTACGACGGCTCTCGCTATGTCGCTCGCAGTCTTACCGTAGATTCTAAGTGAGCTGGGTGCCTAGTTTAGCTTCGCTGGGCGTGTCTGTGGTCTTCGACTACGCCAGACTGAGTGGGAACTCGCGCTATCGCTCCCAGTCATGTTGGTCAGAATAACGGTGAACAGGATGCCGACGCGTATTTGAGCCTTCGTCCGGTGATGCTCGCCTGCTACTCTCCACGTAGAAGAAACATGATGCAAGCACGAAGGCAGTCAGGGCGGCGGTGTTCGTTGGCATCAGATGATAGCGATAGCGGGAGAAGAGGTTGAAAGGAAAGTAGCTGGCGTCGAATCGCAATTCGAGGAAGCCAAGGGCAAACGTACCCAGAAAGAGGAGTACGTTGGGATGCGTGAGTCTTTCTCGAAAGGATTTCGACCTCGTTGGGCGGCCTACTTTGGCGTATCTCGCGTCATAGCACCCTGAGCGGAGCGTTTGAGAGTCGGGGAGAGCACATCCGCAATCTGGGCACCGGGACATTGAGCACTCGCAAGCTCCTGCTGTGAAATTAGAGCATTTCAGCGCCAAACTTACGGCTTACGAAGGTAACGGTTGCGGTTAGGTGATCCACGTTCCTTCCCGGCAACGGAACTGTTGCTCCCCGGTTGCCCACAGAGAAATTCCTATAAAACTCTGCTTTTTGAGAAACAACCGACTTCGAGCCACTCAGGAACGAATCTCGCGTTTACAACAATATCGTTGGCGTGTCGATGTCCCAGATAGCGCACGGAGTAGACTGCGGCATACACCGATGCCGAGTGAAGCGCGGAATCCAATAAAGAACGGCTACTCGGCCAATCTTGTCCTTAGAAAACGAGTACGACTTTTCGAACCGCTCGTCTGGCGGGATTTCAAGCTGCTGGTTCATCCGGGTGAGATTACATCGGGACAACTGCTGAGAACAGGCCTTAACGCGCTTTGATTACGGGTGCGACGAGCCGCACCACTACTCGGAGGAAGTATGCGACTGCCATGTAAAGCAAGCAGTGAATGGCAAGTGCTGACGCTGTAATCATCATGCCGAAAATCGTGCTGTGCCAGCCGACGACCAGTATCACGGAGGCTGGCCAGAACACATACAGTAGATCGATCTGGCCGACGACGAGAATACCCGCCACGCCGAACCAGAACAGCGCTCCGAGTAGAGGAGATCCCTGGCCGACACAAGCAACCCGACAATACTGTTGATACATCGATAACGCTCATCGTCGGTTTCTGCGCGGTGTTAGCGACAGTTGAGGTCTGTGCGTGCAATATTCCGCACAATGTAAATGTTGAAAATTGGTTGAGGGCAAACAACGCCGTGCATGTAATGACAGATGGGTTCCGCGCTTCAGCGCCATGCTAACCCTCTACTGCAGGGTTAGGTCGTTGCATACTCCGGTTGTAACTTGGGCCGGTATATTAGGGGGAGTAGCCCACGGGGGATTCTGAAAGTCAAAGAACTCGGTCATATCCATCTGGGCGGCATCGCGCATGGTTAGAGCGGGCACATTGTACCGGGTTTCAATGAACTTGAGGATCGCGGTATAGTCTGCGGGCGTATGCGAGACATAGTTCTTCTTGGTGAAAGGCGACATGACGATCATAGGAACGCGAAAACCAGTGTAATTGAAATCACAATTCGCGCCACCGGGGGCCGTGCAGATATCTCCAGGTTGTAAGTCAACTGGTGCGATACCATCCGGGTTGGGCATAGCCACAGGAGGAACGTGATCGTAGAGACCCCCCGCCTCGTCGTAGGTCAAGATAAATACGGAGTTACTCCACGAAGGGCTCGCTACAAAGGGCTGAATCAAACTTTCCACATAGGCTGCCCCAGTTTGTACATTGTTATCGGGGTGTTCGTCGCGCCCGGAGACATATCCGCCCTCGATCAAAGCAACCTGGGGAAGAGTGTTGTTCTGTGCATCGGTCAGAAATTCGCTCGCGGGCACTACGTTCGGAGGCAGCGGCCCGCTCGCATACTTGGCAAACTGAGTGAGGTAAGTGCTATCGGGGTCAGTTTCGTAAATCTTCCAGGAAATTCCGGCCGCCTGGAGCTCGTCGAAGATCGTTGGCACATTGATCGGCGCGGCATCATTGGCGTCCGTTCCTGGGGGATAAGCATAGCCATGCGAAGTGGCCGCAAACAAGTACATTCGGTTGACCTGGGTCCGATCCAACACTGGCGAGAACCAGCGGTCCGAAGTCGCGAAGTTAGAAGCCATGAAGTAATAGAAGTTAAGGTCGGTCCAGTCGTAGTAGCCCATGGCGCGAAGGCCGGCTATGTCGGCGTAGCCGGAGTCGCTGGCGAACTTACCCGCGTTGTAAACAAATCCATCCATCGTCGGTGTGCTTGATACCGGATTGCTGCAACTCCAGTCGAGATGACTTTCATCCCAGGATGGCGTTAAGTTGTCGGTGCAGACCGTCTGTATGTGGTAGGCCAGGACCGGCGTTGTCCCGCAGCTGTTGGTACTTGAGTCGTAATTAGGATTCGACGCATTGGCGGGCAGGCCGTCCGCGGTTTGCGGATATCCGTTGGCCGCCCAATAGGCGGGGAGCAGGCCGAAGTAAGTATCGAACGAGCGATTCTCCTGGGCCATAAAGATAATATGTTGAACCGAATTCTGCAGGGTCGCCACCGCAACCCCCGTTCCCGTCAGGCTTACCGACTGGGGACTGCCGGCTGCGTTGTCGGAAATCGTAAGAGAAGCAGTGAGTGCCCCGGGGGCTGCGGGAGTGAAGATCACTGCAAGAGTGCACTTGGCATTGGCAGCAAGCGAGGTACCGCAGTTATTACTCTGGGTAAAGTCGCTGCTATTGGCTCCGGCACCGGCGATACTAGTCAGCTTCAACGAAGCGTTGCCTGTGTTAGTCAAGGTCACTGTACTCGCTACGGTACTTTGACCCACTACTTCGTTGCCGAATGCGAGCGAGCTAGCCGATAAGCTAACCTTAGGCGCAGCGGTCTGCGTAGGAGTGGGCGTAGGAGTGGGCGTCGGAGTCGGCGTGGGAGTGGTCGAGGTCTTCAACCCTTGGCACCCGCAAAGGAGTACCGATAATGCCAACACACCGGCCAGATAAAGTGTGTTCTTGTTTGTTCTGGCTTCCATTTCGATACTCCTGCAGTGCTGACGTCACACGAACTGCGAGTTTAGGATGAGTTTTCTGCCAGAGGTGTTGGCTCTGGAAATTCGTTAAGAGCTCGTTAAGCCACTGAATATGCAAGCTAAGAGTCCGTAGTTGTACCCTCTTCGCGTTCAACCGCGGGGGAATGGTCGTGACGTTCCGGGGAAATCGAGATGGGGCTGCTAAACCCCGTCAAAGCGCTGTGCCGGCCACTTCCCCCATTCATGCCATCCCTGGTCAGGCGAATCCCTGGTTCAGCAAGCCTTCCACTAGCGTTGAGTTGATCGGGCACCAGACTCGAGTCTCCCGCTGGGTTCGCACTTGCCCGCGCGATGGCGGAGCGGTGGACCCATCCCATGGAATTGCGGGTCATGCGCCGCATCAGCAAAGACCGCGAAGCCCCCCAGCCCGGCGTTCTGCGGAATCGTCGCACGTAGCGCAGGGCTTGGGTTCGCTGCTCAAGTTCGAAGTGCCGCAAATACTTCTGCACGATCGTCGGCATGGTCATGCGCAAGGCCGCCGCAAAGTTTTGCGCCGCCATGGCCTGCTGCTTGCGCGGGTCAGTGAGAAAGCGAATAAGGCACTCAGCCAAGTTTTCCGCGCTGCCGGGTTGGTAAAACTCGATGGCCAACTCTTCGCCGCTGGCCATCTGCCGAAAATCAGCCAAGTCTGCGCACACAATCGGCACCCCGTAAGCGCAAGCCAGATGAGCCACTCCGCTGCATCCGGTCGAAGAAGAATAGGGCATCACCGCAACCGAGGAACTTTGAAAGAGTTCGGGCAATCGGTCTTCCGGTACGTAGCCCGTGAATTCAATTGCCGGATTCGACGCATACCCTTTCTTCATCGACTCCACATAACCGGCGGCTTGAGGATGATTTCCTCCGCCGACCACCAATTTGACGTTGGGCACAGTTTTGTTCACCAGGCTGAAGGCGTCGATCATGAGCTCCAGCCGCTTGTAAGTTCCCCACTTTCCGAAAGCAAGAATGCGGTGTACGGGATTGCCGCGCTGCGAAAAATCGGGATACTCCGGCCTGCGCGTCAGAATGCCATGCGAGCGCAGATGAACATTGTCGCGGCCGTATTTGTCCTGAAGTATTTTGCGGTAAGCGGGCATGAGTACCGAAACCGAATTCGACAGAAGTAGAATCCTTGTAGCTACAGCGCCGGCGAAACGGTAAATGCCGGGGTGGCCAATTCCAGCATCCTCCAGATCCACGGTGTCCATCAGGTGGTGCAGAGTAACGTGGGTGTATCGCCCGCTAAGCCGCGCCAGCAGCGGCGTAAGGAGGCCGGTGAAGGCGTTCAACGGGTTGCGCCCGAAAGTGCTGAAGAGCAAATTGAACCAGACGACATCGGGCTTGAACTTCTGCAGGGCAGCGAGAATGCGAAACGAACTCAGGGGATCGTCGAAGCCCCAGCATCGCTCCACCGAGAAACCATCGAGCTCCGGTTGTGAGGGATTGATTCGATCCGCGAGCACCGTCAAACTCAAAAACGGATTGCGCCGCAGCTCCTCCGCAATCGTAAGTCCGTACTCGCTGAGCCCTCCCTGGCTGGGAGGGAAGGTTGTGACCAGGCAAATCTTCATCAAGGCCTCAGGGATGGGATGAGTTCGGCGGGATAGATGTTGGCGCTTGTATCGAGGCTACTTAAAGAAAAGCCGCAGAGTTAGAGAGTTTATTCTCCACTCCCGACAAAGCTTGCAGTGTTTTCGTCCGAATCGTTGTTGCAGTAGTGTCGATAGATCCTGGCGCGATTACAGTGATGTTGCCCGCGAGCCGCGCCAAATAGAAGTAAGATTCGCGATTGCGGAAGACAAACTCCCGGGGATACTCTGGCTTTCGCGCCCACGCTGCGGCCGGATCGGCATCGATTACATAAGCGGCCTCAGGCTTCGGGACCAGACTTAGAATGAGTCGCGCAAAGCCTCGCGCCCAAGGCTTGTTGAGCGGTAGGTTTGCAAGTTCGTCATAGATATAGCGATCAAAAATCGTTACATCGACTCCACTTTTTCTAAGTCGACGGACTGTAACCGCAAGCTTGATGGCGTCCGCCAGATAAAGAAAAAGGCGCACCGCCATGACAGCCGGCGACGTAACGTTCTTATCCCGGCGCTGCAGCGGTTTGTCCGGACTGCCGACTCCCTGGTCTCCCTTGAACGCTTTGCGACTCATCAGCTCACGCCAGCGCGAGAGCACCACCACGTCGTCCCAAAAGCTACGCAGTTCCGTACGTACGGCTCCGCCTTCGAGCCATGCCTGCAGTTCGGAAATTTGTGTACTTTTCCCAGCGCCATCGATGCCCGAAAAGCTGAATATTTTCATAATCGCTTTTTAGTGAGCGCCCGGTGGTTTGCTGGAGGTGGCCTCGCTGAGCCCAACCACGATTCCCACCGCCACGCCGGCTGCGATAATCGCACCGACGCGAATCACGATGGTGCGAACTCGCCGCTGTTTTTCCGGCGCAATGGCCACGCCCGCCGGCTCTGACGCAGCCACGCCAGTAGTCGTCAAACTCGGAGCCGCCGCCGTGCCCACCGGAGTGCGGGTTGTCGGCTCCGCCGCAGGTGCCTGCTGTCCCGCAGAAGATGGCCCTGCTTGCGGTGCCGCCGGCAATTCTGGAACGTCGGTCTGCTGCGCAACCGCGATCTCTTGCGGATCGGAAGCCGGGACGCGCGCGCGAGTCGCTCCCGGACTATCGGGGAGGTCTTTCGCGTCCGACGCCGCTTCCGAACTCGACATCGTACCCGACTCCGAAACCGACGTCTCCTCCGCACTCCCAGCCGCGGAGGCCTGCGCCGCGTTCTGGGCCAACGCGGAAGCGGTGGTCAGCCCGAACAGCAAAATGCAGATCGAACCCCGGCCTGCGAACTGTTTCCACATATTCATGTCTGCCTCCTGGATCGCCTAGCTCGCGGCCTTCAGTTCGTTTAAGCCGAGCGCCGGAGCGTACCAAGGCTGAGTGTTTCGATTCGCGTCGACCGGTAGAGCGTTAAAACTGCGCACCGCCTGGTCGGCAGTTTCGAAAACCTCGAACAGTCGATCCACGCGCATCAGCTCCAAAAGCACAGCCGACGCCGGCGAGACCGCCGCCAGCTTCAGGTCGCCATCGCGCTTCATCGCTTCTTCGAGACAGTGCAGCAGCATATCGACTCCAGCGCTGTCCATCTGCTGCACCTTGGAACAATCCAACACCAGACTCGGGCGATCATTTTCCAGAAGCGGCTGCAGTTCGCCGAGAAATTTCTCCGCCTCCGCGCGCCGCAACTGTTCCGGCAACTCCACCACAACTACGGGCCCCTTGGTATACATATCGTTCACTCCCTGGATAAAATTGGCACCCAGCTGCCGTGCGGCAGTTGGATGCTCTTTTCGCTCTCGCTCTTCTTCACGTCTTTGGCGATTAGTGTTTCCACTTTCCGATTAGGACCCGTCAACGCTGATGACGATACGCGATCCAGCACGGTGGAGCGCAACAGGTTGGCGTCGTGAATCTCGAGCACGCAATTGCGCCCTAAACTCAGCAGCCGGTTTCCGCTTACGACCGCGTGGCAAACGTCGAGGCAGATGCCAACCTCGGTGTTCTCCAGGACGGAAGTGTCGTCAATCACGCTCCCGCTATCCACGCGACTGCCGGCTTCCACCGCGCTGCAACGCGTGATCAGAGTGCCTTCCCGCACCTTCACTCTGCGACCCAGGTACACCGGGGCGACCAGACGTGCGCGCCGGTGAATTTCCGCTCCCAGATCGACCCATATCCCGGTTTTGATCTCCTTGCCGGAGGCAACGGCCTCGCAGCGTCCGCTGAGTGAGTCCACCGCGAAGCGGCGGAGATCGCGCGGATGCTTGAGCCGATTCACATATTCTCGAACGAAGTAGGAAGTAGCATCTGGGGCGAGCAGGCGCTCGACCGAGACTCTCTGTGCTTTGGCGCAATCCACCACCCAGAGATCCAAAAGACCATCCTGGTCGAAGGCTCTGGTTGCCACTTGCCGCGATTCGCGATGAAAGTAGAACAGGTCAAGCAGATCGGTCTCCACGTAAGTGTCCGCGGAAAGCACGAAGCAATGATCAATCCCGCTCTGCGAGTATTCGGCGAGCCGTTGCGAAACCGCGACTTCCGGCGCGGCAGCCACTTCCGCCTCGGCTCTTTCGAAAGACGCGCGAAACGGGTTTCCGTAGTGAGCCACGGCTTCGTCTACGATTAGGCAGACTCTATCGACGCCAGTCCGAAGCAGGCGCTCGACCATACGCTCTACCGTGGTGCGGCCCAACACTTCAACGCACGTCAGTGGTCCGTCCAGGAGCGCAACTTCGCGGGCAAGGCCTGCGTTTGCGCTCGCAGGATCCTTGCCGACACGCTGGCTGAAGATGTTCTCCCCTGCACCAATGACTACGATGGCTCCCAACCCCACAGACTTTATCCTCTCTCGCCCCCACGTAGATCCCCGGCCTGCTTCGCCAAACCGGTTCGCCAAACTGGTTCGCCAAACTGGTTCGCGAAACCAGGAAGTCAGGTTGACTGCTCCCGCAGCGCTCGTTTATGCAGCGTCCCCGTGACTCGCTTTCGGCCGTCGCAGGACTCTGCGCTTGGGAAAGAGGAGATCACGCATCTTCATTTTTGCTTTATGCAGTTGCGACTTGGAGTTTCCAATGGAGCACCGCAACAGCTGAGCGATCTCGTGGTGCTGGTAGCCTTCCACTTCGTGCAGGTCGAAGATCTGTCGGCATCCTTCGGGCAGTTCCTCCATAGCGCGGCGTAGCGCAATGCGATCGATGGCGCCATGCAGGCTTGGATCCGCGCTGCCGATGTCGCGCTTCAGCGATGGCGACTCCGCCGACACCGGTTCATCGAGCGAAACAATCTGCGGCTTCTTGCGGCGGCGCAGCTTCATGAGCACGGTATTCACCGCAACCCGGTACAGCCAGGTCGAGAAAGCCGAATCGCCCCGAAACGAATTCACCGTGCGGAAGACTTGCAGGAAAGCTTCTTGGGTGAGGTCCTCCGCGTCCGCCACATCTTTTGTCATTTGCAGGCAAACGGAGTACACCCGCTTCTTATGCATTTGAAAAAGCATCGCGAAGGCGGCTTCGTCACCTTGCTGGGCGCGTTGAATGAGGCTGCGTTCAGAATCAACCCGGCTAACTTCCTCGGTCGCCGGAATCACGTTGCTTGCGGTCGCGGAAATTACGCAAGTGGCCACTGTGGTCTCCTTCGGTGAAACTGGGCTGATAGTTTTGCTGCCGTGAATCCGGCAGCATTCAGCTTCCGAAATGAGACTAGCGGCAGGGTTAGAATCGTCCCATCAGGATGCTCCTGTAATTGATTGCCAGAGTTGCTGTACCAAGGTTCTGCTGCAAATTACGTAGGACTTTTGATTTACGAGCGGAGAGAAACTATTGTCTTTCGGGAGGGTTGCGACCACCAAAGCCGGAGGTGCCCCATCCAGCTGTGGAGCATTCTGTTTCCGGCTTGCGATCCATCGCGCGATCTTTGTCTAATTTAGTAAAGCTTGAATCCTACTTCGACGCTAATTTGGACGTTAACCGGCCTGCCATCTTTCATCGCAGGTTGGAAGCGCCATTGCCTCACGGCTTCGACCGCCTTGGCGTCCAGGCCAAAGCCCAGGCCGCGCACTACTTTAATATCGCGCGGACGCCCCTGGTCATCGACGATCATCCACAGCACGCAAGTTCCCTGCGCCTTGGCATTGCGCGCTTCTTCGGTGTATTCCGGATCAGGTGTGGAGACTGCCTGCGGAGCGGAAATCCCACCGCCTACCTTGAATACGCCGCCACCAATGCCGCCGCCGCTGCCCGCGCCCACTCCGGCGCCGTGACCAACCCCCACGCCACCGCCGGACCCTGAGCCGATCCCTCCGCCAGACCCCGTTCCATTCGAAGGCGGAGCCGAGGGCAGCACCGCTGCCGAAGGATTGCCCAGCGTAGGCATGTGGTTCTCCGCCATATGTACTTGCGGTGGAATCACGACCGTAGGCTCGACCGCCAGCTTGGGATGATCGTTGCGTAGCACAATCTGCGGAGGAGTGATCTGTTGCATCGCCAGCTTCGGCAGTCTGCCTTTCGGCGCAGGCAGGGCATCGTGATCGCCTCCGCCGCCGCCGCCGGCAACCACTTTCCTCGCCACCGGTAACGCATACGAATCGGGCGAGGGAGCGATCAGGGTCACCGTCTCATGAGGCTTAGGCTGCGGCACCACCGTTGGCGTCCAAGTTACGCCCCACAGAATGAATGCCAGCACGACGACGTGAAACACCACCGAACCCGCGAGGCCATTCGACCGGTAATTGTTGTAATGTCCCCAAATCGCTTCCGGACCGGCATCTTTACTGGCCAGTGGCCGCGGGCTCGGCTTTGAGGCCTGGAGTTCGCGCGGTCTGACTGCACTCGCGCGTCCTGGGTAAAGCGCTTCGAGCACGGCCGTGGAAGAGGAAGATGGAGTAAGACTGGCGTAGCGTGGACCCTGCTGGTTCGGCATTGACGCTCCTTCTTCGCTGCTACTGCTGCTTCGCTGTACGGATGACCGATCTTCCGGCTTAAATAAGATGCGCTGAGCCGAAGTCCGGTAAACTCGGCATCGCACTGTAGAAGCCCAGCGTGCCGCACTGTAGAAAATGCCCGGAGGGGCCAAAAACAAAACGACCCGCCTCAGCAAGGAAGCGGGTCATGAATGCTCCAAATCAGATTCGCCCGACTAATACCAGCACCAGCAAAACCACCACCACCAGGCCCAGCCCGCCACTCGGGTAATAGCCCCACGATCTGCTGTATGGCCACGAGGGCAGCGCCCCAACCAGCAACAGCACCAAAACGATCAAAAGAATCGTCGACATGAGTTCCTCCATCCCTCTCTAAGCTGACTTACACTTGTTGGACTGAGTATTTCCTTCGGTCCGGCCTAAACAAAAGTAGGCCAGACCGAAAGCAAGTTGATTACCGATTAGCCGCCTGCGAATCGCTGGAGTTCGACTTCATCTCCCCATGTTCCTTCGCCTCCGCGGAATACTTGCGCACTGCCGCCAGAAACGTCCCACTACCCTGCGCGGCGTGAACCTTGCCGGTCAAAATTTCGCCGAACGGAACGAACTTTCCATAGAGAATTCGGGTCTCGTCTTTGTCCTGAGTAATCGCGGCGCCGTTCAGATCGATGCCGGCAAAAATGCCGCGCGCTCTCGAATACGTCAGCACCTCGGCTTTCATCTTCCAGTCGGTGTCAGCCGCGGCGTCGCGTCCCACCGGTCCCGCAGCTGCCGATGCGTCCGCGCCGAGCTTGAACTTGCTCGAAAGTAAATGCTCCATGCCGTTGTCGTTGGTCACGATCATGATCAGATCGACCGCCTGCCCGCCCAGCTGCAGACCCCAGCTGCCGCCGGTGATGGTGATCGGCGCCGGCGCGCTCCAGCGGCCGCTTTCCGTGCGGCAGGTGGCGACACCCTTGCCGTGGCTTCCGCCGAAGCCGATGGCGATTTTCACCATGGAAGGAATGACCGCAATGCACTTGGCGTCGCGCATAACCTTGTCGGGAATCGCCTTGTCGGGCACGCCCATGACCTCGTCCAGAACTTTCGCCGAGTTGTCCAGCCGTTTGTCTATGTCGGATTGATCTTTATCTTTGTCGTCGGCCCACGCTGCGCTGTTAACCAGCAGACCTGCAGTGAGCACCGCCAGGAGACAGATGCGGTACGGAGCTTTCGTTATTTTCATACCAAGACCTTTTTCCGTGCTCGAAGCCAGCGAGCATCCGTTTGATTTTTGTCCTGCGACTGCAAATCTAGATGCGACGCTCGCGCTCTTCCATCCGGTGTAGGCTGTAAAGTGATGCCGAACGAAGAGGGGGCCGAGAACTACCTGGAGCACGACAGGACTTTGGCTAGGGTCAGAGCCGCACGCGAGTACAGGATTCTATGTAGGATCCTGGGCACAATTAGCGTTTATAGATCGTCGTATCAGGGTGGTAGTTGCGCCAATCGAACCAATAATCCTTGAGCGCAGGGACGCGCTCCAGACACTTTCCCTGCACAGCGCCGGAAATAGCGCAACCCTGAAAGTTCCATTCACTCTGGGTAGTAGTGTCGAGCAGCTTCCAGTCGGTTCCCGCGCCCGCAGAATCGCCATTCGCTTGCAGAAAGAATTCGGCGTCCTGCCCATCGACGCGGCTGACAAACACGCGAAACGATTTCCCATCGGGGCCGAGCGCCAGCAGCAGCGGCTCGCCCTGAACCCGATCCAGCACCGGCGCTTGCTTGGCAAAACTTTCCCAGGGATAAGCGCGCGCGACTCCATCGATGGTCAGTCCAATCACAACGTCGCGCGATTTCAACTCAGTCCCGGGAAAGCTAATCACCACCGGCAGCTTGGCGACCTCCGGCTCCCAATTGCTGTCGTACTCTTTCGTATATTTCGCCACCGGCGCCAGCACCAAGCCCGCGGGCGTCTCGCTCCTCCACTCACCGAAGGTGAGTTCATCGCTGAGCACCAGTTCGAGCGCCGAGCCTTGCAGCGGGCCGTAGACGGCCTTCCCGGTAATCTGCTGCCACCAGCTTCCGGTTTCTTTATCGCGCATCAGAAAATTCTGATTATTGATGCCGGCAAGATAAAAATGCAGCACTCGCCCGCCGATGCTTCGCTTCCACACCAGACCGGTGTGACACAGCGTTCAATAAGTCACCGCCACGGGCACGCCTCCCACCACGTCGTTCAGGATGTGATGGTAGGCCATCTGGCTGATGGGGTAAGCGCGCGCGTCATCGCCAAAGCGCACGGCCAGGATCATTTCCTTAGGATCAAGTTTGCTGGCGCTCTGACCCAGAAACTGCGCGCCGTCGATGGGATGAAACATCCACTCAAAGTGATTGAGCCCGGACATCACGGCCGAGAATGTGACCACCAGCAAACAGATCACCAGCAGACTCTTGCGCCAGAGGCCACCGCTCCTCCACAGCAAACCGGCAAGCAGCAAACAGGCGAGACCCGCCAGCAAAGTCCCGACGGGCGCGCGCTGCCGCAACGCCATCGCCAGCCAAAGCGCGCGCGGAGCCTGGTAGCGGAAGGGGCGAATGATGAATACGGGGATAAACAACAGGCCAACGGCAGTCACGCCGCAGAGCGCAAACGCAATCCAGGTTAAACGCGAGCTTCGAGCAGTCATTGGCTGGCGATGCTACGGCAAACGCGCCAGCCGGGGAATAGTACAAAAAGATGAGGACCACGTAAGCCGAGGTCCTCATTTACATGCGTAGCCTCAAGAGTACCAACTTACTGCGGTGTGTAGTTCTCGTGATAGCTGAGGTTCACCACATCCTGAAAGTCCGGAGTGCCCGGAGGCAAATTCGCCGGATTCAGGAACAGCGTATCGAAATAGAAGTTGCGCGGCGGAGCGCCGTAAACCACCGTGCAACACTTGAAGGTGCCAGTGCCGTACTCCGCGTAGTACATGCTCACCAGCGAGCCGTCGTAGTTGAGGGTTGCGCCGCCCCAGCTTTCGAGGAGCCGCAAAAAGTTGTGCAAGCCGCCATCGGTTCCGAAGTCCTGTGCTCCCCAGGCGGGTTGCGGAAAGGGTATGTTCTTGCCCCCGGAAACCGCCATGCGATAGTAGGTCTGTGCCGCCACGCGGTTGCCCATCGCGGTCGGATTGTTCAGGCTGTTCAGATCGTTCCAGTTATTCGAGAGCACGGTCACGGCGTCAGCGATAATGCCCGCCGCGGAGTGTGGCGTCGTGGAGCTGCCAGTGCCCGGCCAGAACGGATCGCTGGGCCCGGTATTATAGTTGCCTTGCACATACACCGGATTCTCTGATGCCACGGTGAAACCGCCCAGGCCATTATCCCAGCGCACCGGCAGGTAGCTGGTGCCGGCATTCATGCCGCCATCCACCAGTTTCAGCACGTGCCGCGCGCCGCTCACCATGTTTGCCTGACCCGTGGTGTTGCATCCCGCAATTGTCAGGTATGGGTTGGGCGGCGCCGTATTGGTATTCACCCCAAATCCGTAACCGATGTTCACCCCTCCCCAGTTGTCGAGCACTCCATTCTGATCCGTGTCCTCGGGAGAGTATCCGTAATAAATCTTGGGTTCCAGAACTCCGTCGGGCGTCGTCGAGGTCAAGTTCTGCCCCGAGTTCACCACGTCTTCCAATCCTGCGACGCCGCTGATCACGCCTGCGGGGGTCGCTCCGGCATTCGTAGGATTCGGATCGGGCAACATGCCGCGGTGGTCGGAGAAGTAGAGCACATAGCCGTTCTGGTTGGTCATATTGACCAGCTTGCCGCTGCCCGCGATGGTGCCCTTGAGCCAAAGAGCCAGGTTGCCTACGTCGAGCTCCACGGCGTTCATGATGCCGTTCACCGCGCAGCCGTTAGGGTTATCGCGCATTTCGCCTTCGCGGGCATCGTAGAAGTTGATGGGATACCAGCTGTTCACACCGGTCGGCGGCTGCAAGTGAGCCGACAGTTGCTGCAGAATCAGGATGGCGTGCGGGTTGACGGAATTCGATCCTGTCGTGCTTCCGTAAGGTCCGGCTCCGAGAGCGCCGACGGGAGTTCCGGCCGGCCCGGTGAGCTCCACATTGTAGTCGCGGCCAAAGCCGAGACCCAGCCATTCCGTGGTGACTCCCACCCAAGTGCCGGCATTGTTTAGATACTCGATACGAATCCAGGCGGAGGTTGGGAGGCCGGGATTAGTCGTGAGTTCGCCCATCAGTGGGTAGGATAACCACAATCCGTGACCGACCGGGGCGACCCAGCCGTTGCTGCCGACCGCGGCTTGGCCGAAGGTCTGGGCGACACCGGACACCAAGAAACTCGCCGGAAATTGCACGTCCTGCCCGTCGCCGATGAGGCCGCGTTCGGGATGAAGATCGGCTTGCGTGTCCGCGATGAGCACCCGGATTTGAGCCTTGTTGTACTCGCGCGATTGTCCAATCGTAGTAGTAGCCAGCTCGCCCGCCAGTGGTTTGCGAATGATCTGAATCGGATCCGTGCAGGGCGGCGGATTACTGGTGCAGCTATTCTGCACGAAGGGCAATTGCAGGTTGGTGGCCCCGGTGGTCCCGTTTACGAAGAAGCCGTTAAAGCTGGAGGCAACGGTGGAGAAGCTCGGATTCGCCGCTCCCGCGTTGGGGGGCACGCCTCCGCTCCAACTGGCGTCTCCGGGAATTCCATTGGGCAGCGCGATACAGTTGCTCCCGCCTCCGGTCGGCGGCGGAAAAGTGTTGAGCGGACAACCGCTCCCCGCTTTCTCGGCAAACACGGTCCCGCCATATCCAGCAGACGTAAGATGGCCGTTTTCCAGTTCATCCGTGACGATCTGCCCAAAAGCTGCGATCTTATCGTCGAAAACCAGGTCGGCTCCGGAAGCCAGGAAGAGGTTGCCGTTGGTATGCACGCGCCCGCCGAAGCTGAAGTTGGGGCCGGCAAAGTAGCTGCAGTCGTAACCGCAAAACACGCCGAATTGAAACACCGGAATCAGCGCCACTTCGATCGTCCGCGTCATATTCACCGAGGCTCCCGTCGGGCGCGTCGCGGTGACGTTTAACGTCATGGGGATGATCTCGGCATAGAGTCCCTGGTCGGGCCCCGAACTCACGGTATTGGACGAAGCCACAGGGTTGCCGTTCGCGTCGGTCGTGTAGGTGATGGTCTCGGTGTAATTCACCGTCCCCACCATGGACGACGCAGGCGGGAAATTGATCAGGTTTTGAATCTGCACGCTGCTGGGCGCGGCGCTGGTCTGGTAGAGCGAAGACAGATCGGAGGTCAGCTTCTCCATCCCGGATTCCGCATCGTAATAGGCGATGTTGTCTTCCAGCCCATTGCCTCCCGCGCGCCCTTCGTTGCTCACCATGTAGAGGAGTCCCACGGCCAAGCCCGAGAGCAAAATCATCAGCAACAGCGCGGCGATCAGCGTAAATCCGCGAGCGTCTTTCTTCCCCTGCGGATTCAGGCTCGCCGCCTTGCGCTTCGACTTGGTTTCAAACTTCCCCATTTTCGTCCCCATCGATTCGATTTCTCCTGGTTGCAAACTCCCTCGCGGGCTACTGGTAGCGATTGCGGAACGCCATGTTCCGCGCGCTCACCGAAGTCGCCAGGTACATGTTCTGTGACTGGTTGCCGTTCAAGGTCAAACTCTGTCCGTAGATCACGACGTTGGTTTTCTGGATCATATTGATGGCGTCGCCAACTCCAATCGGATTGGCCTGGTTGGGGTCCAGCGCGCTGGTATTGGTGTTGTAGTCGTCATAGGTAAACTGCAGGTTGATGATGTTGTCCGCCACCGGCACCGGCGTGAGACCGTTTACCTGCCGCATCAAGCGCGGGAGCTGCCCGTTCACCGGCACCGTCAGATAGTAAGTGACGGCAAACAGGCGGTAGACAGAAGCCGTCGGCGAAGCCTTAGCGAGTGTTGCGATGTTATTGCTCGTGGCGCCGCTCTGATTTATGTTCAAGGGGTCGAGATCGCTGAAAGTAAGAGCGGTCGGCGTCAACGCGGTCACCTCACCCACGGCGCTGCCGCCGGTGTTGCTCATCAAGATCAGATCCCCAACCTGGATCCCACCCGCCGCGGTAATCAGAGGCGGCGCGGGCACGTAACTTGGGTTGGCCACGATACCGATCGACTTCCCGGTGGTGTCGGGAAAGGTTCCGTTGTACTCAAACAGCGGAAAGTTGTAATCGCAATACACCACCGTGATGCTGTCGTTGATCAGCCCCGGTGCCGAGGGAACCACGACCCCGCCCTGCACGCCGTTGCTGAATCCGGGGTTGATTCCGTTCATGTAGTTCGCCGGGTAGGTGAACGCCGGCACGTAGCAGGTGCCGGTCTGGTCGCAACCGTATCTCGACTTGCCGCCCCCTCCGCCTAGGGGCAGTTGCAACCCACCCGTGGGCAAGCCCGCGCCCGCCAGGTTGATGTCCTTCACCATGATTTGCATGGCGGCCCGCATGTTCTGCTGGGTCTCGACTCGCTGCGCCACAATAAATGTCGAAGCCATCCCCGACTTAAACAACGAAGCCATGGCGAAGATGACGGTGAGTCCGACGGCCATCGAGACCATCAGTTCCACCAGGGTAAAGCCCGTGTTTGTTTTACCGACTCGCATCTTCTTCATCCTCGCCACTCAGCGGTAACTCGAAATCAGCGCCTGGACGGTGTAACTGCGCGGCACCGTCAGCCCGGCCTTGGTGTAAGAAACCACCACCACAATCTGCTTCAGATTCGGATTAATGGTTACGCCATCCGACTCCAGAACGTTGTTGATCGTGATCGAACGAGTAAAGTTCGAAAGGCTCATAGGAACGTCGTCGGCAGTGCCCAGAATGCCGTCGGGACCGGGCATGGGGTAGCACTCCGGGCCCGCCGGGCATACTCCATTGGCCGGAAACGGCACATCATCCGCCGTGCCCACCAAGCCATCGGGTCCGGCTTGCAACAGGGGCGACGCTCCCAGCACGAATTGTCCCGTGGGTAAGTTGGCGATCTGCGCGAAGCTGATCTGCGCCGTGTTGCGGGCGGTGTAGATGCTCTCCATCGCCTCCAGCGCTTTCTGCCGCGCGATCAAGTCCTCCTGCGCCGATTGCGTCGCTCCAACGGCCGCCCCGAACACCGCCATCAGGCCAATCGTGCTGATGGTCATGATCACGATCGCGATCATCACCTCCACCAGCGTGAAACCCTGCTGCCGCTTCGCTTTTCGATTTTCTGGATTTCGTCGCGTCATTGTTGCACCCAAGTATTCGCACCACCCTGCAGATACAGCCGCCATCCCCGGATTCTGCCCGTAGGCCCGAACACCGTAAGCGCGCGCGAGCTGTACAGATTATTGGTCTGTCCCAGGTAAAGCACTCCGCTGTTCCAGTTGCCTAGAACGTCCTGCGAAGAACCATCGGGCATGAACATCACATAGGTCTGGCTGCCCAGCCCCTCGCCTTGATCGAAGTCAATGGCCACGATGCCGGCGCCGAATCCGTCGGGAACGTTGGCCGCGCCCGTCGGAAATCCGGCTTGCGTCTGAAACGAAACGTCATGCGGCAGGTAGATGGTGTTGATCACAAACGGAGCCGGCGAAACCGGCACGGCGTAATTCCACTGTTGAACTGTGATCACGCCGCACGCCGGATTGCAGTAGCCCGGCACGACCTGATTCGTGAAGGTGACGATATAGCGAATGCGATTGGTCACCGACAGATTCTGGTAGTTGCGCAACGCCATCAACGTGGTGTCGTAGGCCGTGCTGGTATCGTTCTGCGTCATGGTCGGCACCAGCGTGACCACGGCGATGCTGGTCACCGTGAAGCCGATCGCAATCACGATCATTAACTCCAACATCGAGAAGCCGCGTTGCCTGTTCGATTCCATAAGATCTCTTGGAGAAAGCTGCCGGGGAAGCCTGCCCGTCCGGGTCAATTCGGCGGGGGCCCGGGCAATCCTCATCGTAGGAGAGGGTCCTCCCACCGTCAAAGCACCACGGTGCAACGCCCCGGCGTTGGTCTTTTGTAATGTCGATGGTGACTCTGGTCACTAACCTCAATTGAGCCATCGGGGGATCGGGCCATCGGGTGATTGAAAAGCGAAGCCGTTCAATGCAATGACCCGATCACTCAATCGCTCAATGAATCAATTGTCAAGACGGTCTCCAATGACTCAATGACTCAATGACTCAATCACTCAATGACTCAATCGACATGACTCTGGTAACTTGTCCGAAGAACCAACGTGACCCTACGATGCTTGCAGGTATGACTCTCTCATCTCTATTAGTCTGCAAGGACAAGGCTCCGGCGCAGGTATTGAGTGGCGTCCTGGAAGAACTGAACATTCGCACCGAGCTATGCGAAGACGCGGCCCGCGCCTTTCTTCGCCTGGCGCAGGATCATTTCGACATCATCATTATCGACTGCGAAACTCAAGCGGACGTGCTCCCCCTGCTGAACGAGAGCCACGATGCGCGCTTGAATGACTCCACTCTTACCGTCGCAGTAGTCACGGGACAGGAGAGCATCCGCGAGATGTTCTCCCTCGGAGTCAACTTTGTGTTGTACAAGCCGGTCTCTTACGAGCGCGCGGTGAGCACCCTGCGCGCCGCGCAGAGTGTGTTGCAGCGGGATAAGCGGCGCAAGACGCGCGCCTCCGTGCACGCTCACGCGACCATCGACTACGCGGGCGTGGAGCAAGCGCGAGCCACTCTGATCGACCTGGCGGAAGATGGCATGGCGGTGAATTTCGGCAAGAAGGTTCCGCCGACCTGCAAAGTATACTTTCAATTTCAATTGCCCGGGCAGACTACCAGTGTGCGGCTGTCCGGGCAGGTGGTGTGGCAGGATTGGAATGGGCGCGCTGGCATCCAGTTTGTCGATGTGCCCCAGGCTTCGCGCCGCGTGCTGCGCGCCTGGTTGGAGAGAACCCTCGTCGATCTGCCAAAGTCAGCGCCGGAATCAATCGAAGTGCAGCCCTCGATCCCTCCCCGCGACGAAGCCGTCATGGCCGAGTCGGAAGGAGAGAAGCACCAAGAGCGCGGACGCGACGCCGCCGCCGGAGCGCGCTTGCGCTCCGAGCCGGGCAATCGCCGCGGCCAAACCCGCTATGCTTGCCGCCTGGGCGCCGAAGTCTACCAGCGCGGAAGTTCGGTGAAAAACTACTGCCATCTCAGCGACCTGGGACCCGGCGGCTGCTACCTCGAAATGCCGCTGGCCTTTCCCGCGGGCACAGAAATCGAAATCATCGTGCGCACCCACGAAATGAAATTGCGCTTGAGCGGCCAGGTGAAATCGTCGCATCCCGGCTACGGCATGGGTGTCTTATTCCGCCTCAATACCAACGACGATCGCCAAGGCGTCCAGCAACTCATCGACTTCGTCGCCGCCACGGCGCAAACCTCGTAGAGTTGAAGCTCTCCCATTGATCGTCGCGCGCTCAGTTCCGCAGAAACCGTGCCCGGCGTCGGCACTTGAGTTAAAGCCTCGAAGCATAAAACGGACCATCAGGGCGCGGGGGGGCGACTGCGTGCCGAGACTGGGATTGGTACATCGGTTGTAATCGGAGACTGCAAGCGAAAAGTGAGAATCGTCGCGGGCGCGATGTAGACTCGTCCGGGCGCTGTACTTTGCATTCGAAGGGTCGAGATTTGTTGGTAATTTTTGCCTGCGATCCCGATCCGCGCCAGATGTATGGTAAGCGCTGGTTTGCCAGTCAAGCGTCCAACGGGATCGACGTCGGTTAATCCCAAGACTGCCATCGATCCCCTCCGTTCCAGAACCCGCCCGTCTACCACAATTGGTGCTGCCAGGGTAGCTACGATGGGCAGGTTGGGTTTGCTTGTGGCTGAGTCAATCGGCTGAGTGATGGCGATCATAATGGCCGTACCCGCCGGGATCACAGTCGTGGTTGGAACGCGAGGACGAACCTCTGGCAGCGTGCTTTGCTGTGTCCATGGGCCCGAGGTCGAGCTGGCAAAATTTGTATCTCCGGAGTATTCCGCAGTGATGAGGTGAACGCCAGCCGCAAGTCCGCTCGCGGTGTAGGAGGCGGTCCCGTTGGAGAGCGTTCGTGTTCCCAGCGGATATGCTTCTGCGTAGAAGGTAATCGTCCCACTCGGAGTGCCCCCCGCCAGGGGCGCGACCGTGGCGGTAAGGGTAATCGGCGAGTTTATTGTGGCCTTGGAGATGCTGGATGCGAGCTCTGTGCGGGTTGACGCCCGGATGACTTTCAAGCTGCCGGGAACAAAATGAAGCCGGTATTTCTCCTCCTTCGTGTCCCCGGTGCCGGGTCCGACTGCTATGGGGTAGTTGCCCGGAGGACTATCGACGGCGGCAGACGAGCAAAGGCTCGGATTTCCACTGAGCATCAATTCAGCTGTGTCTCCGCTCTCCAGGCCGGTGACAGAGAATGTGAGGGCCGGATTGGCGGCTCCGTAGGCGCGCTCCTTATCGTCGGCGGCTACGGTCAGTGTGGGCGCGGCGATTTCCTTTCCATGCGGCCGGAAGTGATAGGCCGCCGCGATGAGCCCTGCAAAAATCACGAAACAAACGCCCCAAGCAGACCGTGGAAGCGGAACGTTGTGGCCAGACTGGGGATGCGGATCGGGCGAAAGCGGTCGTGGTGGTTGAAAAATGTCATGATCGTAGAAGGCAAGCATTCCCAAACACCACCAGAATGCGGACCACAAACTGATGACGATAAAAAACTTCTCCAGCGTGGAATTTGGAATGACGCCGAGTCCCACGGCGGAAAATACCGACGCCGCAAACACCGTGGCTGCGACCCCCACCCTTCGCAGTCTCCGATGCATCGCAACGAACCCCCACAATGCCACAAATACCGCACAAGCCAACACCAGAGCTACGTCCGTTGCCTCTCTCGTGCCGGTTTGTGCGTTGGCAATGGCCCGGCCAACTTCCTGGGCGCCAGGAGGGGCGGTTGCGGCGGTCTTTAAGTTTTCCAGCCGCTCACCCAGGCTCGGACTCGTCGCGGCCATCGAAAGCTCGGTAAATCTGTCATCGACATGCTTCGCCTCCTGCACGACGAAAACCCCAAAAATCAAAAGCCCTGCAGTGCAGGCTCCGACCTGCGCCAGAGCTACCCGGAGCGGTTTGGGCGACCCCCAGATCCAAAGGTAGGTCATCCCGCCGAAAAACAACGTCAGCAGAATGCCGAGCCGGGCAACGTGGAACCCACCGCCTTCATCCGCCGCTCTCTCCAGGAGGGAGTGTGCTACGTCGACGATCAGGACGAATACGCCAAACCTGAAAAGTTTTTGCCAGGGCTTTTTGGGAGCGTGGTGTTCCTCCGAAAGAAAACTTTGGAAAACCCTGTCGGCCAGCGGTTCCAAGAAGAAATACAGAACTGTCGCTACCAGAAGTATGCTGACCCCCTCCGTAGCCAGTCCTCGCAGCATCGCGCCTTTTTGTTCGATGGCGCTCAGCAGAAACCAGAGCCCATAGCACATCAGAAAGCCAAATGCCGCGCCAATGCCGGACCCTACAGCAAGTTTCCATTCCTTGGACATCTTCGGATCCGGTGCCAGCGCGGCAAGCGGGTGCCTCGAAATTGGAGTGGCGGCGGCCGAGACTGGGTGCACCTCTGCCCGTGGAACAAAGCCGTCGAGGGGGACCCCGGCATACGCCGAAGCATCGGCAACCGGAGGCGCGGCCGCGAATGTCATCTGGGTCGCTGCCCAGCGTTGAGCGTCGATCGACCTCCTGATCTTCCTAGTCAGGTAGGTGCTGATGGTGAATAACAAGACTAACTCGAGGCCTTTGTCCATCAGGCCCAGCACAGTGGCAAACAGCAGCCATAGTCCCGTCCAGCCCTTGCGCATGTGCGCGGCCGAGTCACGACTCACGAAATCCGCGATTCGGTTCGTCCATTTGAAATTCCACACGAGGTTGTAAACCGGAATGAACTGATAGGCAACCGCCTTCCGCGGGCTGATCGGATACTTCGACGCCGTCACCTGCGCCAGAACCTGGTGAACGCGGTATACCCACCGGTACCAATAGATCAATCCGCTTACATACAACAAAATTGCTGCTGCCATAAGAAGAGAGGTGTCGGCGACTGGCGAGTGTCCAGTTATTTTCTGCCAGCCGACCAACACTCCGGTGCTTAGTTCAAGAAAAAGTATGAAGGCAGCGAGAAGAAATCCGAGCCAGACTCGAGGGAAAATCGCGTGAATCGCGCTGGACTCTGGGGGTGAGAACGGAAGAGAAAAATTTGACGGCGACGCATTCACAGCTCACCACATGCGCAAATACCAAATACGCACACACGTTAAGTGCGCGGCTGTCCAATGTCAAGCGGAAATGAACGGAACGAACTGAACTGGGAGAAGCGTCCTTCGAGCGTCTGCCGGAACCCAGGTCGCATTGTTTTTGCTGGGAGTTGCGCTGGATCGAATCCCGCCCGAGTTTGGCCGGCTCAGCGTGATCCCCTAAAAGTTTCACAGCACGAACAGAATCTTGTGACATCTGACCATCCCCAGCCACCGCGGATCTTTTTCTCAAGCCCCATATCTAACTCCTCTCCCTAAACGACCTGCAGCCCATCCGTCGTCGGGAGTCGCCCGCTTCCTCAGGATGACAGCCGTGGGGTCTTGGGGTGCTGTTACATCGTTGTTTTTGTGGTCGAGAGCTCTTCTGCTACGGCTTTGCGGAAGTAATCGAGCGACATTTTCAGGCCGGTTTCTAGATCGATCTTGGGCTTCCAACCGAGTAACTGCCTTGCTTTCATGATGTCGGGCTGGCGCTGCTGGGGATCGTCCTCGGGCAGGGGTTCGTGCCGGATTTTGCTCTTTGAGCCCGTTATCTTGATGACTCGCTGGGCGCATTCGAGGATGGTGAACTCGTTGGGGTTGCCGATATTTACCGGGAGATGTTCCGACGATTTGGCCAGGCGAAGGAAGCCATCGATTTCGTCGTTGACGTAGCAGAAGCTGCGGGTCTGAGTGCCTTCGCCGTAGACGGTGAGGTCTTCGCCGCGCAGCGCCTGCTTCATGAAGTTGGGAATTACGCGGCCGTCATTCAACTGCATGCGCGGACCGTAGGTGTTGAAGATGCGCACGATGCGCGTGTCCACTTTGTAATAGCGATGGTAGGCCATGGTCACGGCCTCGGTGAAGCGCTTGGCTTCGTCGTAGACGGAGCGCGGGCCGATGGAATTCACGTTGCCCCAATAGGTTTCCTTCTGGGGGTGCTCGAGCGGATCGCCGTAGCACTCGGAGGTGGAAGAGACCAGAAACTTAGCGTTGTACTTACGGGCGACGTCGAGTGCGTGGAAAGTTCCGAGCGAACCGACTTGCAAGGTTTCGATGCCGTGGACGGAGTAATCGACGGGGCTGGCGGGGCTGGCGAAGTGAAAGACGTAATCGACCGGGCCGGCGTCGAAGGGCTGGCAGATGTCTTGCTCGACAAACTCGAAAGCGGGATCGCTGGCTAGATGGGAGAGATTGGAGCGGCGTCCGGTGAGCAGGTTGTCGACTACGACCACGCGCCAGCCCTCGCCTAGGAGGGCGTCCGAGAGGTGGGAGCCGAGGAAGCCTGCGCCACCGGTGACCAGAGCGCGTCGTGGAGTCATGCTTTCTTGGTGGCGTTTTTGGCTACGCCAGCGGGAACGCCCTCGGGATGGGAGGCGGCGCGACCCACGCTGTAGTAGGTGAGGCCGTGGGCTGCCATGGTTTCGGGATGATAGAGGTTGCGGCCATCGATCACGATGGGGTACTTGAGCTCGCGTTGTAGGCGATCAAGATCGAGATTGGCGAACTCCTCCCATTCGGTGAGGATGAGCAGGGCATCGGCGCCGCGGGCGACTTCGTAGGACGAGTTGACGAACTTGACGGTGGAGTTCATGAGCTCCTGGGTGCGTTCCATGGCGGCGGGATCGTAGGCTGTAATCTTGCATCCCTCTTGCAGCAACGCTTGCACTAAAAAAAGAGCTGGCGATTCGCGAATGTCGTCGGTGCCGCCTTTGAAGGCAAGGCCAAGGACGCCGAGGTGCTTGCCGCGAAGGGTCCAGAGGGCGCTGCGCACTTTGCGGAGAAAGCGCTCGCGCTGATCTTCGTTGATGCGCATGACTTCGTCGAGCAGGCGGAAGTCGTAGCCGGACTCGCGGGCGACGGCGCGGAAGGCCATGACATCCTTGGGAAAGCAGGAGCCGCCGTAACCGATGCCGGGATTCAAGAAGCGCGGGCCGATGCGGGAGTCGGTGCCCACGCCGTGGCAAACCTGCTTGACGTCGGCGCCCACGGATTCGCAAATGGTGGCGACGGCGTTGATGAAGGAAATCTTCATGGCGAGGAAGGCGTTGGAGGCGTGCTTGATCAACTCCGCGCTCTTGGTGCTGGTGACGATGAGGGGCGCGGGGATGGAGGCGCGGTCGGGCTGCGGAATCGCCTCGGAGCGCTGGTAGTATCTGCCGCTGGTGAGCGGTTCGTACACTTCGCGGAGTACGTTGGCGCTGCGCTGGTTGTCGCAGCCGATGACGATGCGGTCGGGATAAAGAAAGTCGGTTACGGCGGTGCCTTCGCGCAGGAATTCGGGGTTGGAGGCGACGTCGAAGGATTCGGGATCGGCTCCGCTGCGCAGGATGATGCGGCGCACCCACTCGCTGGTGTAGACCGGCACGGTGCTCTTCTCGACGATGACTTTGTAATCGTTGATGCCGCCGGTGATCTCGCGGGCCACCGATTCGACGAAGGAAAGGTCGGCCTCGCCGCGATCCGTCGGCGGTGTGCCTACGGCGACGAAGATGATGGAGCTGGCGCGCACGGCCTCGCCCAGATCGTCAGAGAATTGCAGAAGGCGGCCGCGGTGGCGGTCTAGAAGTTCGGGCAGAAATTTTTCGTGAATGGGAATCCGGCCCTCTTTGAGGGCGGTCAGCTTGTTCTGATCGTTATCCACCACAATGACCTCATGGCCGAGGTCGGCGAAGCAGGCTCCTGCAACCAATCCAACATATCCGGAGCCGACGACGGCGATGCGCATGGGTGAAAGTCTCCGCAGCGAAGGTTTCGGAACGGCAACAGCGTTTGGGCCCAACGCAATGTTAAGCAATTCTAACATTCGTCACCGGCCTAGGGGTCGCGTCAGGGACCGCGGCATAATTTCGAGAGGACGGTCTACCGTTTTGGCACCTGCGTCTTGGCACATGGCGAGGCTTGGGCCGGTGCAATTGTCATGTGTGATTCACGGGTGCGGGGACCTTTGGAAGAATCGAGGTTGCCAACAGGCGGGCTGGATACGTCGAGGACAGCTTTGCGGTAGCATACCTGCCATGATTCTTGCCCTAGAGTTTGTGGCCTTGTTCAGCACCGCGCTTTTTGTGGGAGCGGCGCTCTACGTCAATCTGGTGGAACACCCGGCGCGGATGGAGTGCGGCACGGCGGCGGCGGTTGCCGAGTTCGTACCGAGCTATCGGCGCGCCGTGCGGCTACAGGCGTCGCTGGCGATTTTGGCCTGCCTGTGCGCGTTCAGCAGTTGGTGGCTGGGGCGGGAGCTGGGGTGGCTGGTGGGGACAATCCTGATCGGATTTGTGGGCGCGTTTACGCTGATCATCATGCTGCCGACGAACCAGAAGCTGGTCGATCCTGACCTTAATCCGAGCTCTGAGAGGGCGCACGCGTTGCTCGTGTTGTGGGCTCGATTGCACGCGGTTCGGACAGTGTGCAGCTTGGCAGCGCTGCTGATTTTTCTCGTGGCCGCGATTGCGCACTTGCGGCCGCGTGGTTAAAGCGCGAATTCCGTTGCCGGTAGTCGCCGAGTCTGAAAACGAAGACCGTGAGCTTCGCTGACCGGACAGCCCCCTTCGGCTGCACTCAGATGACAGAGGCGAGTAGGGTGCGGAGAGAAAAATCAGGGACTCGATGAGGGGGCCCTTCGAGTCCCTGATGCGCGAGAAGCTCGGCGAAAGTTAGTCAAAAAGCGCTTCCCCCAACGCTTTTTGCCAAGCGGCGGCGCACTTCGGTGAATGCATGAGCTGGGCCACTCGGCAGGCTTTCGGCACAAAATTAGCGTTTATCGTTAAGGGTAGTTTAATCAATAATTTATGAGTCGATTAGCAGGTATCCGATTATGGTTCATGGTGGCCGAGTGCCAGTTTTCGGCGCGGGATCGCTATCTGAATGGATAGGGATTCTATCTGTTCGGATAATGGAATAGGTCGAGGCGGGAAGTTCATTTGGGGGGGAAAGTGTGATAAGAAGGTGCGCGAGGTAAGAGCTTGCGTCCCAGAC
>Ga0187863_10000145_pt1 | contig 63074 bp, 56 predicted proteins | sample June2016WEW_11_1_FD_132975 | JGI IMG/M metagenome (GOLD analysis project Ga0187863, IMG submission 132975) | Peatland microbial communities from SPRUCE experiment site at the Marcell Experimental Forest, Minnesota, USA - June2016WEW_11_10 | ecosystem: Environmental > Terrestrial > Soil >...
CCGCTGTGTGGTTCCTGCGGGGACGTCTGCTCATCCGTTCTCCTCTTCACAGCCATCGTAAGGCTGCGAGCGAGCAGAACTTCCACTTAAACCCTTGTCCGAATTTGCGCTACCGGCTCTCTACCTGAGGACGCAGAAGCGCCAGGGCCGATCCTCTAATGTTGTTTCTGGACAGCGTCAGGATCGCATATTGATGTTCAAGTGTTATTCCGGCATAGGCAAGGGCCAGCAAGTTCCTTGGGGTCTCTTGATAACGAGCCTTGTCCAACGTTGACAGGATGAACTGGTGGAAGTCGTAGTTGAATGTAAGTGCATTATCAAGAGACATTGTCATCGATTCACCCTTCCGCTTGCCGAGTACGGCAGACGATCGAATGCCTACCACCCTTTAACGAAGGTTGCCGTCAGCTTGCAATACACGGCATCTCTTTGCGTCGATAGAACCGGCGGCCCATTAAGGCTCGCCGTGCTGCCAGTTACCAAGAGAGTCGATACATTGACCTCGACTCCAAGTCCTAAACTACAGCGGTCGAACGACTCTTTGGATATCTTCCACTCTGCTCCATCGGTCATGTCTACAATCACGGTCTCGTCAGGTTCTGTCGCATATCTGACCACAACCGCATTCGCTGACGTGGAGCACTCAAATGTGTCTTCGCACACCTGTCCTGGGACCTCGAAGTCGGTCCTCAACAACTCCCCGACGCCGAATTCGTCGCGTAATCCGCTTTCCTTCTCCTCGTATGCAAACTCAATCGCGCGCAGCGGGAAGATATAGTACACCCTCAATGCTTGGCCTCCATTGTCTGTCCAGGGGGACCGAATTATAACTTGCCCGTCATACCCGGTGCTGTCGAACCAACTCCCGAAGGTAGGGGGCAGCTCTTCCTGTCGGCTCGCACCGAACAGCGCATTCATCAAATCCGCAAAGTCGACTGCGATATATATCCTCTTGTCCGTCGCCAGCATCACAGAGCATGATGGAAGCTCGGACTTAGTTGGATGCCCCAATTCCACAGTCCCAAGTAGCGTTCCGCCCTCCTTTGTGAGGCGGTCCTCCTGTCTCCGGGCAAACTCGGCACTATCCCTCTTCCGAGACGCGGCAATGTAATCTTCGCAGGCCCGTTTCCCCAATTGGGTCGCATTTTCCTTTGATCCTGGGTTGTCCGATTCCTTAAGTGTGAAGAGTCTCTGCCACCAAGCGACATACCAATGTTCGGAGAACTCAGCCGGGGCCGAGGGTGACCCACCTCGAAGGAAGGATACGCCGACTTTATCAAGAAAGGTTTTGTATCGCAAATTGTGTTGTGACATATACGCGTCGGCAATCGTCACGGCACAATCAGGCGTTGTCGAACACGCTCCATCCAATGACTTTTCCTCTGCCAGGTCTTCCAGAGTTTGGAAGAGCGCGGAGGACCACGCCCGTCGTGTGTCCCCTTCAAGGACATTATTGGGCGAGAATATGTTGATGAAATAACGCCCAGAAGTTCGTTCTTGATTGCCAGAGCAGAGCGTAGGCTGTTGGGGCAGAGCCGTTGTCATACGCCCTACGATGTACGCACAGACCGCCTGTGGGCTAGCAGCCGACTGATTCTGAGCCTTCTCACCGTGGGCTGGGATTGTGAGAGATAGGGCAGCAACAACCGAAAAGAGAACGGATATCTTCATTACGCCTTTCCTTTTCGACTCAACCATAGGCGAATATAGGGCGAATGTCAAGAGTTATCGCGATTGCCTCATATTTGTTCCACTACCGGCTCCCCGCGATCATCTGCGCCGCGTGCTGGAGGCTGGTTTCGGTCACCTTGGCCCCGCTTACCATGCGCGCCACCTCGTGCATACGCGCCCGGTCGTCGAGCAGCCGAACCTGCATCTTCGTGCGGCCGTCGGCCTCGCGCTTGTCGATGAGGAAGTGCTGGTCGGCGAAGGCGGCAATCTGCGGCAGGTGGGTTACGCACAGGACCTGCTGGCCGCGGCCCAGGGATTTGAGCTTCTGGCCGACGGCTTCGGCCGCGCGCCCGCCAATGCCGATATCGATCTCGTCGAAGACCAGGGTGCGGGGCGTGGGCGGCTTGCCCTTGGGCTTCGCCGCGCCCTCTTCCACGGTGACCTTGAGCGCCAGCATGACGCGGCTCATCTCACCGCCGGAGGCGATCTCGTCGAGCGCCTTGAGCGGCTCGCCGGGGTTGGTGGCGATGCGGTACTCGACCTGGTCCCAGCCGGAGGAGGTCCAATGGGCGGTCTCCGAAGAGCTTCCCTCAGGGGCTAAAGCCCGGTCCCCATTGTCGCCACTTTCGGCACGACTGAAGTCGTGCCCTGACACAAGACTCTGGTTGCCGAGATTGGTCCCGGCGTCACCGGCGGATTGGACGGCAATCTCGAAGCGCGCCTTCATGGCCAGCGAGTTGATCTGCGCCTCGGCCAGCTTGGCCAGCTTCCGCGCGGCAGCCTTGCGCTGGACGCTGAGGGCTGAGGCGGCCTCTCGATATTCCGCGGCGGACTTATCGAGAACGGCACGAAGTGCCTTGAGAATCTCGTCGCGATCTTCGACCTCGGCCAGCTTGCGCTCCACCTCTTCGCCAAAGGCGATTACCTCGGCAATCGTCTTGCCGTACTTGCGCTTGAGGCGGTCGAGCAGCGCCAGCCGGTCCTCAATCTCCGCCAGCCGCTCGGGCGAAGCATCGATCCCCTCGGCATAATCGCGCAGGCTGGCGCTCAGGTCGCCCAGGGTGGCCCGCGCCGACTCCAGTTGCTGCGCGGCTTCGGCGAATCGCCCATCGTAGCGGGCCAGCTCCTCCACATTCCGCGCCGCCGCGCGCAGCGCCACCTCGGCCGAAGCGCCGCCCTCGTAAAGCTGCTCGAAGGCTCCCATCGCCGCCGCGTAAAGCTTCTCCGCATTGGCCAGCACCCGCTTCTCCGTCTCCAGAGCCTCGTCCTCGCCGGCGATCAGCCGCGCCTCTGCGATCTCCTTCTGCTGGTAGCTCCACAGGTCCACCATACGCAGCCGGTCCTGCTCGCCCTCGATCATCGCGTCGAGCTTTGCCGCCGCCGAGCGCCAGCGCGCGTAGGCCTCGGCGACCGCCTCGGTCGAAAGCCCGCCAAAGCGGTCGAGCAGGATGCGCTGCTGGGCCTGGTCGAAGCTGGACAGGCTCTCGCTCTGCGCATGAACCAGCGCCAGCTCCGGCGCCAGCAGCTTGAGTACGGCCACGGTGGCCGGCTGGTTGTTCACAAAGACGCGCCCCTTGCCCGTGGCCAGAATCTCGCGGCGCAGAATGATCTCGCTGCCGTCGGCGTCGATGCCGTTCTCTTCAAGGATGGTCTCAGCCCCGGAGGTGGACTCGAAGACGCACGCAACAACGGCCTTGTCCGCGCCGTGGCGCACCACCTCCGCCGATGCCTTGCCGCCCATCAGCAGGGCCAGCGCGTCCACCAGAATCGACTTGCCCGCGCCCGTCTCGCCGGTGAGCAGGTTCAGGCCTGGGCCAAAAGCGGCGATGGCGTGATCGATGACGGCGTAGTTCTCAGCGCGCAACTCAACGAGCATTTTTGGCGAACCTCTTGGAAGTCAATCAATAACTGGGACAATAGTAGGCGAGCGCGTCCCCGGTGGCAATCCGAGCGCGGCATAGAGCGGCCTCCGCTCCCCTGCGCGTCGGCGCTCGAAGCCGCCCCCGCACCACGCCAATTACTTGGAAGCCGCCATCCCCTCTGATACCGTTGAAGATGAGGTGAATGCCGATTCTTACCGCTGCCTTGCTCTTTCTGGCCCAGGCTGACGTTGGCTCCGTCCCTTCCGACGTAGCGCCGTCTCCGGGGCCCGGCGCGCTCGTCGAACTATTGCGCAACATCGGCTATCCGGCCATGGCGGTGCTGGCGCTGCTGCTCATCGCCAGCCTCTACTCCTGGACCATCATCCTGAGCAAGGCCAGCAGCTTCCGCAAGGCCACCGAGCATAGCCGCCGATTCCTCCGCGGTTTCCGCACAGCGACTCGCCTACAGGAGATCTCCGAGCTGGCCGCCGGCTGCAATGCCAGCCCATTGGCCCAGGTCTTTGAAGATGTGTACGAGACCTACAAGCGCCAGACCGGAGGCTCCGGCCCGCCGCGCAACCCGATCCCGCTGGAACGTTCCGCGCTGACCGCGGCATCGGAGGCCGTCAGACTCCTGGAGCGCCGCATGACCTGGCTCGCCACCATCGCGTCCACCACGGTATACGTCGGCCTGTTTGGCACGGTTGTCGGCATCATCGACGCCTTCCACGGCCTGGGCACCGCCGGCGCGGCAACGCTGCGCGCCGTCGCGCCCGGCATCTCCGAAGCGCTTATCACCACCGCTGCCGGCCTCTTTGTGGCCATTCCGGCCCTCATCGCCTATAACCAGCTCACCGCGCGCATCCGGGTCTTTGCCACCGCTACCGACGACTTTTGCCGCGAATTGCTGAACTCGCTGGAAGAAATCCCCATGCGCGCGGCTCAGCCCACGCGCGCTGCCAGTTTCGCCGGCGGCGCCAGCCCCGAACCACCCCGGGAGGTGGACCGTGGCCTTTACAAGTAGCAGCGGCCGGACCCAATCCTCGCTGGCGGAGATCAACGTCACGCCGCTGGTGGACGTGGTCCTGGTGCTGCTCATCATCTTCATGATCAGCGCGCCGGTCTTGCAGTCGGGCATTGACGTCTCCGTGCCCAAGACCCGCACCGTCAAGGAGATCACCGAGCAGCGCCTGGTGCTGACCATCAATCGCAATCAGGAAGTCTTCCTCGGCGACCGGCCCGTCAACATTCACGAACTGGCCCAGAAGCTCCACCAGCAAGGAACCGATCCGGCGCATCAGGTGATTTATCTGCGCGCCGACGAGAACGTTCCCTTTGGCGCCTTCGCCAGCGTCATGGACGCCGTGAAGCAAGCCGGCATCACGAGAATCTCCATCGTCACCCAGCCGCTTGAAGCCAAGGCCTCCGCGGCCGGTGGAAGATAGCTTCCATGGAAACTCTGCTGGAGGGCGCCGAGCAACTCGAGCGGGAATTGACGCCGGACCGCATCGCCGCGCCGGCCGCAGGTTCGTTTGTACTTCACGGCGCACTGTTCGCGGGACTCCTCCTCTATGGATTTCTCAGTGGCTTCCTCCATCGCAACCCGTGGGGCAATCCGGGAGCGGGCGGCGCCATTCAGGTCAGCCTGGTATCGAGCGCCATCCCGCTGCCCTCCGACCAGCCACCCAATAACAACGTCCTCTCCACCGAGACCCCCAGCCAGGCTCCCGCCGAGCCCACTCCCAAAGCCAAGCAGGCAGTGGATGAGACCGCCATTCCCTTCTCAGGCAAGCAGGAGAAGCTCAAGCGAGAGGATGCGCGCAAGACCCAGCAGCACCAGCCTCAACCGGACAACCGCGCTCAGTTCGGCGAGCAGGCGGGCTCCATTCTGCCCCGCTCCACTATGGCCCAGCCCGGCTCGGCCAGCTCGCCGGTCAGCGTCAGCAACGGCGACTTCGGCAGCCGCTTCGGCTGGTACGTGGAGATCATCAAGCGCAAGGTCAGCCAGAACTGGAATCGTTACGAGGTCGATCCGCACACCGCCAAGGGCGCCATGGCGGAGATTTACTTCCGGGTCAATCGCCAGGGAGCGCCATCCAACTTCAAGATCAACACGGCGAGCGGCAGCCCCACGCTCGATCGATCATGCCTTTTGGCCACCCAGCGTGTCGATACCTTCGGCGACCTGCCCAGGGAATCCAACGATCAGTGGCTCGACGTAACCTATGATTGTACGTATTAGGGAATGCGGGCTTTAGCCTCTGAGCGAAAATCGGCTGTGCAAGGGCCTGCCCAGCGATTCCCAGGGTCAGCACAAACTGGTGTGGTGACCCGGAAGTTCGTTGCATGAATCCGGCGGTGGAACCGCAGGTCCTTCGACTGCGTCCGCCACGGCGGACTCCGCTCAGGATGACAGATTTGTTTTTCAATGAACTTTGGAGACAGAACACTCGGAAGGACCGATCAAACGCATGAAGACTCATCCCCCGCTTCTTCCCTTCTTCGCATCTCTCCTGGTTTGCCTCGCGGCTGCCCAACTGCCCGCCCAGGACTGGGTCCACACCGGCACTAACCTGGGCAACGACCGCATCCGCATCGCCGCCGCCGACTTCAAGCTGGCCGGCGCCGATCCGCAGACCCCGGCTCTGAAGGCAGCCTTCGACGCCACGCTCTACAGCGACCTAGCCAACGCCGGCATCTTCGACCTGGTCTCAAAGAGCCTTGCGCCGCAATCCACGCCCGGCTCGCCTCAGGAGATCAATCTGAGTGAGTGGTTTGCCGTCCCGGCCAACGCGGCCATGGTGGCCTTCGGAGCGTTCTCGGCCAATAACGGCCGCCTCATCGTCTACGGTTGGCTCTTCGACACACGAAACACCGTCAGCCCCCAGGTTCTGGGCAAGCAGTACAACGAAGTCGCCAGCCAGGACTCGGCGCGCACCGTTGCCCACAGGTTCGCCGACGAGATCATCCTGCGCCTCGGCGGCGGCATCAACGGCATTGCCGAAACCAAGATTTACTTCGTCAGCTCGCGCACCGGATCGAAAGAAATTTGGGTAATGGACTACGACGGGCAGAATCAGCGCCAGATCACCCATTTGGCGACCATCTCGAATTCGCCCCGCATCTCCCCGGACAACTCCCGCATCGCCTTTGCTTCGCTGGGCCACGACGGATGGGCCATCCGCATGTACTCACTGGACCTGGACCGCCTGGTCGCCTTTCCCAGCGGCACGGCGGGGGGAAGCAACTTTACGCCAGCCTGGTCCGCGGACGGCGCGAAGATTGCGTTCTCGTCGTCCCGCAGCGGCGATCCGGAGATCTGGGTCGCCGACTCGAACGGCGGCAACCTGCGTAAGGTGACCGACTTCCGCGGTCCCGACGTCGCGCCTACATGGAACCCGCGCACCAACGCCCAACTGGCTTGGGTCAGCGGGCGCACCGGCCTGCCGCAGATTTACATCATGGATCAGGACGGATCGAGCGTCCAGCGCATAACCGACGGCGGCTATGCCGTCTCGCCCTCCTGGTCGCCCAACGGGCAATTGCTCGCCTTCAGTTGGAATCGAAAGTACGGGCCTGGGGATCCGGGCGGCGTTGACATCCATGTGATCGACATCGCCAGCAAGAACTATCTTCAGCTCACCCACGAATCGGGCAGCAACGACTATCCCTCATGGGCGCCCGACGGCCGGCACATCGTCTTCGAGCGGGCAATCGGCGGCCATCACGACATCTGGGTCATGCTGGCCGACGGCACCGGGCAGCATCAGCTCACGCAAACGGGCAACAACTTTATGCCCAACTGGAGCTGGAAGTGAAGTTTCTGTTCGCAACGAAGGTACGCCGCGGCGCTTGTGACTCACAGCTTGCCGATTCTCTCGACTATCATATTTACGTTGGCAAAGTTTCCCGCCGCCTCGTTTTGGAAGGTGGTGGCGGATTGGCTCACCGGCTCCGCATCTTGTTCCCCAGCCCGGATGGGGCGCCGGATTTGACGACAACGCTTGCGTAAATGCAAAGGCTTGGATCGCCCGGTAGAAAATCCTGAGTTTTCAGAAGGAGTAATCCATTGAATCGACCGTTTCGCATTCTGGTACCTGTTGCCCTGCTAGTCGCCTTGGTTGCAGTTGCAGGTTGCAAAAAGAACGCAGCGCCAATTCCCGCAACGGAGACGGCGCCGGTTGCCGCGGCAGCCGCGCCCACCGCGCAAATCACTGCCACGCCCACCGTGATTTCGGCCGGGGATCAGGTCCAGCTCGCCTGGCGCACCTCCGACGCCACCAGCGTCTCCATTGACGGCATCGGCGACGTGCCCACCTCCGGCGTGAAGACCGTGACCCCAACCGAATCGACCAGCTACCACCTAGTTGCCCGGGGCGGGGGCGGCTCGGCGGACGCCACGGCTCGCGTAACAGTCAATGCGCCGCCTGCCGTAGTGGTGCCCGTAACTGCCGTAAGCTCGGAACAGGAGTTCAAGGCCAACGTTCAGGACGCCTTCTTCGATTACGACGCCTACGATATCCGCAGCGACGCCCAGGAAGTGCTCTCGCGCGACGCCTCCTGGCTGGCCGCCCATCCGGAAGTTCATATCGTCATCGGCGGCTACTGCGACGAGCGCGGCTCCAACGAGTACAACCTCGCCCTTGGCCAGAACCGCGCCGACGCCGCCAAGAATGCCCTGGTCACCGCCGGCGTGGCCGCAACCCGCATCCGCGTCATCAGCTTCGGCAAGGAGAAGCCTTTCTGCTCCGAGTCGACGGAAGAGTGCTGGCAACAAAATCGCCGCGCCGGATTCACCCTGGACCGCTAGGGTCTCTGGCCGTGCGATTTCGTAAGTTGAGGTTCGCGCTTTCCCACCCTAGGCGCAATAATCCGCCGCGGCGGACGCCGAGGGTGGGGCACCAGGAAATTGATCTCTGATCCCTGTTTTCATTGGTGAAATATGCTGAGGATACACAAGCTTCGTATGCGTCTCGCCGCCGCAGCCATCCTGGCTGCGGCTCTTTGCCCGCTTCCGGCCCGCGCCGCCTCGAAGGAGATCGTCGAGCTGCAAACGCAGGTGCAGCAACTGCTGGACATGGTGCAGCGTCTCCAGTCCACGCTCGACACGCGCCTCGGCGTGGTGCAGCATTTGGCCGAGCAGACTGCCGACGACGCCAACCGGATCAGCGCCACCGTCAGCGCCCTGCAGCAAAAGATCAATACGCAGAACGATGCGGGCAACGGCAAGCTGGACACTCTCTCCGGCCAGGTCCAGTCGTTGAACGACTCCGTCGACGAGCTGAAGTCCCGCATTGCCAAGCTGGATAAGACGGTTCAAGACATGCAGGCCCAGTTGCAGAGCGTCCAGAATCCGCCCCCCGGCGCAACGCCCTCTGCATTGAATCCCGGCGCCGCCGCACCGCAGGAGGCCGCTCCGGGAGCGTCGGCCGCCGCGCCTCTGTCCAGCGTGCCAGCGGCCAACTCCGCGCCGCCGCTCCAGGCAACCTTTCAGGCCGGCCTGCGCGACTACAACGCCGCCCGCTACGACGTGGCCGCGAGCGAGTTTCAGGACGTGATTCACTACTATCCGCTCGATGAACTGGCCGGCTCAGCCGAGTTTTATCTCGGCGACATCGCCTATCGCCGGCTGAAGTTCAGCGAAGCTGTCAAGGACTTCAACGCCGTCCTCGAAGGCTTCCCCGGCAGCCCCAAAGCCCCGGCCGCGCAACTGCGCAAGGGGTTGGCTCTGCTGGAGATGAAGGAAAAGAAGGATGCGGGCATCCGCGAGCTGCGCCTGCTCATCCAGCGCCATCCGCAGAGCCCTGAAGCCGCTCAGGCCCGCACCAAGCTCAACGCAATGGGCGTGAAGATCACACCGGCGCCGGGGCGCTGAGAAGGCTTCAGCGCGGAGAGAGAAGCCGGCGGAAGAAGCAACTAGGTCTCTGACTGCGTGATTTGGTGCGTGGCGATTGAGTGCCGTGTTATCCCACCCTAGCCGCAAGGACAAGACCGCGGCGAGGGTGGGGCACCCACATTACCGGAACTGTGAAAGCGCATTAGCGCACGGAGCTCAGGTCCAGCTTGAGCAGTTTGGCGGGGTCAAGATAAGCGCCCTGCCAGCGGACGGCCCAGTGCAGGTGCGGCCCGGTGACGCGGCCCGTGGCCCCGCTCAGGCCCAGGCGGTCGCCGGTGGTTACCCGTTGGCCTTCCTTCACATCGATGCGGCTCAGGTGCAGGTAGAGCGTGAAGAGGCCCAGGCCGTGGTCGATCGCCACGCAGTTGCCTTCGTAGTAGAGCGGCCGGGCCAGCGCCACCACTCCGCTGTTGCCGGCCCGCACCGGCGTCCCCGTCGCGGCGCGGAAGTCCATCCCCTTGTGAATGCTGGCCAGCTTGCCGTTGAAGGTGCGGCGGGTGCCGAAGCTGTCGGTGGGCGGTGCGGTCACAGGCGCGCGAAAGCTGGCCGACCATAGCGGCTCGGGTGCGCTCGCGGCGAATATCTTGTCCTTGAGCGCCTGCTCGGCTTTGATTTGCTGGAGCGCCTCCGGGCTTGGCTCGACGAACTTGGGCGCAACCGTAAGCGAACCGGTGCGGTAATGGGCGGAATGGATATCTATGGTGCGGCTAAGGTCGCGCGCGCCGCCTTCGGCAAGCCTGACACTAATCCGTAAGGTGGAAGGGCCAACGGCCCCCTCGACGTCTACGCCGGCCAACGCAAACCACGTCCGCCCATCGCGTCCGCGGAAGAATTGAAGCTTGCGGCCCAGCCACTCGCCGTCAATAGCGGCGGCATCGGCGGCCTGCACGCGAATCAATTCCGGCGAGCCTGCTACGACCACCGCGGGCGTGAGCGTAACGGCAGGAGCCTGCGAGTCGGCGTGGCCTGGCGCCAAGCCGAGGGCAAGCACACAAAGTACAGCAGCGAGCCGGCGGCGCGACGGATGAGGATGGAGAGAGCGCATCAAGAGACAGAATACCTGCCCCGGCGCTAGCGCGGATGAGCGGCCAGCCACGTGGCCACGCGCTCCTCCACGTCGGCCAGCTCGTCGGCGGTGATGTGGGTTCCGATCATCTGGCGATTGGCGGCGTACTTCTCCTGGTCCGGCCCCTTCACCGATGCGGCCAGGTCCAGCCAGTAGTAGGCTTCCACATCGCTGTGCGGAACGCCCTGGCCCATGGAGTAGAGCACGCCGAGCGTAGCCTGCGCGCCCACGTCGCCCTGCTCGGCGGCCTTGCGATACCATTCCGCCGCCTGCGCCATATCGCGCACAACGCCCTTGCCGTCGCGGTAGAGCGCGGCCAGGCGCAACTCGCCGGCAATAGAGCCCTGCTCGGCGGCCTTGCGATACCAACCGGCGGCCTGCCTGTAGTCCTCGGCGACCTGTTTCACGTTGCGCAGCAGGCCTCTGCCCGCCGCGTAGCCATCTCCCACCTGCACCTGCGAGGCCGCATCCCCGGCGTTGGCCTTGGCCAGCAGGGCTGCGTCAATAGCAGGGGTCTGCGCACCCGGCGCTTGCGCAAAGGCAGGTATCGATGCCCACGCGAAAAGCATGACCAGAGCCATTCGCTTCCGTTGGATTCTCAAAGGCGCCTCGATCCGCAATTCAAAAACCCTCGACGATACCAGTTTACCCAGCAAGCAGCGATTCGGGACGCCGAAAGGCAATGGAAGTCCGCTGCCAGCCTTCTCATCTGTGCAAAAGCGGGCGATCAACCGTGCGTTTTCGTCTGCCGGCGACGCCGGTGAGGACGCTAGAATTGTCCTATGACCGAACGCATGTCTCTCACCCTCGCCCAGGCCGATCCAGCTGTGGCCGCCGCCATTGACCACGAAACCCTCCGCCAGCACGAGGGGCTGGAGATGATTGCCAGCGAGAACTTCGTCTCCGAGGCGGTGCTGGAGGCTGCCGGCTCGATCTTCACCAACAAGTACGCCGAGGGCTACCCTGGACGGCGCTACTACGGCGGCTGCGAGTACGCCGACGTGGTGGAGAACCTGGCCCGCGACCGCGCGTTGCAGCTTTTTGGCGGCGAGCATGTGAACGTGCAGCCGCACTCCGGCTCGCAGGCCAACGCCTCGGCCTACGCGGCGGTTTTGCAGGCCAGCGACACGATTCTCGGCCTCGACCTGGCGCACGGCGGGCACCTGACCCACGGCCACAAGCTCAGCTTCAGCGGCAAACTCTACCGGCCCACCTTTTACCAGGTGCGGCGCGACACGGAGCTGATCGACTACGACGAGCTGGAGGCGATTGCCGAGCGCGAGCGGCCCAAGGCCATCATCGGCGGCGCGAGCGCCTATCCGAGGCTCTGGGACTTCGCGCGCATGAGGCAGATTGCCGACAAGGTGGGCGCGGTTTACATCTTCGACATGGCGCACATCGCCGGCCTGGTGGCGGGCGGAGTGCATCCTTCGCCCGTGCCCCATGCGCACATTACTACCACCACCACCCACAAGACGCTGCGCGGACCCCGCTCGGGAATGATTTTCTGTGGGGAAGAACTGGCCAAGGCCGTGGACAAGGCGGTCTTTCCCGGCCAGCAGGGAGGCCCGCTGGTACACATCGTTGCCGCCAAGGCGGTGGCCCTAGGCGAGGCGCTGCGGCCGGAGTTCAAGACCTATGCGGCGCAAGTAGTGGCCAACGCCAAGGTGCTGGCCGGCGCACTGCAAGAGGCCGGCTTCCGCATCGTCTCCGGCGGCACGGACAACCACCTGATGCTGGTGGACACGTTCGAGAAGGGCATTCTGGGCTCCGAGGCCGAGCTGGCGCTGGGCAAGGCCGGCATCACGGTGAACAAGAACGCCATCCCGTATGATACCAATCCGCCGCTCAAGCCGTCGGGCATTCGCGTGGGCACGCCCGCGCTGACCACCCGCGGCATGAAAGAGCCGGAGATGCGGCAGATTGCCGCCTGGATTACAAAGGCCCTCGACCTGCGCGGCGACGATGCGGCCCTCGAACGGATTCGCGGCGAGGTAGCGGAGCTGGCCAACCGGTTCCCGCTTTATGCGTGGCGGAGACTTGCCGTCTAGGCGTACGGCGCTTACGCGCCAGGAGGTTCGTGGTATCCCACCCATTTCGAAAAGGACGCGAAATGGATGGGGTACCCGGCAGCAGTGAAAACTGATCCATCCGGATTGGGAGGGAAGATGAATTCGACCCGCAATCCAGGGAGAGTCGCAGGACTTTGGTACCTACTCCTCATCGCACTCGGCCCGCTTCGCTTGATGTATATTCCCAACAAGCTTTTCGTGGGCGGGAACCCGGCCGCAACTGTCAACAACATCGCCGCTAACGAGGGGCTTTTCCGCATCGGCATCGCCGTCGACCTGCTCTGCGCAGTGGTCCTGATCTTCCTCGTGATGGCCTTTTACCGGCTCTTCAGGGGAGTGGACCAGCATCTCGCCGTGCTCGTGGCGATTCTGGGCGGAGTTATGCCGGCCGTCCTCTACATCGTGAATGCGGTCAGCGACCTGGGTGTGCTGACGATCATGCAACAAGCTTCCTCCCTGTCCGCATTCGACAAACCTCAGAGGGACTCCATCTCCATGCTGCTGCTCGATCTGCACGGCGATCTGAACACCGCTGCCGCAATCCTCTGGGGAGTATGGCTTTTCCCGCTGGCGATCCTTGTGTACCGGTCGCGTTTTCTGCCGCGGTTTCTGGGGGTGTGGCTTGCCCTCGGCGGTCTTTCCTGGGTGATCTGGTGCCTTACGGGCGTACTGCTTCCGGAGTACAGCGGCAGGGTCCTTGAGGTTTGCCAGCCCGCCATGCTGGGAGAGATTGCGCTAACACTCTGGCTCGTGATCAAGGGCGCCCGGCCAACGGAATCGGGAGCAGCGCGAACCTTGCCGGCGGCGGGCTAGGGTGGCTCTGCGCCGGAGGATGTGGCAAGGGGCGGTGCGGACGGCGCCGCCCGGCTGGGACTCCTTTGTAAGCGCAACTTGCGCAGGGGCGCGGGGTTGCAATTATTGTTATTGAGGATGACCCACCAAGGGGAAAAGGCAGCGGAAAATGGCTGTTCTCCCTAAGGGCATCGGGAGGAATCGATGAAGCCCATTCAGATGGCTTTTGCCGCTTTGCTCGTTCTCGCAGTCCCCGCGTTTACCCAGCATAACGACGCGAAAGGGGGCGCCCGTTCTGCGGGCGCCGCACCGCATCAAGCCATTCCGGCGCACGGGCCTTCGGCGTATAAAGGCGCGCCCCATGCGGCCGACCCCAAGCGCAACTACAGCGACCAGGCCGGCCACCCCAACGTCCCGCACGTGGATGGCAAGGTATGGGTCGGTCACGACACCGGCCGCGCCGACGTGAACTATCATCTGGACCATCCCTTTGAGCATGGCCGCTTCACCGGCGGCTTTGGCCGCAGCCATGTGTGGCATCTTGGCGGCGGCGGCCCAGGCCGCTTCTGGTTCAACGGCTGGTACTGGAGCGTTGCGCCCTTCGATGTGGCCTTTGTCGATGGCTGGCTTTGGGACTCCGACGACATCGTGATCTACGACGATCCGGACCACATCGGCTGGTACCTGGCATACAACGTGCGCCTCGGCACCTATGTGCATGTGGAGTATCTCGGGGGAATGTAGTCCGGCCTGAACAACCGGAAACGACCTGTGACAAAGGGGACAGCCCGCACGGTCTGTTCCCTTTTGGTGTTTGGCCTTTGTCCGCGTGCGCGGCCGATGCTAGGTCTCTGACCGCGTCATTTCGTGGGGGGCGATTGAGCGCCGCTGTATCCCACCCTAGGCGCAAAAACAGAAGCGCGCCGAGGGTGGGGCACCCGCATTTTCGGCCTGACTGTTTACGGTTCAAATTGAGATTTGTGCTCTCCCACCCTTGAATCAAAAAGCGATTCAAGGATGGGGCACCCAGCGTTTTGTTAACACTTGACCCGAAAATGCTCTAGCGCAACAGGGCTGAGGCGGCCCACAGAATCGGGGCCTGGCCGTGGAAGTCGCCGGTCATGCGGTGGCGTCCCAGGTAATAGTCAAGGTCGTTCAGCTTGTTGGTGCCTTGGCAGACGTTGGTTGTGTCGCCGTTCTGGTCGATGTATCCGGTGACGGCGAGCCATGCCTTGCGGGCGGCGGGGCCGTAGGTGGGGCCGTCGAGCCAGCCATTCTTTACGCCGGTAATCATGGCAAAGGTGAACATGGCGGAGCCGGAAGTCTCAGGCCAGGCTTCGTCGTGGTCGATGAGCTGCCGCCACATTCCGTCCTTTCCCTGGTACTTGAGCAGCGCGGCCATCATGGCCTGATAACCCTTGAGGATGCGCGCCCGCTGGGGATGATCGGCAGGCAGACTGCGCAGCATCTCCGCCATGCCCGCGGCTACCCATCCATCGCCGCGCCCCCAGAAGAATGGGACATCGGCGGCGTGGTAAAAGAGTCCGTTGGGCTGCTGGAGCTTATCGAGGTAGGAGACCATTTCAAGGGCATCGCGGTCGAGATACTTGCGGTCGCCGGTGGCGCGATAGGCCTCAAGCTGCAGGATGGTCAGCATATACATGTCGTCGATCCAATAGCGGGTTTCGGCGGAGAGGCCGTCGGGCTGGGGATTCTCCCATTGGCGGTCGGCCCACCATTGACCATAGGCGAGATACGCTTCGTCCTTGGTTTGAATGCCGATCTCCAGGGGGATGATGCCGAAGATGGAGTCGTCGACGTGACGGCGGACGGGGATCATGGAGGCCTCCGCGCCGCCGGGCATGATCGGGGTAAACTTGTCGATCAGGCGCTGGCGCAACGCGTCGTCGTGGGTAAGTTGGGCGACGGTGAGGGCGCCATACCAGGTGCCGCACTCGCCGTAGAAAATGGTTCTCATGCCTTGATGCGGCGAAGTGACGAAATGCTCGGCAAGGCGCTTGCCTACTTCCTGCGGAGAACTGCCGGCGGGCCAGTTTGTGAAGTAATCGGTTGGGGCGGAGGATGCGGTTGCCTGGGCCAAGGACGCAATTGCGGCGGCGGGGAGAAGGAGGGCAAGAGCTGCGGTTCTCAAAAGAGCGTTCATAGAAAGGGTCTCCAAACAGCGTAACCATTTTGCATCATGGGGCCGGACATAGGGAAGATGGGTACCTGCCGAGGCCGCCCCGCGTTTTTTCAAACACCTTATGGAAAGGGAATGGAGTAGAATGTGCGAAATGGCCGCCCCTCCAAAGCAAGCGCCAAGATCGATATGGCAACTGCTGGTTGTCGCCGCACTCATAGTCGTCGGTTACACCTGTATTCAAACGTTGCGTTTTACAGTCGAGGCGTTCAATTTCATCTTTGTCTGTGCGTTCTACTTAGTTCCGTTTCTTGCTATTCGACCCGTGCTGCGCATGCATCAGCGGCCCAGGATTTGGGGGTTGATACTCATGACCCCTTTGCTGTTGCTATCTTCGAGTCTTCTTCTGTTTACAGTTGCCTGTGAGGCGCTCGGTCGGCCAGGTGAACACACACTGCCGTTGCAAACCTCTCAGCTGGGAAGAAGCACGATTCAGCTTCAAGAATATGAAAACGGCGGCGCATTAGGAATCCACGGCTTGAATCTGGAGCAGCGGAGGCTCGTCGTCCCCGGCCTTTATTTGGTCAGATCAGTCGATTTCTTTGGCGATGCACGCGAGGGTACTCTCTCTGTGGAAGGACCTTACAGAGTGAGGGTGCATGCGAAAGGAAACTATCACAGCAACGATTATGAAGTCGACAAAGTCTATTCCCTGAAGCCTTGGATCTATTTCTAACGTTCACCTCTGACATCCTCCATTCAGTTCCGGACGGATAGTCGCCACTCTGAATGTGGTCCGGCCATCCCAATCACGAGATTTGTGCGGGCCAGACGCCTTCTCAAGACCAGATGTTTGAGGCGAGCGGACAAAACCAGATCCGGAGTTGCGCTTTTTCATGGGAAAAGCGATTCTAACTCGACGATCCGCGGGTCCCGGCAGGTACACTGTCTGCTGACAGGAGGTTTCACCCCATGCAAACCCGGATTCAGGGCACCACCATGCCCGTGCTCGATGTGCAGCTTGACCCTAACGAGAGCGTGTTCTCAGAGAGCGGCGAGCTCTCGTGGATGACCAGCTCGATACAGATGACGACGCACACGCAAATGGGCGGGGGCGGCGGGTTCTTCGGCGCGCTGAAGCGGGTGGCCGGCGGCGGCAGCCTCTTCATGACCGAGTACCGGGCCTACCAGTACCCCGGCGAAGTTTCGTTTGCCACCAAGGTGCCGGGGCACATTGTGCCGATACAGGTGGGCCCAGGGGCCGAGTTCATGGTTCACCGGCATGGGTTTCTGTGCGCCACGCCGCAGGTGACCATCGGGGTGGGCTTCCAGCAGTCGCTGGGGGCGGGCATCTTCGGCGGCAATGGCTTCCTGCTGCAGAAGGTGGCCGGCCAGGGCACGGCGTGGCTGGAACTCTCCGGCGAGCTGGTCTTGAAGAATCTTGCGCCGGGCGAAGTACTGCGGGTGCATCCGGGCCATGTGGGGGCCTTCCAGGCGACGGTAGGATTCAACATCACCACGGTCCCAGGAATCAAGAATGCGATCTTCGGCGGGGATGGTATCTTTCTGGCCGTACTGCAAGGGCCGGGAACGGTATGGCTGCAAACGCTGCCTATCTCGCGGCTGGCGCACCAGATCGGCGAGTATCTGCCGCGGGGCGAGAGCCGGCAGGCCGGACCCGCGGCAGGCGGGGCGATTGTGGGCGGAATCCTGGGATCGATGCTCGGCGGGGATGGCAGATAGCAGAGTGGGCATGATCGCCGGGTTGGCGGTGTGAGCGAGCCGGCTTGTCAGAGGACGACGAAACCCAGGTTCCAGAATCGGGACCTGGGAGAGCCGTACAACTGCCGCTCCAGTGTGTATACTTTTGCTATCTTTCAATCGACATTTGGAGAGGAATCTATGCTCGTCGCTCTTCGTTCGCTAATCCGGCTCCCATGGACCGGCCGGATCGCCGTCGTCCCGGTTTTCTTGGCCGTCTCCGTCTTCGCGCAAAGTTCGGCCGGCCCATCCGCGCAATCTTCGCCGGCGCCCGCGAATGAAGCCGCCCAGGCTCCATGTCCGCCCAAGGTCGCCATGGACCTTCCGGCTAATTTGACCTTTCAGGCCACAGTGAAGGGAGTGCTGGACTCCGGGCATCTGAAGGTGGGTAAGGAGATATGGGTGAATGTCCTTTCCCCACTGTCCTTTCCCGGATGCACGCTGAATGCGGGCTCCGCCCTCTACGCCCACGTAACCGCTGCCCTGGCGCAAAAGAATCCGAATGCCTCGGAACTGTCTCTGGCGTTCGATCATGCCGATTGCGAGGGCCATCCAAAGATGGCCGTGCCGCTGCGGCTGATTGGCCTGATCAGCGAGGAGGCGTCGGAAAAGATGCATGACCAGGTGCCCTCGGGCTTGCATGGCAGCGGGAGCCGGAATACCGTAGCCGCCGTGAGCGTCACGGCCGGCGCAGACGATGCGCTCAATCCCAACGGCCCGTTGCATACCGTGCGTCCAGGAATTGTGGTGGGCATGCCCAAGGTGAAGCTGGAGCCTGAGGGTGGACCGGGATGCAGCGACCGCATCTCGAGTACCAATCGTAGCGTTGAGCTGGACCCTGGGGCGAAACTTATCCTGATCATGCAAACCGCGCCGTAGGAGCTTTGGCAGGCGGGCGGAGCGTCCATCGCCTTGGTTGGATTGTCGAGATGCGTTGCGCCATCCGCACCGCAAGGGTTGCGCGACAGCTACTCCATCTTCATCTTCCTGCCCGTACCGCGGCGCTTGCCGCTGCCTTCATCATGCCACAATTAGAAAAGAAGCGGATAAGGCCCGAGGTGAGCGGTTCCCAGGTCTCTTCGTCGCGGCGGACGAGACCTGGGGCACCCAGCGAGGTCAGGGCAGGCTCTGGGGAACCGGGCGACCGGGCTGGCCCGCTGACGCCAGCCATTTTCAGCGGACCGGTACCCTGGGCATCGAGAATCAGCGCGGTGAGCTTGCGGGCCAAGTCCAGGTCGAAGCTCTCGGCGACAAAGACCAGCTTGCCGCGCGTAGTGATGACGACCGGGCCTTCGCTGGTGGAGTAGACCTCCTCTTCGGAGATGATCTCGGGCGATCCGGGCGACTGGTCCCCGGAAAAGGAACGCTGGGCTTGGAGGTCGGGCTTGAGACCGGAGTACGTGCGGCCGAGGCTATCCGCATAGAGGTGGGCAAAGGCCTGGGCGGAGGCGGCGTTCTTCCAGACGGAGAGGTAGAAGAGAGCGAGGGACTTTGTGCTGGCCTGCTCGGCTGGGGTTTTGGCGGAGCGCCGCTGGCCGGCCCAGTAGAGGCCGCCATTCCAGGCCGGGGTGAGGTCGCGGGCGGCCTCGTCGCCCCCGAAAAGCTCGGCGAGTATGTGCACGTCGAGCTCGCCTATCTGGCCGATGTCGTAGGGCTTGTAGAGCTTGTCGACGAGGGGATGAATGTCGGGCAGCAGCGGCACTGCGGGAGAGCGCCCGCGCTCGTATTCGCGGGGGTTATCGATCTCCCATGTGGAAGTGGGCGGGCGGTCGAGGGTTCCAGTGAAGGCGGCGGCCTGGCCCTGGTCCATCCACACGTCCTGCTCGAAGCTGAGGCCCTCGCGATAAGGGAAGAGCAGCGATTCGGAGAGCAGGAGCGGAGCGCGGGCGAGAACGGGAGAATTGTCCGAGGCGGCCATTTGCTGCTTGGCGAAGTCCATGATCTCGGGGTCCTTGACGAGGCTTTTGCCCATGGGCTTGAGGATGTAGTCCATCATGACGGCGGTGGCCTGGCCCTCGACGACGGCTTGGCGGGCGGTATCCATCTCATCCTTGGCCACGTGCTCCGTGTCGCCGGAGGCATTGAGGGAGACGTCGTCGGGGGTCTGGTCGCCCCACTTTTCGAGGTCGATGTGCTGGTCCTGGAGGGCGTGCGTCAGCTCGTGGGCGAGGACCGGCTTCTGCTCCTCGATGCCTATCCAGTCGAGCATGTTGACGGTCTTGGTTTTGGAGTCGTAGTAGGCTTCGATCTGCTCCTTGAGAAGCGCCAGGAGAAAGGGCTTGAGGTCGAAGTCGCGGTCCAGGAGCCCGAATTTCTTGAGGACGATTTCGCTCTTCTGGAGGCGTTTGGCGCCTTCGTCCTCGTTGAACTTCTCGCTCAGATAGCTTTCCACCTCGGCGCGCGTGGTAAGCTGGCGCTTGACGGCGCTCTTGATGGGCAAACCGGTCTCCTGCGAAGAGAACTTGAGCAGGTCGTCAACCAGAGCGAAGAGCTGCTTAGCCTGGTCCGGGGTGATGCGGGCCGCTGCCTGGCCGGAGGCCGGGGCTGCGCCGGGCTGGGGAGCGGCTGGCTGCTGCTGCGCCGGGGCTGCGATCGCCGCCGCAAGGCAAACCACTGCCGCCAGAGTCCACTTTTGCCAAGCTCGTCCCACCATGCGTTTCTGCTTGCTCATCCACTCTCCTCCGGCTCCGGTCGTGAGCCGGGGTTGCCAGGTTCTCTTCCAAGGCTATAATCAGGATGCGGCTTCGAGCGAAGTTTCCTCTGGAAAACTGCGCGAGTTCGCGGAAAAGCTCCCCAATGACTGAAACCGATCTTGCCTCGACGACCCAGCCCACTTTGCTCGCTGCGCTTTTGGCATCTGCGGCTATGCCGCATGAACTTACCGTCTATCGCGGTGTGCTGACTCCACAGGAGTTGGACGCGCCAGCCAGGGAAATAGCGGCGCTGGCGACAGGAGCCGCAGTTCACGACCTGGGCTGGCTGAACCGCGTGGCGGTGCGCGGAGAAGACCGCTTTCGCTGGCTGAGCGGCATGGTCACGAACATGGTGAACGAGCTGGAGCCCAACGCCGGAGCGTGGAACCTGGTTCTGAATGCGCAGGGGCGGATTCTGGGCGACCTGACGGTTTGGCGCGAGAAGGATGAGCTGGAGCTGGAGATTGCGTCCGATCAATTTGAACGGCTGATGGCTCATCTGGAACGCTTCATCGTCATGGACGATGTGGAGCTGGTTCCGCTCAATGAGGAAATGGCGCTGGGCTTGACCGGGCCGGCGAGTGACCAGGTTCTGGGCCGCCTGAGCCTGCCAACGCTGCCGGCGCCACTCACGGCAACGCGCGTGGAGTGGAACGGGGTGGATTTGAGGATTGCGCGCGGGTATGGCGCACTGGCCCCGCACTATGAGTTTTGGACGACGGAGACGGGCATCAAGAGAGTGTTGAAGGGGCTGCGGACGGCGGGGGCGATTCTGGCGGGAAGCGCGTCGGTGGATGGGTTTCGCATTGCCGAAGGGATTCCAGCGTATGGGATCGACATGACGGAGCGCGATTTGCCCCAGGAGACCTCGCAGATGCGGGCGCTCAACTTCAACAAGGGCTGCTATCTGGGCCAGGAGATTGTGGAGCGGATTCGATCGCGCGGGAGCGTTCACAAGCATCTGCGCCAGCTTGAGCTGACTGGGCCGGCGCCGGCGGGCGGGACCGAGCTGACAATGGACGGCGGAATCGCGGCCGGACAGATCACGAGCGCGGCAGAGTTGGCGCTCGCTGCCGGAACCCGCATATTCGCGCTGGGGATGATGCGCGTGGAAGCCGAGTTGAGCAACCAGCAATTGAGCTACACTGCAGGCGCAGCCACGGGAGTTGCCCGAATTCTGGCCGCGCCGCCCAGCCTGGAATAGCAAGCCGGAGTTATCGGAGTTGGCGGAGTTAGTTAGAGAGCGAGTTAGTCATTGAGACCGATCGGAAACCAGGAGCTATGAGCGAAACCCCCAAATTCACCGTGATCGACCGCCGCAAGTTCAAGGCGGAAGACGAACAAGAGAGCAGCCAGACGACAGCGCCCGAGCGGGAGGCTGCGGCGGGGTCTACCGCGAGGCCGGTTCAGCCGAGCGCTGGGCCGCAACTCGTGACCAATGAGAGCCGGCGCGAGTCTGAGCCTGAACCCAGTGCGGCGCAAGCTGCCGAGGGTGGATCGGAGCAGGAGGAGGAGCAGGAGTTGCCGCCCGCGCCCACCGCCGCGGAGAGCCGCCAGCAGAAGACTGCCTACGACGCCTCGGCGCAGCGGCTGGAAGACCTGATCCGGGCGCAGAATCCCGCTGTGGGCCCACAGCCGCCGATAGGGTTTGAGCAACTGGTGCAGCAGTTCTACGTTTCCGCCATGATCCAGATGGGAGCGGGAACGCAGGAGGGGCAGCGTCCGCGAGTCGATATCCTGGGCGCGCGCACCACCATCGACCTGCTGGGAGTGCTGGCGGACAAGACGCGTGGGAACCTGACCGAAGAGGAGAATCGCGTACTGGAGACGGTTCTCTTCGAGGCGCGGATGGCCTTTCTGGAACTGACCAGGATGATCACGCTGCAGAACATGCAGCCGCCGCCGCCACCGCCGCCGGGCAAGCGATAGCTGCAAGGGCTAGGGAATAGGGAATAGGGAATAGCTTCGACGCGAGCCTATGGACGGCCTTCTGACATTTCTGGGAACGGGAACCTCGATGGGGGTTCCGACTCTGGGGTGCGACTGCGCGGTTTGCACGTCGGCGGACCCGCGCGACCGGCGGTTGCGGCCCTCGGTGCTGGTGCGCTGGACCGAGCCTGATAAGGAGATTGGCGGCCGCCCAGCCTCTCCGCAAGAAGCCCCGGAAAAGACGGGGCGTGGGGCCTCCGCAGGGACCGGAAAGGACGGGGCGCGGGAGCGGGTGGTGGTAATCGATACCGGGCCGGACTTCCGCGAGCAGGCGCTGCGCAACGGGCTCAAGCGCGTGGACGCGGTCTTCTATACACACTCCCATGCCGACCATATTCTGGGGCTGGACGATCTGCGGCCACTGAGCTTCGCTGCCTTCCGCGAGGACGGGCCGATTCCGCTCTACGCCACACCGGAGACGAAGGCGGTGCTGGAACAGGTCTTCGAGTACACGTTTTCGCCGCGAGCTACCTATCCGACCCGGGCGCGCGTGCGTCTGGAGCCGCTGGCTGAGCGCAATCCGGTGCATGGGGTCGAGTTTCTGCGGGTTCCGGTGGTGCATGGGCAGATGGAGATTGCGGGCTTTCGCATGGGCCGGGTGGCCTACCTGACCGACGTGAGCGCCATTCCCGAGGAGAGCTTTGCCTTGCTTGAGGGTCTGGACCACGTGGTGCTCTCCGCGCTGCGCCACCAGCCCCACCCCAGCCACGCCACCGTGGAGCAGGCAGTGGGCTGGGCGCGGCGGATTGACGCCGGACAGACCTGGCTGACCCACATCGCCCATGAGCTGGGCCACGAGGTGACCAACCGCGCGCTGCCCGCCGGGATCAGCCTGGCTTACGACGGCCTCAGTCTGGCAGTGAGCCTATGAGCGATGGCCGTTCCAGCATGGTTTCCGGCTCCAGCACGATCCCCGTGTATTGTTCGGTTCAGGAGATACCGATCCGGTTTGGCCGCACGGTGGCCGTAATCGGGAACTTCGACGGAGTGCACCTGGGGCACCGGGAGATCCTATCCGCGGTGGCGGAGGAAGCGCGCGGGCGCGGCTTGCGCTCGGTCGCCATTACGTTCGATCCGCATCCGGAGCAGTTCCTGCGTCCGGCACAGGCTCCGCGGCTGCTGACGCCGATTGCGGAGCGGGCGCGGCTGCTGGCTTCGACGGGCATCGATGCGGTGGTGATGCTCAAGTTCGACGAGGCGCTGGCGGGATTGGCGGCGCGGGATTTCGTGCGCGAGATTCTTGTGGATGCTTTGGGAGTCTTCGCCCTGCACGAGGGCGGGAATTTCCGGTTTGGACATAACGCCGAGGCGGGGGTGGAGGAGCTCAGGGATCATGGCGCAGAATTCGGGTTTGCCGTGCGCGTTCATGCGCCGGTGCGGGTGAAGGGGCTGGAGGTTTCCAGTTCGGCGATTCGGGCATTGTTGGCCACGGGCGACGTGCGGCGGGCGCGCTGGATGCTGGGACGGCCCTTCGCGGTGCGCTCGACGCCGGCCAGGGGGCGCGGGATCGGGACGCGGTTGCTGGTGCCGACGGTGAATCTGGCGGCCTACGAGGGGCTGCTGCCCGCCTTTGGAGTCTACGTCACGCGGCTGACGGTTGGCGGGCGCTGCTTTCAGGCGGTGACCAACGTGGGCAACCGGCCGACGTTCGGCGAGGCGTCGTTCGCGGTCGAATCGCACATTCTGGACTTTGAACCAGTGGACCTGGATGTGGACACGCCGCTTGAACTTGAGTTTCTGTTGCGGCTGCGCGGAGAGATGGAGTGGCCCTCGCCGGAGGCGCTGAAGGCGCAGATACTGAAGGATGTGGCGCGAGCGAAGCGGTATTTCCGCCTTTTCAGGGGCTAAAACTGCCGGTTTTTGTTTACCGATCGGTTAACGGGTGGAACTCCTATCCTGCTGATTCGTAGCTACTTATAAGCATGCTCGGGCTGAAAAGAGGCCTCTGGAAGGGGAGGGGGGTGGGGTCATGCGGGATTTCGCGGCTTCGGTTCGCACTGGAGGGTGCTGAGCGCGACCTGCGCGGCGTAAAGGATGTGGCCGCTTTGCTGCGGGGGGATGGCGCCGATGAGTATGCCGTGAGCCGTGCAGGCGATGAAGTCGCGGATGCTTTCGTAGCTGGAAAGAAGGGGCATAGCGTTGCAGTAAGCCTTGTCCGCCTCGTGGGCCGCGAAGATTTTGTCCGTGCTGTCCCCATCGCTGCTCTCCATATAGGCATTGAAGGAGCGCCGCCAGGCGGCCAAGCAACGCTTGAGAGCAGGCCTGGCATCCGCGGAATCGGGGCGGAGTTTCGGGGCCGGCGCGCTTACGGGCTGCGACGCCGGGGCGGCCAGGATCAAGCTGAGTTCTGCCTTGGGTATTGCGGTCATAGGTGGATTCTCCCTATGGATAGTGTGCGCGGTTGGCAGTTAATTCTCTGCAACGGGAGCGCCTGCCGGCGGGTTGCGGCGCCGGCGCGGCCAGCGATTCAGAAGGGTCTCGGGCCTCTTGTGCGCCGGGTCGGCGAGTGAGCGGGGCTGTTGGCAACATCGGGGTTGGCGGGAGTGAGTCAGCAGACGCTGGGCGACTTCCGGGGAGTGATTTGTTCTCGGTGAGCGCATTGGCGATTTAGCACTCGCCGGAAAGTCGTCCCTCGGGTGGTATGCTGTCCGCAGCTCCCGGAGGACCTTATAATGGCCGCCGATACTCCGAAATACGACGTTGCTATCTCCTTTCTTACCCAAGACATCGGTCTGGCGAAGGCCCTTCACGACAAGCTCAAAGAAGGGCTCGAAGTGTTTTTCTTTCCTCGCAGCCAAGAAGAACTTGCCGGTACTGATGGACTAGAGTCTATGCGGGAAAAATTCCGACACGAATCTCGCCTAAATGTAGTCCTGTACCGTCCGAAATGGGGGAACACGCCCTGGACCGCCGTCGAGTGCGCTGCGATCATGGACAACTGCCTCCACAGTGCCTTTAAAAGCCTATTCTTCTTTGTCATCGAGCCGACCAAGGACCTGCCAACATGGCTGCCCGAGACTCACGTCCGTTTCAATTTCTCGGACTTCTCGCTGGATCAAGCCGTCGGCGCTATCAAAATGCGCGTACAGGAGCGGGGAGGGCAATACACGCCGCTCACGCCCGCACGGAAGGCTGAGCTTCTCAAGATCGAAGAGGAGTTCCGATGGGATAAGGCCGGAATGTCCTCGCCACAAGGGACGATGAAGATCTTCGGCAAGGTCAACGAGCTGTTCGAAGAGATCTGCCGGCAGTGCGATGAAGCAAACTCTGCGAGCCACTTACAGATTCGATACTCAACCAATATCAGACAAGGGAACGTCGAACAGATTTGCACCCTCTGCGAAGGCCGCGTCAGCTTGTTCGTCGTTTGGTACCAGCAGTCTTACAACTCGCTCGACAACGCTTTCCTCGGCGTCCGCGAGTTTGACGAGTGCTTGCTCATACCTCAGGGGTACATGCACCTTCGGAGGCCCGAGTTAATCGGCGAAAAGAAGTTCAGCCCAGATCTGTCGCCGGCGCGCGAGTACGGGTGGCGACTCAAAAACGGCCAAGGGGGGTTCATTTCTTCTAAGGAACTCGCAAATAAATGTGTTCTGCAGTTCCTGGAACTGATCGAAAAGGACGCAAGTGGCAGGGTAAGGAGAGAAGGATGAGATTGAGATGGCTCGCCCGGAGAGCGGGTGGCCCATCCTTTCTAAACGACGAATATGGGTGCCCCATCCTTGTCGCAGTCCTATCGCGGCAAGGGTGGGAGACCACGAACCATTACCGTCGTCTCTAGTCGGCCGTAATGTGATTCCCACCCTTCGCAGAGTACGCGAAGGAAGGGCACCCGAGGTTGTGGGCAGTCAACTGGTGGTAACAGCCCAATGCGCTCATCGAGCGCACTTTAGGGGACAGTAGTCGGATCAGTCCCCAAACGCCGATGTCGCCAGGCTTCCCGGTCTCCACAGAGTAGCTTCTTGCTCAGGGAGGGGTGGATGCCCCGCTGAATGGCAGGGCAATTGCGTGAACGGGGCTCCCTCCCATTACCAAGCTGCGATCCGCCCCTCCGGGGCTGTATCTTCCTCCTAAAACGCCTTCCCAGGGCTTCGCCCTGGGCTATTCTCCCTGCCTCCCTCCGGGAGGCGCGTGGGGAACCCGGAGGCGCGTGGGGAACCCGGGAGGCGCGTGGGGAACAGCCTGCGTGGAGGGGGAATGAAGCTTGCCCGGCAACGAGAAATGTTCATGCGAGTGCCTTGCGCGGAGTGGCTCACGCTAAGAGGAATTTCGTTCTACCGGGCTTCGGAGTGTCAGGGCTGGGGGGCGGTTCTTGATGCGGATTTGGCCGCAGGCACCGGGTTTGGCTGGAACGGGTTGCGCGGAATAAGGCCCGGGCCTAAAGGCCCCGCAATACTAGCGGGAAAAGCCCCCGGCTGTACCGGGGCGACTGGCGGTGTTTAACATTTGCGGGAGTCGCCCCCAGTTTGTGTTTTTCCATTCCTCTCGCACAAGCGCCAAAAAGGATGGATGCGATTGTCCTACGCCGTCCCTACGGGACTCCGGATGGATGATTGGTTGCCAACCCCACCCCACGCTGAAGCGCGGGGCTAACAACCACTGCGCCTACGGCGCGAGGCGGCTGGCTGCGGGCTGAGCTGGAGGCTTTGCGCCTGGGACCGACCCTCCTGGAGGTGCGGAGGGTTTAGGCGCGGCGCCGGTGGACGCCGGCTTGGCCGCGGCGTTGGTTGGGGCCGGCTTGGGCGTAGTGTTGGTTGGGGCCGGTTTGGGCGCGGCGCTGACGGACGCCGGCTTGGCCGCGGCGTTGGCGGACGCCGGCTTGGCCGCGGCGCTGGCGGACGCCGGCTTGGCCGCGGCGCTGGCTGGCGCAGGCTTGGCTGGCGGCTGCGCGGCGGCGCTTTGCAGAGGCTGGGTCTTCTCGTCCGCGGGGGTTTCCTGGTCACCCAGGAACTTTTCGTCGTCCTTGCCGGCGATGGCCACGCGCATCACGTTCATCCAGATGGGCAGGGCGGCTTTGGCGCCGGTCTCCTTGTCGCCCAGGGATTGGCGGCTGTCGTAGCCGACCCAGACGCCGCAGGTGACCGAGGGCGAGAAGCCGAGGAACCAGGCGTCGGTGTAGTCGCTGGTGGTTCCGGTTTTGCCTCCCAGTGGGTGCTTGAGCTGCGCGGCGGCTGCGCCGGTGCCGTACTGGGTGACGGCGCGAAGAAAGATCATCATGGTGCGCGCCGTCTGCTGATCGATGACATCATTCACCTCCGGGTTGTCTTCCCAGAGCGTCATGCCGTCGGCGTTGGTGACCTTGCGGATGAGGCGGGGGGTGACGCGCAGGCCGTCGTTGGGAAAGACGGCGTAGGAGGCGACCTGCTCCTGGAGCGTGATTTCGACCGCGCCGATGGCGATGGGCAGATAAGCGGGGATGTTGGTGGTGACGCCGAAGCGGTGGGCCATGTCGATGACTTTGTGAATGCCGACGCGGGCGGCCAGCTTGAGGGCAGGAATGTTGCGCGACTCGGCGAAGGCGGTGGTGAGGGTCATGGAGCCCTTGTAGTCGTTCTCGTAGTTGTGCGGGGTATAGCCGCCGAAGCTGACCGGGCCGTCGACGATGATGTCGCTTGGCTTGGCGCCGTCCTCGATGGCCGCGGTGTAGACGTAGGGCTTGAAGCTGGAGCCGGTCTGGCGCTCGGCCTGGGTGGCGCGATTGAACTGGGAGAGCGCGTAGTCGCGGCCGCCGACCATGGCCAGCACGTCGCCGGTGGTGTTGTCCATGACCATCAGGGAACCTTCGGCGCCGGAGTCCTGCTCCAGTGTGGCGCGGCGCGCCTTGCCCTCCGTGACGGCGCTCAGGTGGACGTAGATGACGTCGCCGGGCTTAACGAGGGCATCGGCGTAGCGCTGGCCGGTCCAGGCCCAGTCTTCGGGCTGGAGGAGTAGCTCATCGTCGCCAACACGGGCGTGAATCTCGAGGGGCAAGGTGCGGAGAACAAGGGCGTGAACATAGTCGCCGGGGTTGGACTTCATGGCCCAGTCGGGATGCCTGTAGTCGTCGAGCGCGATGCCGGCGGCGAGGACGTTTTCCAGCTTGCCGGGGCCGTCGTGACCGACCCAGCCATGGCGGCGCTCGTAGGTTGCAAGGCCATCGAGGACGGCGCGGTTGGCGGTTTGCTGGAGGTCGAGGTCGAGGGTGGTTTCAACCTTCAGGCCGGCCTCGTGGACCTGCTCCGTACCGAAGCGCTTCTCGAGCTCCTGTCGCGCCTCTTCCTCGAACCAGGGAGCGACGGACATCTCCGGCTGGGCGGTGTGCAGGCCGAGGGGGGCATTGCGGGCCGCTTCGGCCTGGGCATGCGTAATCGCCTTGTCATCCTCCATCTCGGTGAGGACCAGATTGCGTCGGCGCAGGGCCTTGTCGGGATTGAGCAGGGGCGAAAAGGCCGCGGGCGCCTTGGGAAGGCCGGCGAGCAGAGCCGCTTCGGTCAGGTTGAGATCGCGGGCGCGCTTGGAGAAGTAGAACTCCGAGGCAGCCTCGAAGCCATACATTCCATGGCCGAGATAGATCTGGTTGCCGTAGAGGGTGAATATCTGCTCCTTGGTGAAGGTGCGCTCGATTTGGATGGCCAGATAGGCCTCCTGGAGCTTGCGGGCGGCGGTGCGCTCGGAGGAGAGGAAGAGGTTGCGCGCCAACTGCATGGTGAGCGTGGATGCGCCCTGCGCGCGTCCGTGGTTGCGCAGGTCGTACCAGACGGCCCCCACGACGCGAAAGACATTGATGCCCCAATGGGACTCGAAGCTCTTGTCTTCAATGGAGATGACGGCCTGGCGCAGGACGGGGGCAAAGTCGTCGTAGCCGACTATCTCGCGGTGCTCCAGGGCAAAGGAGCCGATGATGCGGCCCTTGCGGTCATAGAGATCGGTGGTGGTGTTGGGGCGGTAATGCTCGAGATCGTTGATCTGAGGCAGATCGACGGAGTACACCAGCGTTAGCCCGGCCAGCGAACCGGTTACGACCGCCAGCAAGAGCAGGGTGGCGAGCGCAAACCTGCCGGCGATTTTGCGGCGGCGGTGGGCGGGGACCGTCTGTACTTGCCGGCGGCGAGGCCGGACAAGGTCGCGCGGTTCCAGACGCTGTGGGGGAAGGGCAGCCAAACGATTCAGGCCTCGTGGGCGCTTCCGCCGCAGTGTTGGCGAGAAGACGCCTCAGTTCAAGGCTAGCATTCCAGCGCTATGGGCGGTTGTGTTGACGTGCAGACAGGGACCAGACGAAGCAAGGGCGGGAAACGGCCGATTCGGTCAGCGGGAACGGACCCGCGATACAGGAAGAGGGATCGCCACTAGCCGTCCAGAGTCAGAAATTCATCCCATAAGTGAGGAACGCAACCGCAGGTCCTTCGACTGCGTTTGGAGCGAAAGACGCGCCAAACGCTGCTCAGGATGACAGCAGTATTTAATCATCGAACATTGGACTCAGGACGCTAGCCGTTCTTCGCCTTCAGCAGTTCGAGCGCCTTGTTGAGAGGCTCGTCGGTCTTGGCGGGGGGCGCTGCCTCTTCTTCTTCCTCGATGGCCGGACCCGCGGCCACGGTGGGGATTACGGCTTCGTCCTGGATCTTCTTGCCGGAGGGGCTCTCAAACTTGGCCACAGTCAGCAGCAGAGCGCCGCCGCTGGACAGCTCGATGGTCTTCTGGACCGAGCCTTCGCCGAAGCTGCGCACCCCCACCACATCGCCGCGCTTGGCGTCCTCGATGGCGGCGGCGGTCAGCTCGGCCGCGCCGTAGGTTCCGTTGTTGATGAGCACGGCGAGCGGCGCGTCGGTCAAGAACCTGGCCGGATCGGCGGTGAAGGTCTGGAGGGGATACTTCTGGCCTTCCAGCGTGGCCAGGGTTCCCTGCTTGAGGAAGAAGTTGGCCAGGCGCAGTCCCTGCTGGGGGTCGTCGCCGGAGCAGTCGCGCAGGTCGAGCAGCACCTTGCGGCTCTTGCCGGCGGACCTGAGCCGGGCGGCAATCTCGTCCACGCGGGCCGCGGTGAGCTGGCCGGGCTTGAGATAGAGGATGGTGGAGTTCTCGTATTGCTGCTCGCCGAGGGCGGGAGGGGCGGCCATGAATCGGGTGAGCGTCACCTTGTCGGGGTCTCCCTTGGGTGGGCGGACTACGGAGAGGGTGACGGTGGTTCCGGGCTTGCCTTCGAGCATGAGGCGAATCACCGCCAGCGACAGCTCCCTGGTGGACTGCTCGCCGATAGACTCGATGACGTCGCCGTCGCTCAGGTGCTCCTTATCGGCAGGCGAACCGGGCAAAACGCTGACCACGGTGGCGTATCCATAACGCTTGGAGACGACGATGCCCACCTGGGCAACGCCGGCCGCCGGGCGCTCCTTGTAGATCTTGTACTCGGTCGGGCTGAGGTAGCTGGAGTCGGCATCGAGGGATTCGAGCAGCCCGTGAAGCGCGCCGGTGGTGACGTCGTCGATGTTGGGCTCGGTGACGTAGTCGGTCTGGACCTTCTTGAGAATCTCGGCGTAGACGCGCATCTGGCGGTAAGCGCCATCCTGCTGGCCGCCGGCATGAACGCCAAAGAGGCCAAACTCGCCCAGAGCAAAGCCGAAGCCGAGGGCGGCGAAGATGGCCACGGAAAGCACGAAGACAAAACGCTGGAAGAATCGAGACACAATCACCACCGGGGCGGCCTTTGAGGGGAACCGGCCACTCACTCTATAGACGCAATGATAGCAAAAACAGAGATCAGGGGTCAGAGATCAGGGGTCAGGGATCAGAGATCAGGGATAAGGGGTCAGGGATCAGGGGTCAGGGATCAGAGATCAGGGATCAGGCTGAGCCCTCCCGGCTTTCGGCTACTGCTTGCCGAGGTCGTAGTTCATGTAGACGACGTGGGTCTGGAGGTACTCATCCAAGCCGTGCTTGCCGTCCGCGCCGCCGATGCCGGACTTGCGCCAGCCGGCGTGGAAGCCCTGCATGGCCTCAAAGTTCTCGCGATTCACGTAAGTCTCGCCGAACTTCAGCTCGTTCGAGGCGCGCATGGCCACATCGAGCGAGCGGGTGTAGATGGAGGAGGTCAGGCCGTATTCGCAGTCGTTGGCGTTGGCGATGGCTTCATCGAGGGTCTGGAAGGTAGCGATGGGCAAGACCGGGCCAAAGGTCTCGCGCTGCATGATGGCGGTCTTCTGGCGGCAATTGGTGAGAACCGTGGGCTGGAAGTAGTAGCCGGCCTTGGTGTCCGGCCTGCCGCCGCCGCATTCGAGCTTGGCGCCATCGTCTACCGCCTGCTGGACCGCCTCGCCGACCAGTTCGCGCTGGCGCTTGCTCACCAGGGGACCCATCTCGGTGGCGGGGTCGAGCGGGTCGCCGACGACGGTGAGGCGCATGGCCGCGGTGATCTTGACGGTGAACTTCTCCGCGACCGACTCGTGGACGTAGACGCGCTCGGCGCAGTTGCAGACCTGGCCGGTGTTGATGATGCGCGAGGCGCAGATGGCGCGGACGGCAAGGTCGATGTCGGCGTCGGCGGCGACGATGGCCGGAGCTTTTCCGCCCAGCTCCAGCGAGACCTTGGTAACGTTGGCGGCGGCGGCGCGCATGACGGCGATTCCGCCCTCGACGCTGCCGGTGAGCGAGACCATGCCAACCCTGGGGTGGCTGGCCAGGGCGTTGCCTATGAGCGCGCCAGGGCCGGAGACGAGGTTGAAGACGCCCTTGGGCAGCGACGACTGGGCAACCAAGCGCGCAAACTCGAAGGCGTTGTTGGGGGTCTCGCTGCTGGGCTTGACGACGATGGTGTTGCCGGTGACCAGCGCGGGCGCCATCTTGCGCACGATGAGGAAGAAGGGGAAGTTCCAGGGCAGGATGCCGGCGACGACGCCGATGGGCGCTTTGTAGAGAAGGATGTTTTCGCCGGGGCGGTCGCTCTGGATGATTTCGCCTTCGTAGCGGCGGGCAAACTCGGCCATGTAGTCGAGGTAATCGGCGGAGAAATCGACCTCGACCTGGGCGAGAGAGAGGATCTTGCCCTGCTCGGCGGTGATAACGCGGGCCAGGGATTCGCGATTGGCGCGGATGGCCGCGGCGATCTCGCGGAGGTGAGCGGCGCGGCGGATTGCGGGCAGCGCGGCCCAGGGCTTCTGCGCCCTTTCGGCGGCCAGGACGGCGCGGTCGACGTCTTCGACGGTGCCGCTGGGAACCTCGGAGATCACCTCTTCGGTTGCCGGGTTGACCACTTCGAGCGTCTTCGCCGAGGAGGCGAACTCGCCGCCGATCAGCATTTCATAGCGCTTGAGGACTGGCTGGGCTGTGCTCATGGAATCTCCCTTCGACCATGCACCTTCAACTGAGGGGGTCGGTGCGCTTACGCCGGAATTGCCATCCGCATCACCCGCGTGCGGGGTTCGGGAATAGGCAGGCCATCCTCGCGCATGCCTTCGATGTGCAGCTCAATTCCTTCGCGAAGAAGCCGCTTCGTCTCCTCGATCGTTGCCGCCGCTACGCCCAGACCCGGCAGGTCTGGAGCGTAGGCGCTCCAGCCGTTCGAGGTCTTCTCAAATACAGCCGCATATTCCTTCATTTCAATCCCGCCTGTTTGAGGATGTTGCTGTAAGTTCCCTTGTCCATCTCTTGCGACGGATGGCCGGCCACGGTGACCCGCCCCAGTTTCACAGGGTGCTTGAACTGACGGTGGCTTCCCTTCTGCGCAACCTGATACCAGCCGTCGTCCTCAATCAGTTTCAGCACGTCGCGAACCTTCATGCGAATTGCTCAATCCTTGGCGTGATTATAGCGCGAAGCAACCTCTCCATCATTCTGCCGCGCACGCGGAACGGCCCGGAATCTTGCCGATTCCGGGCCGTTCGCTGACTTGCTGGCTCGCTGACTTGCTTTACGCCGCCCTCGCCGCGGCCAGGGCCGCCTTGGCCTGTTCCACGAGATTGGCGAAGCCGGCGGCGTCCTTGACGGCGATGTCGGCCAGAATCTTGCGGTCCAGCTCGATGCCGGCCTTCTTCAGCCCGCTGATGAACTGCGAGTAGCTGATCTGGTTGAGCTTGGCGGCGGCCGAGATGCGCACGATCCACAGCGAGCGGAACTGGCGCTTCTTCTGCTTGCGGCCGGTATAGGCGAACTTGAGTCCGCGCTCGACGGCCTCCTGCGCTGCCTGGTAGAGCTTGGATTTGGTCAGGAAATAACCGCTTGCTCGCTCGAGAATCTTCTTGCGGCGGTCACTCCGCTTGGTACTGCGTTTTACGCGGGGCATTGGGTCTTCTCCATTTTGCGTTCGGTTATGCGGCTGGAGGCAGGAGGCCCATGCCGGTCGGGGCTGGGCGGTAAACCTCTTCACTCGCTGTTGCAAGCCTCAATCTCTCGGCAAGCTCAGGGCTCAAAAACCGCCCGGACTGCCGGGGGCCGCGCAACGCGTTGGCTGCGGCCCTGAAGCGCTGTCTCCGGGTTGGGGAGAAGGCGCAGCGATCAGGCGTAAGGGATCATGCGCGCCACCTTCGCGTAGTCGCCATCTGAAACCAGCAGGGTCCGGCCCAGCTTGCGCTTCACCTTTGGCGATTTCGACGTGAGGATGTGCCGCGTCTTGGTCTGGCCCCGCTTGATCTTGCCGGTTCCAGTCTTGCTGAAGCGCTTCTTCGCGCCCGTATGGGTCTTCAACTTGGGCATTGTTTTCTCGTTGTTCCGATTATCCGGCAGATCCGATCGCCCTGCCGCATGGCCCCGGAGACAGGGACTTCCCTGCCCTCTTGAGGCTTCAACCAGTATAGCGCAGCTCGCAGGTCCGCGCCATGCCGACTTCCGGGGCGCCGCATCAGCGATAGAAGACGATCTTGCAATGGCCCTGGCGGACTCGCGACGCTCTACCCTTCCAGCATCAGCAGCCTCGCGGGGTCGAGCTTGACCTCCCAGGGCTGGGGCTGCGTGCTCAGCGCGCGCCACAGCTCCTTGGGCACATCGGCTTGCAGGTGGGCCGCATCGCCCGGCCTCGGCATGGTATGGAGGCGCAGATAGAGCGTCATTTCATGCGGCGCCTCGCTGGTGCTGACCAGCCAGCACGAAAAGGTATTCGGGTCCTTCGAGGCGCGCTGGAAGACGATCTGATGCGAGCGAATCCCCACATGGGTCAGCGCGTGGGGAACCGGCTCGGCCGTTTCCAGTTCGCAGTTCCAGGCGCCCACGGCAACGCGATTCGCGCCCACGCGCCATGCATCGGCGATATTCTTGCAGCCGGTCAATTGGGCCGCGGCGACGGTTTGCGGGCGCTCGAAGAGCTGGTGCTTGGGCGCGCTGGCGACCACCCGGCCACTGTCCAGCACCAGCAGATCGGTACAGAACCGGAAGGCCTCCTCCATGTCGTGGGTTACAAAGATCACCGCGCCCCGGTAGCCGGCCAGGGTCTCGCGAAGCTGCTCTTCCATGCGCCGGCGCAGGTGCGGATCGAGCGCCGCGAAGGGCTCGTCGAAGAGCAGCGCCCTGGGCTCAGTGGCCATGCAGCGCGCAATGGCTACTCGCTGCCGCTGCCCGCCTGAAATCTCCTGCGGATAGCGGCCGGCCAACTCCGCAATGTGCATCGACTCCAGTTGCTTGGCGACGCGCTCCTGCCGCTCCTCCTCGTCCAGAGCGCTCAACCCGAAGCCGATGTTTTCGGCCACGGTCATATGGGGAAAGAGGGCATAATCCTGAAAGACGACGCCAATTCTCCGGCGCGCGGCGGAGATGTTCCGCCCGGCTGTGCTGTCGAACAGCACGCGGCCGTTGAGCACAATGCGCCCGCTATCCGGCCTATCGATGCCGGCAATCATGCGCAGCGTCATGGACTTCCCCGCTCCAGACGCGCCCAGCAGCCCAACCGCGCCTTGGCCGGTTTCAAAGGCCACCTGGAGGCTGAAGTTCTTGAGCTCCTTCTCCACGTCAATCTCGATGGTTGCGGAGGGTTCGGACTCCTCGGCCTGCCGCGGACGAGCCGGGGACTTCTCCAGCCCGGCGTCCGCGTGCTGTGCGACAGGAATTTCGGCAGGCGCCCGCTCCGGCCTTCCTGCACCGATCTGCCAGTTCAGCAGCCGTATGATGCCCACGGAAAGCGCAACGATCAGGCTCACCCAAACCAGGGCAACGAGCATATGGCCGTCCTCGACAGCGGAGAATATGGCCAAGGGCATGGTCTGCGTGCGGCCGGGTATATTGCCGGCCAGCATGAGCGTCGCCCCGAACTCCCCCAGCGAACGCGCAAAGGCCAGAACCGTTCCGGCGAGGACGCCCGGCGCGGCGAGCGGCAGAAGCACTCTGCGAAAGACCCGCGCCTCCGAGGCTCCCAGCGTGCGAGCCGCGTCCAGAAGCGTGGGATTCACCTGCTCAAACGCGCCCAGAGTGGTGCGATACATCAGCGGGAAGGCCACGGCGGTTGCCGCAATCACCGTCGCCGGCCAGGAGAAGACGATGGTGATGCCGATCTCCTGGAGGGCCTGGCCGATGAAGCTGTGCCGCCCGAAGATCACCAGGAGAAAGAAGCCGACCACGGTGGGCGGAAGAACCAGGGGCAGCGTGAGAATGCCGTCGATCCAGGCACGAAGGCTGCCCCGCAGGCCGAACATCTTCCTGGCCGCCAGCAGCCCCAGAAAGAACGTGGCGATAGTGGCCGCGCAGGTTGTGGCCAGCGAGATGAAAAGCGGCGATAGATCGATGGGCGGCATTAAGGTGAACCCATTGTAAACCCGTGCCTCACAAAGATCGCCTGAGCGGGGGTACTGTCAAGATACTCGACGAACTTCCGCGCCGGCTCTTCGCCGCGGCTCCCCTTGACCACCGCCGCCGGATAAACGATGGGGTCGTGCGCCGATTCGGGAGCAGCGGCCACTACGCGAACCTTCCCCGACGCCTGGGCGTCGGTCGCATACACCAGCCCCGCATCGGCGTTGCCGGTCTCAACAAAGGTGAGCACCTGGCGTACATCGCTTCCAAAGACGAACTTTGCTTTGAGCTTGTCGAGCAGATGAAGCGCCCCCAGGGTCTGGCGCGCATATTCGCCCGCCGGAACGCTGGCCGGGTCGCCGAGGGCGATGGACCGGATCGAGGGGTCAGCGAGACCCTGAAAGTCTCGCAGGCTGGAATCGGGCGGCGCAATCAGGACCAGCGTGTTGCGGAGCAGATTGCGGCGCGTGCCGGCGGCGATCAGTCCCTTGCTTTCCAGATCGTCCATCGGCTTGGCGGCGGCGGATAGAAACACATCCACGGGCGCGCCCTGGTCGATCTGCGCGGCCAGGGTTCCGGAGGAAGCGAAGTTATTCACGAATTCGATATTCGCGTGACTTTGCCTGTAAGCGGCCTCGGCCTCCGTGAGCGCATCTTTCAGGCTGGCGGCCGCTGAGACGGTCAGAGTAACTCGAGTCTGGGCGTAACCTGGCCCGAACAGGCCCGCAAGCAGAAACAGAACCGCGAATCGGCGGCAGCGCGAGCCATGCGCTCTCCTTTGTTGCGGCAATTCCAATTCAGATCTCCTTCCAAACGGCTGCCCGGCCTGCCGCGCACGAAGATCGATCACGCGGCTTCCGGCATCAACGGTAGCATATCCTCCGCGGATGCGCGGGGCTTTCCCTTCGGCCAAGCAGATTGCTTGCCGAGCGCTTGGGGCATCCGGATGGAGTAAGCTACTCCCATGGCAAATGCGCGTTCGGGGTCGATCCATCTGTTTCGCCTCGCCGGGGTCGATGTGTTTCTGCATTGGTCCTGGTTTCTCGTGGCAGCCTATGAAATCGAGAGCTGGCAAGGCCGGTACTCCTCGCTTGCCTGGAGCGCGCTGGAGTATCTGGCGCTGTTCCTGATTGTGCTGACGCATGAGTTTGGGCACTCCCTGGCGTGCCGGCAGGTGGGCGGAACGGCCAACCGGATTGTGCTGTGGCCCCTGGGCGGAGTGGCGTTTGTAAGACCGCCGCAGCGGCCGGGCGCCACGCTCTGGAGCATTGCCGCGGGACCGCTGGTGAATGTGGCGCTGCTGCCGATTTTTTACGCGGCGCTCCTGATGAGCCGGTCGATGGGATGGGCTGAGACCATGCCCGATGCCTACCATTTGGTGCGGGCGATCCTGTGGATCAACCTGTCTCTGCTGGTCTTCAATATGCTGCCCATCTATCCCCTGGATGGCGGCCAGATTCTCCGCTCTCTGCTGTGGTTTGTGCTGGGGCGCGCGCGCAGCCTGATGGTGGCCACAATTTTAGGCTTTGTGGGCATCGTCGGATTCTTCGGCCTTGCCGTGCTGTCGCATTCTTTCTGGATCGGCGCAATTGCCGTCTTCATGCTGCTGAATTGCTGGAGCGGCCTGCAACACGCGAGGGGACTGCTGCGTCTGGCCAAGTTGCCGCGGCGGCCAGGCTTTGCCTGCCCCAGCTGCCGGACGGCGCCGCCGATGGGAGCTTACTGGAAGTGCGGGAAGTGCGGGCAGCCCTTCGACACATTTGCAACCAGGGGCGTCTGTCCGCATTGCAGCGCCCAGTATGCCACGACCATGTGCCTGGACTGCCAGGAACAGCGTCCCATCAACGACTGGATTGTCGATCCTTACGCGGGCATGGGCGTGGTGAGCGCCAGCTTTCCGGCAAGATAGATCTCGCTTGGCCGCGCATTCCCAGGTCTTCCGCCGTGGCGGACCGCGGCGGACGAGACCTTGGGCACCCTGTCTATTTCGCTCAAGGCTGAGGTTTGGCGTCCGGCGGCAGCGGCTCCGGCGTGGCGGCGGTTTTGAAGTTGACGACGTGATAGACGGCCGGCCCGTCACCCACATTCTTCAGTCCGTGAAGCTGATTCGACCCGTTGAAGATCACCGAGCCGGGGCCGACCCGCTTCAGCTCGCCGTTGGACAGGACCTCCATGGTTCCCTGCTGAACGATGATCAGCTCCTCGTTCGGATGGCGATGGGGCGGATGCGGGGATTGCCCCGGATTGAGCGTGGTGACATGGACCTCCAGATTCTCGAGCGTTGCGGTCGGCGCGTTGAAGACGGCGCGGGTGGAACCGACGGCCGTGGGCTTGGCGGTCATGGCATTCCAGTCGAAGACGGCGGAGCCCATGACGGGCCGCTGGTCAGCCAGGGCGAATGCTCCGGCGGTGGCAGCGGCGGCGAACAAGGCTACGAACAAATCTCTGCGGGTGATCATTTCTTCCCTCTTCTGCCGAGAATCGGCCCTTCGTTGTTAGGAGCGGGGGTTCGAGCGGTTCTCCATGCGGCAAGAAAAAGCCGCGCAGGGAATTCGCTTCACTCCGCACTGACTGGAAAACCGCCTTGAAGGCAAGACACACGTTCGCGTCGAGGTTATTTATAGTTGAGCCAGTGGTTGCTGGCAAGTCTGCTCCCGCGAAAACGACCGGGGGCAAAGGCTCGTAAGGAGAATACGTGAAGGGCTGGAAGTTCTTCGTCATTACTACCCTGATCACGCTGACCATTGGCGGAATCTACCTGTTTTCCGTATGGAAACATCGCCAGGATCCCGGAGTCGTTGGCCGCACCGACGCGAACCAGACCCTGAGCGAGGACGACCTGGTGGTGATGCGCGCCTACTCCCCGGCGCATTTTGAGGACCTGCAGCGGTTTGAAGGCACAACCGTATGGATGAAGAACGGCTACATCATGCCGTACTTTTCCTTCGCCAGCGGGCACGTGGACTTCGTCAAGCGGAAGGGGCTGATTCCCGCGACGCAGAGGCTGGAGATCAAGAAGTTCGTGAAGGCGGCCGCGCCCGCGAAGGTGGACGACGGCATCGATCACGGCAGCCGTCAGGCCTTCGCGGTGTTTACACTGCCGGGAGGCAATGAGTTATTTGCCACCCCCGTCGGGGTCATGGAGGGCAATCAAGAGGCCTACTTCACCGACCTGCTGTTCTTTTACGACGACCCGCACGGGATCTACGATCACTGGCCCAAGGAAGTGTGGTCGGCGATCGACGCCCATCAGGTGAAGCCGGGTATGAGCGAGTTGCAGACGCGCCTGGCGATCGGGCAGAAGATGCACCCGGACAGCTCGGAAAAGGGCGACCGCACGGTGACTTACGACCAGAGCGAAACGCGCTGGACGGTTACATTCGTGAAGAACCGGGCTACGGCGATCAAGAGCGAATCGACCTGGCTGCTCCCGCCAAGCTAAGTTGAGAGCGGCCCCCAAAAAAGAAATCGGGCAGCCGCCGCGAGATGGGCAGCCACCCGAACGTCAGACCTCGAACGACTTGTTCAAGAGACGAATTCAAGAGGCATGTACAGAGTATCGGCAGGCGTGCGGCGTGTCTTGAGCTATTCGATGGAGGAATCAGCCCATCGATAGGTGGAGACTGGCGTAGGCCGTTGTGCGGTAGTCTGGTTCCACCCCGGCAAGTGAAGGCCGCCTTATGGGAACCTCGGCCGCGAGGATTTTGGCGGGCCGGCGTGCATGGCTTGAGGCTTCCCAATTACTGTGGAGCTGCGCGGCTTTTGCGCAGCCTGGAGTCTGCTTGAAGGAATATCCACCCGCTCCCGTGGCTCACCATCCTGCCAACTCGAAGGGTTTTGTGGACGAGGCCGCCCGCCGCTCGCCTGTCCGGCTTGGGCTCAACGTCTTGTTCGCCGCGTCGCTGCTGGGTTGGGCGCTTGCCGGCCTCGCGCTGGAGCCTTCGACGCCGCTGGCCAACTACGGCCGGCAGACCTGGGTGATGGAGAACGGGCTGCCGCAGAACACGGTGCAGGCGCTGGTTCAGACGCGGGATGGCTTTGTGTGGCTGGGCACCGAGGTGGGGCTGGTTCGCTTCGACGGCAACGGGTTCCAGGTCTTCAACCGCAACTCAAGCCCTGCGCTTCCAGGCAACGACGTGCGCTGCCTGCTGGAAACGAAGGACGGGGCGCTGTGGATTGGCACCAGCGAGGGGCTTGCGCGGTGGAAGGATGGGGTGCTTACGGCGTTCGGGGCAAAGGACGGGTTGCCGGGGAACAATACCCGAACGCTTGCGCAGACTGGCGATGGACTCATTTGGGCCTGGACCGACGGCGGACTGGCGCGGTTGAATGGAGATCACTTTGTTCCTGACTCGATCACCAACCAGGAAGTTGCTACCACTGCCGTTCTTCCTTACGGCGCTGGATTGTGGGTTGAGTCGGTGCTGAGGAAGGCCGTATACCAGAAAGGCAATTGGGGTTTTGTTCAGCATTACGCGGAGTTTCCTAAAGATGGCATCGCCTACCTCGATGATTTCCCCAAAGCTGGCTCGCTTTTCGGCAGCAAGAGCCTGATCGAGATTACGCGCGACAGCGTCTTTGTGACGCATCCCCAAGACGTGGTCGCTCGGCTTAGGGTTGGCTATGAGCTTCCTGGTAGCCGAGTTCAGGTAGAGCATGTGGACCGTGAAGGTACGCTGTGGATTGGCACGAATGCAGGGTTGGCGCGGTGGTCGAACGGCACGCTCGAACGGCTGCCAGTCACCGATCCGCTGGCCACGGCGAGTGTGCTGGCGCTGATGGAAGACCGCGAAGGCAACCTGTGGGTTGGGACCGAGACCGGCGGACTGCACATTCTGCGCGATCAGCGGTTCAGGACGATGGGCGTGCGCGAGGGACTCTCCTCCGATGCCACGACCACCGTGGTGGAGGATGCGGCGGGGACACTGTGGGTGGGAACCAACGGGGCTGGGCTGAATGCCATTTCTCCTCATGGCACTGAAAGTGCGGAAGCCCACCCTAGCGACAAGAGTACGGACCGCGGGTCCTTCGACTCCCCTTCCCCTTCGACAGGCTCAGGGTCAGGGTCGCTCAGGATGACAGCGGGGGTGGGGCACCCAGATTCATTGGGGGCCGGATCAAAGCTGCGCAACTACACGGTGAAGGACGGCCTCTTGAGCGACGTGATTCTGTCGCTGGCCGCCGCGCCCGACGGCGACTTTTGGGTGGGCACACCCGACGGTCTCAACCGGATTCGCGGCGGCAAGATCGATGCGTTTACCTCCGCCGATGGTTTGCCGGACGACTTCATCCGCTCGCTGCTGGCGGATGCCGATGGGTCGCTGTGGATTGGGACACGGCGCGGACTGACGCATTGGACCAAGCCTGGGAGCGGCATCGCGGGCGGGCAGATGCAGACTTTTACCCAGGCCAACGGGCTGGGCAGCGATCTGGTGGGCTCCATGGTTCGCTACTCGAGCGGCGACCTGTGGGTGGCCACCCTGGCCGGCCTCTCGCGGCTGCATGGCGGCAAGATATTGAATTACACAACCGCCGACGGTCTCTCCAGCAACGTGATTACGGCGCTGCTCGCACGGCCGAACGGGACGCTGCTGATCGGCACACAGGACCACGGGTGGAACCTGTGGGATGGGCGGAGATTCACAGCGGCACCGGGCAATGGACTGGAGCAGACGACCATCCACGCCATTCTGGACGACGGCGGCGGTCATCTGTGGTTCGCCACGGGCAACGGGATAGCGCGCTGCGACTGCGCCGGCATGAGCGGCGAGATGAGCGAGACCGGCCCGGCGAACGCTTGCGCGCATTGGATGGAGTTTGGCGCCGCCGATGGGCTGCGCAGCCGGGAGACGGCCACCAACAGCCATCCGTCGGCCTGGCGCTCCCGCGATGGACGCCTCTGGTTCGCCACCCCCAAGGGGCTGGTGGAGGTGGACGCGGCGCACTTCCCGGTGAATGCGGTTCCGCCGCCGGTTGTGATCGAGCGCTTTGCGGTGGACGACGCGGACCAGGCACTGCGTGCGGCAGACTCTCGGTTGAGAGTCGAGGCAGGACATGTGCACTTCGAGTTCGACTACGCCGGCTTGAGCTTTACCGCGCCGCAGAAGGTGCGCTACCGCTACATGCTGGAGGGCTTCGACCGGGACTGGATCGATGCTGGGACGCGGCGCAACGCCTACTACACGACCATTCCGCCGGGGAAGTATACCTTCCGCGCGCAGGCGGCCAACAACGACGGGCTTTGGAACACCGAGGGCGCGGCCCTCACCTTCGAACTGCGGCCGCATTTCTACCAGACGGTGTGGTTCTACGTGCTGATGGTTGCGCTGGCGGTGGGGATGGTGGTGGTGCTGCTGAGGCTGCGGCTACGGCGGGTGGAGGGCGAGTTCCGCGCCGTGCTGGGCGAGCGCAGCCGCATTGCGCGAGAGATTCACGACACCCTGGCGCAGGGTTACGTGGGCATCAGTGTGCAATTGGAGGTGCTGGCTGAACTGCTGCGCCAGCAAAAGACCGACGACGCGGCCAGACGCCTGGACCAGACCCGCAGCTACGTGCGCGAGGGGCTGGCCGATGCGCGGCAGTCGATCTGGGCGCTGCGCTCGCAGGACTCGGGCGAGACCACCCTGCCGGTCAGGCTGCGGCGCATGGCCGAGGTTGAGGGGGTCGTCGGGCTGGAGTCGCGATTCAGCATCTTCGGCGCTTATCGCCCGCTTCCGCCTGACACGGAGCGCGAGATTCTGCGCGTGGCGCAGGAGGCCATCCATAATGTGAAGAAGCACGCCGGGGCAAAGCATTTGTTTGTCCAGTTGGAGTATGGGCCGGGCGAGATCGCCCTCGAAGTGCGGGACGACGGACAGGGATTTGCGACCGGCGAGCCGCCAGCGCCGGGGCATTACGGGCTAACCGGGATGCGGGAGCGCGCGGCGGCCATTGGCGGGACGCTGGAGGTGACGAGCGATCCGGGCGGAGGAACAACGGTGAGGCTGCAAGCGCCGGCGGTTAGGGAGACACCGGGAGGTTGAGGGTTGCGGTATCCCAGGTCTCAAAGACGAGACCTGGGGCACCCAGTTTTGCGGGAGACACAAGGGTGGACGCACCCAGTTTTCGGGAGACACAAGGGCAGACGAAGGAGCAACAGTGGCCAAGGAATCGATTCGCGTGCTGGTTGTGGAGGATCACCACGTGGTGCGCCAGGGACTGGTTGCGCTACTCAACGTGGCGGAGGGCCTGGAGGTGGTGGGCGAAGCGGCGGACGGCGTTGAGGCCATCGCGCAGTTCCGCAAGCATCAGCCGGATATAACCCTGATGGACCTGCGGCTGCCGCGCATGAGCGGAGTGGACGCAATCCAGCGCATCCGCATGGAGTCGCCGCAGGCGCGGGTCGTGGTGCTCACCACCTACGACGGCGACGAGGACATCTATCGCGCCTTGCAGGCCGGAGCGCGAGCTTACCTCTTGAAGGGCATGACCTCGGAGGAGCTGATTGCCACCATTCGCGCGGTTCATGCGGGCAAGTCGCACATTCCGGCGGCGGTCGCCGAGAAGCTGGCCGAGCGCATGGGTACCGAGGAGCTGACGCCGCGGGAGTTCGACGTGCTGGAACAGATTGTGCATGGCAAGAGCAACAAGGAGATCGCCACCGAGCTGGAGATCACCGAGGCCACGGTGAAGACTCACATCAACAGCCTGCTGGGCAAACTCGGCGTGACCGACCGGACGCAGGCTGCCACGGCGGCTATTCAGCGCGGCCTGGTTCCGCTCGAATCCCTGAGAAAGCCGAAATGAGGAGTGTCTGATGAAGAAGGAACGCAAAGACACGAGCAGCCGTGAGCAGGCGACCGGGGAACCGGCTTCCCGGCTCATCGACCAGCGGATCAGCGACCTGGGGGGATGGCGCGGGGAGACCCTGGCCAACATGCGGGCGCTGATCCTGGAAGCCGACCCCGAGATCACCGAGGAGTGGAAGTGGCGCACTCCGGTCTGGTCGCACCATGGGATTGTCTGCACCGGGGAGGCGTACACCAAGGTCGTGAAGCTCACGTTCGCCCAAGGGGCCAGCGTCCCAGACCCATCGCGCCTCTTCAATTCCAGCTTGGAAGGCAACACGCGGAGGGCGATCGACATCCACGAAGGAGAGAAGGTCGACGCGGGCGCGTTCAAGGCGCTCGTGAAGGCCGCGGTGGCCCGGAATGTCCCGCCGGCGAAGGAACGGTAGACGCACATGACGATGAAAACGATGAAGCGCGCGATGCTATGCGGAGTTGTTCTATTGCTGCTGTCTCCGGCCATGCGGGCGCAGAAGCCTGCCTGGCGGCAGGCTACGGATGCGGAGCTGGCGTCGCTGCTGCCGGCGCGCGCGCCGGTGGAGAAGGAACACATCGAAACCGAGATGCGCACCGCCTCGGGCATCGTGAACAAGCGAGGGCATTTCATCGCCGGGGTGGTGCTGATTACGGCAGGTTACTCCGCCAACGGCAAGTATTCGCACTATCTCATCGTGCAGGCGCCTGTGCGCATCGGCGGCATCGCCTTCCAACCCGGCGAGTATGTCTTCGGATGGGATCGCTCAGGCGACACCGCGCTCAGCGTGCACTTCAATAAAGCTGCTACCGGCGAACTGGTGGGAACCACGGACGCGCATCTCATCGCCGCCTCCAGCCGGGTGACGAGCCTGCACATCTGGCCGCCGGGAGACAAGGCGATGATCCAGATCGGGCGGTTTGAGATTCCGTACGAGTTGGGAGACGAGTAGGGGTTAGGGATTAGGGGTTGCAGGTTGGCTGCTGGTTTGGCGCGGTTCCAGGTCGCATTCTGTGAAGTACGGCACGGATTTGGGTCACCCGCTCTAGTCAGCGCCGGTCCATGGATCCGCCGCCTACAATGCAAATCGGAACAAGCGAGTTATACGCTGTCACGTTCTTTATGTGGGGCTATACCGGATGGGCCGACGTTAGCCGGCCACTACCGGCGTGGACAGATTATTTCAATGTAAGAAACGCCACGCCGTAGCTATTGAGCGTAATGGAAATCCGCGGCGCGGCGGTAACAGAAGAAGCGGTCGGGCCCTTGGTTACATCGGTGCTTCCATCGATAACCAGCAGACTTGCCGAAGAGAAACTCCCGAGCGCCGACGTATCAACCTGCACCGTGCGCGGCGCGCCCGCTCCGTTCACGTCGCCCAGCGCATGGGCCGCGTAGTTGACGACCATCACGGTAACGCTGCCGTCGGGGTTCTGAACCGGAAGAATCTCGATGTCGGACGTGTCGGACGATGTATAGGCCAGCAGGGTGGCGCCGGGCGGCGAAGGGAACTCGCGAGCCAGCCAGTAGTCCACCCAGTAGCTGAGCCAAAGGAGACTTGCATTATTCTGGTCAACTTCTCCGTACTGGGGAATGGCGTTGAAGGTGAAGTGATAGAGCGCCTGGGATCCGGCTTTTCCCAGTTGCGAAAACATATAGGGTCTCCACGCCGCGAAGAAGGCACTCGACCCGCGCGGATCCACATCGAGGAGCGGGCCACCCGGCCCGTTGACGAGGTCGCAGTCAACGTTGTTTTCCGTGACCCACACCGGCACGGATGCCAATGCCGGATTCACAGCCATCTCCGAATAAAGATTCTGCACCTCGGTGGCAAATTCCGGCACTGTGCCAAACACCTGAACATCGGTCGATGTGGGATCCCAGACCGAATAGTAGTGAATGGCCATTACGTCCACCCGGGCGTTGACGCCACTTACGAAAGGCTGAACCCACTCGTCCGCACCCGGCGGCCACCAGTCATACCCCAGTTCCATGGCCACAAACTTCAGCGAGGGATCGGCCGCCTGCATCGCCGGCACAACGGTGTTGTACATCTGGACGTATTGCTGCGGTGTCAGGTTATTGTTGCCATTAGGCTCGTTGTAGATGCCCCACCAGGCGATCGTGTGGGTTGGATACGACGGCGAGATGTGAAACACGCCGTCGGAAGAGGTGAAGCCGCCCGTATTGTAATACTTCACAAGGTTCTGGGAGTACGTTGCAAACTGTTGGAAGGTCGGATCCAGGAAGCTCTGGGTATTGTCGCCGTTGACGTACATGAACGGGGGCGCTCCCCGGATTTGGAACTCCGGGCTTTGGTCGCCCACCGTGAGCACGGGCTGGGTGGTGGCGTCAAGGGTGGTGAAGTCCCAACTGCCGGCCGACATCTGCGGGATGCCATCCCCTGCTTCCTGCAATCGGATGTGCTGCGGCAAAAGGTTGCCGAGAATCTGGGTGGCCGTAGGGTTCTGAACAAAGAAATCCACGTCCCAGTCAGCGGGCAGAAGCGAGTCGGACATGAATTCATTGAACCTGCCCGTCTTCGTGCTGCCGATCTGCGCCACGGCGCCGATGGTGAGTGGAAGTATCGCCGATCCGGTGGCCGTGCCATCCGTTCCGGTTACAAGCAGGGAGATGGCGGCCGGGGCGGCGGTTCCCGTGGAGAAGGTAAGAGAACCCGTGTTGGACCCTCTAGGCGACTGGATGACAACCGACGCGCCTGTTGGCAGCCCCTGCACGCTGAGTGTGACACTGCCCGTCGATCCTCGGCGGACGAGGCTGACATTCACCGTAGCCGCAGCCTGCTCTGGAAAAACCAGTGCCGCGGCAGGGGCGACGGACAATGTCAGGCTCGGTGGCGGCGGAGGGGTGGACGTGCTTGCGCTGCCGCCGCACCCGGCAACGAAGGTCAGCATGGCTACACCGGCCATAGCCCAGACTCCGATCGCAAATCCTGGACCATATCTGCGGGCAGAATCGCGACCCGAGCAAGCGATAAGGGCGATGCGCCGCCGGTGCGCGAGCATCATGCGGAGATCCTCCCAGACCATTCGTGCGCGTTCTTCATCTGTAAGGCGCTCGATCGGAATGATTTGCGGACAGGCTATCGAATGCCGGCGGCGAGCGTCAAGAACGGAGTGAAACTCGACCGCTGGGGCGTGAGTTCTTACCTCGCAAGCTCGGCCTTGCGCAGGGCCGGTGGCCGAGGGTCCGATGAAGTGTCTTCAGCCCTCCGTTGCGGTCTTTGTGCCCTCGTCCAGCAGCCCTTCCACGAGCGCGTCCCATTCGGCTTCGAGCGTGGGCCGATGAAAGGTGCGCCCGGCGCGGCTGTACCAGTAGCCGGCGTTCGAGGCCTGGCCCTCCCTGCGGTGCAGGTAGGCGTGAACCGCCATGGCCTCGGCGTTTTCCAGCTCGTCCACCAGCGAATGCGCGCGCGCCCAATCCCCTTTCGCATCCCACCAAAGCGCGGCCAGAGGCGCCGGCAGGCCCTCAGGCGGCTCTTCGCGGGTCAGGGATGCGCGAAACTCCTCGATGTACATGAATCCCTTGTATCACTCACTTTCTTCTCTTCGCAACGGTCTTGCCGTGCGCGCAAGGTGATTTGGATCACATTTTGAGGTCTGTTTCGACTGATAGAAATGGCTTGTGGCTCCGATATTGGAAGCAGAGAGGCCGTGGGGATGGGAATACGCGAGGGGTTCGCGGCCGTTCGCGTTCGCCATGCGCCGCCCGGAGGCCGAGCCATGCGTGTGCGTCGAGCGGAATCGGACAAGAATGCTGTTTGCGGCCCAGCGGCCAGTGGCCGTATACTAAATTACGACCATTACGGTCGTAATTTAAGGCTGCTGGTTTTTGGGCGGCCCAGAGGAGTCCGGCAATTGACTGTGTTGAGCGAATTGAAGGTGGGCGAGAGCGGGGTTCTGGTGGCCCTGGATCTGCCTGAATCGGTGCAGAACCACCTGATGCATATGGGCTTTGTGCCGGATGCGCTGGTGACGGCCCTGCGCCGCGCGCCGGCCGGCGACCCAACCGTCTACGGCGTAGATGGGATGGAGATTGCCCTGCGCCACGAGACCGCGGAGGCCATGCGGATGCGGGCGCCGGATGCGGAAGCCGCGGAGAAGCCGGAAGGCTCCGGTCTCGCAGGCAGGCCTGAGATTCAGGAGCTGACCGAGGCGGCGCGATGAATGCTTGCTGTGAGACTCCGGCCTTCAAGCCGCCCGTTGCGCCCCCAGCCGCGACGCTCAAGACGGTGGTATTGATTGGACCGCCCAACTCCGGCAAATCCACTCTTTTCAACCGCTTGACCGGCCTGCGCCAGAAGGTTGCCAATTACCCTGGGGTCACCGTGGAGCAGCGCATGGGCTTGATGGCCGGCGTGGGGCGCCCCGACCTGACGCTGATCGACCTGCCCGGCGTTTACTCGCTCACGCCCTATTCCGAGGATGCGCGCGTCGCGGTGGACGTGCTGCGCGGCAAGATGCCGGGCACGCCCAAGCCGGATGCGGTGCTGCTGGTTCTGGATTCCCTGCACCTCAAGCGTCAGTTGATGCTAGCTGCGCCGGTGCTGGCGGTGGGACTGCCGACTCTTGTGCTGCTGAACATGAGCGACCTGATGGAGGCCCGCGGCGGCCAGATTGACCCGCTCAAGCTGGCGCGCGAGCTGGGCGCGCCGGTGGCCCAGATCAGCGCCGTGCGAGGCACCAGACTGGATGCCGTTCCGCTCTTTCTGCACCAGCAAACCGAACGCGCCGCCGCCAAGCCGCTGGCGCTGCCGGTGGTGGGCAACGCGGCCAGCGCTCACAGCTGGGCTGCCCAAATAAGCCGGCGCACGGGCTATCAGGCTCCGCTGTCGGTGGAAGGCACGCGCAAGATCGACAATGTGCTACTGCACCGCGTCTGGGGGCCGCTGCTGTTTCTGGTGGTGGTGGTGGGCGTCTTTGAGGTGGTTTTCTCGATCGGCCAGCCGCTTTCCGACGGCTTTGGCGACATTCTGGCGCGCATCGGCGGCCTGGCGCGCCCGCTGCTGCCCGCCGGATGGATTCAGTCGCTGGTGCTGGACGGCGCGTGGAAGGGCATCTCGTCGGTGCTGGTCTTTTTGCCCCAGATCCTGCTGCTGTTTCTCTTCATCGGGATTCTGGAGGACTCCGGTTACCTGTCGCGGGCGGCGCTGATCGCCGATCGCGTTATGCGCTCGACCGGGCTCAACGGCAAGGCGTTCATTCCGCTGCTGTCGGCTTACGCCTGCGCGGTTCCGGCGATCATGGCCACGCGCACCATTGAGAACCGGCGCGACCGGCTGGCGACGATCCTGGTAACGCCCTTCATGACCTGCTCGGCGCGGCTGCCGGTTTACATGCTGCTGATTGCCGCCTTCATCCCCAACGTCGTTTACCTGCACGGCCTTCTGGGCCTACGCACGCTGACGATGCTGGGGCTCTATCTGGCCGGTTTTGTGGGCGCGATGACCACCGCATGGCTACTGAAGAGCTCGATCCTCAAGTCCAGCGAGACGCCGTTCATTCTGGAGCTGCCGCAGTACCGCATGCCCACGCTGCGTTCGCTGGCGCTGCGCCTGGTAGACCGCGCGCGCATCTTCCTGCGCCAGGCGGGCACGATTATTCTTTGCGTCACGCTGGCGCTGTGGGTGCTGGCCCACCTGCCGGTAATTCAGGCTCCGGGGGGCGCCATTTCAGCGCCTGAGCTGGCCGACAGCCTGATCGGCCGCCTGGGCCACTTCATCGAGCCGGCCATTGCGCCGCTGGGCTTCAACTGGAAGATCGGCATCGGGCTGCTTTCGAGCGTGTTGGCGCGCGAGGTAATGGTGAGTACCATGGGCACCCTCTACGGCGCCGATCCAGCCACCCAGGCCATGCACCTGCAAACCGCTCTGCACCACGACATGACGATGGGCGGCGCGCTGGCGCTGATGATCTTCTTCGCCTTCGCCATGCAGTGTACCTCGACGATGGCCGTGGTGCGCCGCGAGACCAACAGTTGGAAGTGGCCGGCAGTGCAGTTTCTCTACATGCTGGCGCTGGCCTACGGCGCGGCCTTCCTGGTCAACCATGTGGTGATGGCGTTCTCTTGACGCCTAGCCTGCCGGGACTCATTCGCCGCTTTCTTCGCAGTTCGCCTCAGCCGCCCGCGGCGCGGTCCCGATCTATCTGCCGCAGCACTCCCTTGACCGAGCGATCGACCTGCGCGGCCTTTCGGCTGCGTGGCTCGATAAACTCGATTCACGCTCTGGTCTCGCGCTCGACGCGCCGGATTACATCGATGCAGCGGATGACGCCCGACCGCGCGAGAGTCACGCCGCGCACGTGCAATTCCACATCGACCTGGGCGCCGATCTGGGCCGGAATGGCGATGCCGAATTCGACCCCGCATCCCGATTCGCTCAGATCGAGCAGGACGCCAAGAACATCCGGCCCGTAGGGAAGAATACGGATCACGGCGGTTCCCGGCCAGAACAATCGCCGCAGAACACGACGCTCCGCGGGCCTGGAGGCAGGGTCCGGCGCACGGCATTCTGAGTTCGGAAGTGCAGCCATGGTTGGTTTATCGGAGGGTTTTCCGGTTTCAACCCGGCTTCCGGTCTTGAGTCCGCGCGAAGGTACTTTGAAAGGCTGGACCGATCTCAGCCAGATGGAGCCCAGTGACGACGCCCTCGCCGGGGGCGCGCGGCGCTTTGCCTATTTCCGTTGCGTTGTGCGCGACAGAGTCACCGCATGCTTTTGCGGAGCGGCCCAGGCCTGATAGCTGTTGAAGAGGAATTGGCCTCCCAGAATCAGCAGCCAGACGCAGAGCGCAAAGCGCAACTGCCGGCGTGGGACGCGAGTGCTGACGATGGTTCCGACAATGGCGCCGGCAACGCCTCCAATAATGAGGTGCAGCAGCAGTTCCGGGTTCGATGCGTGCGAGAACCAATGCGCGCCGCTGCCGATGAGCGAGACGACGAAGCCAAAGGCGATATCGGTGCCCACCACCTGCGCGGGCAGCAGAGGAGTCAGGCTCAGGAGCGCGGCACTGCCCAATGCGCCCGCTCCGGCCGATGAGAATCCAACTTCGGCGCCCACCGGCAGCATGAGCCATGCAAGCAGAGGACTGCGGTCGCGCAGGTCCGCATTCTGCTTCGGCGGACGCAGGAAGCTGAGTATCTGCCAGCTTGCCGTAGTGACGAGGATTGCGCCCAGCAGCGCGTTGAGCAGGTTCTGCGAACCTACATTGACCAGATGCTTCAGGAACAGCGAACCGACGATAACTCCCGGCACGCCGCCCGCAAGCATGAACCCAAGGGTGCGCCAGGCCACGTTGCGGCGGGCAATCTGCGCCGGGACGAGAATGAGTTTGACCGCGGTGGCGAACATGAGTCCGATGCCGACCGCGACCGGCGCGGGCACGCCGAGAAACAGCACCAGAACCGGAACGGTGACGGTGCCCGCGCCAACGCCCGTCAGCGCAATAAACAGTGCAATGAAGAATCCGATGATGTATTGCATAGACCTCCTTAAGTTCCAGCGCGCCTGTCTTACGCTCGCCTTGCCCTTGTCTTACGTTTGTCTTACCTCGCGGACGCCGCTTCGATGTGAATGCCGCACTCGACCTTGCGGCCGGCCCAGCGGCCCGACCGCGGATCGTTGGGATCCAGTGGAAGCGAGGTACATGGTTCGCAGCCGATCGAGGAGTATCCGCGCTCATAGAGCGGCAGCAGGGGAATCGAGAGCCGTTCGCAGGCGTACCACACGTCGCGCGCGGTCCACGCCGCCAGGGGCGCGAGTTTCAGCACTTGCTGGCCGCCGGGAAGCGCGAAGAGCGCCGCTTCTTCAAGCGCGGCGCGGCTCTTTGCCTGCTCGCGCCGCAAGCCCGTGAGCCAGACGCGATAACCGGCGACGGCCTTGAAGAGCGGTTCCACCTTGCGCAGCTTGCAGCACAGATCGGGCGCGGATCGATAGAGAACTCCATGCTCCGCCTCCTGCTCGGCGACCGTCTGTTCCGGCAGCAGGCTGATGAGGTTCAGCCGCCACTCACTTGCCATTCGGTCCCGATAGGCATAAGTCTCGGCAAAGTGATAACCCGTATCGAGAAACAGAACCGGTAACTTCGCATCGAACCCGATGGCCAGCTTTGCGAGCAGCATATCTTCGGCCTGGAAGCTGCACGTCAGGCACACATCGCCCCTGCCTGTAACTTCGTGCGCCAGGGTGGCGCTGAGAGCGTCGAGTTTGGCATTTACCTGCGCATGGATTTCAGCGGCACTCATCGAGCGGCCTCCGTTTCCGATCTATATCTCCCAATCCACATTTCCTCGCGACACAAGAATGCCGGCGCGGGCGAGCAGTTCATGAACGGCCGCGATTGCCTCGTCGGCGCCGCTTGCGTCGAGCGCGACTTGCTCGTTCCCGGCGCGCGCGGCCAAAGTACCGCCGCTATCTGGAGTTATGACCAATGCGACCACGCCGGATAACACCTTCGACGCGATAATCGCTTCGGCCATGCCCGCATTCAGCGCGCCGTCCGCTTCAATGCGCGCCGTGATCACGCCGCGCGCGAAGAGCGACCGCTCGATCCGATCTATCAACTCAGGCGGCCCATTCAATTCAAGAACGCCGCCGCGATGACCCCAGCGCGCGGCTCGCTCGTCGTCGGTCACGGGTCCGGATGCGTCCGCGCCAGCCGCGCTTTGACCCGATGCCGCGGTAATCATGCCAGCGGCGACGGTGGCATTGCTCTCCGGATCGATGAGGATGAAAGCTCCGGTGGAGCGGTTCTCCGCGTAGAGGTCGATGGCGATCGGACGCAGCAGAGTCAGCGTTGCCGCGCCAATGTCGTTCATGCGCAGCGTTTCGGCGGGCTCGCGCTCGAGCGTACCGACGTTGGTGCGATGGTCGATGGAAAAAACGAACGCCGGAACCGTCTGGCTGGTGTGCTTGAGCAGATAGCGGCGGCTGCGTTCGAGAGGCCGCTGGTCCATCCACACCAGCGCGGCCTTCACTTGCCTGGCAACGGTTGCCGGAGCATGAGAGGCGACCATCAGATCGCCGCGGCTGATATCGAGCTCGCGATTCAGCACCAGCGTCACCGACAGCGGCGCATAAGCCTCGGCGAGATCGCCATCCCAGGTGGCGATGCGTGCAACCTCCGCGCTCCTGCCCGAAGGAAGCACGGTGATTCTGTCGCCGGGACGAACGGTTCCCGAAGCAATCTGGCCGGCAAAGCCGCGAAAAGCACGGTCGGGCCTGATGACTCGCTGCACGGGAAAGCGGAAGGCATCGGCGCGGGTATCGAGCGACGAGGGCGTGGACTCGAGTAACTCCAGCAGCGATGGCCCCTGGTACCAGGGCATCGCTTGCGAACGATGAACGATGTTATCGCCGGCCAGCGCGCTGACTGGCACAAAGACCGGCTGGACAGGATTGCCGGTATCGGCCGCGATCTCGTTAAGCAGCAGCTTGAAGTCGCGCTCGATCGAGCGGAAGCGCAGTTCGTCGTAGCCAATCAGGTCCATCTTGTTGACGGCGACCAGAATGTGGCTAACGCGAAGCAGCGAGGCGATGTAGGCGTGGCGGCGCGACTGGATGAGCACGCCTTTTGAAGCGTCGATCAGCACCACCGCCGCATCGGCCGTCGAGGCTCCCGTGGCCATATTGCGCGTGTACTGCTCGTGGCCCGGCGTATCCGCGATGATGAACTTGCGCCGCGGCGTAGAGAAGTAGCGATAGGCCACGTCGATGGTGATGCCCTGCTCGCGTTCCGCGCGCAGGCCATCGATGAGCAGCGCGAAGTCGATCTGCCCCGGCTGGGTAGTTCCCTTCCCTTCGATCGAGCGCACCTGATCTTCATAAACGGACTGCGTGTCGTAGAGCAGGCGGCCGATGAGCGTGGATTTTCCATCGTCCACGCTGCCCGCGGTAGAGAAGCGCAGAATATCCTTCTCGCGCTCTTGCGCGAGAAACTCGTCGATCGAAAATAGGTTAGGAGCAGCCAAGGCAGCCATCTAGAAGTAGCCCTCCCGCTTCTTGATTTCCATCGACCCTTCCTGGTCGTGGTCGATGGCGCGGTGGGCGCGTTCCGAGGAGCGAAAGGAGACCAGCTCGGCAATGATCTTGGGAAGCGTATCCGCGTCGGAGCGAATGGCTCCGGTGCATGGGCTGCAACCCAGCGAACGCAGCCGCGACCTGACCATCTGCGGCTTCTCACCCAGGCGGGCAACGAAACTCTGCTCAATGGGAAGCAGCGCATCGCCGCGCACGTACATGGGCCGCTCCTTGGCGAAGTAGAGGTCCACAATCGGGATCTTTTCCTCACGGATGTATTGCCACACGTCCATCTCGGTCCAGTTGGAGAGCGGGAAGACGCGAATGGTTTCGCCGGGATGAATGCGCGCGTTGTAGAGGTTCCATAACTCGGGCCGCTGGTTCTTGGGGTCCCACTGGCCCGCGCTGTCGCGGAAGGAGTAGATTCGCTCCTTGGCTCGCGACTTCTCTTCATCGCGGCGAGCGCCGCCAAAGGCCGCATCGAAGTTGTAATGCTTCAGAGCGTCGAGCAGCGCCTGCGTCTTCAGCAGACCGCAGCAGCGCTTGGTATCGAGCGCGATGGGATTCGTGCCGGCCGCAATGGCGGCTTCATTGCGCCAGACCAGCAACTCCACGCCCACGGAGTGAGCCATCGCATCGCGAAACGCGAGCATCTCGGCGAACTTGAATCCCGTGTCCACGTGCAGCAGCGGGAACGGAATCGGGCCGGGATAGAAAGCCTTCTGCGCCAGGCGCAGCATCACCGAAGAATCCTTGCCGATCGAGTAGAGCATGACCGGCCGCTCGAATTCGGAGGCCACTTCGCGCAGGATGTGCAGGCTCTCGGCTTCAAGCAGGCGCAGATGGCTCAAGCGCCGCGCGGGAGCGGCGGGGGCTGGCAATGGGATTGCGGACGTATCGCTTTCAATGACCGGCATGGGACCTCTCGACTGGCTAACGGGAGGCTGAATGCCGGAGGGAAATGGAGACAGACCCGGCTATTCAGCTATCGGGTGCGTCTTCAGGATCAACTGTGCTGGGAGATCGGAGACTAGTTCGCACACCCGTCGAAGATTTTCGACAGGCGACAACAAGAACGGCTTAGGGAAGCGCGGACCATCTCTGGAGGAATAGTAACAGAATGGCGGGATCTGTACAACAAGGAGTCGCCGGGCCGCCTGCCGGATAGAATTCGCCGCTCAGGACCCGAAGTACGCGCTCAGCGTCAGCACCAGCAGAGTCAGTCCGATTAGGATGGCGATGGCCCCAACCACTCGGGAGAAGTCAGTCAGCCACTGGGCCGGAGGGTGCGAGAGCCTGGACTCCAGTTTGCCCTCGGCGGTAAGCCTCTCATACTCCTTGGGGCGCTTGGTCTTGAACTCCTCCTCGCTCTCCACGCCGGTGAAGATCACCATGTCCATGGGAAAACTGTCAGGGCGCAGATGGGTGTTGACGAAGTGGATGGAAAAGATGAAGAGAATGGCGAGCAGCGCTTCCTCGCTGTGAATCACGAGCACGGCGTTCAATGCCCAGCCGGGCAGGAACCGGGCGAAGAACGGAGCAAACCACATGGCGTAGCCCGAGAAGCCGATGACGATCATGCCCCAGAAGACCGCCCAGTAATCGAACTTCTCCCAGTAGGCGTAGCGCTCGAATTGCGGCTTGGGCCCCAGGCCCACCATCCAGCGAAGGTGCCCCAGGAGGTCCTTCACATCTTTCCAGTTGCCCACCATGGAGGTAGGTCCCCAGAAGATTCCTTTCTCGCGATTGACCACCCCGCGCTGGAAGACACCCTTCACATGGATGAGGAACGCCACGGTGAGGATCACGGCGAAGACTTTATGGAAGAAGAGGATGGCGCCGAATCCGCCTACGCTGCTGCCGAGCAGGCGCGCCCAGGCGCTTTGGCTGAATCGCATCGGCAGGCCTGTCGCAGCCAGTCCCAGAAACGTGGTGAGCAGGACGGCATGAAGGTATCTCTGGGCGCGCGTGAAGCGCACGAAATACCTCTCCCTCGCATCGATTTGCGCCCTGCCTTCCTCTGGCGCCTGCTCCAAATCAGCCATTCTTGCCTCCATTCGCCGCCCTTGTTTTGAACAGGTGGTAATGCGAGCGGATCAGCCACAGCACGGTATGGATCATGAAGAAGGTAAGCACGCTGGCGAGCAGCAGATTCATGAACAGGCGCACGAAGTAAAGCGCCGGATTCAGCTTGCGATTGCGGGCGTTGGCATGAGGCTGATACTGAACGAAGCTGCGGTTGGCGCTCGCATGACAGCGGCCGCAGGTGGCAACCAGATTGGCCTTGTTGATGGACGAGCGGGGATCGGATTCCGGCAGGATTTCATGCGCTTTGTGGCAGTCCCAGCAGAGCGCCGTCTCCACGTAGCCGCCGAGCGAGCTCAACTGGGAGTGGAAGGTATCCCGGTAGGTGCTGAACTTATCTTTGTGGCAGTTTCCGCAGACGGGTGTGGACTGTATGCGAAAGGCCGTAGCCGTGGGCTGCTCGATGGCATGGGCGGTGTGGCAATCCGAGCATACCGGCGCGTCCAGCTTGCCCGCCAGGAGGGCCTTTCCATGAACGCCGCCCATGTATTCCGCGGTGATTCCCGCATGGCAGTTTCCGCACGTTTTGGGAACATTGGCCTTGTAAGTGGGACTCTGCGGATCCTTGTGACTCAGAATGTGATGCGATCCATGGCAACTCTGGCAGTTTGCCGCCACCAGCAGGCCTTCCTTGCTGAGGGCAAAGCCGTGGATGGAGTCCAGATAGAGCGGATAGACGTTGTTCAGCCCATGCTTCTTGGCCATCGCGTCGTTCCCGTGGCAAGCGCCGCAGGTGCGCGGAACGTTGAGGGGATAGACCGCCGACTTGGGATCGGCTTTGGGAAAGATGGAATGGGCGTCGCCATGGCAACTGGTGCAGGGATGCTCGGCGCGGGAGGCGTGCACGCTGCCAACCAGGCCGGCCGCCTCATCGGCGTGACAGGTTTCGCACTGCACCGGCGTCACCTTGTCGGGATGGGGATACTCCTTGATGGCGGCGTGGCAATCGGAGCATTGCAGGCTGCCGTGGACGCTGGAATGGAACTTCGCTGCATCCACGGCGACGCTGTGGCCGGATGCATCTTGCGTACTCGCGTCCGCATGGCAGCCGAGGCAATCCGTTTGCGCCTCCACTTTGCGGGGCGCCGACAGAAGCAGAAGAGCGAATGCAGCCAAAGCCAGCGCGATGGAGGTACGGGTCTTCATTTCAACTCCGATGAAACCCGGCGCTTGCGGACCCCCTGGGCGCTTCCCGGCGCGGGATTTCCCGGTTCACGCCGCACGGTCAGGGCAATGCTCACGCGCCGCCTACTTCTGCAAGGTGCGAACGTATGAGACCAGGTCCTTTATCTGGGCATCGGTCAGTTTGCCCTTGTAGGCAGGCATCTTGCCTTTGCCGTTCGTGGTGGAGGCAATGAACTGGGCGTCTGTCGCCTTGACCATCGAGGGATCCTTGAAGGAGAGGATCTTCATGGTTTTACCCATCGGCGTGGCAGCCAGCCCGTCGGCGCCGTGGCACATGGCGCACTTGGCCTTGTAAAGGTCGGCACCGGGCGCCTGCGCCAAGGCTGGACCGGCCAGGGAAGCGGCCAGCAGAATCGCGGCCGCCGTTCTCAATGCTTGAATCATGGCGTTACTCCATTGCCGGATGTGGAGGGATTCTTCCGGTTAAGTACCTGTCATATCGGGTTTGCTTCGCCGCGGAAAGTGATGGCGATCACATCACGGTTGGACTATTGTACCGTTGCGCACCAACAATCCGCCGTATTTTGAGAAACGATCGCTTCCCTCCTCCGATTTGGCCGGCCTTGGGGGCCGGCACGTCCAGGTGACACGGGTCACATGCCGGAGCCAGCCCTTTCAAGCACAATATGACCGCTGCCAAAGGACAGAATCGATGACCACAGTTGCGGTATCGGAGACGAAGACCATGCTAACCCTCCCTGGGGATGCGGTGCGCCAGATCCAATGGCGGTTCGCCGACCGCTTCGACTTGCAGATGCTCGTTCAATCGGCGCGAGGCGTGGCACGGGGAACCGTGGCGCGCCTGGTGGCCGCCGGAGAGCGCAACACGCACGAGTGGACCGCCGGAAAGGGCGAGATGCTGGAGGCCTTCGACCGCGCCGGCCTTACCGCGGTCTTTATGGAGCCGGAAGAGGGCGGGTTCATCTCCGGCCCCAAGAACCTGGCGCTGGGACTGGCCGCCTTTGAGCTGGCCTGGGTAGACGGCGGCGCGGCCACCGCCAGCTTGGCCAGCTTTCTCGCTCTGTCACCCATTCACGAACGTGGCACCCAGGAGCAAGTCACCCGCTACAAGACGCTGGCCGCTCCGCCGCAGCATGGAGAGGACCGCAAGCCCTGGCGCGGCGCATTCGCCCTGACCGAACCGATCCCCTATGTGGGCGTGGATACCGGCATGTTGAGCGGCAAGGTTGGCGTTGCCGAGTGGAAGGACGGCGAGGAACCCTGGCTGCAAGTGGACAAGCGCGGCCGGTTCATCACCAATATCGCCTTCGCCAACTTCGTCACCGCGGCGGTCGGCTCCTGCGATCCGCGCATCAAGGGCAGTTGCGTGGTGATTATGGAGGACGGCGACGAGGGCACGTTCGACCGCGGAACCCCGACCAAGAAGCTCGTTCACCAGCTTTCGTCCACCGGCGATCCCATCTTCAGCCTCAAGGTTCCGGCCAGCCGCATCGTGGGCGGATACACAGTGAAGGACGGCGTGATCGTCCCCAACTTCAATCACGGCGAGATTATCGACGCGGTCTTCCGCCGCACCCGCGTGCCGGTGGGTCTGATGACGGCGGCCAAGCTGCTCTCGGCCATCGAGCCTGTGATTCGCTACCAGCGACAGCGCTTCCGCGGGGCCGAGGGCGCCAAGCCCGGCTCGATCCGCTATGAGCAGGGCATTCAGCAGCGCGAGGACGCGCTTCATCGGCTCGTGGACGTGTGGGCCACCGGCGAGGCCGCAACCTCGCTCGGCTTTGCCGCCGCGCGGCTCTTCGATACGCTCGACCCGCTGGAAAAGCTGAAGACGGCGATGCTGAAGGAGCGCGGCGTCCAGGGCGGGCGCGCGGAGTTGAGAGCCCTGAAGGAAAGCGAACAGCGGGCCATCGAGATGCTCTCGCTGCGGTCAAACGACCCGCGCTGCGCCGAACTGGAGGCCGATCCGCTGGTCGAGTTTGTGCTGCTGGACGCCGAGGCCAACGTGATCTGCCCCGCGACCAAGCTCTGGAATACAGGCCACGGCGCCAATATGCTGCGCGAGGCCGTAAGCCTGATGGGCGGCTACGGCATCACCGAGGATTGCCCCGGCTTCCTGGCCAACAAATGGATGGACGCGCAACTGGAAGCCACATACGAGGGACCGGAGGCGGTGCAGCGGCGGCAGTTGACGGTGACCATGACCAGCGAGGTCTTCCTGGCCCGGTTCCGCGCCTGGATCAGGCAGATGCGCGGCATCGCCAGCGAACGGCCGGGCACCGGCGCATGCACCCTGGCCTCGGCCATGACCCTGTGGCTGTGGACGATGAACCACTTGCAGAAGGCCACCGACCCCAGCGGCAGCAAGCTCTATCACGGGCAGCGCCAGGGCGTGACCTTTGCGCTGGCCGACGCGCTGTGCTGGCTGGTTGCCTCGCGCGCGCAGATTCTGGATGTGCTGGAACTGGAAGCCTGCGGCCCAAGCGATCCAGTCGCGGCCGAGGGTCTGGAAGGAACCGTGCAGTTCCTCAGCGACCTGTGCCACACGCAGGCGGCAGCGGCGGCGGGCGAGGTCTCGCGGATCTGCGGCGAACTGGTCTTCGGCTACAACCGGCATCCCGCCTGGGAAGAAGAGGAGCATCGGAACTGCTTCCTGGCCGCAGAACTGGAGGAGTACGAGGAGACCATGCCCGGCATCTCGGCCTTTGCCGTGGATGTGCTGGCCGCGGACGGAAGCCATCCGCAGAAGGCCGGCCCCTGCGCGGGCTGCGCCGGCTCCAGCGAATTCCTTCGCCTGCAAAGCAAGCTCACCACCTGCCTGAGCGGCAGCCGCCTGGCCAAGGACCGCGCCGCGGAGACGGTGGGAAAGGTCATGATTCCCGAAGCGCTGGATTACCCGGCATGAGGACAGTTGACAGTGGTCAGTGGTCAGTCGTCAGCGGTCAGTTGTCAGTTGTCAGCTTGATTGTGCTACTACAAACTGGGTGCCCCACCCTCGCCGCGTTCTTGTCTTTGCGGCTAGGGTGGGAAACCTCGAACCATGAAACTAGGCGCGCAATGTGATAAAGAAAGTGACCGGTTGGAGTGTTCGCCTCAGAAGGGAGCGCGGTATGGAGGTGAAGGTTTGGACCAACAGTCGCAAGGGCGCGGCCAACGCGATATTCGGCTTAGGTGTGTCAAGGTCCGACCGCGAACGATTCTTTAACGTCGCGGCACCCACTGTCTCGATTGAAGCCGACGATCACGTTATTACAAAGACGCTACCTGAGTGCTTTTGGAATAAATGCATGCACATATGCCATCCGGCAATTGGTGCGTTTGTCAAACGGCATGGATTCGCATCCTGGCCAAGTCGGAAGCCCCCTGTTCTCACTTTGCAACCTGTTTCAGAGGGACATTTCAAGCTTCTTACCAAGGAGGGCCGTTGAGTGTATTGTCCTGCATGCGGCACCGTGCTATACGTGGAAACGGTCTATTGCCACAAGTGCGGACGAAGAATTTCATGGCTTGAGCCGCCGACAACCTTCCACATTCCCACTCAGCAGCCAAGATTGAAACCGCGTAACGATAAGGAGCTAATTGAAGCACTGGACCGGGAGACTCTCCGGTACGATAGATGTCTCGTGTGTTCTGGGATTGATAATCTGGTTTTCATTGACTTTGGGCTTTCTAGGACCAAAAAGGGTAGGAAGTGGAACGAAACTATTGCCTCGGTCGTCGTTTCTGCAGTTTCGATCCCTTTGGGTGGATTTGGCCTGATCAGGTTGCCGGGAAAGACTTCCGAGACGATTATGTTTCCGATGCGATTTACAGCATGCAAAGCATGTGTTTCTGATGACTTGGACTATTCATTGCATCCTTGGTTCGATCTCCTTTGGGATTATGGGTTCAATCAATTCATCTGCCCTGAGGAAATGATTATTCACAAGGCCCAGCTGATTCGCGCCAAGGGTTAAGCCGGAAGTTTTCCGGATTGCTTTCGGCAAATGTGCCGATACTCGACAGGGTTAGCAAGTCCCTGCCAAACAGACAAGGAAAACTGAATGAGCGTTGAGACCACAGCCGGTTCGCCCATAATTGAGATCGACCGCCAGACGATGGAGGTCGATATCGCCTGCGCCGGCTTCGGTCCCGCGATGGGCGGCTTTCTGACCACGCTCACCCGCGAGTGGAGCGCGCATCCGGAAGATCCGGCCTTTCAGAGCAAGGCCGTCCCTGGAATGCCCTTGCAGGTGCTCTGCTACGAGCGCGCAGACGATCTTGCGGCGGGCGTCAGCGGCGTGGTCACGCGCGCCCAGGGCATCCGCGCCAGCTTTCCGCAGCTCAATCCAGCCGAGATTCCCATGGCCGCCGAGGTCAAGCAGGAGCGCGTCTTCTATCTGCTGGACCCCATCGGCGCCAGCCGGCGCTCGCTCGCTTTGCGCGCGGCGGATGCGGCGCTGCGCGGCCTGGGCCGGTTGGCCGACGTCCGCGACTGCGCCTTCGAGCTGCCCTGGACGCCCGGCTTCCTGCACAAGCACGGCGGCCTGGTGCTCTCCATCGGCCAGTTCAACCAGTGGGTTGGCGCGCAACTGATGGCTACCGGCCTGGTGCAGATCTGGCCGGGAAGCCCGGTGGCCGGGCCGCTGATGTCGGGCAAGAAAGTCGAAGGGCTGCGCCTCGCCGACCAGGGCGTGGACCGCTCCGGCGCGTGTGCCGAGGGCTTCATGGCCGGAATGGATGTGCGCGCGCAACTGACGGTGGTGGGCGACGGCCCGGTGGGCGCGGTGGGCCAGGCCCTCGACGAGCGCCTCGGCCTGCCCGAAGGGAACGCGCGGCGCGAGTGGGCGCTGGGCATGAAGTTCGTCCTCGAACTGCCCGAGGACTCCCCGCTGGAACCTGGAACCGTCTGGCACACCTTCGGCTATCCTGAGCCGGAGATCTTCGGCTTCCTCTATGTGCATCCGGAGCGGCTGGCCTCGGTGGGAATCTTCGTCCCCTCGTGGATGAGCGATCCCTCGCGCACTGCCTATCGCTATTTGCAGCACTACATTCAGCACCCCGCGCTGTGGCGCTACCTCAAGGACAGCGCCCTGCGGTCGTGGGGCGCAAAGTCGCTGGAGGAAAGCGGCAAGCACGGCGAACCGTATCTCTGCGGCGACGGCTTTGCCCGCATCGGCGAAGGCTCGGGCTCGACCAACATGCTCACCGGTTCGGGCATGGACGAGGCCTGGGCAACAGGCACGCAACTGGGCGAGTCGGTGATCGAGCTCCTGCGCGTCGGCAAGCCCTTCACGCGGGAGAACCTTGCGGCGACCTACGAAACCCGCCGCCGCGCAAGCTGGGTAGAGCAGGGTGCGCGCGAGGCCGAAGATGCCCGCAACGGCTTCCATGGCGGAATGGTAAGAGGCATGATCGGCATGGCTCTGGCCGGGCTGACCGGCGGACGGCTCTCGATGAGCGCGCATATTCCCCCGGCGCACAAGCAGATTCGCCCCTTCCCGGCGCGGTCGCCCGAAGGCCTAAAGCTGAAGGATGCCGTGGCGCTGGCCCTGGCCGATGGCCGCTCGCTGCACGATGCATTGCTCTCGGCGCGCGGCTGGCCGGAGATTCCCTTCGACGACATTCTGCTGGTCACTCACCAGGACGCGCTCTTGATGGGCGGCAAGGTGCAGGCCGTGCCGGGGTTCGCCGATCACGTGGTCTTCCGCGACGCGGGGCTGTGCATTGGGTGCGCGGAAAGGACCTGCATCGCCATGTGCTCCGGCCAGGCCATCACGCTGGGCGCGGACGGCATGCCCGCCTTCGAGCGCGAAAAGTGCGCTCACTGCGGCGCCTGCCTGTGGAACTGCTCCCAGTCGCCGGACGGAGTTCATTCGAATATCGAGTTCCGCGCCGGCGCCGGCGGGCTGCACTCGGCGGAAAACTGAGACCTTCAGCATTATGATGGAAGATAAGTGATCGTATCAACCAACACTCTGTCATCCTGAGCGAGCGAAGCGGAGTCGAAGGATCTGCGGTTGCTTTTCTTCTTTCTCCTGGCTAACACTTTGTTATCGATTCGGCCCGTCTGAACTGGGCCAATGCTGGATAAGTGCAAGAGCAGCCGCAGGTCCTTCGACTCCGGTCGCCGCGGCGACCTCCGCTCAGGATGACAACTATATCATAAATGATTATAAATAAACAACATATTATGTTATGATGTTCCATACAAAGCCTGCACAGCCACGAAGAATCAATGACTTGCACGGAAAATCTGCACGGAAACTGCACAGAACCGAATAAACAGCAGGAGGCAACATGGCGTTTCTTACCGAGAAAGAGGAACTGAAACCCGGCCTGATTCTCTTCCGGCGCGGCGACGTGGGGCACCGGATGTGGTATTGCCGCATGAAGATGCCG
>Ga0187863_10000146_pt1 | contig 62853 bp, 41 predicted proteins | sample June2016WEW_11_1_FD_132975 | JGI IMG/M metagenome (GOLD analysis project Ga0187863, IMG submission 132975) | Peatland microbial communities from SPRUCE experiment site at the Marcell Experimental Forest, Minnesota, USA - June2016WEW_11_10 | ecosystem: Environmental > Terrestrial > Soil >...
AGGCGCACGGTGGAGGTGCTGGCGTTCTGTTCGTGATCGGCATGCAAAATGAACAACAGGTCGAGCGCCTCGGCCGCCACGGGGTCGGCCGAATAGGTTTCCGAGGGATCCGCGAACAGCAGCCGGAGCAGATTCTCGCAGTAGCCGAGCTCGCGTCGCGGCTGAATGATTGGCTGACCGCGGGCGTGCCGGTAGGCGGCTGCCGCGATGGTCGGAAGTTTGCCGAGGATCCGGCGGGTGAAAATCTCCCGATGGTTCGGTTCATTGATGTCCATGGTGCGGTGGTAGAACGCCGCCATGGAGGCGACCGCCGCCGACACCATCGCCATCGGATGGGCATCGCGATCGAACCCGCGGAACACCTGCATGAGCTGACCGTTCACTCCGGTTTGGAGCATCACCGAAGCGCGAAATGAATCGAGTTCCTCATGCGTCGGCAACCTGCCGTAAATCAACAGATTCGCGACTTCGAGAAAGCTGGACCGCTCGGCGAGCTGCTCGACCGGGTAGCCGCGATACAACAGCAAACCCGCATCGCCGTCGATGTAGGTGATCTTGCTCTCGGTGCTGGCGGTTGCGGCGAAGCCCGGATCGAAGGTGAACACGCCGAGATCCTGGGTCAGGTGGGCGATGTTCAGCACGTCGGGCCCGATGGTCCCCGAAACGGCGTCCAACAACGCCGTTCTTCCGGTGGTCAGGTCCTTGAGCTCGTACTTTCTAGTGGGCTGCCTCATGAAATTGTTCCTCCTCCGTACTGCCGCTCAGGGCAGTAATCGACGAGGTGCCCGCGACGATGGTCTGGGTTACGTCGTCAAAGTATCCCGCGCCGACCTCGCGCTGATGGCGCGTGGCGGAGTAGCCGCGCTTCTCGGCCTTGAATTCGGCCTCCTGCAATTGGACGTAAGCCGACATCTGCGATTCGCGGTAGCCGCTCGCCAAATCGAACATGGAGTAGTTCAACGCATGGAAGCCGGCCAGGGTGATGAATTGAAATTTATATCCCATGGCTCCCAATTCGCGCTGGAAGCGCGCGATCGTGGCGTCGTCCAGCTTGCGCTTCCAATTGAAGGAGGGCGAGCAGTTGTATGCCAGCATCTTGCCGGGAAATTGGTTGTGCATGGCCTCGGCAAAAATTCGCGCCTCTTCCAGATCGGGCTTGCCGGTCTCGCACCACAACAGATCGACGTACGGCGCGTACGCGAGCCCGCGCGCAATGGCCTGGTCCAATCCATTGCGCACATGGAAGAAACCTTCGGGCGTGCGCTTGTTGGAGGTAATGAACTCCCGATCGCGCTCGTCGACGTCGGAGGTGATCAGATTGGCGGCCTCCGCGTCGGTACGCGCCAATAAAATCGTCGGCACGCCGCTCACGTCGGCGGCAAGCCGCGCCGCAACCAGCTTGTGGATGGCTTCCTGCGTCGGCACGAGCACCTTGCCGCCCATGTGCCCGCATTTCTTGGCGGACGACAGTTGGTCCTCGAAGTGCACGCCGGCGACGCCGGCCTCGATCATCTGCTTCATCAACTCGAAGGCATTGAGCACCCCGCCGAAGCCCGCTTCGGCATCGGCCACGATGGGCTTGAGCCAGTCGATGGATGCATCCCCTTCCGCGTGATAGATCTGGTCCGCACGCAAGAGGCAATTGTTGATGCGCTTGGCCACGGCGGGAACGGAATCCGCCGGGTAAAGGGACTGGTCGGGATACATCTGCGCAGAGAGATTCGCGTCGCCGGCGACCTGCCAGCCCGACAGATAGATGGCGTCGAGCCCGGCTTTGACCTGCTGCATGGCCTGGTTGCCGGTGAGAGCGCCGAGAGAGTTCACGAACGGCTTCTGATGCAGATAGTGCCACAGCTTATTGGCGGTCAGCGTGGCAATGGAATGCTCCACGTGAATCGAGCCGCGCAGTCTGACCACGTCCCCGGCCGAGTAGGGGCGGGTGATGTTCCGCCAGCGAGGGTTTTCCCGCCAATCGCGGCTGATCGCCGCTTGCGCATCCGCACTCGAGAACTTGTCCATAACACTGATCTCCACCTGTAAGACCTACATCCAGGATTCCACCCGGACAGTATAGGCACCGAATTTTCGGAAACTTCACTCCAGAAAATTCACAAGGTAAAGTTCACAAGCGCAGGGAAGGCGCTTATGTAAAAGCCTGAGTTGCAGCGCGGCGGTCCGTGGCCCGGTCGGTCCTGGGCCGCGGCTTACAGCGGGCCCTCCGAGACGAGGATGCCGTCGGAGTCCGCATACAACCACCGGCCAGGCTCGAAGGTCACGCCGGCAAACGTGACTGCGCGATCCCGGTGGCCGGTGTGTAAGCCCTTCTCGGATTTGCGAGGATGCGTGCCCAGTGCTTTCACCCCTATCGCCATTTCGCGGATCTCTTCGGAATCGCGAATGCAGCCGAACACGATCAAGCCCTGCCAGCCGTTCGCCACCCCGAGCTGCGCCAAATTGCCACCCACCAAAGCGCACCGCATCGATCCGCCGCCATCGACGACCAAAACACGTCCGGCGCCAGGCTCCTCCAGCAGCGTTCTAACGAGCGCGTTGTCCTCGAATACCTTGATCGGTACCACCGCACCGTGAAAGCTTTTCAGAGCACCGAAATCGCGAAACAGCGGCTCGGCAATCCGGGCCTGCGGATGGGCGTCCGATAGATCAGCCGTCGTCGTCGTCATGGAACGTCCTCCAAGAGCTGGTCGAACCTTTCTCGATTGTACTGATTTGGGCCGCGTGATCCCGACAGAGGTTTGGTGAAGCGCCGCAAAGTCGATGGGCTGAGCTTATAATCCTCGGTACCTTCAAGGGGGCGTCAAATCATGAGTGTGCGCGAACTGATCGGCGTAGATTTGCCGATCGTCCAGGCGCCTATGGCGGGCGTCCAAGGAAGTGAGCTGGCGTTGGCCGTGTCCAATGCGGGCGGGCTTGGCTCATTGCCGTGCGCCCTGTTCGGCCTCGACGAGTTGCGCACCCAATGAAAACCCCATATGCAGACCGTTCGTATCCGGCGGCGGCGCCAAAGGCTCCGAGCTTCGTCTCGGGCGCCGGCGAGCGGCCGCTCGTTTACCGTACCGTCAATGGCGTTCTCCGGGCTGCCGTAGCCGAGGGACCCGACCGGATCGCGCTGATCGTGCCCCACCAGTCGGCGAGATATACTTTTGCGGAATTCGATCGGGCGGTCGAGCGGGTCGCGCGCGGCATGATCATGTGCGGACTCGAGCCGGGAGAACGCATCGGCATCTGGGCGCCGAATTGTCTCGAGTGGCTCCTGACCATGTTCGGCGCGGCGCGAGCCGGCCTGGTCTTGGTCAATATCAATCCTGCCTACCGGCGCACCGAGATCGAATTCGCGCTGCGCCTGGTCGGCTGCCGCGCGCTCGTCTTCGCCCCGAGATTCAAAGGCAGCGACTACGCGGCCATGCTGCAGTCGCTGATCCCGGAGCTGCCCGGCAGCGTTCCGGGACAACTTCGGAGTGCGGCCTTCCCCGAGCTCCGCACGCTCATCCAGCTGGGTGCCGAGGCGCTGAGCGGCAGCCTCTCGTTCGAGAATCTGCAGAGTCGTGGGTGTGAACTCGACGATGCAGTCATGGAATCGATCGAGGCGCAGCAAGACGCCGACCAGGTATTCAACATCCAATTCACCAGCGGCACCACCGGCACCCCGAAGGGCGCCGCGCTCACGCACTTCAATATCGTCAACAATGGCTTCTTCGTCGGCGAGGGTATGCGGCTTACCGCCCAGGACCGGGTATGCATTCCCGTGCCGCTCTATCACTGCTTCGGCATGGTCCTCGGCGTGCTTGCGGCCATGACGCATGGCGCGACCAGCGTGCTGTCGGGCGAGGGTTTCGAACCGCTCGCCGTGCTCGAGACTGTCGCTCGGGAGCGGTGCACGGCGCTGCACGGGGTGCCGACCATGTTCATTGCGGAGCTCGAGCATCCGCGTTTTCAGGAGTTCGACCTATCCTCGCTCCGGACCGGCATCATGGCGGGATCGCCCTGTCCGATCGAGCTCATGCGCCGGGTGGTGCGCGAGATGCACCTGCCGGAGGTGACCATCTGCTACGGTATGACCGAGACCAGTCCGGTGAGCTTTCAGAGCGGGCCGGACGACCCGCTCGAGCGGCGCGTGAGCACCGTTGGCCGCGTGCATCCCCACGTGCAGGTGAAGATCATCGACGCGCAAGGAAGGGTGACCCCGCGCGGCGCGCCGGGTGAACTCCTGACCCGCGGCTACAACGTGATGCGCGGCTACTGGGCGGACCCCGAGCGCACGCGCGAGGCGATCGATGAAGGCGGCTGGATGCATACCGGCGATTTGGGTGTCATCGACGAGGCGGGGTATTGCAATATCGTCGGGCGCGCCAAGGACATCATCATTCGCGGGGGCGAGAATATTTCACCGCGAGAGATCGAGGAGTTTCTGTATCGCCATCCCGCGGTGCTCGACGTGGCGGTGGTCGGCGTGCCGGATCACAAATACGGCGAGGCGGTTTGTGCCTGTATTCGTTTGCGCCCGGGACGGTCGGCGACGGAGGAGGAGATAAGGGATTTTTGCAGCGGCCAGATCGCGCATTTCAAAGTGCCCCGGTACGTGCGTTTCGTCGACAGCTTTCCCATGACAGTGAGCGGCAAGGTGCAGAAATACCTGATTCGCGAAACCGTGCGCGCCGATCTCGATCTGTCCGAGGAGCGGCACGCGTAATCAAAACTGCTGGTTGAGCTCGACGAAGAGGCCGCGCCGCGGCCCATATTGGGGCGCGAATTCACCGACCCCGGTCGCAGCGCGCAGAAGATAGCTGCGGTCGAATAAATTGATGACGCTCAAGCGCAACGTCAGTAGTTTTTGGTTATGCCAGGGGTCGAAATATTGCCCGATCGCGGCATTCCACTGCGTATATCCCGGCGAGTGCTGCTCATTGGCAAAGCCCGCCCGCAGCCCGCTGCCGTAGATGCCGTCGACGCTCGCGAGGGTATTGCGCCAGCGGTAGGAGACACCGGTCGATGCGCTGATGGTCTGTGCGTCGGATGCGTAGGTGTAGTGGGCCGCAAGGTAGGCGAGCTCCACCGGATCGTCGATGAGGTACTGGTTTGAGACCACTTGCTTCACCATCGTTATTTCGTGCGACACGTTCGCATACGCGCGAAGCCCCCCCTGGGAGTAGTTGGCCTTGAGTTCCACGCCCCGGCTGAATCCGCGCGCGTAATTGAATTCGTCCAGCACCACCGCCTGGCCGAACTGTCCATCATCGAGCGTATCGGTGGAGCGCTTGTAATAGGCGTCCAGGCCCAGGGTGAGGCCGGCCAACACTTGCTGGTCCATACCTACGTCGAAATAGGTCGCCCGTTCCGGTCGAACCGGATCCGCGAGCGGGATCAGCGGCTGTTGCACCGTGCCTTGAAACAGAGCGAGATTGCTCGGTGTCGCTTGCGCCTGCATGGGCGGCGTGAAATAGCGCGACACTCCGGCGTGCAGGGCGGTGTCCGCGAGCGGCTTATAGATGAGCGCAATCCGCGGACTCCATTGATTGGCGGAGACGAATTGGTTCATCTGGTCGAAGCGCAAACCCACGTTGAGCGTAAAATCCGGGCGCAATCGAAACTCGTCCTGAACGTATCCTCCCGCGTTCCAGCCGACTTTCGCGCTGTAGTCATTCACGATCAGGGGATCGGGCAAGGGATCACCCTCGGCATCCAGCGGCAAAACCGTCGACAAGTCCTGGACCTGGGTCTTCTCGACGCCGACTTCGAGCCCGGCGCGCAGGGTATGCGCATCGCTTAGCCGGTTCGAGAGATCGAACTGCGCTCCATTGAGCAGGCTCTTACGCATCACATTCGAGGCGACATCATTGAAGGCCAGGTCGCCATACACGTCGGGTACGAAATCGACGGTGGCATAGCGCGTGAAGACCGAGAACTGCGTATCCACGCTGTCGTAGTGGGTTTGCAGTGCCACGACGCCGAAGAAGAAGCGGTCCGTCTCTCTTTCATCGAGGCTAGTCGAGGACAGGGTGGGAGAGCCGAAGTCCCCCAGCGGCGCCTCACCCTCGACGTCGGGAATTTGGAAATGGCCGACAAAGCCGCCGGCCATATAGGTCAGGCGGCTCGAATCCCCGAACAGCGTCGATCCGTAGCCGAAGAACTTCTCCTGGGTGGTGCGATCGTGGATCGGATTCTCCATCGGCGTGGCATTCTCCAGACCCTGGTTGCTCAGCAAGTAGCGGCCGGTCAGAAAGTATTGGGTCTGACCCATGCCGCCGCCGTATTCGAGACTCGGGCTGAACGTGGCCCAGCTGCCGCCATAGAGGTCCACGTTCCCGCCCGGATCGAACTCGGTCTTGGTCGTGATGTCGATCACACCCGCTGTGCGCAGGCCGTACTGTGCGGGCAGGGCCCCGTCGAGCAGATTGAGGTTGCCGATAAAGCCGGTCTCGAGGACGGGACCCAGCGCCGATACCCCATCGGGAAGTTGTATGCCGTTGATGCGGTATTGGACGTTCGCGTATTCATTGCGGACGTGAAAATCGGGATTGCTGATGGCCGAATCGTAGGAGACGCCGGGAACCTGTAACAGCACCTTGTCGAGCGGCGTGTTCTTGCCCTGCGGCAGCGCTTGCAGGGCCTGCTGATCGATGTGGTATTCAGTGGCGCCGAGCTTGGGCAGCAGATTCACGTCGCGCGCCTCGTCCAGTTCCGTATTCTTGTGCCACAGCGATTCTGTCAGGGGGCGGGCGCTCACCACGATCGGCTCGAGCTCGCTCTGCGCGGAGGCGGCCACCGCCACCGTGGTGTTCTCTGGCGTCAATGAAACGGCATCCGCCGCAATCCCCGGTTGGGTCGTCAGCAGTTCAAGCCCGAGCACGAGCACGCCAAAACTACCGATCTGTTTCATAGTTGGAGAACGTTAATCGTTATGAGAATGATATGCATTCGCATCTTAGCATGTCAATGCTCAAATCAGGACCGCGAGGCGCCCCTGCGCTTATAGGTAAACCGGAGGTGTCAGGGGACCTCCTAAGCTTCGATGAGCGGTTCCCTGGAGCTGAATTCCGTTAGCTTAGCTACCCCTGGCTGGAAACATCGTTCAAAGGAAACATCGGATGATTGAGCAGTTGCGCCGTTGGACCCGCCGTTGTGTGCCGGTTTCGCTGCAGCTTGCTGCGATAGCCGGAACGGCGGCGGCGACGGTTTTGGCCGGAAGCCCGGCGGCGATCGGGGCGATCGGGGCGGTCGAGGCGGCTTCCCCGGCGGCTCCCGCCCAGGCTCCGCGTCCGGACCAGCTCGCTTTTCGAGAGATCTTTCGCGAGCTGATCGAGACCGACACCAGTCATTCCATCGGAAGCTGCACGGCGGCTGCTGAGAAGATGGCGGTGCATCTGCGTGCGGCGGGGTTCCCGGAATCGGATATCCATCTGTTTGCGGTTGCCGAGCACCCGAAAGACGGCGGCTTGGTCGCGGTGCTGCCGGGCACCGACCGGGGTCTCAAGGCGCTGCTGCTGCTGGCGCATCTCGATGTGGTTGAGGCTCGGCGTGAGGACTGGACGCGCGATCCTTTCAAGCTGATCGAGGAGGGTGGTTATTTCTACGGCCGTGGTACGTTCGATGACAAATCGATGGATGCCGTCTGGGTCGACACGCTCATTCGCCTGCGAAAGGCGGGCTATAAACCCAGGCGCACCATCAAGATGGCGTTGACTTGCGGCGAGGAGGCGGGGGCCGCGTTCTCAGGAGCGGAGTACCTCGTCAAGCATGAGCCGCAGTTGATCGATGCTGCGTTTGCCCTCAACGAGTTCGCCTATGGCGTCCTCGATGCGCAGGGGCATCGTGTGGTCATGGAGGTGGAAGCGGGTGAGAAGACCGACCAGAATTACCGGCTGGAGGTGGTCAATCCGGGCGGACACAGTTCGCGTCCGGTCAAGAATAATGCCATCTATCATCTCGCCGCCGGCTTGACGCGCCTGAGCGATTACGAGTTCCCGGTGCAGATGAACGACACGACGCGATTTTATTTCAGCCGCATGTCAACGATCGTGGGTGGCGAGACCGGTGCCGCCATGAAGGCATTGGTGAATGATCCGACGGACGTGAAGGCTGCCGAGGCGCTTTCGGAGGACCCTCGGTTGAACGCGATGCTGCGCACCACTTGCGTCGCGACCCTGGTGAACGCCGGACACGCCAGCAACGCCCTGCCGCAGCGCGCGCGCGCCACCGTCAATTGCCGCATCTTTCCCGGGGTTGCCGTCGAGGCGGTGCGTCAAACGCTGATCACGATCATGGCGGACCCGCAAATTTCCGTGACGACCGTCGAGCCGCCAGATCCGGTAGTGGTGCCGCCGCCGCTGACGGCCGAGGTTATGAAGCCCATCGAGCAGGTCACCCATCAGATCTATCCGGGCATCGACGTGGTGCCGGTGCTGCAGGCCGCGGGTACGGACGCGATTTATCTGGCCGAGGCGGGCATACCGACCTACGGCGTCAGCGGCATGTTCATCGATCCCGATCTCAGCAATGTTCACGGACTGAATGAGCGCATCCGAGTGCAGTCCTTGTATGACGGACGGGATTTCTTGTATGCGCTGGTCAAGTTATACGCCGCTCAAACCCGGTGACATGCCGCGGCCCGGTAGCTGATCGAGCGCTAGTTGCCGCTTGCTATCGAACTCACGACGCGCGCGACGCCGGGGGCTTCAAGGGCCACCGATTTGGCGATCTCGGAATCGAAGGGGGTATCGACCAGGCCATATAGATACACGACGTGATCGAGCGTCTGCACCTCGATTCCGGTGCCCAATTCCGGATGTTGAGCATATAGCGCCCTCACGCCTGCGGTGATTTGTGCATCGCCAGGACAACCGCTGATTCCGCACTTTTGGAATGTCGCACATCCGCAAAGAAGCGCTGCGGTGACTGACCAAAGGGCCACAATTCGAACGATTCGCGATTTACCCACCTGTCTCTCCATGCGCCCGTTGAACGGGCAAGCTGCCCGACATCCCTTCCGTGCGCGCTGATCCGCGTGTAGGCGCGCCTTCGCGCGCGGCGTTCGATGGAGAGCAACGGACATCATCCGAGATGAAGTTTGCGGCGCGAATTGGGCATCCATTTCATTCGAAATGACCGGGCTTCGCGGCGCAATACTCCAGGAATGAAACCCGCGCATGCTTTGGCCTATAAGAGCCGCCAATCCGCATGGGTGCCCAACCAAGAGGAGAGGTCTGATTCATGAACGCAAGCGGGATGCGCGCTCCTGACGCTCCATCGTGGAATATTGCTGATGCGTTCCGGTCCGGGACGCGACGGTCGCTTAGTTGCGCCCGCGGTTGAACGCCACCCCTTGCGAACCGGCCAAGGGGCCGCTCGCCGGCGAGTGTCGGCCGGGCGGCCGCGATGTTTCCCCGACGATGCCCTTTCTTCGCTAGACGCCGAAGACCTCAACCATGTGGATCGTCAAGCTGGCCCTGAATCGACCATACACGTTCGTGGTCGCCGCCATCTTGATTCTGTTGCTGGGCGTCTCGGCGGTTGTGACGATGCCGACCGATATCCTGCCGAACATCGATATTCCCGTCATCACGGTGGTCTACGATTACCGGGGCCTGCAGGCACAGGAGCTGGAACAACGCATAACCACGTTCAATGAGTTCATCATGTCGACGGTGAACGACGTGAAGTCGATCGATTCGCAGACCGTCCGCGGCTACGCCGTCCTGATGATTTACTTTCAGCCCCAGGTGCATATCGATGCGGCCATCGCGCAGGTCGGCGCGGCCACGCAGTCGATCCGTTTTCGCTTTCCGCCGGGCGTAAATCCGCCCTGGGTGCTTCGCTTCAGCGCATCGACGGTGCCGATTTATCAACTGGCTCTCTCGAGCGATTCGCTCTCGCAATCAGAGTTGTACGACTACGGCATATTCCGCATACGGCAGAAGCTATCGGTCGTTCCGGGCACGCTGCTCGAGGCTCCTCATGGCGGCGTGGTGCGGCAGATCATGGTCGACCTGGATCAGCAGGCGCTGCTATCGAAGAATGTGACGCCGATGGATGTTGAGAGCGTCATCAGCAACCAGGACGTGACCATGCCCACGGGTTCGATCAAGATAGGCGGGCGCGAGTACGGAACGAGCGTGAACAACAGTCCGACCGATGCGCTCGCCTTGAATGACGTTCCTGTCAAGGTCGTCGGCGGCTCGGTGATCTTCATGCGCGACGTAGCTCATGTACGCGACGGTTGGATGGTCCAGCAGAACGTCGCTCGGGCCAACGGCAAGCCGTCAGTACTGACGCCCATCTATAAAAGCGGCTCCGTCTCGACGCTCTCGATCATCAACCAGATCAAGAACGACATACTTCCGGTAGTTCAGGCGGCGGCGCCCAAGGGCATGACGATTACCGGCCTATTCGACCAGTCGGTATTCGTGCGCGCGGCAATCAATGGCGTGGTTCGGGAGGCCGTCATCGCCTCGCTGTTGACCGCGCTGATGATCCTGGTTTTCTTGGGCAGTTGGCGCAGCACGCTGATCATCGCGATCTCGATCCCGCTCTCCATTCTGAGTTCCATCATCATCTTGGATGCGCTTGGGGAGACGCTCAACACCATGACGCTGGGCGGCCTGGCACTGGCGGTGGGCATCTTGGTCGACGACGCGACGGTCACGATCGAGAACATTCACCGCCACATGAACTCGAAGTCACTTTTCGACGCGGTATTCCAGGGAGCGTCGGAGATCGCAGCGCCGACGTTCGTGTCGACGCTCACCATCTGCATCGTCTTCGTTTCCGTGGTCTTTCTCACCGGGCCGGCCAGATATCTCTTTACTCCGATGGCGATGGCCGTGGTGTTCTCCATGATGGCCTCGTACCTTCTGTCCCGTACCCTGGTACCCACGCTGGTCAATTACATGTTGGCGGGCGAGACGCATTTTTCGGCGGAGGCGCCAGACCAAACCGCGGAGGACCCGCTCCCGACCTGGTTCGAGCGCTTCAACAACGGGTTCAATGCCGGCTACCTGCGCATGCGAATCCGTTACACCGACCTGTTGAGTCGCTTCATCGCGCACCGGCGGAGCGCGCTCATCGCCTGCGCATGCGTGATGGCGACCGCCTTCATATTGCTGCCATTCATCGGAACGGACTTCTTTCCCAGCGTGGATACCGGGCAGTTCCGCCTGCACGTACGCGCCATGCCGGGAACGCGGATCGAGGAGTCGAGCGTGCAATTCAGCCAGGTGGAGCAGAAGATCCGCAGCGTCATCCCGGCGAAACAGCTCGACCTGATCCTCGATGACATCGGTCTTCCCCAGGATCCGATCAGCTTCACTTTCGGTTTCACACCGAACGTGGGCGCTTTCGACGGAGAGATCCTCGTTTCATTGAACAAGGACCATGCGTCGACGGAGACTTACATCGAAAAGCTGCGAGAGGTTCTGCCGAAGGCCTTTCCGTCGATCACCTTCTACTTCGAGCCGGCCGACATGGTCACGCGGATTTTGGACTTCGGAGTAACCGCGCCGATCGATGTGCAGGTGCAAGGGACCGATCCGGGAAACTTCGATGTGGCGCGCGAGCTGCGCCGCAAGATAGCGGCGATACCGGGTGCGGTCGATGTTCATCTGCAACAGGTGATGGACGGTCCCACCTTTAAGATCGACGTCAATCGAACGCGCGCGGCGCAGTTCGGCCTGACTCAGCAAGATGTGTCCAACAGCCTGTTCGTATCCATGGCCTCGGGTTACGCGGTCGCCCCGAATTTCTGGGTCGACCCCAACATGAATCTCACCTATACGGTTACGGCACAGACACCGCAATACCGGCTGGATTCGTTGAACATGCTGAGAAATACACCGATTCCGATCAGAACGCTGCCGAACCGCACCGAGTTGCTCGGCAACATAGCGACCATTACGCCGTCGTTCGAGCCAATCGTCATCAACCATCACAATGTACAGCGCGTCTATGACGTGCTGCTCAATACCCAGGCCACCGATCTCGGGGCGATCGCGAAGAAGGTGCGGAGGGTTGTGGACGAGGAGCAAAAGAAGCTTTCGGCCGGCAATGTCATCGAGGTGCGCGGTCAAGTGGAGAGCATGAATGAGGCGTTTACGCGCCTCGGCATCGGCTTGGTTTTCGCGGCCGTGCTGGTGTATCTGCTGATGGTCGTCAACTACCAAAGCTGGCTCGATCCGTTCATCATCATTTGCGCCCTTCCCGGGGCATTCTGCGGCATCGTCTGGGCGCTGTTTCTGACGCAAACGACCTTCAATGTGCCCAGCCTGATGGGGGCCATCATGTCGATCGGCGTGGCGACGGCAAACTCCATCCTGTTGGTGACCTTTGCCAAAGGGGAGCAGAGACGCGGCCTCACGGCCGGCGAAGCGGCCGTGTCGGCAGGTTCCACGCGGTTGCGACCCATCATCATGACGGCCTTCGCGATGATCGTGGGCATGCTGCCGATGGGCCTGGGGTTGGGCGAGGGCGGAGAACAAAACGCGCCGCTGGCGCGCGCGGTCATTGGCGGCCTCGCGATGGCGACGTTCGCGACATTATTTTTCGTTCCTCTTATGTATAGCCTCATCCACGGAGGACGCGGAGTCACCGAAGAGGAGATGACACCATGACGCCCCTGGATACGACTTCGCCGCCCAAACGGAAATTCCGCATCGCCTGGGCGGTGAGTCTGCTTGCTGTCTTACTGGCAATCGGCATCATCCCCCGCGTACTCAAGAACCGCGAAGCCAGAGATGCGGCGCTCGCCAGCCCCGTACTTCTTCCGGAAGTCATCGTGGTCCACCCGCGGCTCGGCGCCGCCCGGACCGATATCTCTTTGCCGGGAAACCTGCAGCCCCTGTACAGGGCTGCAGTCTTCGCGCGCACAAATGGCTATATCGAGAGCCGATCCGTCGACATCGGATCGGAGGTGAAGGCCGGACAGGTGCTGGCGGTCATCTCGGCGCCTGAAGTCGACCAACAGTTGAACCAGGCACACGCGGACGCACTCGAAGCGGCGGCGGCTGTGGCGCAGTCGAAGGCCGCGCTCGAGCAGGCGCAGGCGAATCGGGGGATTGCGCGCATTACTCAAAAGCGCTATGCGTCCCTGATCGACAAGCGCGCGGTGACACAGCAGTCCCTCGACGAAGCCGACGAAGCGTTCCGGGCGCGGTCTGCCGATGTGTCGGCCGCGGCCGCCAATATCAGCGCCGCCGAGGCGACTTTGAAGTCGAGGCAGGCCAATGTCGAACGATTGACGCAAATGCAGGGATTCGAGCGGGTCGTTGCTCCCTTCGACGGGGTGATCACCGCCCGCAACATCGAAGTGGGCGATCTCGTGAGCGCCGGCAGCGACAATGGCTCAATGAGCCTATTCAGCATTGCGCAAAGCAATGTCCTTCGAGTCCAGGTCGAGGTCCCGCAGTCGGCCGCGCTGGCCATCAAGGTGGGACAGCAAGCCACGATCACCGTACAGGAGCGGCCCGGCCGCCGCTATGTCGCCACGGTCACGCGCAGCGCCCGGTCGATCGATGTGGCGGCGCGAACCATGCTCACGGAGGTGCAGGTGGACAACCGCGACGGGTCGCTGGTTCCGGGCATGTATGGCGAGGTGAACTTCGACATCACCGTGAATCATCCTTCGCTGATCATTCCGTCGACGGCGCTGGTCATCGACAAGAACGGCATGCACGTGGTTTCGGTGTCAGCGGACAGGCGCGTGCATTTTGTCGCCGTCGACATCGGGCAGGATCAAGGATCTCAAGTCGAGATATCCCAAGGACTGCGCGGGGGAGAGACGCTGGTCAGCAATCCGAGCGATTTGCTGAGGGACGGGGAGAGGGTCTCCATTGTGGAGTAATGCAAGGACGCGGACCCGGACGCAAGGGCAAGACTGGAGCGACATGATGAAGCGACTTCTACCGCTCAGCGCCTGCGTTTTGGTGTGTTTGGCGGCCGGTTGCATGGTGGGTCCGAATTACAAGCGGCCGGCCGCGATCACGGCACCGGTTTTCAAGGAGGCGCCGACCGATCCGGCGCCCGCGAGCGATGGATGGAAGCCAATTCAACCCAGCGACCAGGCACAGAAGGGGGACTGGTGGCTCGTGTACCAGGATACTCAACTCGATGCCCTCGAGGCCCAAGTCGATGAGGCGAATCAGACATTGAAGATCGCGGAGCAGACCTTCCGCTTGGCACGCGCGGCCATTGGAATCGCACGCTCGAACGAAGTCCCGACGGTCGGCGCGGGAGCCAGCGTGAGTTCGGTGCGCGAGTCCACCAATGAACCGTATTTCCTGCCGACTCTCGCCAACAATGGAACCGGAGACTTTAGGCTGCCGCTCGATCTGAATTACGAGATTGATCTCTGGGGGCGCATTCGCCGCGGCGTGACCTATGCCCGGGCAGAGGCGCAGGCGAGCGCCGCCGACATGGAGAGCGCCCGTCTCAGTCTGCATGCCGAACTGGCCACGGACTACTTTGGCCTGCGCGGCGCGGATGGGCAAACCAAGCTGCTCGACGATACGATCAAGGCCTACCAGGATGCCTTGCAGTTGACCAAGGATCGCTTCGATGGAGGTCTCGCCGCATCTTCCGACGTGACCCAGGCGGAGACCCAATTGGAGCAGGCACGTGTCCAGCGCACCGATGTCGAAGTGCAGCGAGCCCAGTTCGAACACGCCATCGCGGTGTTGATCGGCAAGGCTCCCGCATCCGTCACGATTGCTCCGGACCCGATCAATATCAATCCGCCGAAGGTGCCCAGCATTCCCGGGCTGCTGCCCTCGGCTCTGCTCGAGCGGCGGCCGGATATTGCCGCCGAGGAGCGCCGCATGGCCGCCGCCAACGAGCAGATCGGGATTGCCAAGGCGGCCTACTATCCCTCCCTGTCCCTCGGCGGTTTGGTGGGCATGGAATCAACCTCGTCAGAGAGCTGGTTCAACTGGCCGAGCCGCTTCTGGGCCGCCGGACCTTCGATCTCGGAGAGCATCTTTGATGGCGGCCGGCGCCGCTCGCTCTCGCAGCAGGCGCGCGCCAACTATGACGCCGCCATCGCGACCTATCGTCAGACCACCCTGCAGGCATTCCAGCAGGTCGAAGACAACTTCGCTGCAATGCGGATTCTGCGGACGGAAGAGGAGCAACAGCATCGCGCAACGGCCGCAGCGCTCGAGTCCCTCAGTACCTTCGAGGAGCGCTATGAGGGCGGTCTCGAACTCTATCTCGAAGTGGTTACTTCGCAGACCGTGGCCCTGGCCAACCAGCGCAACGACATCGATCTCATGCGTCGGCAACTCGACGTCAGCGTTCTATTGATCAAAGCGCTCGGTGGCGGCTGGTCCGCGCAGCAATTGCCAAAGCTCTAGCTGTCCATGACCCAAGCAACGGGGCCGGTGCGCCGCACGAGCCTACGCCTTGTCCGCGTAGATCAACCGCCCTGGACCGAGCCTGGCGAGGACCTGCTCCAGACTCGAATTGGCCACGGCGAGGCAGCCTTCGCTGCGCCCGAGCATTCCGAAGTGCGTGACGATCTGCTCGCTCACGTACCAGGCACCATGGACGACGATGGCTCGCGCGGCCGCGTTGTCGTTGGTCGGATCGAGACCCTCGAGGCGCATCGAGCGGCCGTGCTCGCCTACGTACAGAGTGCCCGTCCGGTAGGCGCCGGCCGAAGTCGCCTGCGAGCGAGGCTCGTTCGAGAACCGTTCGAGCCAACCCGTGTGCGTCGGATCCGATCCCCTGCCGTGCGCGACGAAATGGGAGGTCGCGGCGCCGTCGGCGAGGTTGAGCACATGGAAACGCGGTGCGCGCGAGTGCAGCGAGAAATCGGCGATACCGATGGCGTCTCGATGATCGATGCTATCGCGGTGACGGTCCAACGCCCCGAGCGCACGCTGCAGGAGCGTAGGGGACACGGGTCCCACACCCGCAGGCGCCGAGCCGGCCCTCGGCTCGGACGCGGTTGCCGGCCTCAAGGCGCCGCCGGCCAGACCCGCCACGGCGGCTCCCATGAACGATCGACGTGTCACTCGCAATGCAAAACTCCTCTGGGCGCCCCGGCACCTGCAGTTCACAATCGGGAAAGCATGAAAATTGGACGCTTGGAGGGCGCTTCCGTTCAATTCCCAAGCCCGATCTGCCGGTATTATCTCCGGAACAGCTCCGGTGCCGCCTGCGACCCAGTCACGGGCCGGGAATCAAAAGGGGATCCCGTCAACCATGAATCGGCCGTTCGTGTCCGTTTTTTCGTCCATCCTTCGGTCAGGAGCCCTGCGCGACGGAGACCTCCCTATCACGGCCCTGACGGGGCTCATCGCGGCGTTCGCTGCCGCCGGGTTCCTCGCGCTCGCGCCGCCCGCGCTCGCCGACTCGGTGCCATTCTGGGGCGCCAAGCAATCGGTTCCCGCCGGTACGCCCATCAACGATCTCAAAAAAGGTCAATTCCTGTGGATGGCCGATGCCGTGACCTCGGGTCCGATCGTCATGGTGGTGAGCATCACGGAGCAGAAGGCCTACGTGTATCGCAACGGCGTTCTGATCGGTGCGACCACGGTGAGCACGGGCCGCCCCGGGCATGTGACGCCGACCGGCGTATTCACGGTCCTCCAGAAGCAAAAGGAGCATCGCTCGACCATCTATGACGGCGCGCCGATGCCCTACATGGAGCGGCTCACCTGGGGCGGTGTCGCGCTGCACGCGGGAGGATTGCCGGGCTATCCGGAATCGCACGGATGCATCCACCTGCCCAGCGAATTTGCGAAGGATCTCTACGATATCTCGCCGCCCGGCATGACGGTGGTCATCGCCGATACCGCGAGCGAGCCCACCTGGGTCACGCATCCCGGCTACCTCGCGCCAATCAGCCTCGTCGATGGGAAAACCCTCGACGACGATCCCCTGGGATCGAGCGATCAAGATCGCTGGCAGCCCGAGGCGTCGCTGAGCGGTCCGGTCAGTATCGTGCTCAGCCGCCAGAGTCAAAGCATCGTCGTGTACCGCAACGGCATCGAAATTGGTCGAGCGAGGATCTCCGTCACCGGCGGCCAACCGCTCGCCACCCACGCTTTGGTGCTCGAGGCCGGGCCGAGCGACTTTCCCGACCCGTACGTGCCCGACGCCAACAAGTATCATTGGCTGCGCATCGGCGTGCCGGGCCAAATGGGAGAGGCCGGTGGGGATCCGGATCCAGCGACCGTCGCGAGGATCAAGATTGCCTCGGCGTTCGTGAAAGAGGTGAACTCGGTGCTGACGCCGGGAGCGACGCTGATCGTCACCGATCAGCCCATGTCGCCCAGCACGTCCGGCCCGCTTCTGCAGGTCGTCGATGCCGATCCACCCGCGCAGAATACGTCGAAGCGCTGACGGCGGCGCGCGCGCCGCCGGCATCCACACAGCTCTCTCGAGCTTGTCGTTGCCATGCGACATTACCCATCCGAATCGTCTCTTGGCAAGATTCGATCTGTGCTCTGCGTCACCGGAGCGCAGGAGGGACGCATGCGAGCAAATGTCGTGCCTGTGAATGAGACGGACAAGGTGAAAATCTTGCTGGTCGACGATCAGCAGGCGAAGCTCTTGAGCTATGAGGTGGTTCTCGCGGGGATCGGCGAGACGCTGATCAAGGCATCCTCGGCGTGCGAAGCGTTCGAATTTCTACTGAGGAATGAAATCGGGCTGATCCTCATCGATGTCTGTATGCCGGACCTCGATGGGTTCAAGCTCGCGGCCCTGATTCGGGATCACCCGCGCTTTCAGCGAACCGGCATCATCTTCGTATCCGCCGTCATGACGACGAGCTTGGACCAACTGCGTGGCTATGAGCTGGGCGCGTTCGATTACGTCCCGGTTCCATGGGCCCCCGAGCAGTTGCGCGCCAAGGTCAAAATGTTCGTAGACCTCTACCGAAAAGCCCGTCAATTGGAGCGGCTCAACGCCGAACTCGAGCAGCGAGTCCAGGAACGCACTTTTGCCCTGTGCCGCCTACGCGAGCAGCTCGAGCAGCGCGTCGAGGAACGCACCCGTGAACGCGAACAGGCGCTGACGAAACTCTTGGAAGCGCGGACCATGGATACCGTCGGAGAGGTTACCGGGGAAGTCGCTCACGATTTCAATAACCTCATCATGGCGGTATTGGGCAGCCTCGCGCTGTTGCAGAAGCATCTGCCGGACGACCCTGATTGCCGTCGGCTGTTGCACAATGCAATTCAAGGCGGCCAACGAGGCGCGTCGCTGGCGACGCGGCTGCTGGCGTTCTCGCGGCGCCGAGAACTCAAGCCGGTATCGGTAGACGTCGGCAAAGCCGCGAAGGACATGGAGGAACTGCTGATTCGCGCCTTGGGGGTCGGCATCGAACTCAGGTATCAAATCCCCAGAATGCTGCCGCCGGTGCTGGTAGACGTTAATCAACTCGAGCTGGCGCTGCTCAACGTAGCCCTGAACGCACGCGATGCCATGCCGAACGGCGGGGAGCTTGTAATCAGCGCAGAGGAGACCAATGGCTCCGATAACGCATCGCTTCCGTCCGGGAAGTATGTCCGAATCAAGCTTGCCGATATCGGGGCACCCGTGGACGAAGCCACGCGGGCCAATGCGGCCGAGCCGACTTTCACAGAGAAAGGCCTCGGCATGAGAACCGGCCTCGGACTGTCCGTAGCCGATGAAATTGCAGCTCAGTCCGGCGGTCTGCTGAGCATCGACAGGGCACGGAGCGTTGGAACCATCGTCGAGCTATGGCTGCCGCAGTCCGGCAGCCGCCTGTATCTATAAGCCGTCGGGAAGAGCCCCTCGGAGTCGGTGCCGGCCGAAATCCCCAGTAATCCTTGCCCGGAGCGGATGCTGCGCGCGCAGGAGCACACTCGCGCTCGTCCTCAAACTGAAACAATCGTGCGTAACGATGGATGGCGAGCCCGTGATCACTGAAAACCGCATCGATGGGAGCCCTTTCATGCCCCTGGAGCACGACGAATTGATGCGGCGCATCAGCCGCGACATCGCCGACAGCTACGACGAAGAGTTGGAAATGGAGATCGAGGATCGCCATCCGCTGCCGGAGGCGTCAACGCCTGAGACCAGCGACTCGGAGAAGGATTATCGGCGGGATTACTTCGGTCAGTTGTACCGCCTTCAGGCCGAACTCGTGAAGTTGCAAGATTGGGTTGTCGCAGCCGGCGAAAAGGTGCTGATCCTATTCGAAGGGCGCGACGCGGCCGGCAAGGGCGGTGCGATCAAGCGCATCAGCCAAAAACTCAATCCTCGCGTCTGCCGGGTAGTGGCGCTGCCGGCGCCGAATGACCGCGAGCGGACGCAGTGGTACTTCCAGCGCTACGTGTCGCACTTGCCGGCGGCCGGGGAAATAGTTCTATTCGACCGCAGTTGGTACAACCGCGCCGGCGTAGAGCATGTCATGGGCTTTTGCAGCGCCGAAGAGTACGAGGAGTTCTTCCGCTCCGTGCCGGAGTTCGAACGCATGCTGGTTCGCTCCGGCATCAAGCTATTGAAATATTGGTTCTCAATCACCGATGAAGAGCAGCACGTGCGTTTTCTCGGCCGCATCCATGATCCGTTGAAGCAATGGAAATTAAGCCTGATGGATCTGGAATCGCGCCGCCGCTGGGAGGACTACACCAAGGCGAAGGAAGTCATGCTCGAGCGGTCGCACATCCCAGAAGCTCGATGGTGGATAGTGCATGCTGATGACAAGAAGCGCGCGCGTCTGAATTTCATCGATCATCTGCTAAAGCAATTTCCATACCACGAGAAGGAGCGCCCGCTGATCGTGCTGCCCAAGCGAGAGCATCATGAGCACTACTCGCGCCAGGCGGTGCCGTTGGACATGATGGTGCCGGAGATATATTAACCCTGGAGTGTAATATCCGAGGCGAGTATGGTGATTGGGCGGCGAACGATGGCCGGGGCAGGGCAGCAAGTGCATCCAGTCCTTTTGGCGCGGTTAGGAGGAGAACCTCTCATCGCCAATCCAGCCGCCATCCCTGTATTCGGGCTTTAGCGTCCCGGCGATCAGACCAACCCAGCCGAAACGCTTGTCCTTCGAGCTAAACAAGCCGAATCGCTTCTGCGTCGCCCGTGCTTGCTTGGCCACCTGCGGGTCGTAGTGCTGCGCCTGCCACGCGACAAAGTGCCCCGGCTGAAGTCTTGGGCCGCGTGAGCCGTCGGTCAACGCGGTCACTATGAAACCACCGTCAGCGGAGGCAACGCGAACGGAAGCCGATTGGCAGCCGTTGCCATGAATCTCCACGGCAGTTGCGGCGCCGAGCAATTCGCGGGCGTCCAGAACGAGTGCCGGTAACATGACGCCCGCCTGCAGTGTGCACTCCCCGCCGCATGCATGTTCGAATGCAGTCAAGCTGTCTTCGAATACCAGTCCAGGAAAGGGAGTAGACGGGTCAACCGCCGCCTTTCTCTGGATCGGCAAACTCTTTCGCTTGAGGAACTCGGCCATGGTGCTCCCTTGATTGAAAAGAAGGCCACCACCCTCATCAGGGTGGGCCTAGATCGCATGTAAGGGGAAAAGGCTAATAATTGGTATACGTAGTTTCCGCATGCATAGCACTAATTCGCGCGATCCGCAATGGCGAGGAGATGTGCAATCTCCGCAGCGGGCAGCGGCTTGCTGATCAGATAACCTTGCATTTGATCGCAGCGAAGCAGGCGCAGGATCTTGGCTTGTTCCTCTGATTCGACGCCTTCGGCGATAACCTTGAGCTTTAGGGAGTGCGCGAGCGTGATGATGGTGGAAACCAGCGTGGTCACGCTCGGGTCGTCGAGCATCGTGGCCGTGAAGGTGCGGTCAATTTTCAGGGTGCTCACCGGCATTTTGGCGAGATAGCCGAGCGATGAATAGCCGGTGCCGAAGTCGTCGATGGCGATGCCAACGCCGAGGGCGCGCAGCGCGCGGAGCTTCTCGATATTGCTTTCGACATGATCGATGAACAAGCTCTCGGTCACCTCCACATCGAGACCTGCCTCGGCGGCCCCGAACAACACCGCATTGCGGGTGGCGCGCTTCAAGGCGGTGCGCACGGTCTCGAGGAAGTCGGGGCGGTGCAGCTGCACCGGCGATATGTTGACCGCGATTCGCGGAGCCGCCAGGCCTTGCTCGAGCCAGGCGGCTCGATCCATACAGGCCTGAAGCATGACCCAAGCACCGACCTCGACGATCATGCCGATCTCCTCCATGAGCGGGATGAACTTTGACGGAAGCACCAAGCCCAGCTCAGGGCTTCGCCAGCGGATGAGCGCTTCGAGCCCGTCCCATCTGCGTGTTTCGAGGTCGACCTTGGGCTGATAATGGAGCTCGAATTCGTTGTTCTCGAGAGCGCGGCGCATGCGTGTTTCCAGCGACAGGCGCTCGGTGATTCGGTCGCTGATCTCGCGGGTAAAAAAGACGGTGCGCTCCCCCTGGGAGCCGGCTCTCTCGAGAGCCGCCTCCGCGTGCTTGAGAAGCGACTCCGCGTCTTCCCCGTCGTGGGGATAGATGGCGATGCCGGTGCAGGCGGTCAACGTCACGTCGTGACCGCGCACTCGGAAAGGCACGCCGAGCCAAAGACGGTATTGCTCTTGCAAGACTCGCGCGATCACCTCGACATCTCCGGAAAATGGCAGGACGGATGCGAATTGATCGGAGCCAATGCGCGCGGTGGCGTTGGCGTCTCCGGTGGCTCGGACCAATCGAACAGCGACTTCCCGGAGGAGGTCATCACCCTGCGCCCGGCCAAATGTCTCGTTGATGGTCTGGAATCGTTCCGGATCGCGCACCACGACCGCAAATTGGGCGTGGTTGCGTGCGCCGGCATCGACTTGCTGGGCGAGGCGCTCGAGAAACAAGGTCCGATTGGCAAGACCGGTCAACGAATCATAATAGGCGAGGTAATTGAGCTTCTCGGTTTTTTCGATGTGATCGAGCGCGAAGGAGATATCCCCCGCGAGCTCGGTGAGGAGCCGCATTTCGGCATCGTCGAAGGTGTCACGCTCGTCGGTGGCGAGTACCAGGCAGCCCACGGTCTTGCCGTGCATCACGAGAGGCAGCGTTACAACGGAATGCAGGCCGTGGTCCAGAAGACTTCTTTGATAGGGGAATGAAGGCCGTATCGCGGCGAGGTCGTTGCAGACCCACGGCTCGCGGCAGCGAATCGCCGCGACGGCGGCGTCGCCGATGGCCAGGCAATCACCGTCCTTCTGCAATTCGGCGGTGACATCGGGGCCGGCCCACGCGAGCGACGTGAGGAGGTCGCATTCACCCTCGAGCCAGCCGATCCACGCGAGGGCGAAGTCGCCCTGCTCGACCGCCAGGCGGCACGAGCCGGTGAACAGCTCACTTTGGGTCTGCGCGCGAATGATCAAAGCATTGATGCCGCTCAAGACTGCGTAGACGCGATTCAAGTGCTGTATCTTTTCTTCGGCGAGTTTGCGTTCGGTGATATCGGTGGCGACTCCGACGATGCGATAGGGGGTGCCCGTCACGTCGTACAGCGGGAAGTGTCGTGCGAAGATCCAACGAACGGCCCCGGTCGATAGCACGATCCGGAATTCGAATTCGTCGATCGCGGGTTTGCCCGCGTGTGCCGCGAGCTGATCCATGATGCGCTGGTAGTCATCGATGTGGATGGATGTTGTCCAGTCCAAAGGGTTCGACGAATCGTAGGGCCGCCCCCAGATCTGCTCGAAGGCCGGACTTTGATAGATCATCTCGCTGTAATCGGCGGACAGGATGAAAAATACGTCTTGTATGTTTTCGGCGAGCTGCCGAAAGCGCTCTTCACTTTGCTGCAGGCTCGTCGACAGCCGGGCCGCCTCATCGCGGGTGTGGTCGAGCTCGCGGCGGTACAAGGTGATCTCGATCAGGCTGCGCAGCTCGGCAGAATTGACGGGCTTCAACAGGTAGCCGTAGGGCGCCGTGTGCTTGGCGCGCTCGAGGGTCGCCGCATCGGAATGGGCGGTGAGGTAGATGACCGCCGGGCGTAGCTGCTCCTGGAGAATCGCAGCGGTCGCGATGCCGTCCTGCGCGCCTCTCAGGCGAATATCCATGAGCACGATGTCCGGGGACTTCAACCACGCCTGTTCGAGTGCCGCCTCTCCGGAGGCGGCGGTGGCGTAGGCGTCGTAGCCGAAGTCGCGCAGTGACTGCTGAAGGTCTCGCGCGACCAGCGCGTCGTCCTCGACAATTAGGATGCGGGGCCGGCCGGAGCTTTCCGCGCGAGCCTCCGACGAAGGGTGGGCACAGGAATTCATGGTGGATCCGTGAGATGGTCGCGGATCCATCCATCGACTTCCTGCGTGTCTCTAATCACGTTCGTTTCCGTTCGATGACGACCATCAGGTCATCTCTCCATCGACTTGCTATTCTCTTCCTTGAGGGGTGATCGAACTGACCGGCACGCATTCCGCGGTGCGCAAATCGTCGTCCCCCGGCCATTCTCGCGCGCGAGGCCCCCGGCGCACAACTTCTCCCGCCTCCCGCACGATCGATCGAGGTGAGGACTAAGTAGTATCCGAGGTCGCATTCGGGAGTTCCTGTGACCCGCCGCCGTGGGTTGTGGCCGTACACGTCGAGGACAGGTAAGACTTACATTGTCTGTGGTGTTCATCACGGAAAGGACCGCGGGGTCCCGTAGTCTCCTCTCAAGAGATTTAAACGGCATGATAATCAGTCAGTTATCGGGCTATTTATCGCGAAGCCACTTCCTCGGCAGTCGGCAGCTATTCGCCATCGGAGAAATGGAATCACGTCCCGATTTGAAAGGCGTTCGGTTCGGATGAGCGCATCGATCGGCTGCGTTGAGCGCTCTTCGCGTTTCCCGTTGCTCAAACAGGGGGCTATAATCCAAACGCGACGCACAGCATCATTTTGTTATCTGTCGGCGCGATGCTGGAGCATCGGCGGGAAACTGACAAGGCCGTCCATATGCAATCGATCACCCGTCCATGTTCTGCGCCTTGCAGGTTACCAGCGTGACGCGAGTACTCGTCGTCGACGACGACTCCGACGTGCGAACCGCTCTGCGAGTGACCTTGCAGCGCCGAGGATATGAAGTCGAGGAGGCGCAGAATGGCCTCGAGGCGCTGCGCAAGGTCCGCGGGGACGATTACGACGTCGCAGTCGTGGACCACCAGCTTCCTCCTCCCAACGGACTCGAGATCCTTGCACATCTGCGCGAGACGCAGCCACGGTGCGTGCGTGTCCTCATGTCGGGCGCGCTCGATTTGTCGCTGGTGATGAGCGCCGTGAATCGTGGTGAAGTATCGCGTGTGCTCGCGAAGCCCTTCTTGCGAGGCTCGGTGTTGACGGCGCTGGAGGAGACAATCGCCGCTCGCGGCCGGCTCGAGGAGCTGTGTATCGGCGCCCGCAGCGACGGCTTCGAAGCCGAGCGCCGGCATCTCGAGGAATGCCTGAGCGGCGGCTTGCTGACGCTCGCGCTCCAGCCCATCGTAGGAGCCGGCGATGAAGCCGTATTCGGCTATGAGGCTCTCCTTCGCAGCCGGCACGGATCGCTCGATTCGCCGCTCAGGATCGTCGCCGCCGCGGAGACGCACGATCGGTTGAGCGGGCTCGCCGACATCGTCGTTTCGCGGGCCGCCGCCTGCCTGGAGACGATGCCGGCGGGCATGAACCTCTTCATCAACGTGCACCCGGAGGAACTCGCGGATGAAGAGGCGGTCCGCCGCCGATTCTCGGGCCTCATGCACTCGGCCCACCGCATCGTGCTGGAAATCACCGAGCGCAGTCCTATGGCACAGCTCTCCGCCTGGCGTGGTGCGATAGAATTTTTGACATCGGCGGGATTTCGCATCGCCGTGGATGACCTTGGGGCCGGCTACAACTCCCTGTCGATTCTGGCGGAGCTGCAGCCGGCATTTATGAAAGTGGACATGAGCATCGTGCGCAACATCGATCGCGAGGAGCGCAAGCAGCGGCTGGTCGATCTTCTGTCTCGATTCGCGAGAGCGACGAATTGCCGGATCATCGTCGAGGGTATCGAGACGGCCGACGAAGCCGATGCCGTCAAGCGGATCGGCGTCGATTTGCTGCAAGGGTATCTGTTTGGAAGACCGTCGCCCGCATTGGCGCCTGGCGCGAACCCCTAGTGAGTCTTCGCGACGATCTCGCAACCGGCGACATGGGATCGGCCTCCGTCGTGACGCACGGTGACGACAAGAGCGGCACACGCAGACTGTCCACCGAGCGAATAATCCATGCGGGATTCGCCTTTGCGCTCGTGTGCTTGGGCGTGGTGGGCGCCATGTCCTATTTGAGCGTGCTGCGGCTCAACGATGATGTGGCCTGGGTCGAGCACACGTATCTGGTGCTGAACCGCCTGGACGCGCTTCTCGCCTCCGTCACCGATGCTCAGATCGGCGGGCGCCGCTACGTGACGACGGGGGATCCCGAGTTCCTCGAGCGCTACGACATCGGAGTGAACGCCGTTCACGGCCTCATAGCACAGCTGCACGATGCGACTGCGGACAATCCCGGACAACGCCGTCGGCTCGCCGCGGTGGAGGCGCTCGTGACTGCCCGGATCGCCGACCTCGAAGCCGGAATCGAGCTGCGCCGAACGCGGGGTGCCGAGGCGGCGCAGCGCGCCGATCCCGCCAACGGCCGGCGAATCTATGACGACCTGCACGGCGGCATCGATGCGATGAAGTCGGTCGAGTCCTCGCTCCTGAGAGAGCGGAAGCTTCGCAGCCAGGAGGCCTCAGCGATCACCGAAGCCGTGATCCTCGCCGGGGGACTCCTCGCCATCACGGTGGCGGGCCTCGCCCTCTTTGCCATCCGGCGGGATCTCGCGGGCCGCGCGCGCGCGGAGCAGGCACTGCGGCAGGCCAAAGCCGATCTCGAGATCCGTGTGCACGAGCGCACGGCGGAACTCGCGGGCATCGTCGAATACACGGACGATGCCGTCATCACCAAGTCGCTCACGGGCATCATCACCTCGTGGAACCCGGGAGCGACGAAGATCTTCGGCTACACACGCGAACAGGCGGTCGGCCGGTCGATGCTGTTCATCATGCCGCCCGAGCGGGCGGCGGAGGAGCTGGAAATTCTCTCTCGGCTGGTGCGAGGGGAGAGCGTCGACCATCTCGAGACCGTTCGGCTCCGGGCCGACGGCACGCTGATCGATGTCTCGGCGACGGTCTCCCCGCTCCGCGACAGCACCGGGCGTGTCATCGGTGCGTCAAAGATTGCGCGCGACATCACCGAGCGCAAGACAAACGAGCGGCGGCTGCAATCGCAGCTCAGGCGCCTGGATCTGCTGCAGCAGATCACCGGCGCAATCGGCGAGCACCACGATCTGGGCAGTATCTACCAGGTGGTGACTCACGCCCTCGAGGAGCAGCTGCCGGTCGATTTCGCGTGCATCGCCCTTTACGATCCGGCGGGTCAGTACCTTACCGTCACTTGCGTTGGAGCGAAGGGTCAGGCCTTTGCAACGCAGTTGTCGGCCCCCGAGCATTTCCGGATCAGCGTGGATCAAAACGGTCTCGGGCGATGTGTGCAAGGGGCGCTCGTGTATGAGCCCGACATCGGCGGATACTCATTCGAGTTCCCCCGGCGTTTGGTGCGCGCGGGATATCGCGCCGTCGTGTTCGCGCCCTTGAGCGTCGAGAGCAAGGTTTTCGGCGTGATGATCGCTGCGCGCTGTGATCCTGCGAGCTTCACCAGCAACGATTGCGAGTTCCTGCATCAGCTGAGCGAGCATCTGGCGCTTGCCGCGAGCCAAGCTCGGCTCATGAGCTCGCTGCAGGAGGCCTACGAGGACCTGCGCCAGTCGCAGCAGGCCATGATGCAACAGGAGCGGCTGCGGGCGCTCGGGCAAATGGCGAGCGGCATCGCGCACGACATCAACAATGCGCTATCGCCGCCCGCCATCTACGTGCAATTGCTGCTCGAGCACGAGAAAAGCCTGACGAGCGATGCGCGCGACTATCTGAAGATCATCGAACGGTCGCTGGAAGACATCGCCGGTACTATCTCGCGCCTGCGTACGTTCTCCCGGCCGCGCGATCACGAGGTCACCTTGTCGGCGGTGGACCTGAATCAGTTGCTTCAGCAAGTGGCGGAGCTCACGCGCGCCCGCTGGAGCGCCATGCCGCAACAGCATGGCTTCGTGATCGATCTCAGGCGCGACCTCGCTGCGGGTGTTCCGCCGATCCTGGGGGTCGAGCATGACATCCGTGATGCACTCACCAATCTGGTGCTCAACGCCGTCGATGCCATGCCGCGGGGCGGCACTCTCACGTTGAGCTCCAGGATCGGACCCGATATGGCCGGGCGTCCGGCGGGCCTCGCACCGCAGCGGGTGTTCGTGGAGATCAGTGACACCGGCGTCGGCATGACCGAGGCGGTGCGCAATCGATGCCTCGAGCCCTTCTTCACGACCAAGGGGGAGCGCGGTACGGGGCTGGGACTCGCAATGGTCTACGGCATGGCTCAGCGGCACGGCGCGGATGTCGAGATCGAGAGCGAATTGGGGCTCGGAACAACCATGCGTTTGATATTTCCGGCGGCCGCACCCGCGCAAAATAAGCACGGTGCGGGCGCGACGCGCGCAGCGCCACCGTTGCGCCTCTTGGTAATCGACGACGATCCGCTGCTATTGAGATCGCTTCGCGACATGCTCGAGTCCGACGGACACACGGTTGTAACCGCCGATGGAGGGCAGAAGGGCATCGACCTGCTTCTTTCCGCGAGAGCGCGCGGCGAGCCCTTCGCGGCGGTCATCAGCGACCTCGGCATGCCCAATATGGATGGTCATGCCGTCGCCACGGCGGTCAAAACCGCCGCCCCCGGCATGCCCTTCGTTCTGCTCACCGGCTGGGGCCAAACCTTCGGCGAAGCCGATCCGCCCGAGCACGTCGACCGCGTGCTGAGCAAGCCGCCCAAGCTCCGCCAGTTGCGGGCGGTGCTGACGGAGCTGGTCTGAGCCTTGCCGCACTGCCGCACGTGTGCGGCGAAATTCAGGGTCTTTACTTCAGCCGGCCGTTGCATCCGATCGGAGGCGGTCTCCCGGCGCCGGCTCAAAAGCGTAGGCCGAACCGGAGCGGCACGAACTGCATGTAGCTATTACTAGGTGCGATGCGCTGATAACGCGCTTCCACGAAGAACGAGGTGCCCGCCGGCATGGCGACCTCGCCGCCCACGCCGGCATTCCAGGAACTGCGCCATCCCGTCGTGCTCGACTGTTCACCCGCACGGAACGCACCGCAATAGTAGAAACCGCAGCCAGTCGCGAACTGCTCCAGCACGAGTTGCTCGCGGTACCAGCCGGCGCCGCCGAGCAGGTAGAACTGGTAGCGAGAGGAGGAATGCGGCAGATCGAATTGCAGGTCGGCATCGCCGCCGTAGATGTTCTCGTGACTGTGCAAGTAGTAGTCACCGTTCGTATCGAAGTAGGCGTTGCTCGCTTCGAACTGGCTCCAGCTGCCGTCGATGCGCAGTCCGACGGGCAAGGAGCGAGAAGGGAAGAAGCTGATCCCGATGCCGACGTTGCCGCCGTCCTCAAAATTGTCGCCGGTCGAACCGGCGGTTGCGGTATAGCCCCCCTCGAGCGCGAAATGAACAGGGCGGTATACGAGTTCCGGCGACTCCCACCAGTACTGCCTCATATACACGGGCTGCATCGGCGGAGGCGGTGCGGGGGGAGGGGCGGCGGCGGTCGCCGCGCCGTAGTTCACGCTGTACCCGCGTCCGCTCATACAGGCCGTGAAGGCCCGCCGATACGGGTCTGGGTTCGTGCCGTTGCCAGGCTGAGCCGGATCGTAGCCGCTCTGGCCCTTCGCCCAGCCGTAGCATTCGTACCGGTCGCGAGACATCTGTTCTGGGTCCTGGCCGCGCTCCGGCGAAATCGCCGGCTCGCCCGGGAGACCTGTGGCGGGCTGCGCGTATTGGGCCAACGCCGGTGCCGACATCGCGAACAGCAAAAATGCGCTAAAGCATCTGGCATTCATCCGGGTGTCCTCGAACGCTCCCTCTCGACAACGCGGCTCTTGTTAAGGTGTTGACAACGATGCATTGCGAAAGGTTCGTCCACCCGCGGAAGGGAGGGCGTTTCGTAGGCATTTTCTTACACTCAAGGGTCGAGGCCTTGACGGCGGCGTCCGATCAGCGTTTGAGGTGTGGTCCCAGCAGCGAGAGGTCCGCCGGCGAGAGTCGATCGGACGCCGTGCTGGCCTGGTGCCAGTAGGGATAAAGCAGCGTCGGCGCACTCACCGCGTCGAGCCGGCTGCGCTCTTGCGCGCTCAGAATGAGATCGGCCGCCTTGAGGTTGTCGATGAGTTGGGCATCGGTCCTCGCGCCAATGATGACCGACGTGACGGCGGCTCGCCCGGTCAACCAGGCGAGCGCGACTTGCGCCGGCGAGATGTGCCGTTGCGCCGCGATCTCGACCAGTACGTCGATGATGTCGTGGAGCTTGCCTTCATCGGTCACCGGTGGTTCACCCCACTTGGCGAACTGGCGCGTGTCCTGTGGCGTGTCCTTGCCGCGCCGGTATTTTCCCGACAAAAGGCCGCCGGCGAGCGGGCTCCAAACCAGGATGCCAAGCCCCTGATCCAGAGAGGCGGGTACCAATTCGTATTCGGCCTCGCGCGCCTGCAATGTATAGTGGATCTGCTGGCTGATGGGGCGCACCAGGCGCCCGCGCTCGGATGCATTCAGCGCCTTCATGAGGTGCCAGGCGGAGAAATTCGAGATGCCTACGTAACGCACCTTGCCCGAGCGCACCAGATCATCGAGCGCATGCATGGTTTCCTCGATCGGCGTCAATCCATCCCATTCGTGCAACTGATAGAGGTCGATGCGATCCGTGCCGAGCCGCCGCAGGCTCGCTTCGCAGGCTTCGATCAGGTGCTGGCGCGAGAGGCCCGCGTCGTTCGGGCCGCTGCCCATGCGAAAGCGCGCCTTGCTCGCCACGAGCACGCTGTTACGCCTGCCCTGCAGCGCTTTGCCGAGTATTTCCTCCGCGAGACCCGTCGAGTAGATATCCGCCGTGTCGATCAGGTTGATGCCCGCTTCCAGGCAGAGATCGACCTGGCGCCGCGCGCCGTCCACGTCGGTCGCGCCCGTCTTGCCGAAATTGCCCTTGCCACCGAAGGTCATGGTGCCCAGGCTGAGAACGGATACCTTGAGGCCGGAGCGGCCGAGCTGGCGATATTCCACGATTCCATACTCCTGACGATTGGCAATGATAGGACGACGGATGCGCATCGCCCGGCAAGCATTCTCACACGCACTACCGGAAATTCGGGCGAATGCCCATTTCAATCGAAACGCATGCCGAGCAAAGGAATTTCAACGGCAACGGGAGCGAAATCGAATGTATTTCACCGCCGGCATGGAGGAATCCGTCAGGAACGGAATGGGATTCTTCCATCGGCGCGGTATGATGTGCATCTGCGTATGTGGAACTGGAGATATTGATGGCAAAAAAGAAGCGAAGAGTCATTCGGCCTTGGTCATCGGACGATGTGAAGCGTCTGCGGAGCCTGGCTAAAGCACGGATGTCGGGGCCCAAGATTGCGAAGACGCTGGGGCGTACCGCCGGTGCGGTCGCGCAGAAGGCGATGAAGCTCGGCGTTAGATTCAGATCGATAGAGCGCCGGGCCTAATCGAATCGGGCGAGAAGAGGTTTGCGGCAAGGACAGCGCAACGGAATCGAAGGCGGTTTGGCCAGAGCCCGAGAGGCGAGTTAGGGTCGCGACTCTGACTCGCCGATACTTATGATTGAAGCGCAGAATTCAATGCCGTCCTAAGCGCCTGCTCGTCATACGGCTTTCGCAAAAATATCGCGCCTGCGATTTCCCCGGCTGCCTTGCCGGGATCGTAGCCTGAAGCAAAGATAACGCGGATCGCGGGTAGTCGGCTCAGTGCTCGCGTTGCCAATTGGCTGCCGGGGATTCCGGGAATCGAAAGATCCGTCATCAGCACATCGAACGGTCGCGTTGCCAGATGCGTCAGCGCTTCAGTGCCATCGCTCGCCTCGGTCACCAAGTGACCGAGCTCGTGCAGCATGATGGATGCAACCGCGCGGATGTCAGGATCGTCCTCCACCAAGAGTACGCGGGCGGCCGTGCTCGGTACCGCGAGCCGGAGATCGCGTTGCCCGTTCGATGAGCGGCTCAGATTGCGCTGCTGCTGATTCCTCAGGACGTGGCGAATCTTGCGGGCGAGCGCATCCCGACCGTAGGGTTTGCTGAGCAGGTCGATCCCTTCATCCAAGCGCCCTCCGTGAAAGATCGCATTCTCCGTGTAGCCGGAGGTGAACAACACCGCGATCGTGGGAATCCGTTCTCGCGCCTTGCGGGCGAGCTCGGGGCTGCGCAGCGATCCCGGCATGACGACGTCGGTGAACAGCAAATCAATGGGAACTCCGCTTTCGACAATCGCCAACGCACTTTGGGCATCCCGGGCCTTCAACACCCGATAACCGAGGTCCGAAAGCATGTCAATGACCGTGCTACGTACTTCATCATCATCTTCGACCACGAGGACGACCTCGCTTCCTCCCACCGTCGTCACCCCGTCGATACTCGTTTCGACATCTTCGGGTTGCCGTGCGCGGGGGAGATAGATGCGTATGGTCGTGCCTTGGCCGAGCTCACTGTAAATCTTGATGTGGCCGCCGGACTGTTTGACGAAACCATATACCATGCTGAGCCCGAGACCGGTGCCCTGTCCTTCGGGTTTCGTCGTGAAGAAGGGTTCGAACACCCGCTCCATCAGCTCAGGGGGTATACCGCTGCCGGTATCGGTCACGGCCAACATCACGTACTGGCCGGGCACGACCTCCGAGTGCTGCTCGGAATAGGTATCGTCGAGCGCCGCGTTTCCTGCCTCGATCGTGAGCCTTCCCTGGCTCTTCATGGCGTCGCGTGAGTTGATCGCGAGATTCAAGAGCGCATTCTCGACCTGCGTTCCGTCCACGAAGGTATTCCACAGACCCCCGGCGACGATGGTTTCAATTTCTATGCCCTCGCCGAGGGCTCGGCGCAGCATGTCGCCGGTACCGCGAATCAATCTTCCGAGGTTCACGACCTTCGGTGCCAGCGGCTGGCGGCGGGCAAACGCGAGCAGCTGAGAGGCGAGTTTGGATCCTCGATCGAGAGCCGCCATTGCGGTCGTCAATCGGTGCTCGCCACGAAGATTGCCGCTCAGGTCACGGGCCAGTAATTGCAGGTTTCCGGAGATGACTTGCAATACGTTGTTAAAGTCATGCGCAATTCCACCGGTCAGCCGTCCCACCGCCTCCATTTTCTGCGCCTGCCGCAGCTGCGCTTCGGTGTCCGCCCTCTCGGCGATGGCGGCTTGCACTCGCGCTTCCAGGAGTTCGTTGGCTTCTCGTAATATTCGCTCGGCTTCCTTGCGGTCGGAGATATCGATGACGGATGCGATGTATCCGAGGAACTCCCCGTCGTCTGAAAAGCGTGGGCTCGCGGCACTCAACGCCCAGTGGTAGCCGTCATCCTGACGGCGCAGTCGGTACTCCTGCCGCCATGCGGCTCGACGGGCGTTCGCATGCAAGAAGGCGCGGAGCGATCTTTCCCGGTCTTCGGGGTGCACCATCTCCCAGGCGCCTTGGCCGACCGCGGTCTCCAGAGTCTGGCCGGTGAATTCGGTCCATCGACGATTCAAATAGACCAAACTGCCGGAGTGATCGGTCACCCACATCATGACTGGTGCGTGCTCGGCCATATTACGGAAGCGCGACTCGCTTTCGCGCAGATCCCGCGTAACCTCCTGGCGGAGCCGGGCCATTTCCAGATTGGAGTTCACTCGCGCGATGAGTTCGCGTGCGGAGAACGGCTTGGTCAGGTAGTCATCCGCTCCCGCATCCAGGCCTTCGACGCGCGCATCTTCGCCGGCTCTTGCCGATAGTAAGATCACGGGCAAGTCACGCAGCGCGGAATCAGCCCGGATCGCGCGCAATAGCCCGAATCCATCCAGCCCCGGCATCATCACATCGCTCAGGACGAGATCGGGCTTTTGCGCGCGCACCATATCGAGCGCCGTCGCGCCATTCGCGGCAGTCTGCACCGCCCAGCGCGCGCTCAATAAACGATGCACGTAATTCCTCATGTCCGCGTTATCGTCGGCGATCAGGATGCGCGCACCCCGGGTGCTCGCACCGAGCAGTAGATCAACATCCTCATCCGGCCGCGTCGCGATTGACTCGCCCGGAGTCGATGTCGGATCGGGAAGCCAACGCAGTACTTCCTCGACGTACGCCTCCGCGCACGTCGAGGTCGATACGCGGCTGCGTTCCGCCGCAACCCGATCCGCGGCGATATGGGCTCTGCCGAACGGAACGGCGACTGTGAAGCACGACCCGATCCCCTCGGTGCTTTCTACCGATATGCTTCCGCCCTGAAGCCTCACCAGTTCTTGCACCAGCGCGAGCCCGATACCGGAGCCTTCAAAGGAGCGGCTGCGCTGCCCCTCCACCCTATGGAAACGCTCGAATAGCCGGGGCAGCTCCGTGGACGGTATCCCGACTCCTGTGTCACGCACGATGAGTTCGGCGGACCGCTCGTCTCTCGAGACTCGAGTTTGGACGGTAATCTGCCCATTGAAGGTAAATTTGAACGCGTTCGATAGAAGATTCAGAACGATCTTCTCCCACATATCCGGGTCCACGTATACGGTTTCGGGCAACCGTGAGCACAGTACGCTCAACTGTAACCCCGCTTTCTCCACGGCCGACTGGAATGTGGACGCCAGCGCTGCAGTCTGTTCGGACAGATCAGTCGCTTGAAAGCTCGCCTCGACCCGTCCCGCCTCGATTCTCGAGAAGTCGAGCAGCGTGTTGACGAGCCGCAGTAGGCGAAGGCTGTTCCGGTGGGCGGTTTGTATGCGCTCCTGTTGCAAAGGCGGCAGCCCGTCCGACCGGTCATCAAGTGCATCCTCCAGGGGACCGAGCATCAAAGTGAGCGGCGTTCGAAATTCGTGGCTGACATTGGAGAAGAATTGCGTCTTGGCGCGATCGATCTCGGCCAACGCTTCAGCGCGCAGCCGTTCCTCCTCATAGGCCTGTGCGTTTGCAATCGCCGCCGCAATCTGTCCCGCAATGAGTTGCAGAAAGCTCTGGTAGCTCTCATCGAAGAATCGGAAGGGGTTGAGACCCACGATCAACACGCCCGGCCGGCCGCCTTCGCCGATGGGCAGGACAGCAGCCTTATCCGGTGCTGTTGGCCAGGGGCCTCGCGGAATGGGGCCGTCGAATTTCGGTGGTAGATCCGAGACAATGCGCGGGCTGCGGGCATTGAGCACATCCCCGGCGGCCCAGTCGGAGCCCTCCTGCAGACTCAACCGCTCGGGCGCCGATGATGACTGCAGATCAAATCCCGAAGTCGCTGCCAGGTGCAGGTCGGAATCGATCTCCACCGGCATATAGATGATCGCAAACGGCAAATCGTGGGGATTCGAGGCCAGCTGGCAGGCAGCGCGCGTGCAAATCTCGTCTCGATTGCGGCTATGCGCGAGACTGGTCGCCAAATCCCGCAATAGGGCGAGCTGGCGCTCGCCGATAACCCGTTGAGTATCGTCCGTATTGGCGCAAATGATGCCGCCGACCGAGCCGTCGTCATTTGCAATGGGACTGTAGGAGAAAGTGTAATAAGTCTCTTCGGGGTAGCCGTTGCGCTCCATGATGAGCAACTGGGCTTCCACATAGGTGCCCTGGTCACCCCGCATGGCGGTGTCCAGCATCGGACCGATTTCCCCCCAAATTTCCCGCCATACATCCGAGGCCGGGCGTCCGAGCGCCCAAGGATGCCTGCCTCCAATGATCGATTTGTAGGCGTCATTGTAAAAAAAGATCAGCCTAGAGCCCCAGCCGATCCACATCGGCTGTCGCGACGTGAGCATGATCCGCAGCGCCATGCGCAAGCTCTGCGGCCAGGTGTCGGTTGATCCAAGCGGCGTCGTGGTCCAGTCGAATTCGCGGAGAAGTCGACCGAGTTCCCCGCCGCCTGCCAGGAAATCGTTGTTCACGGCAACCGCGCGCCTAGGGCGCGGAGCGATCTCAGTATATTGTCGATGAGGAATCCTTTTTTTGAGCCTGGATTCAGACCATCGAGAGCCTTCTCGATCGAATGCTGGCAGTCTTCTGCAGTCACTCTACAGCGTTCACGTGGGGAAATCCCTGTAGGAAAACTGCTTTAGTAGCTGTCGGCGCATTCTGACGGGCACCGCATGCGGCCGGCACACGGGTGTCCCCACGTCTCAGAATTTGATTTGTGTCGCAAGCATGCCTGCGAGAATGCCCGTCGCGAAGACTGCCAGGCTGATGATGGCGAGGACTCGGACCGAAAACACTTTCGTGGTCATCGCGAGGGATGGCAAACTGATCGGCGCCAAGGTCATCAGCAGCGCGGCCGCAGGACCCGCTCCAACACCCAAGGCCAACATGGTCTGAACGATGGGAACCTCGCCCGCGGTGGGGATAACGAACAGTAGTCCCGCGCCCGCCATGGCGATGACCCATTGCATTTCATTTCCGATCGCAGGACCCAGAGGCGGAAAGATCCAGGCGCGCGCCGCACCCAAGAGCAGCACCAACAGGACATATTCGGGAATCAGACCGACAAGCAGGCGAAAAAAGCGACTGAGCCAGCCTTTGATCGTGGGGTTTGCGTTTTCCCCGTCGGCAATGGTGCGGCTCCACTGCGTCTGCAGGGCGAGCACTTCGTCGGGCGGGGTTAGCCGATTGATGAGGTACCCGGTGCCGAATACCAGCGGAAAACCCAACGCGATGCGCAGACCCAGCCACTTCCAACCCAGAACAAATCCGATGAATACCAAAGTGGCTGGATTCAGCAGGGTGTTACCGAGCCAAAACGCCGTGGCCGCCGCAGCCGAGGCATTTTGGCGGCGAAGTCCGATCACCACGGGCGCCGCACAGCACGTGCACATCATCCCAGGAATCGCCAACAGTCCGCCGGTCGCGACGCTCCGCCAGCCCGATTGACCCAGCACCCTTGCGATCCATGCCCTGGGCGCAAACTCTTGCAACGCGGAGCCGAGGAGCAAACCCAGCAACATCGCTTGCCAAATGGCCTTGCCATAAGCCCACGAGTAATCAACGGCCGCCTTGAGGGACGGCGCCGGCGCTTGCGCGGCGGCGCCCGTCAAAATGGAGCGCCCGATGGAGTGGCTGGCCGAAGCGACGATTGCCTTGTGGTAATACGGCAGCCATTTGACGTAAAAAAGACCGCCGATCGCAAGAACCAGCAGCAGCACCACTCCCGTGGCGGGGGATAGGCACCGTTCGTGTTGACCCCAATTTGCGATATGCAACGCTGATCTCCTAACCGAGAAACCGCGCCACTCCGACCGAGGCTAATCCACCCGAACCTTCGGCCCACCTTCACACAGCCGGCCGATCGTTGCAGGCGGGGCCATGCCGAGACGTGCAAAAATCTGCCTCACCGCCGGCAATTCGCCCGGATCGCCGGCGATGAGCAGACCACCGGATGTCTGGGGATCGGTGAGCACGGCTTGCAAGGTTGAATCGATATGCCGGGCGAGCAGCACATCCGCTCCATAGGATTGCCAATTGCGGGCCGAGGCTCCCGTGACCACGCCGGAGTGCGCCAGTTCGAGCAAGCCGGGCAGCAATGGCAGGTCGGCGGCGCTTATCTGTGCGGTCAGCCCACTTCCTCGGCACATCTCCAGCAGATGACCCAGCAAGCCGAAGCCCGTGACGTCGGTCATGGCGTGCACGCCGGCAAGACTCGCCAACTCCGTTCCGGGCAAATTCAATTGCGTGGTGGTATCGATCAGCGCGCGATAGCCGGCCTCATCCAACTGACCTTGCTTGAAGGCTGCGGAGAAGATGCCGACGCCGAGAGGCTTGCCTAGAATCAGCAGGTCGCCGCTGCGTGCGCTGCTGTTGCGCTTCACTTTCTCGGGATCGACCACGCCGGTGACGGCGAGCCCGTAAATCGGCTCGACCGAGTCAATGCTGTGGCCACCCGAAATCGGAATCCCGGCGCGCTCGCATACCGCCTCGCCGCCTCGCAAGATGTCGCGAATCGTCTGCTGCGAGAGGATCTTGATGGGCATCCCGACGATCGCCAGCGCCATCAACGGCCGCGCGCCCATCGCATAGATGTCCGATAGTGCGTTGGTAGCGGCAATGCGGCCGAAATCGAAGGGATCATCGACGATGGGCATGAAAAAATCCGTGGTCGCAACCACCGCCAACGCCTCGTTCAGGCGGTAAACGGCCGCGTCGTCGGAGGTGTCGGTGCCGACCAGGAGGTCGGCGTAACGCCGCGTGGACGGCGAGCCCTTGAGGAGCTCAGCGAGCACTCCCGGTGCAATCTTGCAGCCGCAGCCGCCACCATGGGAGAGCGAGGTCAATCTCGGCTCGGCACCCACCGGTGGGGTTGCATCGGACATGACTGCACGCGGTGCGCTCACAGTTTGCCGCCCCGTTGCTGCTAAGACGGATTCTAATGCCGCATCAAAAAATACGCGCCGCGGCATGGAAAAGCAAATCCGCAACATGAGCCGAGCTGTCTCGAAGAGTGGCGGAAGGTAGCAGGAGTCGAACCTACCGAGAAACGCTTGACGTCCCCCACCGGGTTTGAAGCCCGGCCGCACCACCGGATGCGCGTGCCTTCCAGACGCTCAGGCCCTCACGAGGATTCGTGCCAGCTGCTGTCGGCGCGCACGATCCGCCCACGAGGAATGCGGCGAGTATAGCCAACGCGATCGAAGAACTCCAAGACCTGGATCGCGCGCTTGCGCCCGATGCCGATGGCATCGCGGAATTCCGCCGCGGCGATGACGCCGTGCCGCGCTTGCAGCGCCTGTATTTCGCGTCTCAACTGCTGCACGGAATCGCGATGATAGAAAAGATCTTTCACGACTTGATAAACCTGCCTCTGCACCGCGCATTTGCAAAGCGCGCGCCGAATCTCCTCTTCGGACGATGACACTTCCGCCGCCAAATCGCGCACCCACGGCGGGTCGTAACGCGCGGCGGCCAATATCGATTGCAGTTCGGCAGCCAGCTGTTGCTCGCGCTCGTTCAACGTGACCTGGTGCTGCGGCAGGCGCAGCCAGTAGCCGCTGCGGGCCACCGCGTGGTCGCGCAGCAGCTCATCCATCAGCGCCCGCCATAGGTCGTCGTTCACGCCGGGTGCTGCCAGCCGGCGCAGTCGAGCCCGATCAACGCCCGGCTCATCCGGATACTGTGCGTGAAAATTGCGCAACGTCGTGAGCGCAACGTCGTACAAGGCTTGCCAGTGCGAATCGAGTATCGCGAACTCGTTCTCTGGCGCTCCCACGAGGCGCGCCCGAGCCGGCAATTTGATCCGATCGGGTGCGAGGCCGGTGAGACCCACCAGTTCCCGCATCGAGACACCGGTCGAGGCGTTCTCGAGCAGCGCGAGCGCGCTTCCTTCCTGCAACAGACGCTGAATGGCGCCGAGCCGGGCGAGGCGCTCGGCACTGCGCCGCCGTCTTGCCGGCGGGCAGGGGTCGATGACCATCCCGCCGCCGACGGTGCGCCGTGCCTGGGCGTCGCGCACGATGAAGGCATCGCCCGCGCCGGCGCAGAATGGCGCCTCAAAAACCAACTGTGCGCGTGCGCAGCCCTGAGCCTCCAGAGTCTTGGACTCGAGCAACACCGCCTGCGCGACGCGATCCGCGGTGCCTAGGTGCACGTGCAACGGCGCTCGATCCTGGAGCGGAGCGGCTCCCGCCAACCAGCGTAGCCGCACATCGATGCGTGTCGAGGGCTGCAGCGCACGCGGGTCGGCCAGCCAATCGCCGCGGTGCAGCTCGGCTTTGTCGATACCGGCCAAATTCAAGGCGCAGCGCTGGCCGGCACGCCCGATCTCGGCGCTGTGATGTTGGGCGTGGATGCTGCGTACCCGCGCCACCGCACCGGACGGCATCACGCTGATGCTATCGCCCACGCGGACGCGTCCGGCGATCGCGGTACCCGTGGCAATGGTGCCGAGCCCCGGCAAGGTAAACACGCGGTCGACGGGGAGGCGAAACAAACCCTCATCGCTGCGCATGCGCCAGTGCTGCGCCACCTGCTCCAGATGCTCGCGCAAGGCAGCCACTCCCGCATCATCGGCGCGTGTCGCGTTCATCCGAAATACCGGCGCGTCGCTGAACTGGGTGGCGGCCAGCAGATGCTCGATCTGCGCGATGGCGGCGAGCGCTTGCGAGTCCTCCACGCGGTCCACCTTGGTCAGCGCCACGGCAGCGTGGCGTACGCCGAGCAACTCGAGGATGGCGAGGTGCTCGCGCGTCTGCGGCATGACGCCGTCATCCGCCGCTACCACGAGGAGGGCGAAATCGACGCCGCCGGCGCCGGCGACCATGGTGTGCACCAGGCGCTCATGACCGGGCACATCGATGAATCCCAGGGGTTCACCGAGCGCGCGAGTGGCGTAGGCATAGCCAAGCTCGATCGAGATACCGCGTCGCCTTTCCTCCGGGAGTCGGTCGGTGTCGACACCCGTCAGCGCCCGCACCAGACTGGTTTTGCCATGATCGATATGACCGGCGGTCCCGACGATCATCGACCGAAGCGGCTCCACTGCGCGATGAAGTCGGCCTCGTCCGCGACCTCCAGGCATCGCAAGTCGAGCCACAGCGCCTTGTCCGCCAGGCGCCCGATCACGGGCCGCGGCAACTCGCGCAGCATGCCCTCGAGTCGATTCAGGCTGGTGCTGCGGGCGCGCGCCTTCTGCACCCGCAGTCCGGCGCTGGCAAGCCGGTCCGACGGCAATGCACCGCTGCCGATCTGCGAGGTCATCGACGCCACAGTGACGACAAAACCGTCACCGAGCGCCGCCTGCACGGCGGCGAGCACGCGCTGCGCCTGCGTTTCGATGTCCGAGGCTGGCCGGGTGAGCCATCGCAGTGTGGTCAGGCGCTCGCAGAGCTGCTCCGGGGCGAGATAGAGCCGTAGCACGCCCTCGAGGGCGACGAGTGTCAGTTTCCCGACGCGCAACGCACGCTTGAGGGGATTCTTGTTCAGGCGTCCGATGAGATCGCCGCGGCCCACCACGATGCCTGCCTGAGGCCCGCCGAGCAGTTTGTCGCCGCTGAAGGTGAGCAGGTCCGCGCCTGCGGCGACGGCATCGCGCACGGTCGGCTCGCTGGGCAGCCCGAAGCGGGCGAGATCCGCCAGAGCACCGCTGCCCAGATCCACCGCAACCGGTACGCCTCGCTCCCGGCCGAGTGCCGCGAGCTCGGTGATCGGCACCGCGGCGGTGTAGCCGGTGATGGCATAGTTGCTGGTATGCACCTTCATCAGCAGCGCGGTGCGGGGATTCACCGCCGCCGCGTAGTCGGACAGATGCGTTCGATTGGTGGTACCCACTTCGATCAGTTTCGCGCCGGCGCTGCGCATTACCTCGGGAACTCGAAACCCGCCGCCGATCTCGACCAGTTCGCCGCGCGACACGACGACCTCGCGGCCCTTGGCGAGGGTATTCAACAAGAGCAATACCGCAGCGGCGTTGTTGTTCACCACGGTCGCGGACTCTGCGCCGGTCAACTCCTGAAGTATCGGCTTCACCGCATCGTCCCGATCGCCGCGACCGCCGCTCGGCAGATCGTACTCGAGGTTGATGGGGGCGCTCAGCGCCTGTAGGACGGCCTGGCCGACGCTCGGCGGCAACACGGCGCGTCCGAGATTCGTGTGCAGCACGGTGCCGGTGAGATTGAACACGGGTCGCAACCGCGGCCGGGTCTCGTTCTGCAGTCGTGCCTCCGTCTGGACGGCGAGCGACTCGGCTCGCAACGACTCGGGATCCAGCGCGTCTGCCATCGCCCCCTTGCGCAGATCAGCGAGCACCCGGCGCAGGGCCGCAGTCACCGGGGTGCGCGAATAGCGGGCAAGCAGGGGCGTGAAGGGGCTCGAATTCAACAGCCGATCGAGCGACGGGATGTCGGTGACAGAGGCGCGCTGCGCCATGGTGGACGCAAGTCTACCGCTGTTGCATACCCTTGGTCACCTCGCGAAACCAGGCGCGGTGATGCTTCCAGGCCGATCCGAGCGATGGCACGGCAGCTATCCGACCAGCAGCCACGGATTGGGGGCATGGCGCGACCAACCAGCCTCGGCCACGAGAACCTCGAGCGCCAAACTGGCGAGGTCGTCCGCGAAGGCATCCACTTGCGTGTCCTTCGCCGCGTAGAGGAGTTTCGCGTACGTATGGCAGTCGCCGCATGTTTCAACCTTGACCGCTCCGCCATCCCCCTCAATGGATTTCAAGGCTAGACGGCCGGATTGCCCGCAGGTGATGCACACCGCCCGCGTGTGATTCCATGCGGTGGAGCAAAGCGAGCAGTAAAGGTAGCGGCTCCCCGGCGTGGACCCCGAGGCGGTAACGATCCCTGCGACGGGTGTCGAACCGCAGCAGGGGCAGAGTCCGCGCTCCGGCAGAAGTCGCAAGGCCTCGGCGGCCAGAGCGCCTGCCGTCGCAGTGAAATGGACCTGGAGGGCGGCTGCGACGTACAGCGCATGGCCGATCCGGTCGGCTGCTAATTCGCCCTGCAGAAAGCTATCGGCCAATGCATCGATTGTCATCGCGTCCCAGGCCTTGAGATGAGCCATGACGGCTTCCGCTTGATTCGGCACCGCAGAACTCTCGAAATGTTGCAGGATTCGCAGGAGGCCCCGCTGCCATAGGCGATCCGGCCGATACCGATCCGGTCCGAGTGGCGCCGCGCGCGCCTCGACAGCACGCCTGATTCCGGCCGAGTCGAGCGCCGGCGGAGGGGGGAGGGTGGTGACGGCCTTCTGCTGAGCCCACGCGAGCTGGGCCATGAAACGCAGCCACTCCTCCATCGGGTGTCCGAGCGCGAGCAGTTCGAGCCGCATTGCCGTAGCGGCAAAGCGCCTCGCTGGATCGGGAGCAATGATCGGAACTGGAGCCGCCACCCCAGCGATGGCTCCCGCCCATTTACCTTGCGGGGCGACTTCACCTTGCCTCATCGCTCATTCCGAGGCGATGGGCCGGCCGAGCCCGTGGCTGCCAGCCGACGCAGCCATTTGCGATGATGGCGCCAAGCCCAGCCCGGCGTCACATAGCCTTGCGTCATGGCTCGGACCGAGCCTCGAACCCAAAGAGCGGCATAAACGTGAGTAATCCACACGATGATCGCGGCAATGGCGGCGAGGCTGTGGATCAGCAGAGCGATCCGTTGTACCTCGATCGAGGTGTAGGTTCCAAAGTAAAACTCCCAAATCGTCAAGCCGGTCAGGAAAAGCACCGGGACCAACAAGGTCATCGACCAGAAGACGAATTTCTGCCCGGCATTGAAACGCGCGACCTCGGGCACGCCGTGCTCTTCATTGGCAAGAACGCGGTCGATGGCCATCATCCACGCGATGTCATCGCGGCTCCAGAGATTGTCGCGCCAGAACTGCACGATCAAGCCGAGGTAGCTTACGAAGAGCACTATCCCGATCCATGGATGAACGGCACGGGTCCATTGTCCCCCGCCGAACAGATCATCGAGGAAGAACAGCATGGGGTGGAACATGGACAAACCGGACAACATCAACAGGACAAAGCAGCCGCCCGTGATCCAATGGTTGACGCGCGCCGCCATCGTGTTGCGGATCAAGGTTCCCTGCGGGCGCGTCATGGCGATTTACCCGCGGACTTGAGAATCTCCGCCGCCTGCGCCTCGTCTTGCGGCTCGACTTCGTTCGGACCCTCGAGAATCCAGTGCAGGAAGCCGGCAATCACCGCGAACCCGATGCCGACCAGCGAGAGCGGTTTGACGACGCCCTTCCAGAGGTCAACGAGGGGACTGATCCGCGGCCGGTCAGGAAGGTTTGCATAGATCGAGGGCTTGTCCGCGTGATGCAGCACATACATCACGTGGGTGCCATCGACACCGGGCGGATCATACAACCCGGCATTCTCGAAGCCGCGCGATTTCAGATCGGCGATGCGCTCGCCGGCCCAATCCTTCATGTCGGTCTTCGCCCCGAACATGATGGCCCCGGTCGGGCAAGCCTTCACGCACGCGGGCTCGAGTCCGACACCCACTCGGTCAGAGCAGAGCGTGCATTTGTAGGATTTGTGATCAACCGGGCTCACCCGCGGGATGTCAAACGGACATCCTTTCACGCAATAGCCGCAGCCGATGCAGTTCTCGCTGATGAAATCGACGATGCCGTTCGCATACTGCACGATCGCTCCGGGCGCGGGACATGCCTTGAGGCACCCGGGATCCTCGCAATGCATGCAGCCATCCTTGCGGATCAGCCATTCGAGGTTACCCTTGTCATCCTCCCACTCCGCGAACCGCATGAGTGTCCACACGGAGGGACTCAAATCCATGGGATTGTCGTAGCTGCCCTCGAAGTGGCCGACCTCCTGCCGCAGGTTATTCCATTCCATGCAGGCGGATTGGCACGCTTTGCAGCCGATGCAGCGACTCGTATCGATGAGTTTTGCGACCTGATCCTCGTGACGCCGCGTCGAGGGAGGAGTCAGGGTCGAGGCCGAGATTCGGATGTAGTCCTGTGATTGAAGATCTGACATCGATGCCTCCTAACCCGCGGGGCCACTCGTTTTTTCCAGATTCACCAAGAAGGCCTTGAATTCCGGGGTCTGCGAGTTGGCATCGCCCACGGATGGAGTGAGTGTGTTGGCGCCATAGCCTTTGCGGGCCTGCCCGGTGAAGCCCCAATGCAGCGGAACGCCGACGACGTGCGTGGGCCGGCCGTCGACCATCAGTGGCTTGATCCGCTTGGTCACGTACGCCTTGCAGACCACCACGCCACGTTTAGAGGAGACCCGCACCCATCCGCCTTGATCGATACCCTTCTCTTTGGCCAGAACCTCACCGATCTCTACAAACTCCTCCGGCTGCAGAATCGAATTGATCAAGGCGTGCTTGGTCCAAAAATGAAAGTGCTCGGTGAGCCGATAGGTCGTTCCCACATAGGGAAAGTCCTTGGAGCTCCCGAATGCCGCGCGGTCGTCGGCGAATACGCGGGCGGCGGGATTGGATTTCACAGTCGGATGCAAAACATTGTCCGACGGGGATTCCAAAGGCTCGTAGTGCTCGGGAAACGGCCCTTCCGCCATCGTGTTGAGCGCAAAAAGCCGCCCGACACCCTCGGCATTCATGATGAAGGGTCCCACGGCATCGGACGGCTTCGTCGTCGGTGTATAGTCGGGTGTGTCGATCCCGACCCACCGGCTGCCGTCCCATTCGATAATCGGCTTGACTGGATTCCAGGGCTTTCCGGCCGGATCGGCGCTCGCACGGTTGTAGAGGATACGGCGGTTCGCGGGCCACGCCCACGCCCAGTTCGGCGCGATGCCCTGCTCCCGAGGGTCCGTCGCATCGCGGCGCGCCATCATGTTGCCTTTCTCGGTGAAGCTTCCCGAGAAAATCCAGCAACCTGAGGCGGTCGTTCCGTCGTCCCGGAGCTGAGCGAAGCCGTCGAGGAGCTGTCCCGCCCGCAATACCACCGCGCCGCTTGCATCCTTGATGTCGGCCAAGGCTCGGCCATTCATCGCCTTCGCCAGTTCCTCAGGGTCCGGATCCACCGGATTGGTGTAATCCCAGGTGAGGTTCAGGATCGGGTCTGGAAAGGCGCCGCCTTCCTTGCGATACATCTCGCGCAGGCGATGAAAGATGCCCGACATGATCCAGATGTCCGACTGCGCATCGCCCGGCGGATCGGCGGCCTTCCAATGCCATTGCAGCCAACGCGCAGAATTGACCAGCGACCCATTTTCTTCCGCGAAGCACGTTGTGGGAAGCTGAAAGACCTCGGTCTGGATCTTTGCAGGGTCGGAGGGATTCTGTGGGCCAAAGTTCTCCCAGAAGCGGGCGGTCTCGGTATCGAGCGGGTCCATCACGACGAGGTACTTGAGGTTGCCCAGCCCTTTTCGGATCTTGCCCTTGTCCGGGAACGCCTGCAGAGGATTGAATCCCTGACAAATGTAGCCATTCATCTGGTTGTTCACCATCATCTCGAAAGCGCGGATGATGTCGTACATCGGGAGGTCGAGCTTCGGCAGCCAGTCATAGGCCCAGTCGTTGTTCGCTTGCGCCGCATCCCCGTAGTTCGCCTTCTGCAGACTTACCACGAACTTGCGATAGTTCTGCCAGTAACTCGTCTGGCCAGGCCGCAGCGGCTTATATTGCCGCGTCTTCATGTAGTCCTCGAAAGTCGGTTCTGTCTCTTTCGGCAGCCCCAGGTACCCGGGCATCTGGTCCGACAGCAGGCCGATATCGGTGAGCCCCTGGATGTTGGAGTGACCGCGAAGCGCGTTCATGCCGCCGCCGGCTACGCCGATATTACCGAGTAGAAGCTGGATCATCGCCATGGTACGGATGTTCTGCGCTCCCACGGAATGCTGCGTCCAGCCGAGCGCAAATAGCGAGGTCATCGCTTTGTCCGGGGCCGCCGTCGAGGCAATGAGTTCGCAGACCGCGAGGTACTTCTCCTGCGGCGTGCCACAAATGCGCGACACCATCTCAGGCGTATAGCGAGCGACGTGCTCCCGCAAGAGATTGATGACGCAGCGCGGGTGCTGCCACGTGTCGTCGACCTTCGCGAAGCCCTTGCCATCGAGCTCATAGTCCCAGCTCGACTTATCGTAGGTGCGCGTCTGCTCGTCGTAGCCGCTGAAGAGCCCCTCCTTAAAGCCAAAGCCGTCCTGCACGATGAGACTTGCGTTCGTGTAGGCGCGGACGTATTCCTTCTGGATGGCATTGTTTTCCAGAAGATATCGGATGACGCCGCTCAAGAAGGCGATGTCCGTACCGGGACGAATGGGTGCATACAAGTCGGCGACCGATGCGGTGCGGGTAAAGCGCGGATCGACGACCACGAGCTTGGCCTTGTTCTCGATCTTGGCCTCGATCACCCACTTAAAGCCGCAGGGATGCGCCTCCGCCGCGTTCCCACCCATGACAATGACGACGTTGGCGTTTTTGATGTCTTGCCACGTGTTGGTCATCGCACCGCGGCCGAATGTTGGGGCCAAACTGGCCACCGTCGGTCCGTGTCAGACGCGCGCCTGATTGTCGAAGACCACCATGCCGAGCGATCGCACCACTTTCCAAGTCAGGTAGCCCGTTTCACTCGAGCCGGCCGAGGCGGCGAGCATGCCGGTACTGGTCCACCGATTTACCGTGACGCCGCGTGGACTCTTCGCGATGAAGTTCTTATCGCGGTCCCGCTTCATCAAGCGCGCGATTCGATCGAGTGCGAAGTCCCACGAGACCTCTTTGAATACCGCGCTTCCCGGCGCCCGGTATCTGGGTGCGGTCAGGCGTGTGGGCGCGTGGACGATGTCGAGGAGAGCCGAGCCCTTGGGGCATAGCGTACCTCGATTCACGGGATGATCCGGATCCCCTTCGATATGGATGATGTCGGATCGGGCGTTCTTGGCACGATCGCCCAGGCTGTAGATGAGAATGCCGCAAGCGACCGAGCAATAGGTGCAGGTGTTGCGAGTCTCGCTCGCATGCTCGAGCTTGAATGGGCGGACGGCGGCGGCGAGCGCCACACCCGCGGCGGCAAAGCCCAACACCCCACACGTCGATGCGGCCAAGCCCGCTCCGGTGATTTTAAGAAAACGGCGACGGGAAAGCTGCATGGTAGAACTCCAGCAAAGATTAAGGGAATCCTTAAACGCACGGTTCCTAATCCAGACTTGCAGGAGCCTATTAAGCTACTTTATTTTCTCAGTGTCGATTTTAGCAATCTTGAGCCAATCCTTTAGCGATTGATGCCCAATGTCTCTTGTGCGGTGCAATACCATCGAGGCAGCTTCGGTCGATGATTCGAGCTCCAGCGGGCCGAAGTGTTCGGCCTCAACCGGCGTCGGCGAGTTGCGGCGCGGTCCGGCGGAGAATCGCGTAGACCACCACGTAGACCGCGAACGCGGCGGCGACATAGGAACCAAATACGGTCAATAGGTGCGGGTATCCGAGGTGGTGATCGAGCAGCCATCCCGCTGCCGATGGCGAAATCACATACCCGAACATTTGGGCGCCTTGTATGCGAGAAGCGAATACACCGGTGTGATCGATATTGGCGATCGTGCCGAACTGATAGATATCGGTGAAGTTCCAAAAGAAATTGACGACTCCGAGTCCGAAAAGGAACGCTCCGGATCCGAACCAAAGGCCGCCGGCAATGTGCGTGACCGCGATGATGGCCAGCGCGAACAGAAGAGGCTTGGACTGGCCAATGCGCTGACTCAGCCGATAAGCGATGAGACAGGAAAGGAGGCTCAGGAGGATGCCGGCGGAAAGCATCTGGCCGACGAAGCGGTCGTCGAAGCCAATCGCGGTGCCGATCGGCACGACGAAAGCCCAATAGCCCCCTATCATCATATAGAACCAGAATACGGCGAAGAGGCAAAGCCACGGCACGAAGCGCGGCGGCGACCGTTCCCTGGATACGGCGGCCTCACCCGGACTCTGCGTGAACTGGAAACCCCTGGGGAGCCAGGGGATACAGGACGCAGTGGCGACCAGTATCGCGCAATACGCAACGAATATGCCCGCAAGGTGCCAACGCGACAGTACCGTGGGAAACAAGTACAGGACGACCACATTGGTCACGGCATTCGCGAAGACCAGGAACATGAAGTTCCGCACCGTATGGCTGGTGCCTGCGAGAACCGCGACCGCCACCGCATACGCCATGCCACAACCGAGGCCCGACAAAAACCGAATGATGAGCAGATGGGGCAGGGCAATCACAAATAAGCTGACCGCATTGCTCGCGACTGCGAGCAAAATGCCCGCGGCGGCCAACTTTCGGCGGCTTACCCGAAGGATGAGGGATGACACGACGACAGAAGCGGCGAACATCCCCAGATATTCGGCCGACGCTACGTAGCCGGCCTGGCCTTCATGATAACGATACTGCTCGATGAGCGCCTCTACGACCATGGGCATGCCCATGCTGGTCACGAATCCCACGGTCGCCAGTGCTAGGCAGGCCGCTATGGCCGGCGTCCGATCAGCCGCGGAACGAGCGGCGGTGGCGGGGGTCCATGCCGGATCCGTGGAAGTGCCGTCGAGGAGCATCTGCGAACGGCTACTCGAAGACGACACGTGGCATGTAGAAGGAAACAACCCAATTTGGGCGATCAACGATCTCGCTGATGCGAAGATCCCCACAGACGCTGCACAACATGTACGCGTTTTCGGCGCTCAATCCTTGGGTTCGTCCGAGCAGATCAATCATTCCGCGCACGGCATCCCGGGAGGATTCCATCAGATCAGGTCCAATGCCGGTCGTCACATCGTAGCCTTTGGTGTCGAGGTGACGGGTAAGCGGGCCGGATGAGCGAAATTGCGGGAAGGTCAACTTCCTCCCCTTGATGAGATCGATGTGCGCCGTCACGCTCATGGGCGACTCAATCGCGGTTCCACACACCTCGCCATCGCCTTGGGCGGCATGAGGATCACCGATGGAGAACAAGGCACCCTTCACTGCGATCGGCAGATACAATTCCACGCCTTCGGTGAGGTCGCGTATATCCATATTGCCACCCGTGGCGTACGGGGGAAGCGTGCTGAAGGCACCCGCCTCCTCGCGCGCGACGCCGATTGTTCCACAGAATGGTTTCAGCGGTACGCGCGCCCAATCTCCGAAAGCTGCCGGCACCGAAAACGTGGAATCGTAGGACCAGATATGCAACGCGGGATTCGGGAAGTCTTGGGCAAGCAGCCCAAACTCCGGAAAGATACCCGTCCAACCCCAACCGGCTGTGGTGAAGTCGGTCAACGTCACCTTCAGAATATCACCGGGTTCTGCGCCATCGACATATACCGGACCCGCAATCGGGTTGACGCGATCGGGGTCGATCATCAACAGCGTCTGCGCCGTCGACGAAGGTGTGATCTGACCGCAAAGGGCGTCGATGTCCCTGAATTCCACCGACTCTCCCGGCGCGATCGTGACGGCAGGCGGGCGGCAATTGTCCCAGCTCAAATGTTGGTGGTGCCGGTGAATGGTGTGTGCGATCGGGCGAAGCGGTCGGTGGGTCACGCGCCCAGTATAGTGATGTTGGCTGGTTCGGTGCATGCCTGTCGTTCAGTGATTGCCGCGCGCCCGGTCGTGAGCGGCCGGCCGGTATATTGAACGATTGTCAAGTTATTGCTAGGATCGCCATCGAACCTGGGCGGCCGTTCGATCGGTACTCCTTCGGTCCTTGATCGAGGGCGGCATTCGGCGGCCTGCTTTGTGTACGGTCGTGGGGTGCTGCTAGTCCGGACTATTTCTTGGGGGGGTCGCTTTGTCAGTACGCCCACGCCTCGAAGAGGCGCTCGATCGATATCGCCCGGGTTGGTCCCTCGAGCAGTTCTTCTATACCAATGAAGAACTCTTCGAGTACGAACGCCAGACTTGGCTCGCACGGCAGTGGTATCTGATCGGACAAGCGGGCGAGGTGCCGCGGATCGGGGACTACATCGTTCGCGAGCTGCTAGGCGAGTCGCTGATCATCGTGCGTGCTTCGCACGGGGAAATACGCGGATTCTTCAATGTGTGCCGGCATCGCGGTTCACGCATTTGCCGCGAGGATGGATCTACCACGGCGTTCACCTGTCCTTATCACGCATGGAGCTATGCGCTCGACGGCCGATTGCGGAGCGCTATCGCGCTCATGGAAGGGACCGAGAGGAGCGAACTCGGACTCAGGCCGATACAAATCCGGGAATATGGCGGCCTCATATTTTGTGCCTTGGATCCCCGGGCTGCGAATCCCGATGGGGCAGAGAGCTTCGTGCCGGCCCTCGAGTATCAAGGCGTGCGTGGCGCGAGGATTGCGGCGCGTCGGCACTACCCGACTGCGGCGAACTGGAAGCTCGTGATAGACAACTTTCTCGAGTGCTATCACTGTCTTCCCGCTCATCCCCAATATTCGGCCATGATGCGCCACGTGAAGCGGTATTCGCTCGACTCGCCGGTCAAGGCTGCGGAGTGGGATCACGAGGCGGAGACCTGGGTGCGCACGGAGGCGATCACCGATTTTCCAGGCGCCATTTTCGAAACGGCGGATGCGGAGTGGGGCCTTACGGAGATCACGAGGTTTCCGATCGGCGCCGGTCACAAGACACAGTCCGAGGATGGCCGGCCGGTTGCACCCTTGATGGGGCGGTACCCTCGCTATGATGGCGGGGTCGCTCATTTCGGGCTGCCACCCTTCGCCTATTTTTTCGGACTCAATGATCACGCCGTGCTGTTTCAGTTCCTGCCGCGGGCTGTCGAGCAGACCGACGTAACCGTCACCTGGTTGGTGGACGGAGCGGCGCCGCCCGACGCCGTGGATGTCGAGCGCATGGTTTGGTTGTGGGACGTAACCACGTTACAAGACAAAACCATCATTGAGGACAATGCGGCCGGAGTTCGGTCGCGCTCCTATGTTCCGGGCCCATACTCGAAGTTGGAACAGTGGGGTATTCCGCTGACGGCAAAGTACATAGCCGACATGCGGGCGCAACTATCCACCGGGGACTGAGCGATTCAGGCGATCCTGTAAGTGCCGCACGGGATTGAAGCAGCTGCCGCATGAACATTGGCAGGCAAGGCAGCAGATTGAGATATGACGGCATGAGTCGCAGGGACGCTCTACAAGAATCCGGGATGCGAAATGAACTCAATGACTCGATTGTCTTTTGCCATAGCCGCGATACTCGGCACCACGGCCGCGGAGTTTGCCGGCGCCGCTACGGCGTCTGATGCCGATTCGACCGCCGGGGAGATCCAGGAGATCGTCGTCACGGCGCAACGGCGTACGGAGAACATGCAGGAGGTCCCGATCTCCATCCAGGCGCTGACCGGCGAAACATTGGCCCAGCTGAACGTGCAAACGTTCGATGATTTCGTGAAGTACCTGCCCAACGTGACGGCGGCGAGCAATGGCCCGGGCCAGGGCAACATTTACATGCGCGGACTCAGCACAGGGGGGCTCGGCAATCAGGGTAGCGGCGTGGTCGGCAGCTTCCCCAATGTCGCGATCTATCTGGATGAACAGTCCGGGCAGGTCCCCGGACGCAACCTCGACGTGTATGCCGCGGACCTGGAGCGAATCGAAGTGCTCGAGGGCCCCCAAGGCACCCTGTTCGGGGCAGGCGCCCAGGCGGGTGTGCTGCGTTACATCACCAACAAACCCAAACTGGATGTGACCGAGGGGAGTATCGACGCGGGCTATGCGGAAACCAGCCATGGGGATCCGAGCAGCAACGTCACCGGCGTGATCAATCTGCCCCTGATCCAAGACACCTTGGCGGTCCGCGGTGTCGTCTATAGCGACAGTCGCGGCGGCTACATCGATAACGTCCCGGGAACGTTCGTTCGGAGCAGCACGGACCGAGGAATTCACTACGCGAACTACACAAACAACGTGCCGAGCTACACCTCGCCTCAGAGCACGGTCAATAATCACGATCTAGTCGGGAACGCGATCAATCCAGTGACCTACCAGGGGCTTCGACTTTCGACCCTCTACAAGATCAACGATGAGTGGAACGCCCTCCTGGCGCAGTCTTATCAGGACATGAACGCACAGGGGGTTTTTTACGAGATGCCCTATTCTTCGGGTCCCGCGGTGGCGCCAAACCCCGGGGGGCCGGTCGCAACCGCGTTACCCGATCTATCGGTTCAGCTCTACAATCCATCGTTCGACAAGGATCGATTTGAAAACACCTCGTTGACGGTCAACGGCATGCTGGGCGTGCTCAAGCTCGTGTATGCCGGGAGCTACTTGGTTCGCAACGTCGATCAAGTCCAGGACTACACCGCCTATGCGCGCGGTGTCTACGCGGACTACTATCAGTGTGTCCCGGGGGCAAACGGTGGGGCCGGACAGTGCTACTCCCCAAGCACCACGTGGCAGGATACGGAGCGGGACACGCACGACAGCCAAGAGCTGCGCTTGAGCACTCCGGAGGATTGGCGAACTCGCGCGATCGGCGGACTGTTCTGGGAAGACTATACGATCGCGGAGCAGGCCAATTGGCTGTACAAAACCGCTCCCGGCTTTGCGCCGCTCATTCCTCCTGCGGGGGCAACCTCCAACGATCCTGACGTCCGCAGCTACAATACCGCTTTTTACGATGACATCACGCGGGGCTACAAGCAGAAGGCAGTTTTCGGGTCCGTCGATTTCGACATCATCCCGAAGAAACTCACCCTCACGGCAGGGACCCGATACTACAAATTCGATAATTTCGAGGCCGGCAGTTCGGCGGGCAGCTTTGGCTGCTTCGTAGGCTACGCCACGACGACGCCGTGCAGTACCCCATCGTACCAGGCTAATCTCAATGCCGAGAACCTGCGCAGCAGCTACTCGGGATTCAAGAGCCGAGCCAACCTCAGCTGGAAAGTGACCGAAGACGGTCTGGTGTACTACACCTGGTCGCAAGGGTTCCGCCCCGGCGGATTCAATCCCGCGTCCAAAGTCGTACTCGATGGGGCGTTCGCAGTGCCGCTGAAGTTCGCGCCCGACAATCTGGTCAACAACGAAATCGGTTGGAAGACCCAGTGGTTCGACAAGCGGCTTCAGTTCAATGGCGCGATCTATCAGGAGGATTGGACGAATGTGCAGGTGCAGTTCTTCGATCCGCAAGCGGGCCTCAGTAATCTGACGTTCATCACCAATGGGCCCAACTATCGGGTGCGGGGAGTGGAGACGCAAATCGAAGCTCGCGTGACTCGGGGGCTCACGCTCACCGGCGCAGCCTCGTGGAACAGCAGCAATCAGACCAACTCTCCGTACCTGATCGGTGTGAACGGGCAGCCGATCACATCGATTCCAAACCCCTACGGAGCGGTCAACAGCCCGCTTGCGCAGTCACCCCCGTTTCAAGGAAACTTGCGGGCCCGGTACGAGTTTTCGATTAGCGACTATCGCGCCTTTTGGCAGTTGGGGGGCGTGCATCAGGCTCATTCCTATTCGGCGACGGGACACGTTGAGGACTTCGATCAGCCGGGCTTCACCACTTACGATGCGGCCTTGGGTGTCGCGAAGGACCCGTGGCTCGTGCAGCTATACGGTGAAAACATCACCGATGCTCGCTACGCGACGTTCATCAACGCCGATCAGTTCGTCAAGGAAGAATTTGTGGGACGCCCGCGCACGATTGGTGTGAAACTCACCGTCAAACTTTGAAGGACATTGGTATATCGATGAGAGGCACTGTAATGCGAGCAGCTTTCGATCGCGGAGACCACCACTTATGTCATTGAGAATGCAAGCGATCGTCGCCACGGGGAGAGGAGGGTCCGAAGTCCTCGAATCGCAGGAGGTGCCGCTGTCTTGGCCGGCGGGCGGCGGCGATGTGCTGGTGCGGCTGCGCGCGGCATCCATCAACCCGGCGGATGTCTTTTTCCGGCAGTTGGGGGGCTATGTCGAACGGCCCGGCCCATTCATTCTCGGTCATGACGGGGCCGGAACCGTCGAGGCGGTTGGCGCAGGAGTAACCAACGTCAAACCCGGCGATCGCGTCTGCTTCTGCTACGGCGGCATCGGCGCCACATACGGGACCTATGCGGAATACGCGGTCGTTCCCGGCGATGTCCTCGCGGTCATTCCCGCTCAAGTGGATTTCGTGACTGCCGCCGCCCTGCCGCTGGTCTTCATTACCCTCGCGGAGTCACTGTACGACCGGGCCGATGTGAAAAGCGGCGAGTTCACGTTGATTCATGCCGGCGCCGGGGGAACCGGTCACATCGGCGTGCAGCTGGCGAAGCTTCGCGGTGCTCGCGTGGCGACTACGGTCAGCGGCGCCAAGAAGGCCGCGCTCGCCACGGATCTCGGCGCCGAGCTGACGATTCCCTATCGCGAGCAAGATTTCGTGGCGGCGGCGATGGATTGGACGGGGGGACAAGGGGTCGATGTGGCGTTCGACAACGTGGGTGCGGACATCATGCGCAAGACGTTCGAGGCGATGGCACCTTACGGCCGTGTCGTGACTCTGATGGGAACGCCCGGCGATACGAGCGAGAGCGACGCCTATAACTCGAACCTCACCATCCATAACGTGATGATGCTGACGCCGATGTGGCGGGGGTTGTCGGAGAGGCTGCGCGCGCAGGCGCGCCACGTGCGCCGCGGCTTGGCGCTTCTGGCCGAGGGCAAGTTGCAGGTCATTGTCGATCGCACCTTCCCGTTGCGCGAAGCGGCAGCGGCTCACGACTACCTGGAAGGCGGCCACGCAATCGGGAAAGTTGCCCTCAGCATGGAGTAGTCTGGCGGCGCGGTGTCGCCCTCCGCATCATCTCTGCGGTGCCAACCCCAGTTCGACAGCCTTGCTCAGCAGCTGGATCGCCGTATCGGCCCCGAGCTTCTGTTTGATGGCGGTTTGGTGGTTGGCGACCGTCTTCGCGAGGCGCGCCAAGGTCTCGGCGATTTCCCTGACCGAATGTCCCTTGGCTCGGCAGTTTGCGACGGGCCCCGCTACTGCGTCAGGGCTCGAACGCAGCGCACGCCGGGCGGGTTATTCTTGCCTGGATAGCTTTGATACGACCCGCCGGCAGTGAAGTCCTGCACCCAGGCCGATCCGGCCGGATCGGCCGAGTACTCGGTCGAGCTCCAGTAATACCCTGCGGGGAAGTTACTCAGGCCCACCAGGCTGGATTGCATATTCTGAATCAGGGGGCTCGCGGAGGAGCCGCAACCGGAGCCGGAACCGGAAGCGCCGTCGAAGCCCATCTCGCAAATGGCGGGTAGATACCAATCCGAATAGTCGTTGATGGTGCCGAGGCAGAGTCCGGCCGCATAAAGCGATGGCGAAAATGCCGAATACTGGGCCGCAATCTGGGCAGTGTTGCAAGCGCCACTGGTGTTGCCGGCACAGGGCGAGGTCGAAGTCTCGTAGATTCCGGGTATATCGAAGAGGTCGCCGTTGGGACTCCAGTCGATGCCGTTTGGGAACGCCGGCGCCTGATCGGTGAGAGCGGCCACCTTGCCTGAGACGCTGGCGGTGCTCGGGGTGGTGTCATCGATGGCGTATAGGTTACCGCCTTGATAGATGCAACCGTAGCCGAGAATCGTGGCTGTGAAGGAACTCGAGCCCGACTCATCGGAGCTGATCGAAACCACGCCCGGCATGGGCGCGATTCCGCTCGTGCACGAGGAGGTGGCATTTAGGCCGGGAGTTACGATGATGCTGCAGGTTGCGCCGGGCGCCAACGTGCTGCCGCAGGTCGAGGAGGCCGTCGTGCCGGAAGGCCACGCCGGATAAGAGATCGACACGTTGGTCGCGGCGACTGATCCCGTATTGGAGATGATGACCTGTCTCGCGTTGCCCGTCAGGGCGGCATTCACAGCCGTACCATTGACGGCAAGCGCGAGGGCGGCGAGGCTCGGTGTCAGGGTCGTCTTCGCGAACGTGACCTGCACCGAATGATCGGAGAGGACGTTGGAGACGGTGTACACGTCGCCGCCGGTCTGCACCACGGTGCCATCGAGCAGCCACTGATAAACCCCGTAGCCCACGTTGGGGGTAGCGACGAAGCTCGGGCTATTCCCGCGATTGACCGTCTGGGAGCCCGTGGGAGAGATGGATCCGTTTTCCCCACTCGCGGCGGTCAGCGTGAACGTCAAGATGTTACTGCAAGTAACGGCGATATCGGCGACATTGGCTGTCGCGGTGCTCGCGCCATCGGTCATCGAACAGGTCTGGCCTAGCGGTTGTGCCGACACCGTGACCGAATAGCTGCTTCCATACGCAATCGGAGTCGCAAATTGGAAGGTCGTGGCATTGGCGGGGATGGGCAGATTATCCGTGCCATTGTCTTGGAGCACCAATCCGGTTGCGTTGAGGCCCGTGACCGTTCCACCGAGGACCAGCGTGGTCGGGCTGCAGGTCACCCGGATGCTGCCGACGTTGGCGCTGACCTTGCTGCCCACACCGTTGCTCACAGTGCAGGTGAGGCCCGCCGGCTGCCCGGAGGCTACGACGCTGTAGCCGCCGCCGGCCGCGATCGCCGTCGGGAACTGGAAGGTCGTGGCGTCGGCGTCCACCGTCAAGCGGTCCGTTCCGTTGTTCTGCAACACCAAACCGCTCGCGGTCAGACCGCTGATGGTGCCTGCGACCTGGTAGGTGGTGGCACTGCACGCGACCGTTACGTTGGTGATGACCGTTGCCTGGACGTTGGCACCCATGCCGTAGGTGACGGTGCAGATCAGTCCGGCTGGCTGCGACGCGACCGTCACGTCATAGCTACCGCCCGGAGCGACCGCTGTCGGGAATTGAAAGGACGACGCACCCATTGGCACCGTCAGATCGTCGCCGCCGTTATTTTGCAGCACCAATCCGGTCGCGCTCAGGCCGCCGATGGTGCCGGCCACGATGTACCCGGAGGCATTATCCTTGCAGCCGCTAAGCATCAGGGCCGCACTCATCGCCAACCATCCCAAGAGGATCTTTTTCATATTGCGGCGAAGTGTAGGCTCCGCCGTCGCAGGATGTCCCGGACACGCCGCTCAGATCGTTGATACTGTGAACCAATGCACCATCGCGCGCGATCGCGGTGGCAAAGCCCGGGAACCTGTACGGATCGCGACTATACCGCCGAGGCTTTTAATGCTCAGTCGGCATATGTTGATTCGCAATTCGTAGTTCCGATGTCTCGACCAAGCGCCTAGTGTAAACGCGTCGCACCGGCAAAGTCGCAGCGCTTGGGCACAGTGGCAGCGCTTGGGCACACTCACAACTTGGATCTTCGGCCGTAGGAGGAGAGCTTCCGATGAGCGCCGTCATTGACGAATCCGCCGTCGAGCAATGCACCGAAGTTCGTGCGGTGCTGAACTACACGCATGACAGCGGCGTACGGCCGGTCAACTATACCTTCGATCCGCCCCCGGGCGTGCCCAGGAGCAGCGGAGAAATCGACGCCCGGACGGTGACCATCCGCAACGCCCGTCGATTTCGAGACTTGACTCTCGATGTCAGCGGATTCGAAATGATCTCGCACCGAAGTACGCTCACCGATTGGGCATCCTTCCAGGATGGTAAGCGGGTGAAGGCGGTCGATTACCCGGAAATTGAGGCCGCTCTCAAGGCGCGCACCGGTGCCGACAAAGTGGTGGTCTTCGATCTATGATTCCGCAACGGATGGACGCGCACGGATGACCGCGCACACCGCGTTCGACGATCCGACGAGCGCTCCAAATGCGCCGCCCCGCCGCAGCATCGAGGTTCGTTCGATCCTGTTTTGGTAACGGCTGCGACTACGGCTCCCAATGACCCTGCACGTAGCGCCATTGATTGCCGATCTGATCCCAATGGTCGGCGACCCAGTGGCCACGGCGTTCGGATATCCAGGTGCCCGAGGTCCAATGGAAAAAGCGACCATTCCACTCCCAATATCCCGGCGCCCAGACATAGCCGTCGCGATGGGGGGGTTCATGTTCGGCACGGGGCGCCGGCGGGGCCGCATCGATGACGATGTCCGCTCCGGCCGAAGCGTAGCCCGCCATGAACAGCGCGCCGGCAACCAACAGCATTGCCGCTGAGGATTTTTGTAACGTCTTCATGTCAGTCACCCTTTGGCCTTGCTCGGCCATGTGTTACATTTTTAAAAAAGACCGAACGATCGTGCTGTAATTGGCTCATGAGTGTGGGCGAGGTTGCGGTGAAAAGGCTCATCCGATCGAGACTTGGCAGCCTAGCGTGGGCGAGGAGAGCGGCGGCTGCGATCGAGCAGTGCTTCGAAGGCTGTCTGCGCACGCACTCCGGCGTCGCGATCGCGCATCAGGCCTTGGGCCTGCCCATACATCATCGTGATGCCGTCGAATTCATAAACAAACTGTTCGGGATCCAGGTCCGTCCGGAAATGGCCTTCGGTGATCGCCGTCTGGACACACCGCACCATCAACTCCCGCCAATCTTGCAACGCATGCACGACGCGTTCACGCACGGGATGTCCGACGCGGCTGTGATACTCGAGCGAGCCTTTCTGCAGCAGGCAGCCACGCAGTTCCTGTTGACCGCGGATCCATTCCAGCTTCTTATCGAACAACATGCGCAGACGTGGTTCCCCGCGAGGCGAGGAGAGCGCCGGCTGTACCACGCGCAGCGTGAACCGGTTGACGACCTCTTGAACCACACCGAGCTGCAAGGCCTCTTTCGATTTGAAATGCGCAAAGAGTCCGCTCTTGGACAGCTTTGTTTCTTCCGCAAGCACACCTATCGAAAGTCCCTCGTAGCCCACCTCGCTGACGATGGCCAACGCACGAGAGATGATGGCGTGCCGGGTTTGCTCCCCTTTGCTGAGGCTCCCCCGCGTCGGCTGCGGTTGGGGGGCGCTTGGATCATGGGCGGGTCGCCGCATGGAGCTAGGGTTTCGTGGCCATTACCTGAAGAATAGCACGATCGGTCGGTTTGGCAAGCAGGAACTTCCATGGGCCGGAAGCTCGGCGCGCGGTTATGTGGTTGTCCTGACCGCTGGCGTTATTCAGACTCCAGGAGCCGGTATCGACACGGGCGCGAGATCGCTGAGCGGGATCCGGCCGCGCTGAGTCAAGATCGAGATGCCCACTGCCTCTGCTGAATGCCCCTCGAGCATGCCGCGAAACTGGTATTCAGCGGTATCGTAAATCGTAAGAACGCCACGCCATTCGACGGCCAACCGCCGATTTTGCGGGAAGTATGCGTACCGCATCTCTGCCGACCCTCCGCTGGTCGAGGCAATGCCCAGTTCCGAAGGCCAACGGGAAATCGATGCGGGTGGTTGCGGCCGAAGCGCGCGTACGTTGTGCGGCTTGTTCATCCCGCAACATTCTACGCCGGTAACTCCAGGCGCGCTTAGAGGGGTAAAACCTAAGCGGCCGTAAGAATTTCTGATCAATGAGGCGGCGAAGCTCTTTGATACCCGAAACCCGCGGCGACTCGTCAAGAATCGCTCCGTCCGGCGACCAGTTCGCGCTCGCGGCGTCCATTCAATTCCCTGTCCGCGCATTCAACTGGCTTCCGGCGCGAACTTGGCTTATTGGGACCCAGAACACTATTGCGTGGCACCATTGGCGCTACTGTGTCCGCGATTCCCGTCAATTTAGCGGTCGCGACTCGACCGCCGAGGCGGTGGCAAGGCTTGACCGGGCCGTTATGTAATCTGCGAAGCGATGCTCAAGCTTTCCGCCGGCCAACCGATAAGAAACTCAAGACCAAGGCTTTGGGGCGGACGCAATGAAGTTCCACGCGGAACCACTCTATTATGTATGTCGCCGCTAGCGCGACCGCGGCGAGCTTGAACGAGCGCAGCCGCCTTCTCGCGCTGAAGTCGTACGACATACTCGACACACCTACCGAAGAGGTGTTCGATGAATTCGCCCGTCTTGCGGCGTCCGTTGTCGGGGTCCCCGTCGCACTCGTGAGCCTCGTGGACGGCAATCGCCAATGGTTCAAGGCAAAGATCGGAATAGAGGCCACAGAAACCCCACGCGATGTCGCCTTTTGTGCACACGCCATTGGAAGCGTGGATGTGTTCGTCATTCCAGACGCGCTCAAGGATGAGCGCTTTGCCGATAACCCGCTCGTCACCGATGGGCCGAAGATTCGCTTTTATGCGGGGGCGCCACTGATCACCCCCGACGGGCACGCGTTGGGTACGCTCTGTGTCATCGACTTTGTTCCTCGCGAGCTGAGCGCAGAGCAGAATGACGCCTTGCAGATATTGAGCCGCCACGTCATGGCGCAGCTCGAGTTGAGGCGCCGGCTTGCCATGTTTACCCGCGGAGATGCCTCGCGCCACCAGTCACTCAGCGCCCTTCGCCACGCGATCAGCGCGGACGAGTTCAGATTGCATTATCAGCCGAAAGTGGACCTGCGCAGCGGACGTATTGTGGGGCTCGAGGCGCTCATCCGCTGGGAACGCCCCGGCCACGGCCTCATCAGCCCGCTCGAGTTCGTCCCGCTACTCGAGGAATTGGGCTTGATTGTCGAGGTTGGCGCATGGGTCTTGCGGCAGGCGGCCGCGGATTATCGAGATTGGCTGCGCCAGGGGCTGAGCGCGCCTCGAATCGCCGTCAATGTCTCGCCGTTGCAGCTGCGCCATAACAGGTTCCTGACGATGCTCCAGGGCGTGATCGACGCATCCGAGGAGCCCGGCGCGGCGATCGATATCGAGATCACGGAAGGGGTGTTGATGGAAAAGACCGAGGAAGTCATCGAGCGATTGGCTGCGGTGCGCCGCATGGGTGTCAAAGTCGCGATCGATGATTTTGGAACGGGCTATTCCTCGCTGCGGTATCTGGCCCGCCTGCCCATCGATACGCTCAAGATAGATCGGTCGTTTGTCACCGCCATGACCGACAACGCCGACGATATGTCGATCGTATCGAGCATCATCACCCTGGCCCATGGGTTGAATCTGAGTGTCGTTGCCGAAGGAGTCGAGACCGAGGAGCAGAATAAGCTGCTGCGCCTGCTTCGATGCGACCAGATGCAGGGTTATCTCTTCAGCAAACCGGTTGAGAAGGCCGGGGTGGAAAGACTATTGAGAAGCGAGTCGGACGGTCCACCGGCATCGGGCGCCAAGGCGGCGGAATCGGAATATATGGAGCGGCGCTTTTCCGGACGCAGGGGTGCCGCGGCTGCGGAGCCGAAGAGGATCCACGCAAGAGCCAGAGGCACGAAGAGTTAGGCCGGAAGGCACCGATAATCAAAGATAGGTGTTGATATGGCCTGTCGTTCCCTGCTCAGCCCCTGCCGGATCGGTGGTCGCGATCTGGCGCATCGCGTCGTTTTGGCGCCGATGACCCGGACACGGGCCGACGACGCGACGCTCGCTCCGACCGCACAAACCGCGGTCTACTATGCCCAGCGCGCCTCGAGCGGCGGCCTCTTGATCACGGAGGCGATCCACATCTCGCCCGAGGCAACTCCGATCTGGACGATCTATCAAGCCGTGCGCGAACGCAAAGGGCACGTGCCGGGCATCTGGACCGAGACCCAGATCAACGGCTGGCGCGCAGTGACCGACGCGGTGCATCGCAAAGGCGGGCTGATTTGTTGCCAGTTGCTGCATGCAGGCCGGGTGGCGCAGCCGGGGATCGGAGATCATCCCATCGTACGCGGCAGCGCCGCGCCGCTGCCGCCGGTATCGTCTTCGGCGGTCGCGCTGCGTCCCGGGCCGGATGCGGGCGACTACAACTGGGATCAACCGGCGGCGCTCCCGCGGGCGCTCGAGACGGGCGAGATTGCCCGGGTTGTTCGCGACTTTCGTACAGCGGCACGCAACGCGGCCAGGGCCGGGTTTGACTTCGTCGAACTGCACGCCGCGCATGGATACCTCGTCGAACAATTTCTCTGCGACGGGATCAACCAGAGAACCGATCGATATGGCGGCTCCCTCGAGAATCGCTGCCGGTTTTTATTCGAGATCGTCGCAGCGCTGACGGCCGAGCTGGGACCCCACCGCGTCGCGGTGCGCCTATCGCCGACTGCGGTCGACCGAACGACGGGTAAGCTCTACCAAACATACTTCGGAGCGATCGCATCCGACCCGGAGACGCTCTACGACCATGCGGTCACGGGATTGAATGAGTTCTCGCTGGCTTATCTCATGTTGACCGAACCGCGTGTAGGCGCCCTGTCGGTTGACCCGGAAACCGACTCCTCGCACCTGCATCCGATGCGCAATATGCGGTTTCGCAGCCAATATCGCGGTACCTTGATCGGCGCCGGCGGGTTCACCCCGCAGAGCGCCGAAGCAGCGGTGGGCGGCGGCGGCTACGACCTCATCGCGTTCGGGCGATGGTTTCTCGCCAACCCCGACCTTCCGGAACGCCTGCGCGAAGGCACTGCGCTCAATGTGTATGACCGCAAGACGTTTTATGGCGGCGGCCCCGAAGGCTACACTGACTACCCGAACCGGCACCAGATCGGCGATCCGGGGGCGCGGACCTACGCTTTGATCGAGCAATCGAGTATTGGGATCGGAGATCGCCGATCGGCTCGGCCGGCTTAATCTAATCGGTGCGGGTTCGGGGTCCCGCGCCGATTAGAGCGTCACGCCCGCACGTTCCGCGAGCCGCGACAGTGGGGCGCGCAGCAGCACGGCAATGATGAAAACAGCACCCATGACCGCCGCGACCGTGCCGAAGGCCGCCGCAAATCCCGCTGAATCGATCAGCCGGCCGGTGAAGCCGGAAAGATATCCGCCGAGTCCGAGTGTCAACAGATACCATGCACCCATGGCCACCGAGGCGAATCCCCCGGGCGCGGCTCTCGATACCATCCCGTAAGTGGCAGTCCATGCTACGAGCTCGCCGATTGCGAGCATCGACAGTGATGCCATCGGAACCCAGACGGGAGCCGGCGCGGCCGGTGTGGCATGGCGCGCGGCGAGGTACATGAGCACATGACCCCCGACCACCATCGACAGCGCGAATGCATATTTTTGCACGATGTCCACCCGCTGATTCCGAGTTCCCAGGCGCACCCAGAGAGCCGCGACCATGGGTGCGAGGACGATCACCACCGCCGCATTCATCGAGGTGAACCAAGGAACCGGAATGACGAAGGAGCCGATCGTACGGTCGACGTCGCGCTCGATGAAGAGCAACCAGCTGCCGAACAGTTGAAACCAGCCGACGCTAAACGCGCAGAGCAATGCGGCCAGCACGGCCAGCAGGCCGATTCGCCGCAGCACTTCGCTTCGCGCGTGGCCTCCGCGCGCCGGGGTCGCTGCGATACCGCCGACCCCGCCCCCGGGCGGCGCCGGCGCATCCGGATATACGCCGATTTCTCCCAACCAGCGCCGTGCGAGTAGCAGGTAAGCGCCGAGCGCCACTGCCATGCCCGCGGCCGCGAGCGCGAATCCGACATGCCATCCAAAGGTTTGCGCCGCCCAGCCGACAGCAATG